>Ga0207710_10000021_pt1 | contig 336166 bp, 305 predicted proteins | sample KBSS24metaG_FD_184400 | JGI IMG/M metagenome (GOLD analysis project Ga0207710, IMG submission 184400) | Switchgrass rhizosphere microbial communities from Kellogg Biological Station, Michigan, USA - KBS S2-4 metaG (SPAdes) (version 2) | ecosystem: Host-associated > Plants > Roots >...
TTAGGCAACAAAAAGATAAAACGTATAAGATAATAGCATCGTCAATGAGATCAACTATTATGGCGCTCAATCAAATTTGGAAACAACAACTTACGCTTGTGACGTATGGTAATGAATACCTCCGCCAAAATTTAAGCTTTACCCAATGGCGACAACATCATATTTTTGACCACCATAGTTTTCAGTTTCGTGACTTAGCTTCTCAGCATTTACTTGCTCAACACTTTCAAGTTTGGTTAGAAGCTTTAAAAAAACAAGGTACCACTCAGCTCAGTTTACATTTATCAAGCCTTTTAAATGAAGAGCAAAATCCAAACAGCAACGTTGAGCTTTTGCCTTATACTCATTTTATCGTTAGCCATCAAAATGATAAGAAATTTGCATGGATTTTCGGCCATGAACTTGCTGAATGGTATAACAATGACAATGAGTTTGAAGCCCCTGCCTCACAAACCAGCGAGCTTCACTTAGAAACTTTCTGGCGTTTTGAACTCAATGAAAAATTATCAAAAAAAATTGAAGCTGATTTAAAAAACCCGCCATGGCAAGAAATAGCTGACTTTATGGATAGTGAATTATTTCGTAGTAAATATGCAGCAGGGTTTGAGGAACCACAATTTCAAAAAGCTCATTTTGATGGTACAAGCATTACGAGCCAAGAACCAAGACTTGCTTTAATTCCAGAGAATTATCCTGCAGATTATGCTCATCAGCTTTTATCTCGTACTCAAGCATTGGCCAATTATTTAGAACAAAAGAAACGCCTTGCAAATGACCCATTAGGAGAAGAGCTAGACCAAGAACAACTCATCAATTTAAGAAATTTTACGCAAAAAACTGATGATTTGTTTGCCAAACTTATTGTTAAGGCTGCAAATCACTACCAAACAGCTCAGATCGTACCTGTAATTAAGACTTCCCCATTCGAGCAATCAAATGAAAATCCACAACATTTGAAATCTCACCATCATAAAGGCACTGGTTCAGGTGTTATTAAGCTGATTATTTTGACCATTATTATTTGTGCTTTGGCTTATTATTTTGGGCTTTAGCTCAGATTAGAGTTCCCATTGATAGAGTAACTCTGTTATTTCGAAGCCGAACTCAGGTAGTTCGGTTTCGCCAATTATCTTGGCTCCCATTTTTTCATAGAAGAAACGGCTTGGATTTTTATTAAAAACTTCTAAACGAATAAAACTGTATCCATGATTTAAAGCACATTGATAAAACTTTTGAAACAACTCTTGTCCTATACCTTGCCTTTGGATTTCTTCCAAAAGATAAAAAGCAAGAATTTCAGCAATATTATTCTCTGGGTTTAAGTAACCATCGAGAAAGCCTTTTACCACTCCATTTTCAGTATAGATAAATAACTTATGATCAGGGCTTTTGGTGATTTCTTTCCATAGTAGCTCCTTATCTAGTACTTTAAGCTCATCCAATATTGCCTGCTTAAGCATATCTGTATAGGTTTCTTTCCAACACTGCACATGTACTTCTGCAATAGATAATGCATCCTTAAAAGTAGCTATACGAATTTCTCTTTCATTTAGTGATTGCAATTCGTTACCCTCATGTCACCACTTTTAAAGTGAAGCATCAATTTTTCTTCATACACACTTATTCAGCTAAAAACCGCTCTCGAACATGCATTAAAGCAAAATCCAACAAATTTAGTCCTTGCCATTGAGATGGATCTTGAATGTGTAGATGGTCTTGCGCCAGACCAATTCCCCAAATTTTATCGACTGGCGATGCTTCAACCAAAATACGGTCTTTTGTGGCTAATAAGAATTCTTTCAATTTATGATGCTGAGAGAATTTAGCAAAGTTCGCCTGCACCACGATATCAAAACGTTTTTCTTGCTATATCTTTTCATCATAATTGCGCACTTTACGACCTAGTTGTTTTGCCTCATTTGGATGTTTAACCTGCAAGATCTGTGCAAAGATTTCTTCATCATTAAATAATTTTGCTTTTTGCGCCATCATATAGTGCTCTGCAGTAAAATATTCATCACCGTCAAATTTAAATTGCGCAGGAAACCACTGGCTAAAACAGCTCTTATCAACCAGATTTACCTGCTTAGGAGTATGCCCCCAAAAATATAAGTATTTAAACTGGTGGCCTTGCTGTACTTTCTGAATTAAATCATTTAGAAATTTTTCGTCTTTCATCATTTATCTCTGATTATTATCTCTTTTTAAAATAGAACCGCTAAAAATAAAAAAAGACCGCTAAAAAGCGGCCTCTTTTTTGAATCTCTAAGCTTATGCAGCTAATGCGCCTTTAGCTTTTTCAGCTAAAGCAGCAAATGCTACTGCATCATGCATAGCGATGTCAGCTAATACGCGACGGTCGATGATCACTTGAGCTTTTTTCAAGCCATCGATCATACGGCTGTAAGACAAACCGTTTTGACGAGCACCAGCATTGATACGCGCAATCCATAGAGCACGGAATTGACGTTTCTTTTGACGGCGGTCACGATAAGCGTATTGACCAGCTTTGATTACCGCTTGGAACGCTACGCGGTAAACGCGTGAACGAGCACCATAGTAACCTTTAGCGCGAGCAAGAATTTTTTTGTGACGACGATGAGCCACTACACCACGTTTTACACGAGCCATTTATAATCTCCTTAGATGTATGGGCACATACGACGAACTGAGTTCACGTCAGAAACATGAACCATTACACAGCCGCGTAATTGACGGATACGTTTAGCAGATTTTTTGGTCAAAATGTGGCGCTTAAATGCTTGTTTGCGCTTGAAACCGTGTGCAGTCGCTTTGAAGCGTTTAGCAGCACCGCGGCGAGTTTTCATCTTAGGCATAACAACCTCTTTTGAACACCTGTTCGGAACGTTTGCACCATTGCAAAAACGACCTGCAGGTAAGGGAGCCGATATTCTAAAGCATCCCAACTTAAAACAAAAGTAAAATGCTCATTTTTTGATAGTAAATTGTCTATTTTATATAAACGATATTTTCTATAATCAATTATCAAATTACGAGAAAATCCATAAAATCATCGCCTATAATAAGTGGAATCTCCTAAATTCAAAAGAATATGAATATACAAAATGATGCTTTCGCTGCATTGCGGTATCGAGATTTCTCTATCGTTACGCTCAATCAATTCTGCTTAACGCTCGCAATTTTGATTCAAGAAATTATTGTTGCCTATTCATTATATCAAATCACCAAAGACCCACTGACTTTAGGTTTAATCGGACTTGCAGAAGCCATTCCTTTTATTGCCCTTTCTCTTTGGGGAGGCTATTTTGCAGATAGGTTTAATAAACAGATTATTATGAAAATCTGTTTATTTTTCTCAGTTCCTCTTCCCTTGGTTTTATGGTTACTTTTCCACTTACATGGTTTAGGGCATATCAGTGTTAGCTTCCTTTCCTGGGGTATTTATGCTGTTATTTTTGGTTTAGGAACAATCCGCGGTTTCTACAATCCTTCAGCAACTTCGTTAAAACCATTTTTAATTCCGCGTGAACTCTATGCAAATGGTGCGACATGGACAACCATCGGCTGGCAAAGTGGTGTAATTATTGGGCCAATGCTGGGTGGTTTTATGCTTGCTTATTTAGGCAGGGAAACCAGCCTATTTAGTGTTGCTGCTTTACTTGGTATTTGCTTTATTTTAATTAATTTATTGCATAAACGTAGTTTCCCTAAAATTGAAACTAACAATATTTTAGAAAGCTTAGGAGAAGGTTTCCGTTTTATCTGGAAAACCAAAATTGTTCTTTGGGCGATTTCTCTTGATTTAGCTTCTGTTTTATTTGGCGGCGTTATCGCCTTATTACCAATTTTCGCAGAAGATATATTAAAAGTCGGCCCAGAAGGGCTTGGATATTTACGAGCAGCCCCATCTATTGGTGCACTTATCACCATGATTGCGTTGACTCGCTTTCCGCCAACTCAGCATGCATGGCGTAACATGTTACTTGCTGTAGCAGGTTTTGGGATATTTACTATTCTATTCGCATTCTCAAACAATATGTGGTTATCACTCTTTGCTCTTGCCATGACAGGCGCATGTGACAGTATTTCTGTTGTTGTAAGACAAACCATTTTGCAAATTTTCCCACCAGAAAATATGCGAGGCCGCGTTGCTGCCGTAAACGGTATGTTTGTATCTTCAAGTAATGAATTGGGAGCTTTTGAATCTGGTTTAGCGGCTAAATATTTAGGCACGATTACCGCTACAATTTTTGGAGGCTGCATGACTCTGGTTGTTGTGACTTTCTGTTGGATCAAAACGAACGATCTATTTAAAGTTGATATCACCAGAAGCTCAGAAGATTAATTTAAATAGTTATAAATCAAAGCATCTTCGGATGCTTTTTTATTTTAAATAAAACCCATCACCACCCAGTAAATAAACAAATAGCGTCCTGCTTTGGCGATAATAACAATACCAAGGAAACGCCAAAAATTTTCTTTGAAGAGTCCAGCAACCAAAGTAATTGGATCGCCAATGATAGGTGCCCAACTCAAAAGTAAGGAGTAAAAGCCATACTTATGATAAAAGCGTTGGGCTTGTTCTAAACGCTTTTCAGAAACTGGAAAACACTTTCGATGTTTAAATTGCTCTATCTTTAGACCTAACCACCAATTGACACAAGAACCCAAGACATTACCCAAAGTAGCAGTACTGATTAAAAGCAAAGCTGAATATTGTCCCTTTAATAATAAGGTGACCAATACCGCTTCAGACTGTAGAGGTAATAATGTGGCAGCGCCAAAAGCACTGATAAAAAGCAAAAAGTAACTCAGCATAATCAATTACACCAAATGACTTTTTGCTTTAAGCATTTATTAAATCTAGGCAAGAAATTAAGCCACTTTAATTGATAGAGCTTTTTGAACTGCTGGGCGTGCTGTTAAGCGGACAATATATTCTTGTACATATGGATAGTCTTCAAGTTGGATACCTTGCCATTCATAACGCAATATCCAAGGTAAAATTGCCATGTCAGCAATTGAGTATTCTCCAGCAACAAACTTCTGACCAATTAACTGTTTGTTAAGTACACCATACAAACGTTTAGTCTCATTTACATAACGTTCAATAGCATAGGGAATTTTTTCTGGGGCGAAACGATTGAAATGATGATTTTGCCCAAGCATAGGTCCTAAACCACCCATCTGCCACATAAGCCACTGCTCAACCTCAACTCGTTCTTGTTCATCATCTGGGTAAAATAATCCAGTTTTTCTACCTAAATATTGCAAGATAGCGCCCGATTCAAATATAGAAATTGGCTCACCACGAGGTCCATTTTGATCAACAATCGCAGGAATTTTATTATTTGGAGAAATTTTCAGGAAATCTGGTTGAAATTGGTCATTTTCTAAAATATTAATTGGGTAAAGGGTGTAATCCAGTCCCATTTCTTCTAAGGCAATTGTGATTTTATGTCCATTGGGCGTTCCCCAATAATATAGATCAATCATTCTATTTTCCTATTCATCGTTATCATGACTGCGTCTTGCGTTATATCATGTTTTAAGAGAGACAATTAGATTTCTAACACTAAAAAATACATAAAATTCGTGAAGTGAATTTCTTAAAAAATATAGCAATTGTCTTAAATAAAACTGAACAAAAAAAGTTAAGTGATCTTTCTTTTATTGATATGAGGGTAAAAAAAAGCACTGCTTTTGCAGTGCTTTTTTTGGGTATTACTTTTTCTTTTTCGGTCCAAGTAACATACCCATTTGACGGCCTTCCATTTTTGGTGCTTGTTCCACAACCCCAAACTCAGCCACATCTGCTTCAATTTTTTGCAATTGAGCTAAACCAAGCTGTTGGTGAGCCATTTCACGACCACGGAAACGTAAAGTGATCTTCACTTTGTTTCCTTCTTCAAGGAATTTCAAAATAGCACGAAGCTTAACTTGATAATCACCAACATCAGTTGCAGGGCGCAGTTTGATTTCCTTCACTTGCACTTGATGCTGTTTTTTCTTCGCATCTTTTTGCTTCTGCTTCAGGTCAAACAAGTGCTTGTTGTAATCCATAATTTTACAAACAGGCGGCTCGGCGTTTGCAACGATCTCAACAAGATCAAGTTCAACCTCTTCAGCAGCACGCAGTGCTTCACTTAATGAAACAATTCCTTTTTGCTCACCTTCAGCACCGACGAGGCGTACTTCTTTTGCACGGATCTCATCGTTAATTGCTGGACGGTTGCTTTTTGCACCTTGTTGTTGGTTACGGTCAGGCTGTTTAATCTTTCTTACTCCACAATATACCGGCCGCGTTCGGCGACGGCAGACTTCACTAAGTCAATGAATGCATCTACTGACATAGTACCTAAATTTTTTCCTGAGCGCGTACGTACATTCACTGTACCTTCTTCAACTTCTCGATCACCAAGAACTAACAGGTAAGGAATACGCTCTAAAGTACGCTCACGAATCTTAAATCCGATTTTTTCATTTCTCAAGTCAGAAATAGCACGAAGACCATTCTCTTTGAGTTTTGCTACGACTTTCTCACAAGCTTCAGCTTGAGAATCAGTAATATTCATGACACATGCTTGTAACGGCGACAACCAAGGTGGCATGAAACCAGCGTAGTGTTCAATTAGTATACCAATAAAACGTTCAAAACTGCCAAGAATTGCACGATGCAACATAACAGGCTGATCACGATCATTGTCTTCTGTCACGTAAGACGCATCTAAACGCTCTGGTAAATTGAAGTCACACTGAATAGTACCACATTGCCATACACGTCCGAGACAGTCTTTCAATGAGAATTCAATTTTCGGACCGTAGAACGCACCTTCACCCGGCTGTAACTCCCACTCAAGACCTGCTGCATCTAAAGCATCTGCTAAAGATTTCTCAGCCATATCCCAAAGTGCATCATCACCCACACGTTTTTCTGGACGTGTAGACAGTTTCATTTGCACTTCTTCAAAGCCAAAATCTTTATAAACATCTAAAGTGAGTTTAATAAAGTCTGCAACTTCTTGACCAATTTGTTCTTTAGTACAAAAGATATGTGCATCATCTTGTGTAAAACCACGTACACGCATAATACCGTGTAAAGAACCAGATGGTTCGTTACGATGGCAAGAACCGAACTCGGCTAAACGAATTGGTAAATCACGATAAGACTTCAAACCTTGGTTGAACACTTGTACGTGACATGGGCAGTTCATTGGCTTAACCGCATAATTACGACTTTCTGAATGAGTTGTAAACATGTTGTCTGCGTAGTTCGCCGCATGACCTGATTTTTCCCAAAGCGTAAAGTCTACAATTTGTGGAGTTTTAATTTCGAGGTAACCATTGTCTTGTTGAACTTTACGCATGTATTGTTCAAGAACTTGGTAAATCGTCCAACCATTTGGATGCCAGAACACCATACCCGGTGCTTCTTCTTGCATATGGAACAAGTCTAAGGCTTTACCAATTTTACGGTGGTCGCGTTTCTCAGCCTCTTCAATACGCTTAATGTATGCAGCAAGCTGTTTCTTATCAGCCCATGCTGTACCATAAATACGTTGAAGCTGTTCATTCTTCGCATCGCCACGCCAGTAAGCGCCAGAGATTTTTGTTAATTTAAACGATTTTAAGAATTTGGTGTTTGGTACGTGAGGTCCACGACACATATCCAAATAGTCTTGATGGTAGTACAAGCCCATTTGAGTTTCTTCAGGCATGTCCGCAATCAAGCGTAATTTGTATTCTTCGCCACGTGCAGTAAATTCAGCAATTACTTCATCACGCGGTGTCATTTTTTTAACGACATCATAATCTTGATCGATGAGCTTTTTCATGCGCTCTTCGATAGCTGCCATATCGTCTAATGTGAAAGGACGAGGCATCCAGATGTCGTAGTAAAAACCTTCTTCAATGACCGGACCAATCACCATCTTAGCTTCAGGGAAAAGCTGTTTAACAGCATGCCCTACAAGGTGCGCACAAGAATGGCGAATGATTTCTAGACCTTCTTCATCTTTTGGAGTGATAATTTGTAAGGTCGAATCTTCAGTAATTAAGTCACATGCATCAACTAAGCGATCATTAACTCGTCCGGCAACAGTATTTTTTGCTAGACCGGGCCCAATACTTTGGGCAACTTCCATAACAGATACGGCATGATCAAAATTCTTTTGATCGCCATTTGGCAATGTGATAATTGGCATAAAAAAATCCTTAAGGAGTGATGCCCTATACGAAGGAGCATTTCACCGCGAGATTATGATCGAGGCGAACCTCAAAATATAAAAACGGTGTAAATCAAAATTAAAAAACCTGAAAGATTTTACACTTGTTCAAGCAAAGTGAAAACCTTTGAGCCCATAAAATCATAAATACATTTTGCTTATCAGGTAAACAGCAATAAATGACTTAAAGAATATACTGGGAAGATTTTTTAAACACGTTCAACGCAAGTGGTTTAAGATGAAGAAAATAGCATTTTTGCTCATTTTCTGACTGAAGGGTCTTTCCCTTTAAGACTAAAGCATAGATGCGTTGATTAGTATTAAATCATATTTTCAAAGAATGAATTAAAAATAGAACACGGAGTTGTTTACCATGGTTAGTGCTTATGATGAATTACCACGCACACCCGCAAACTTTGTTGCATTATCACCTCTACGCTACTTAGAGCGTGCAGCTTATATTTATCCAAATCAAGCTTCGATTATTCATGGTAAGCGCCAAATTTCATGGAAAGAAACTTACCAACGTTGTTGCCAGTTTGCTTCTCAGCTCAAACAACTGGGAATTGAAAAAAATGATACGGTATCCGTCTTGTTGCCAAATATTCCAGCCATGATTGAAGCACATTTCGCAGTTCCAATGGCTGGAGCTGTACTTAACACGCTCAATACACGATTAGATGCAAAGACAGTAGCTTTCATGTTGGAACATGCTGAAAGCAAAGTGCTTTTAGTTGACCCTGAATTTGTTAATTTGGCAAGAGAAGCCCTCTCTCTTATTCCTGACCAGCATATTATTGTGATTGATGTGGCAGATGATGAATATGAAGGTGAAAATCAGTTTATTGGGTCTTTTGAATATGAAGAATGGATAACCCAAGGCGATATTAATTTTGTATGGCATTTACCAGAAGATGAGTGGGATGCGATTAGCTTAAGCTACACATCAGGCACAACGGGTAATCCTAAAGGCGTTGTTTATCATCATCGTGGGGCCTATCTCAATGCTGCAAGCAATATCTTAGCCTGTGGAATGAAACCTCGCGCTGTGTATTTATGGACTTTACCGCTTTTCCATTGCAATGGCTGGTGCTTTGCATGGAGTATCGCAGCTAGCGGTGGAACCAATATTTGTTTACGCAAAGTCGATCCAGAATTAGTCATGCAACTCATTGCAGAACATAAAGTTGATTATTTCTGTGGTGCACCTATTGTTCTTTCAATGATTATTAACTTACCCAAAGAAAAGCAAACTAACTTTGATCACCATGTTGAAGTGATGGTTGCTGGAGCAGCTCCCCCAGTTGCTATTATTGAAGGTATGCGAAATATGGGGATTAACGTAAACCATGTTTATGGCTTAACAGAAACGTACGGTCCTTCTGCCTTATGTGCCTCGCAATCAGGATGGAATGAACTTTCAATTGCTGAACAAGCTCAGCTTCATTCTCGTCAAGGTGTACCCTATCCATTACAAGACAGTATGCGTGTGTTAGACCCCGAAACAATGCAGCCTGTACCAAATGATGGACAAACCATGGGAGAAATTATGTTTCGTGGCAATATTGTCATGAAAGGCTATTTAAAGAATCCTCAAGCAACTCAAGAAGCTTTTGCTGGTGGATGGTTCCACACGGGGGACTTAGCCGTTTGCCACCCAGATGGTTATGCAAAAATTACTGATCGCTCGAAAGACATTATTATTTCGGGTGGAGAAAATATTTCATCTCTAGAAGTAGAAGATGTGTTGTATAGGCACCCAGCTGTTTTAACTGCTGCGGTCGTTGCTAAGCCCGATGCTCGTTGGCAAGAAGTACCCTGCGCATTTATTGAATTAAAGATGGGGGCTACAGCAACGCCTGAAGAAATTATTGCACATTGTCAGAAAGAGTTAGCACGCTTTAAAGTTCCTAAAGATGTGGTCATTACAGAAATTCCTAAAACATCGACCGGCAAATTACAGAAGTTTATTTTGCGTGAATGGGCAAAAGAACGTGCTGAAAATATATAAATAAAAAAAGCGACGCCTTTAGCGTCGCTTTTTTTATTTAAGTGCAGTTAGCCTTGATCGGACAATAAGGCAATTTGCTGCACATAGTTAACAAATTTAACTTTTGATGCCTCAATATCTGCTTCACTCGCCTGTTGAGTTTTATCACGGTTAATTCTCAACACATGCTGACGCAAGGTGTGACGTTCCGATGCATTATAAATTTTACTAAATTCAGTAATTGCAGGATCACCCTGTTCAATCATACGGTCAACCCAACGCATTAATTGAGCCTGTTTTTTTGCGCCTTGCTGAGGAGTTAAATAAGACAAAATAATCGTCTCATCTTCATTGCGCAATAACTTACCAATACGTTGAAATTGGCGACGACGTGCTTCAAAAGAACTAATGTTCTGCACTTCCATTAAAGCATCAATTAAACGCTCATCAACTGGAAGCTTCTGAATTTGCTTAATAGAAAGTTGTGCTAATTGCTCACCTAAAGCAGCCATACGTTGCACTGCTTTTTTCTGTTCGGTTTTACTTGCACGTCCTTCTAAAGAACCAAAATCTTCTTCAGTATAACGTTGGGAACCACGTGCCACGATTAATCTGCCTCATAAAATTTTGCTGCGAATAACGCCTGTACTTCATTCAATGCCTGTTCTTCGTCGGTACCATCAATGACCAATCGCAAAGTGGTCCCTTTACCTGCACCTAACATCAGCAAAGACATAATATTTTTTGCATCTACCAAATGGTCGCCTTTCCCAATCTGGATCGACGAACGAAACTTTGTAGTGACCTCTATCAGTTTTCCTGATGCACGAGCATGTAAACCGAGTTTATTAATTACATCAACAGTTGTGTCTATCATGACCAGTGCTTCATTTCTCTGTGTAAGACCTGAACAGACCATTCTGCCTCAAGTGCTTGTTTTAGTCTATCTACGATATAAACCGAACGATGTTGACCTCCAGTGCAACCAATGGAAATCGTCATATAGTGACGATGTCCTTCAGCAAAGGCTGGAAGCCATTTTTTTAAGAAGTGAAGAATATCATCAAACATTTCGTTTGCTTGTGGACTTGCTTCTAAAAATTGTCTTACTGGCTCATCCAAACCAGAAAAACGTCTTAATTCTAAATCCCAATGCGGATTTGGTAAATGCCGTACATCAAAAACATAATCGGCATCTAAAGGAATGCCGTGTTTATATCCAAAGGACTGCAATATGACAATAAGCTTATCTGACTGCCCCAGTTTAGATAGTAAAATATGTTTTAAATCATGAACACTTTTATCCGTTGTATCAATATGAACCGTAGCGCGGAACTGAATTGGAAGCAGTAACTGCTTCTCTTCATGAATACATTGCAACAGACTTTTAAAACGGTTAGCTAATGGATGTGGACGACGGGATGCACTAAAACGCGCAATCAAATCTTGATCTTGCGTAGTAAGGTAAATAACATCAACAGTCCCATGTCTTTGTAATTGCTCAAAAACATGATCGAACTCTTGCATATCTGCCCGAGTACTTCTTACATCCACACCTAAAGCCAATTGTTCCAGATTATTTTCATGATCTAGCTTTGCCACAATTTCAGGCAGCAATGCCAAAGGCAAATTATCAATACAGTAATAGCCCAAATCTTCTAATACTTGAAGGGCTGAAGATTTTCCTGAACCAGACTGTCCTGTCACGATAAGTATACGCTTCATGGCATGGCTGTCCTTTGATCTCTTTTATTGGGGTGTAAAGGCAACTTCTAAATTATCAATCAAACGGGTTGCACCCAGTTTTGCCGCGACAAATAACACAATATCACGATCAAATTGAGTAGCAGGTAACAGATTTGTCTGACGAGCTTCAACATAATCAACAACAAAGCCATTATCTGTCAACTGAGTTTTTATATCTTCTACAACTTGTTGCAAATCTTTGCCTTGATGTAACTGCTGTTCAGCCTGCTTCAAACTTTGGTAAATAACCGGAGCGACCTGACGGTGCTCAGCACTTAAATAGCCATTTCTTGAGCTAAGCGCCAAACCATCTGCTGCACGAACAATTGGTACGCCAATCACTTCTAAAGGAATATTTAAATCTTGTACAAACTGACGAATAACGGCTAACTGTTGGTAATCTTTTTGTCCAAAGAAAGCGTAGTTCGGTTGCACAATATTAAAGAGCTTAGTTACAACCAAAGCTACACCATCAAAATGTCCTGGACGTGAACTACCACATAAAGCATCTGTAATCTGGCTTACACTGATGTTCGTTAAACGCGGTTGTGTACCGTACATTTGCTCAACTGATGGCGCAAAAATAATGTCACAGCCAACATCGGCAAGTAGGCGACTATCTTGCTCTAAAGTACGAGGATAGTTATCAAAATCTTCACCTGGACCAAATTGAGTCGGATTTACGAAGATGCTTACAACCACAACATCACATAACTTTTTCGCTTCACGAACAAGTGTGAGATGTCCTTCATGTAGATTTCCCATTGTTGGGACAAAACCAATAATTTTACGTGCAGCTCTAGCCGGATTTAAAGAAGCGGCAAGACCTTGTATGGTGGTTTCTGTTTTCATGAATTACAGCTCAACGTGAAAAGTATGTTCTTTGGCTGGAAATGACTGATCCTGCACAGCAGCATGAAAAGCTTTAAATGCATCTAAAATGGCAGTTTCACCAGATTGTTCTTTCATAAAGTTACGTACAAAACGCGCAACTCGACCAAAAGTTAAACCTAACATGTCTTGCACTACAAGCACCTGACCATCAGTCGCATTACCCGCACCAATACCAATTACAGGTGTATTTGGGAATAACTCAGCAATTTCTTGTCCTAACTGAGCAGGAACACATTCAAGCAAGAGAACTGCTGCACCCGCTTCAACCACTGCTGTACAGTCGGCAATAAGCTGATCTGCTGCTTCACGCGTTCTAGCTTGTAATTTATAGCCACCAAAGACATGTACCGATTGAGGTGTTAAACCTAAATGTACACAAACAGGCACGCCATTACGGGTTAAAACCTGTACGGTTTCACTTAACCATGCGCCGCCTTCGATTTTCACCATTTGAGCGCCAGCTTGCATGACTGTTCTTGCATTTTGCAAAGCATCATTTAAGGTTGCATAACTCATAAATGGCAAGTCAGTCATAATCAAAGCATGTTGGTTACCACGACGAACTGCTGCCGTATGATAAGCCATATCTTCAACGGTTACTGGTAAAGTTGAGTCACGACCTTGAATTGCCATTCCAAGAGAATCACCAATTAAGATTGTATCAATTTCAGCAAGTTCCATTGCTTTTGCCATGCTTGCATCGTAACAAGTTAGACAAGAGAACTTACGTCCTTCGGCTTTAAATTTTCTTAAGTCACTTAGACTAATCATGATGATATCCTCTACAGGAGTTCGCAGAACATAATGAATCGAGAGTTTAAGCCCAAGACTCATCCGCAAGTACAGTCAGCATCGGCTGCTGTATCAGTTCTAAATTTTTAAGTGGCTGATCATTAATATGTAAATCAGCATCTAAATCCAATAAAGGAATTACAACGAAATCTCGCTCTAGAATTCCAATGTGGGGCACTGTTAAGCGATCATTGTGAATTTTTTCATTACCATATATGAGCAGATCCAGATCTAAAGTACGCTCGCCCCAACGACGAAGACGCACGCGGCCCGCTTCTTGCTCAAAACGTTGTAAATGATCCAGCAAATCTAAAGGTGTGAGATCCGTATTTAATTCTGCAACTGCATTTAAATAATTTGGCTGATCTTGAGGCCCCATAGGTGGGCTTTGATAAAGTCTAGAGACTTTCACCGCACCTAAAGTTTTAAGCTTAGCAATAGCTTCAGATAAGATATGACGTGAATCGCCCAAATTACTGCCTAAGCCAATATACGTCTTCGTTGTCATTGCGTTGGCCCAAAAACAACTTGGCTTAAATCACGCTGTACCCGCTTACGTTTTAAAATTGGATGATCGCCTGTCATACCAGCTTCAGAAGTAGTCGCTTTTTCAACAAATCGGCTTACTGCCTGATCTTGTCTAATACGTTCTTTTTTCCCACGGCGAGTGCGTGGTTCCGGAATATCAACCAAAGGTTCAATTTCCGTCTCAACTTTATTATTTTCAATAGGTTCAGCAGCCGCTTTACGACGGCTTCTAGCTTTCTGACGATTATATTGGCTAATAACAGCTTCTTTTTCGTCATTCGACATTTCTTGGTAGGCTTCCCACCAACTTCCCATTCCTTGTGTTGCGTCATCACCTGACTTTTCACGGAGTAATAAGAAGTCAAAACCAGCGCGGAAGCGAGCATGCCCTGCCAATGCTTCTATTTGCTGTGGTTTTGGATTGAGCAAACGAGTCTGCATTTCCCAAACTTCACGAATAAAAGTTTCTGCAAAACGAGGAATCACGGTACGTGTTGCTTGGCGTTTTAAAACGTCTAAACCAGCCTGCGCACGTGCTTCAGCCGGCACAATACCTTTAGATAAATAAAATTCACAACGTTCTAAAAACGGCTGCCACAATAAAACTGCATAGAAAAATGCAGGGTTAATTGTTTTCCCAACTTGAATACGTTGATCCGTATTCTTTGCTGCTCTTAGAATAAATGGAGTGAGATTAGGCTGAATATCAGCAAAGAGTTGCTTCCAGACGCCAAACTCGATCAACATTGGCAAAACACGCGCCAAATGTCCCATTGTGAAGAGCTTTTGAGATTCATCATATAAACGATGCGGAGAGACATCACGCAATAATTGCGTCATTTCAGCATCAAATATATCGAGAATATTTGAATCAATTTTGAAATTTAACTTGGCTGCAAAGCGTAGAGTTCGCAGCATACGTACTGGATCTTCTTCAAAACGCTGTGCTGGATCGCCCAATAAACGCAAAGTTTTGTTTTTAACATCATCAATCGCTTTGCAGAAATCGAGCACAATAGCCTTACGCGGTTGGTAATATAAGGTATTGATAGAAAAGTCACGTCGAGCAAAGTCTTGTTCGATGGTACCCCAGTTATTGTCACGTAAAATCATGCCTGAAGCACTCGTAACTTCTTTTTTAGGAGGGGCACGGAATGTTGCAACTTCAATTAGCTCACGCCCCGAATAGACATGTGCCAATTCAAATCGACGACCAATGATTCGGCAACGTCGGCCAAAAACTTCTTTAATTTGAGAAGGTGTCGCATTGGTTACTGCATCGAAATCTTTAGGATTAAACCCTAGCATTAAATCACGGACACCACCCCCAACAATATAAGCTTCATAGCCAGCTTTAGTCAGGCTATCGATCACATCTAAAATCGAAGAAGGAAGTTGGGCTGTGGACAAACCACATTTTGACGCTCGCAAGGTTTGCAAAAGACGCTGTCTCCTACGTCAGGACGTAAATAACAAGTTGTCGCTAATCATAGCTCTAACGCACACAAAGGGCAATTTGATTCTCTGTAGTTTGCGCATGAAATCACAATTGACAAACACATGATTTATAAACTCAACCGTGTTTTATTCTTTTCAAAAATGGCTGGACCAATGCCCTTTACGTTTTTAAATTCATCAATATTTTTAAAGCCACCGTTCTTTTGACGATATTCTACAATCGCCTGAGCCTTTTTCTCACCAATCCCTTTTAGCTTTTGAAGCTCATCAATATTGGCTTGATTCAAGTGAACTTGCCCAGACGAATCAGTTATGGCTGCGCTTTTTGAGACATTAGAATGATAGGAGTGCTGTGTGCTTAACTTCTGATCATACATCTGCTGTTTAGCTTTCCACTCCTTAAAATTTTGATCGAAAGATTGGGCCTGAATCAGTGTTGATGAAATCAGGCTGCAAAATAAAACAATAAAAATATAATACTTACTCTTCCAAAGATTCCTGCTGAGTTGCATGCGTTTTTTCCCCTAACTTGAACTGCCGCTTTGCTTGATTCCACAATTCATCCATTTCAGACAAGGTCATGTCGTCTAATGTTCTTTGCTGTTTTTGCGCTTGGTCTTCAATAAAAGCAAAACGACTTCTAAATTTATGTATTGTTGATAAAAGTGATGTTTCACTTGAAATCGCAAGTTTACGTCCTACATTGACCAATGAAAACAGGCAATCTCCAAATTCATCTTGAATTTCATCAATATTTTGATTTCTCAGTGCTTGCTTAAACTCGTCCAGCTCTTCTTCTAGTTTTCCATAAGCATCTTCTACAGTTTCAAAGTCAAACCCAACTTTTGCTACATTTTCTTGAATTTCTTGTGCCTGCAATAGGGCTGGTCCATGCTTTATTTCATCTAATCTTGATTGCGGCTTGTCTTGTTTTTCTTGTTGCTTAATCTGTTTCCAAAGTTCACTTAATTGTTCTGGGCTTAAATTATTAAACTGATCTGGCTGAAAAACATGAGGATGACGACGAATTAACTTTTCACTTATTGCCTCAACAACATCTTGAAAATTAAAAGCGCCTTGTTCACTAAATATTTGTGATTGAAACACGACTTGTAATAACAAATCGCCTAGCTCATTTCTGATTTCATCGATATTACCCTGACGAACAGCAGCCTCAACTTCATATGCTTCTTCAATCGCATATTTAGTCAGTGACATTGGGGTTTGTTCTTGATCCCACGGACATTTTTCTCGTAACTCTTGCATGATTTTAAGCAATTTATCCATGGTAACCCTCAAGTTTAAAAAGTCGGTCAGTAAAACTAAGATTTTAATTTGTTATGATCAAAATCAAAGCGATTAAATCAGTCGCACTATTGTACTGACAAAGAGAAAAAAGATGAGATACAGTATTCTGATTAGTGGCGCCGCTCAAGGTATTGGGGCTGAAATTGCACGTGTATTTTACCAACAAGGATATAAAGTAGGCATTTATGATATTAATGAATCGCTTGCTCAAAAACTGGCAAGTGACTTGGGGCCCAATGCATGTGCTGGCTATCTAGATGTAAGCGATTACAGCCAGTGGCAACACATATTAAAAGAGTTTACTGACTGGGCTGGAGAACTCAACATCTTAGTAAATAATGCCGGTATTTTATATTCTGGTGCATTTGAAACAACTGATATTAAAGCGCACCAAAGAACAATAAATATTAATGTAAACGGTGTTATCAATGGCTGTCACGCTGTCCTACCTTATTTAAAGCAAGCGTCTTTTGCACGCGTTATCAACCTATCTTCAGCTTCTGCAATTTATGGGCAAGCTGACCTTATTTCTTACTCAGCCAGTAAATTTGCTGTTCGCGGAATTACTGAAGGTTTAGATGTGGAATGGAAAAAATATGGTATTCGCGTTTTAGATGTAATGCCGCTATTTGTGCAAACTGCAATGGTTAACAATATGAATGCAGGCACTATTCAAAATATGGGAGTAGATTTGACTCCAAATGATATTGCTCAGCAGGTGCTTACGCTTGTAGAGAAAAAGGCTCATTTCTGGACGCCTACTCACACTCCAGTTGGAATAAAAACCAAACTGCTTTATCAGCTCTCGACTTTAAGCCCCCAATTTTTAAATCGGCTCACTAACATTTATTTATCGAGAAAGTAACCCAGAGTAAAAAGGCTGTCATTTGACAGCCTTTTTACTCAATCTATTTAAACACCTTGAATCATACGTCGCGCACTTATGATTCCAGGTTGCTGCTCTAAGCGAGCTAACAAACGAGAAAGCTGTGCTAAACCCTTAACCTCAATTAACAACTTCATATTGGCAATACCATCTGCCTCAGAAATTGTATTAACCTGACGAATATTGATTTGGTCAGAGAAAATCACTTGAGTTAAGTCTTTAAGCAGACCACGACGATCATATGCTTCCACCACAATTTGAACGCTTTGACCACGTGTTGGCTGCATTTCCCAGTCAGCTTCAACAGCACGCTCTGGTTCTTGCTTAATCATACGCTGATAGTCTGAACAAATAACTTTGTGGATGCTAACACCACGGTTCAAAGTAATATATCCAGCGATTGATTCACCATGCACGGGCTGACAGCACTGCGCGATGTGTAGTTCTACATTGTCTAAACCATCAATTAAAATTCCATGAGCCGACAACGTATGGCTAGCACGTGGATTTAATGCTGGTTTAAGCACTAGTTCAGGTTCATCCTGATCTAGATGCATTTGACGATTCACCTGATTAATCAAGGCATGTAAGCTAATATCACCGCTTACTAGACTCACCAAAATGTCATCACCAGTTTTCACATTAAAATGTGATGAATAATCATTTAGGTCGATACTTTTTGGGTGAATGGCTAGACGAGCTAACTCTTTATTGAGAAGTTCACGGCCTACTTCAAGATTTTTACTACGATCTTGCTGTCTAAACCAATGACGCAGCTTGTCACGGGCACGAGAGGTTTTAATATAACCTAAAGAATTCACCAACCAATCTCGGTTTGGATCACGATCTTTTTTAGTTAAAATCTCAACCTGCTCACCCGTTTTTAAAGTATAGGTTAATGGCACATAACGCTGGTTAACTCGCGCTGCGTAACATTTATTCCCTACTTCCGTATGCACATGATAAGCAAAATCTAAAACTGTTGAGCCACGTGGCAATTCCTTAATATCACCATCACGACTGAAAACATAAATCTTCTCAAAACCTTCAAAATCTTGTAGTTGATCAAAGCCTTCTGTTTCATCTTCGTTTTGATGTACCGTCGTTTCATTGCGTTCTTGATAGTGCTCTAAAACAGCACGCAATGAATGCAAACGATGGTTAAAGGAATGGTCTGTATTCTTTGAACCTTCTTTATAATTAAAGTGCGAACATACGCCTAACTCTGCTTCATCATGCATCTCATGAGTACGAATTTGTACTTCAAGCGATTTATTTTCGGCAATTACAGCCGTATGCAATGAGCGATAACCATTTGCTTTCGGGTTAGTAATATAGTCATCAAACTGATGCGGAATATGACGCCAGATTTGATGAACAATACCCAAAGAGTGGTAACACTCAGGGACACTATTGACCAACACACGTAAGGCACGAATATCATAGAGCTGATCAAAACTCAGGTTTTTGCTTTTCATTTTTCGATAAATCGAATAAATGTGCTTTGCTCGACCTGTGATTTCTGCCTCAATTCCGTAAGACGCCAACTCATTTTTTAAACGGTCAATCACAAACTGAATATAATGTTCACGCTCTAAACGTTTTTCATTCAGTAATGACGCAATTTCTTTATAACGATCTGGAGCTAAATAGCGAAAAGCGAGATCTTCAAGTTCCCATTTAAGCTGAGCAATACCAAGTCGATGTGCCAGTGGCGAGTAAATAGTAAGAATTTCACGTGCTACGCGTTCTTGACGTTCACGAGATGAATTTGCCAGCTCTCGTAAAGAATAGGTACGTTCAGCAAGCTTAATTAAAACAACACGAACATCTTCGGTAACCGAAATCAGCATTTTATAAATGCCACTTAAATGTTCTCGTTGATTATTATTAAAGTGGTCTTCTAACCGCTTATTTTTTTCAATGAGTTCAGAGAGTTTACCCATTGCCAAAGCGCCTTTGACAAGGTTATAGACCTGATCTCCAAATTTCTTTTTTACTTCTTCTATATCAGTAATGTCCTCACGCACACTACGATAGAGCATGGCTGCCGATAGAGTATCTTCATCTACATGGAGATGCGCCAAAATGTCGGCCATTCCAACGCCAGTAGCGAAAGTATTGGACCGATGATTAACCGTTGATTCTAACTCTTTTTGCAGGGTTTCATTCGCAACCTTTTCAAGCTGCTCAAGCTTCGCCCCATCTAATATTTCACGCACCCGATCCAACCATGAGGCTAAACCGATTTGCGTTTCGGCGGCATGCTCTACAGTCGTTTCCTCGGACAACTCAGTTAGTTGTTCAGGTAACTGTTCACGTACTGTGACCATACCATTCTCCTCAATATGTAACTCATGTTTTTAATCGTTTATCTCTTGAATTTTTTCAAATAGTGCAATGGATTCAACATGTTCTGTGTGCGTAAACATGTCCATCACCGCTGCTTTTTTTAACTGGTAACCATATTGGACCAAAACACCCGCATCCCTTGCTAGTGTAGCTGGATTACATGATACATAAACGATTCTTTTTGCTCCAAAATTTGATACATACTGCATAATTTCATATGCACCAGCACGAGGAGGATCAATCAATAATGCATCAAATCCTTGATTTGCCCAAGAATGATGCGAAAAATCTTTTGTTAAATCTTGTGAAAAGAAGGTTGCCTGCACCAAACCATTGCATTTTGCATTAGCTGTTGCCCGCTCCACCATTTCTTCACTCCCTTCCACACCAACAACCTGCCCACTACCACCAACACATCGTGCTAACGGGAGCGAGAAATTGCCTAATCCACAAAATAGATCAAGTACTTTTTCACCTGGTTGCAATTGAAGCAATTCACATGCCAATTGAACCATTTGTTCATTTACTTTGGCATTGACCTGAGTAAAATCCAATGGCGAAAAAGCAAAATTTACATTAAACCTCTCTAAGGCATAATGTAAACGTAAAGCACCTTTTTCATCATCAATACGATGAATACTTTCAGGACCCTTAGGTTGCAAATACAACTGCCATCCCTTGTCTAACGCAAATTGCTTTAATTGGTTGACATCAGAATTGTTTAATTTTTCTACATGACGAACCAATAAAGAAATTTCACGATCACCTTTTGCTAATTCTACATGACCAATATGTGCTTTGCCTTTTAGACTTTGGAGTAAAAGACGCAATTCAGGCAAGCTATTTGATAGTTTTTCATCCAAAACACTACAACTATGGATAGAAGTTAAGCGATTACTATGATGTTCACGAAAACCCATAATTAAACGATCTGGCTTTGGCAAATAACGCACACCAATTCGTGCACGACGACGATAATCACTTTGTAAAGATCGAATCGGCTCTAGCCATTGTTCGGGTTGAATGCCTGCAAAGTGCTGTAAATGTGACTGGAGCACACTTTGCTTTAAACGGATTTGCTCATCAGGATGGATATGCTGCATGCTACAACCACCACAAACACCATAATGAGGGCAAATTGCGTCTATACGATGAGTTGAAGGTTCTCCTAACAACTGCACCATCTCGGCTTCTTCAAGTCGCTTTGCTTGATGGGTAATCTGAGCCTTTACAGTTTCTCCGGGCAATGCATAACGAATAAAAACTTTTTTGCCATGCTTATCTGCTGGATGATCAGGATGAGAACCATAATGCGCAATTCCCCGCCCCTCATGAGAAAGTGTTTCAACTTGAAAAATATATTCAGGTTGTTGGGGCTTGCGAGATTTGGCATGTTGTTTCAAAGGATGAACCTAAAAATCTGAAGGATTAAAATAGTGAGCAGTAAATTCAGTATGTTTCGAAGTACGTTCCCATACTTCAAGAAAATCAGACTGCTGTGGCATGGTCTGTAAATATTCAATACTCGAGCTAATCCAATGGTTATGTTCATCTGCATTCAACTGGCCTTTTAGTACTAACCAACGCAAATAAATAAACCACGTATTGAGTACATCTCCCTCACAATAGCTAGTCAATTTTAACCACTGCTGATTACGGACATATTCTGGTACATGATAGCCCGATTCACCGCGTTTACCCGGTAAACCTAAAATGCAGGCAATATCATCAAGCTTTTGAAAATTACGCCCATTAAACATTGCCATCACATCCATTAAATCAATGTGGCGATGGTGATAACGGTTTTGGTAATTATTAAAACGCTTCTGGCTATCAATCTCACCTTGATCAAATAAGCCCGGTGCAGAAAGCCCATGATACATCGCGCGAAACAGAATAACGGGTAAATCAAATTGTGAGCCGTTCCAACTCACTAAAGTCGGATGACGCTTATCAAAAATTGACAAGAACTTTTGCAAAATCTCAGCTTCAGAATATTGTTCACGACTAAAAGAAAATAATCTAAAACCAGACTCATCAATCCAAAGGCCAGAAATACAAACAATTTCGTGCAAAGGTAAGCGCTGAAAATCCATGCCTGATTCTTGACGGCGCAGTTTAGTCAATGCTTGCTCTACATCAGCCTCTGGTAAATCAAGATGATATAAATGCGCTCCCGCTTTTAAATCAGTTAAAGTTTCAATATCAAAAACTAAGGTAGGGAAACGCATTATTTCTCTCAATTATGAGTTATCGTCCTGTACTGAAAACAGTCCTGTAGACAAGTAGCGGTCGCCACGGTCACAGATAATGCAAACAATAACAGCATCTGGATTTTCTTCTGCAATCTTGATGGATGCCCATACTGCACCACCTGAAGAGGTACCCGCACTGATGCCTTCCATACGTGCTAATTTACGCATCGTTTTTTCAGCATCAATTTGTGGGATATCAATAGTACGATCCACACGGCTACTATCAAAAATAGTAGGTAAATATTCTTTTGGCCAACGGCGAATACCAGCAATACTTGATCCATCTGCTGGTTGCAAACCAATAATCTGAATATCTGGGTTTTGTTCTTTTAGATATTTAGAAACACCCATGATGGTACCAGTCGTACCCATTGAGCTTACAAAATGGGTGATTTTCCCACCTGTTTGTTTCCAAATTTCAGGACCAGTTGTTAAGTAATGAGCTTCAACATTATCAGGATTACCAAACTGATTTAAAACGTGCCCCTTACCTTCTTTTTCCATTTGCAAGGCTAAATCACGTGCACCTTCCATTCCTTGCTGTGGCGTTACTTCAATCAGCTCTGCACCATAAGCCAGCATCGCATCTTTACGCTCCTGACTCATATTGTTCGGCATAATAAGTTTCATTTTATAGCCACGCATTGCAGCAACCATTGCCAAAGCAATACCTGTGTTCCCACTGGTTGCCTCAATCAAGGTGTCGCCTGGCTTAATTTGACCACGTTTTTCTGCCTGCATAATCATATTATATGCAGGACGGTCTTTTACAGAACCTGCCGGATTATTACCTTCTAATTTTGCTAAAACCGTCGCTTGCGTATGAGAAGCTAATCGCTGCAAACGAACTAGAGGTGTCTTACCTACATAGTGATCTAACAAAAATTCGTCGGCTAAAAAGTCAGGTTGTGTATTACTCATGATCAATACCTATATCGAGGTGGGCCTATTGTATGAAAAAATGCTCGCTACTGCACCCATTTCAATATGCTTTTTCATGAAAGCGATTAAAGCTCGGTCATTTATAAAATGCCCTCAGTTTTAAAATAAAGCGTGATAAGATGCCGAACAGAGAGATAAATCTGATGTAGCCATGTCTAATTTCAATAAAGCCTTATCGAAACGCTTACGCCTAAATCATGCATATGGGCAATTGATTGCTCTAATTTTTGTGCCGATTATGATTTTAACAGGGGTCGGTGCTTTTCTGGTTTTAACGGAAACATCACATTCGGTAAAACAACAACAGCTACATCATGCCTCAGCAATTTTAGCTCGCTACAATCAAATTGCGAAAGATCTATATACGCTAGTCGAACTAGAGCCTGATGAATACGATCATGCCCAGCACATCATGCAAAGCATGTTTAGCGAAAAAAATCTAAAGCGTGCGGTACTCATCGATAACAACGGACAGACTTATTTAAGTATTGGTTATCGAGATAATCGTTATTGGCCTAGCTTTCCCAGTAGTAATAATTTTTTTGGTCCAATCTCTTATAACCACAACAATATTTATGGACTACAGATTAGTAATAAAGCTGGAAAAGCGCCAGTCTGGTTAGTGATTGAAATGGATAACCAGCCTCTAGAGCTGGCACGCTATCGCATTCTGATCGCTCTCGTCATTACTGGATTAATGACCTTACTGTTACTTTTACTTTGTTTGAATTTTTATTCTCGTCGCTGGATTGCGCCGATGTATGAAATTCGCATGCAGTTACAACGTTTAAATGCAGATACGCTAGACCAGCACCTCGTCATTAACAGTACTGGAGAGCTACGCTTACTACAACGCGATATTGCAAATGTTGTTAAGCGATTGCACTTTAGCTTTTTAGAACTAAAAGAACACACTGAACAAACAGAAGAAGACTTACGCAGAACACTAGATACCTTAGAAGTCCAAAACATTACCTATCGTCAAGCACGTGACCAAGCGATATCATCAAACCAAGCAAAGTCAGTTTTCCTTGCCAATATTAGTCATGAGCTTCGAACACCTCTAAACAGTATTGATGGCTTTATTCATTTACTACTTCGTCAACAAAATTTAAATAACGAACAAAATCTTTATTTACAAACTATTCGCAAATCATCTGCCCATTTATTAGCATTAATTAACGATGTATTAGATTTCTCAAAAATTGATGCGGGTAAGTTAGAACTTGAAACAGCGCCTTTTGATTTAGAAGAAGCCATTTTTGATGTCATGGATATGTTGTCTCCTTTGGCTGCTCAAAAACATATCGCCATGGCTTTTTACTATGCCGACAACATTCCACAACAAGTGATTGGCGATGCTTTACGCTTCAAGCAAATCTTGACCAACTTGATTTCGAATGCAATTAAGTTCACTCCAGATGGAGAAATTATTGTTCGTGTTCGTATGGAACATGATGATATTGGGCAATGTCTGCTTCATTTTAGTGTTCAAGATAGTGGTATTGGCTTAAGTGGCACAGACCGTAAAAAGTTATTTGAATCATTCTCGCAAGGCGATGCATCAGTCACGCGTCAATTTGGTGGTACTGGTTTAGGTTTAGCTATTTCTAAACAGCTTGTTCATCTCATGCATGGTCAAATTGGTTTTGAAGATAATCAGGAACGCGCACCAACTGAAAAAGGCTCAACCTTCTGGTTTACCGCACAATTTGTGGTAGATGAAGATTACGAGATCGAGCATCCGCATTTTGAGCATTTACAAGTGGTGTCTTATCTTGCTCATCCTGCTACAGCAAGTGTTTTACGTTATTACCTTGAAAATTACCATGTTCCTCATATCGAGACACAATCGATTCTGGACTTGTTTAGTCGCTTAAAACATCTTGATCAGAAAGATAATACGTGGCTCATTGTTGACCATAGCGGCGACACGGAAGCGTTATTAAAAGAAATCCGTAGCCGTTATCAAGGTAATTTAGCCGTCTATGGCTATCAAATGACGCTTGAGCCAAACATGCTCAGTGAATACCGTGCTCGCCCTCTATATCAACCATTAAGTCGAAGCGGACTCATTCAATTATTAAATGATCAACCTATTTTTGAAGAGGAACAACAAGACTTTAATGGTCAAGGGCTGCACATTCTGGCAGTGGATGACCATTTGCCTAACTTAATTGTTTTAGAAGCCCTGCTAGGTGAACTCAACGTTAGAACAACTAAAGCACTCAGCGGCCAAGAAGCACTTAATCTCATCCAAGAGCGAATTGATCAAAAACTCAAACCATTTGATTTAGTGTTTATGGATATTCAAATGCCTGTTATGTCAGGCATTGATACAACTCGTGCCATTCGTTCTTTAGAGTCGACTTTAGACGGAGAAATGCAACTTCCAATTATTGCACTAACCGCCCATGCACTAGCCGATGAAAAACAAAAACTCCTTAAAGTAGGCATGAATGACTATGTCACCAAGCCAATTCAAATGGAGCAAATCATCCAGATCTTAACGCAATGGACTAAAAACAACTTTACAGCCAAAGCCTTAGATAAAGACCATCATGTCGTTGCAGAAGCTTTAGACCCTCAAATTTTAAACTGGCAACAAAGTTTGCAGCTTGCAGCAAATAAAGAAGACTTAGCGCAAGATTTACTTAAAATGTTGGTTGATAGTTTTCCAACTGAGCTAGATGAAATGCAGCAGCTGATTGAGCTTGAAGACTTCCCTCAACTTGAGCATGTTTTACATCGTCTGTATGGAGCCACTCGCTATGTAGGTGCCCCAAAACTACAACAAGTGACTGGGGACTTCGAGCAATTTATTTCAACGCTGCGTAAAGAACGCCGTATAGCAGATGAAGGCTTCATTGAAGAAGTTATGCAGCGCTTTGATGAACTAGGTCTTGTCGTTAAAGAAGTAGAAAGTGCCGCTCTCCAGATCTTGGTGATCCCTGACTAACATATCTATCAAAGAGACATGACTGGGCTGTCATGTTTCCAAATTACAGCCATGTTATGCTCCGTTCATCTATAAAAAAAGAAGCGGGAATCTCATGGCAGTCTTACGTATTGAAAAAAATAATGGCATTGCAACGGTATATTTAAACCGTCCAGACAAACGCAATGCAATGAGTTTTGCCTTATTAAAAGAGCTAGTTTCAACTGCAAAGGCAATTAAAAAAGATCGAGATATTCGCTGTGTTATTTTGACAGGCGAAGGAAATGTGTTTAGTGCGGGCATTGATTTATCTGACCTCAACAATCCCAAAAACTCTGCTTTTGCAATTTGGGAACTTATAAAACCAGGACAAAGTCTTTTTCAAAAAGCATTTTTGACTTGGCAAAATTTACCTGTACCAGTTATTGCTGCATTAGAAGGATATTGTTTCGGCGCGGGTATGCAACTTGCGTTGGCTGCTGACATTCGAATTTCTCATCCAGAAACAAAAATGTCGATTATGGAAAGCCGTTGGGGTTTAGTTCCTGATATGGGACTTACTCGCTCATTAAAAGGTTTAATTAGCGTTGACCTTGCAAAAGAACTCACCTTAACCGCCCGTGTTTTTGATGGGAATTATGCAAAAGAAATTGGTCTTGTGACTCATTTAAGTGACTCTCCTCTAGAGAGAGCACATGAAATTGCATCTGAAATGTTGCAACGCTCACCTGATGCCCTCACTGCGGCAAAACGTGTACTTGACGCCATGGAGCATCAACCAGAAAAATCATTACGTCTCGAAAAAATCTGGCAACTTAAATTATTACTTGGTAAAAATAGCAAACTTGCTCGTAAAAAAGACAAACATCCGGAAGTTAGTTTTTTACCACGCCAATATAAATAAGAGCTTAGATTATGAATTTTGATCGCAACACCCCTATTGCTTTTTTAGGCATAGGACTGATGGGAAGTCGGATGGCAACCCGCCTTATTCAAGCAGGCTTTCAAGTTGCTGTTTGGAATCGAACCCTCTCTGCATGTGAAGAACTGATTGATATCGGTGCACAACCTTTAGAACTTTCAAATATTGGTGAGTATCCCGTTATTTTAATCTGTCTGGCAGATGATAAAGCCGTAGAAGCAGTATTTGAAAAAATTCAACCTAACTTAAAAGCTAAGCAAGTTATTGTAGACTTCTCGAGCTTATCTGTTGCTGCGACAAGAACGCTTGCTCAAGAAGCTGCTACCCATAACGTCACATGGATTGACTCACCTGTATCAGGTGGGACAGCAGGTGCAGAACAAGGCACACTTGTCATTTTTGCAGGCGGTGATGCTCAAACCATTGGAGAACTAACTCCTATTTATAATGTTCTATCTCAACGTGTGACTCGCATGGGAGATACAGGAACCGGACAAGCCACCAAAATTTGTAACCAGCTCATTGTTGCAGCGAATAGCACCCTGATTGCAGAAGCTGTCGCGCTTGCAGACCGAGCTGGTGTAGACACAACTTTACTCGCTCCAGCTTTAGCAGGCGGATTTGCAGACTCTAAACCCTTTCAAATTCTAACTCCACGTATGGCAACTCATACATTTGAACCAGTTCAGTGGAAAGTTCAAACATTATCTAAGGATCTTAACAACGCAATAACATTGGCTAACAATGTTAATTTAGACATCCCAGTTGCACAAAAAGCTCTATTACAGCTACAAACTCACCAAAAAAATGGCTTTGCTGAGAAAGATTTAGCTACTATTATTCAATTAGTAGAGCAAAAATAAACGGAGTTTGAGTATGGGTCGTCTTGCAGTCAATTTATCCATGATTTTTACCGAAGTTCCTTTAATTGAACGCTTCGCTCTGGCCCATGCACAGGGCTTTGAATATATAGAAATTCAATTCCCTTATGAATTGGCTATTTCAGATATTCAAACTCAACTCGAACGCTACAACCTTGGCCTTTGCTTAATTAATGTACCTGCTGGTGATCTTATGCAAGGCGGAAATGGTTTAGCAGGCATACCCGGTCAAGAAACAGCTTTCCGTGAAGCCTTAGAATTAGCGATTAGCTATGCCACTGCATTAAAGGTTCCTCGTGTTAATATTTTAGCGGGTAAACAGCCTCTAGATGCTGACTTACTTCCTTGTTTAAAAACATTAGCAGCTAATTTAAAACTTGCCTGTAACTTACTCAGTGAACATGATATAGAACCCGTTTTTGAAATGATTAATGGTACAGATATGCCACGCTTTTTGGTGCAGAACATTGCGCAGGGACAAGAAATGCTAGAAGCAGTCAACGACCCTACTCTAAAAATGCAATATGACTGCTACCACATGGCGATGATGGGCGAAGATGTGCTTGAGGGTTTGCAAGAAAATATTAATTTAATTGGACATATTCAATTTGCAGACTGTCCGGGTCGTCATGAGCCAGATACAGCCCAAATTCCATATGAGCAAATTTTCTCTTGGTTAAAGCAAAGCTCTTATCAGAACTACATTGCAGCGGAATATAAGCCTGAAAATGGCTCAAATCAGTCTTTTACGTGGAAGAAAAAATACTTTTCAGATGATGTAAATATATAAACTGTTACGAGTTCTGATTGAAATTTAGCGCAAAAACCACTATATTAGATAGTGAGTAATTGTCAGGAAAATATACCCTATATGAATTTAGAACCATCGCCCAGCGTGTCTAATTCTCACGATTTCGCAATGAATGCCTCAAATAAAGACGTACAAACTTGTCTCAAAGTCGTTCATGACGCTTTAGTTGATGTAAAAGCAAAAGATATTCTCCAGTTAGATGTTAGCTCAATTAGCAATGTCGCTGATGCTATTGTAATTGCGAGCGGTACTTCTACTCGTCACGTGAAAGCACTCGCAGACAATGTTGCAGAAGAAGCTCGAAAAGCCGGTTTCCGCCCGATTGGTGTTGAAGGTGAACGAGATGCAGAATGGATCTTGATTGATCTCGGCTTTGTTGTAGTACATGTGATGCTACCAACAGCTCGTAAATTCTACGATTTAGAAAGCTTATGGCGTACCGCTCCAGAGTCGGTTGCTTAAAATTTTGCTTTTAAAAAAAGCGGCTCTTTTGAGCCGCTTTTTTATTTATCACACAATCGTATTAACAACTCTCAAATAACACCCCGCCCCTCTCAAATACTTTAACACCTACTACAAACAGCCAGTCATCAGCCATTTCTAAATTTGACATGACAAATTGTCAGATTTGCAGCAATATAAAAACTCTTGAAGTCCCCACCAATAAATAGCATAACTGGAGTACAGAAAGTGAAGGTATTAATTACAGGCGCCAACACAGGTATTGGTTTCGCCACAGCAGAACAACTCGTTAAACAAGGGCAACATGTTATTTTAGCGTGCCGAAATCCAGCAAAAGCGCAAGATGCGCAAAATAAATTACTTGCACTTAATCAGGGACAAGTCGACTTAGTTTCTCTCGATCTAAACAGCCTTGAGTTAACCCGAAAAGCTGCTAATGAGATTGCCGACCGCTATGGTAGCCTTGACGTACTCATTAATAATGCAGGCTTATTTTCCAAAACCAAACAACTGACTGCTGAGGGTTTTGAGCAACAATTTGGGGTTAATTATCTAGGCCATTTTTTACTCACTCAAAAATTACTTCCAGTTTTACAACAATCTCCCAAAGCACGTATTGTTCATCTGGCGTCAATTGCACACTGGGTTGGCTCAATTAAACCCAATAAATTTCGTGCAGAAGGTTTTTACAATCCCCTGTTCTATTATGGGCAATCAAAGCTTGCGAATTTATTGTTTAGCAATGCTTTAGCAGAACAACTAGCAGATAGCACAATTACTAATAATGCATTACACCCGGGCGGTGTCGCTTCTGATATTTATCGTGACTTACCAAAACCAGTTTATGCAGCGATGAAATTAGGATTAGTTCCTACTTCAGTTCCAGCAAACCTTATTACAGAAATGGCAATTGGAAATACATGGCAAAACCGTAATGGCGAATATGTCAGCGCACATATGCCAGACTGGAAATCATCACATGCCAAAAACCAGCAACTGGCACGCGACCTATATCAACAATCTCTAAACCTTGTAGAAAAATTTCTTTAAACAAATAAGCCAAATAAAAAAGCCACCCAAGGGTGGCTTTTACAATCTTGATTAAGGTCAGATTAGTGACCGCCACCATTGATTGCTTTTGTCATATCTTCAACAACTTTCTTGGCATCACCAAAAATCATCATTGTTTTTTCGTTATAGAACAAATCGTTGTCCAGACCTGCATAACCTGTTGCCATAGAACGCTTAATCACCATGATCGTACGCGCTTTATGTGCTTCAAGGATCGGCATACCATAAATCGGAGAAGTTGGATCATCTTTTGCAGCTGGGTTAACTACGTCGTTTGCACCAATTACAAGCACAACATCTGTTGCTGGAAAGTCTGAGTTAATCTCATCCATTTCCAAGATATCTTCATATGCTACGTCTGCTTCTGCAAGCAATACGTTCATATGGCCAGGCATACGACCAGCAACTGGATGGATCGCAAAACGAACGCGAACACCTTGCTCTTTTAGAATTTCACATAATTCTTTTACAGCATTTTGTGCACGGCCTTGCGCCATACCATAACCAGGTACAATCACAACGCTGTCTGCATTTGACATCAAGAAGCCAGCATCATCAGCAGAACCTGAACGGTGGTTACGTTGAACTTGCTCACCTTTGGCAGCTGTAGCAACCGCAGCACCACCCATTGCACCGCCAAACAACACATTGATGATTGAACGGTTCATTGCTTTACACATGATGTACGACAGAATCGCACCAGATGAACCTACGAGAGAACCCGCAACGATCAACATGTTGTTTTCAAGTGTAAAACCAATACCTGCCGCAGCCCAACCAGAGAATGAGTTAAGAAGCGATACCACTACAGGCATATCACCACCACCAACTGGTGCAATCCATACCCAGCCAAATGCAAGTGCAAGTGCTGTCATTGCCCAGAATGCAGTCATGTTGCCAGTCGTGAAGAAGTAGAAACCACAAGCCAACATCGCAATAAAGATAAGCGCTTGAACAGGTTTAACCCATGCACCAGAAATTGTTTTCGCCCATTTTTTAGCAGCTAATTTACCGTACGCAAATACAGATGCAGTAAAGGTAATAGCACCTACGAAACAACCAACGAACAATTCAAATAAGTGAACACTGCTCATGTGCACATGCTGTACACCAGCCGCGGTTAAAGCCGCTTCATTTTGAGCAAACAATTCAGTTAATTGGTTGTTATGCAAAATTGCAGCAATTGCAATTAAAACAGCAGCCAAACCAACCAAAGAGTGCATGAGTGCAACTGTTTCTGGCATTTGAGTCATTGGTACAGTACGCGCACGAGCAATACCTACGATTGCACCCAACACCATTGCTCCAACAATCATCCAGATCACTGGGTTGTTTGCAACAAAGAAGGTCGTTACAACCGCAATCGCCATCGCGATCATACCGTAACGGTTACCCTGAATTGCCGTTTTAGGACCAGACAAGCCACGAAGCGTCAAGATAAAGAGAATTGCGCCAACAAGGTACAACCAGTTTGCATTTGCTTGAATAAATTCCATGTCAAAGCCCTCTTATTTCTTTTGCTTAGGCTTGAACATTTCCAGCATGCGTGCAGTTACTGCAAAGCCACCGAAAATATTAATGCTTGCCAAAAATACTGCAATCGCACCAAGTACGCTCACCACATTCACACTTTGAAATGCAACGTTAGCATCTACGCCCAAAATAGGTAGACCCACAGTTTGCAACATCGCACCCACCACAATAATAGATGACAACGCATTGGTTACTGCCATAAGTGGTGTATGTAAAGCTGGTGTAACACCCCAAACTACGTAATAACCTACAAAGATGGCAAGGACGAAAATTGTAATAGTTTCAACCATGAGAAATCTCCTTAACCACGCTTAAGCAGTACTTGACCGCCATGAGTGACCAATAGGGCTTTTTGGATTTCGTCTTCTTGATTAATCGCAAAGTTTTTCTCTTTGTCGAATAAAGTCTCTACGAAATTAAAAACGTTACGTGCATATAACGCAGATGCTTCTGTCGCTACAGTTGCCGGAATATTTGGAACACCCAAAATTTTCACGCCATTTTCTGTAAATACTGTCTCGCCCACTTTAGAACCTTCAACGTTACCGCCGGTTTCAACAGCCATATCTAAAATGACAGAACCCGGTTTCATCTTGGCAACAGTTTCAGCTTTAATTAAACGTGGTGCATCACGACCTGGCAGTAACGCAGTCGTAATCACGATGTCAGCGTTAGAAACAGCCTTATCAACAATCGCAGCTTGGTCTTTGATGTATTGCTCACCCGGCATCCATCCATAACCATTTTTAGCAGCGTCTGCTGCGCGTTGTTTTTCCTCTTCAGACATTGGTACGTCTAGCCACTTACCGCCTAAAGATTCAACCTGATCTCTTGCTGTAGGACGTAAATCAGTTGCTTCAACAATTGCACCTAAGCGTTTTGCTGTTGCAATTGCCTGAAGACCCGCAACGCCCACACCCATAATCACAACACGAGCAGGTTTTACAGTACCAGCTGCGGTCATAAGCATTGGGAACATACGCTGATACTCAGTAGCAGCAAGCAAAACTGATTTATAACCAGAAAGGTTTGCCTGAGAAGACAATACGTCCATATTCTGCGCACGAGAAAGCGTACGAGGAAGCAATTCCAGAGCAAAAGCAGAAACTTGCTGATTCGCAAACTGATCTAGCTCGGTATTACGATAAGGATCAAACATTGCTACAACAGCAGTATTTGCTGCAAGTTTTTGAATTTCCCCGCCTTGTGGGGCGCGAACTTTCAAAATAATTTGACTACCCGTATAGGCATCATCCGTAATGGTTGCACCGACCTGTTCATAAGCACTGTCAATGTACGCAGCCTTTACACCAGCACCACGTTCAATCACAACGCTATGACCAGCGCTAATCAACTTCTTTACTGTCTCTGGCGTAGCAGCTACACGATTTTCACCGACGACAGTTTCGGTTGGGATTCCGATCTGCATGAGCGTTCCTCAAGCTAATTTCTCATTGTCAAAAACATTGCTAAGCTGCAATGTTTCCCCCATGTGTATTCTTTGTACAGAATTTGGATTCTAATTGAACTTTTTTAAAATACCACCCAATATTTATTTAATAAATACCCATATTTTGAACTGATGATTCACGATATTTGATTTAAGGTGTAATATAGGAAGCTTTTTCTTTTTTTACAGACAATAGTCTCTCTTATACAGTCTTGTATATGAAAATTTCTTTATCTTCGTTTCAAATCGGGTCTTTTTTTGCTCTTTGCTCTGCTTTTCTATTCAGCACAAAAGCTATATTTATTAAACAGACTTATGCCCTCTCTCCATTAGTAGACGGTACCGTCCTGATGGCTTTACGCATGTTAAGCGCTTTACCGTTCTTTCTCTTAATTTGCTGGTTTAACAGGCATCATAATCAGGGCATAAAAAAGAAGGATTGGCTAATTTTAATTTTTGCCGGTCTCTTAGGCTACTACTTTGCTAGCTGGCTCGATTTTATGGGTCTTATGTTTATTAGTGCCTCACTTGAACGAATTATTCTATTTCTATATCCCACGCTCACCGTCATAGCATCGAGTCTGCTCTACAAACAAAAATTAGATGCAAAAAGTTTGTTCGCCATTTTCCTTAGTTATGGTGGAACTGTATTGGTTATGCTGCAAGAGCACAACAATGCACCAATTCAGGGCAACTTCTGGCTGGGTACGAGTTTCGTATTTGCCAGTGCCGTGGCTTTTGCGGGCTATTTATTACTAACCCCACCATTAATTAAGAAATTTGGTTCTTGGAATTTCACAGGGTTAGCATTAACAGTCGCTTGTATTTGTACTTTGACACACTACACTTTAAGTACTCCCCATCCAATTCAACTCTTATTGCAATTACCCTCTAGTGTAATTTGGTATGGCATCGGTTTAGGTCTTTTTGTTACGGTTTTACCCACCATTATGCTCATGCAAAGTATTGAACGACTAGGTGCTTCTCAATCTGCCATGATTGCCTCAATTGGACCTGTTTTAACGATTTTGCTTGCAGTTACTTTTTTAAATGAACATCTCAATATGTGGCAATGGTTCGGCTGTATTTTAAATATTATTGGGGTGATGATGATTACACTTAGAAAGAAAAGACTAAAACATTAAATTCTCTTGACCTCAACTTAAGTTGAGGTTGGATACTCATCTAAATTTTACTGAACGGTTGAGTTCCATGAATAAACAAACTTTTAAAATTATAAATCCATCAACTTTATATGACCCTACTCCAAATGCTTATAGCCATGTGGCTGTAGTAGAAAGTTTTAAAAACATTATTCATATTGCTGGTCAAGGAGGAGAAAACTCAAAAGGTGAATTAAGCCCAAATTTTGAAGAACAAGTGGCCCAAACATTTGATAATATTCAACATGCTTTAGAGGCTGCCAGTGCAGAGCTTAGCAACATTGCTGTATTAAGAGTTTTAGTTGTTGACCATTCGGTCGAAAAACATCAAATTTTGATTAAAATTATGCAAAATTTATGGAAAAATCATCCTTTTCCAGCCTGTACACTCATTCCTGTACCACGCCTTGCATTAGAGCATATGCTCATTGAAGTCGAAGCAACCGCATACACCTAATAAAATCGAGAGAACATCATGTCTACCCCTGAAGATATCAGTCAAAATAAACCTTTGCTTTGGTTGATGGCAGCAGCATGTGGTTTATGTGCAGGTGTGAATTATTATTGTCAGCCCCTGATTCACTCGATTCAACAAGACTTTGCCGTGACTCAAGCTCAAGCCGCCTTAACTGTGACATTTGCTCAGGTGTCTTATGCCCTTGGTTTACTCTTTATTGTTCCGATGGGTGATATTGTCAATAAGGCCAAGGCTATTCCATTTTTAATGGTGCTTTGTGCAATTGGCCTATTTACGTCTGCTTTTGCTGTGAACTTACCCATGCTATGGATCGGTACAATTTTAGCGGGTTTGTTTTCGGTTGCAGCTCAAGTGCTTATTCCACTTGCCACAATGACGGTAAAACCTGAAAAAACTGGCGAGATCATTGGTTTTTTAATGAGTGGTTTATTGGTCGGGATTCTACTCTCTACTAGTCTGGCTGGTTTATTTTCCAATCTTTTCCATTGGAAAGTGGTTTATGTAGTAAGCGGCATATTAATGCTTCTATTGGCATATACCCTAAAAAGTCGCTTACCTTATGTTTTGCGCATGAAAATGAACTATGGACAGATCTTTGGCTCCATGGCTCAGCTTCTAAAAGAGGAAAAGCGTTTATTAATAAGAGCGCTTACAGGTGCTTTTGCCTTTGCATCTGTGAGTATCCTATATTCCACCATCGCATTACTTTTAACCTCAGCACATCATTTACCTGATCTATTTATTGGCCTAGTACCTTTAGTCGGTATCTTTGGTGCCTTATCAACACGCTACATTGGTAAATATGCAGATCAAGGTCGTACCAGTTTACTCACATGGATGGGTTGCGGACTATTCTTATTAAGCTGGCTCTGCTTCTATTATGGACAAACTTTACTTGCGAGTTATATTACTGGTTTTGCTCTAATTCAGTTAGCACTCGCACTTGTACATACCAGCAACCAGAGCATCATTTTCCGTTTGCGTCCAGATGCAAAATCTCGGATTAATGCCATCTATATGACCACATACTTTATTGGTGGTGCTGGTGGTTCGGCATTAGGAATTTTTGCATGGAACCATGGTGGATGGACCATGACTTGCCTTGCAGGTATCGGATTAGTTGTTCTTTGTATTTTATTTAGCATGTTCGATACGATCTTACAAAAAAAGAAAATGGTTTCTTAATAAGGTAACTTGTTATAAATCATCTCCCTATATTCACCACAAGGGTGGTTAGAAATTACTCGGTTAAATGTCTCTGTCGATTCGAGCATAAACCCCGTATAATGCTGCCCTTTCATTAATTTAGCGACTTTTGGGCTATTGGTTATGCAATCACTTCAATCGTTACAACCTCGTATTTCTGTCGCACCAATGATGGATTGGACAACGAAGGATTATCGATTCTTTGCGCGCTTGTTTAACCCAAATGTTGTGCTATATACCGAAATGGTCACCACAGGCGCAATTCTTTTTGGCGATGCAAAACGTCATTTGGACTATAGCGCTCAAGAGCACCCTATCGTACTGCAGTTAGGTGGTTCAAACCCGCAAGAGCTTGCGACCTGCACAAAAATGGCTGAAGACTGGGGTTACGACGAAGTTAACCTAAATGTAGGCTGCCCAAGTGATCGTGTACAGAACAATAAAATCGGTGCTTGCCTAATGGCAGAGCCAGATTTGGTTGCTGAATGCATTCATACTATGCAAAAAGCAGTAAAAATTCCTGTAACGGTAAAACATCGTATCGGGATTGATGACATGCACTCTTATGAAGAGATGCTTCATTTCGTAGACACTGTTGCTGCAACAGGTTGCACTCATTTTGTAGTGCATGCCCGTATTGCTATTTTGAAAGGCCTGTCACCGAAAGAAAACCGTGAAGTACCACCTTTACGCTATGAAGATGTCTATCGTTTAAAGCAAGAACGTCCGCATCTCACCATTGAAATTAACGGCGGCATTAAAACGTTTGCTGAGACTCAAACACATTTACAACATGTTGATGGCGTCATGATTGGCCGCGAAGCCTATCATAATCCGTACTTACTCGCAGAAATGGGTCAGCTTTGGAGTTTAGAGTCCCCAGATCGATTCGATATTATGGAACAAATGCTACCTTATATTGAACAACGCGTGGCTGAAGGCGCTCCTCTTTCAATCATTACACGTCATATTTTAGGTTTATTCCAAAATTTACCGGGTGCGCGTAAATGGCGTCAGGCGCTAAGTGGCGGAAATGCAAAAACTTTAGCAGATGTAGAACAGGCAATTAGCAACATGCAAGCAGCGTTAATTCGTACTGAAGAATATTTACAAGAGCATCAAGCTTAAGCTTGGGATGGCTTCTTAAATTGTAAGAAAATGTGGCATTTTAAATCAGAGACTTAGATTTTGAGTATATTCGCAATGACTGAATTAAAATATTCAAATTTAAGCTCTGATTAATTATTTTTAAATAATAATATCAAAAACTTAAGTTAAATTGTTTTTATGTTTCGTTTTAATGAATACCTTTTTGCCTCTAAGCAGTAATATTTGGAAAAAAGATACGTTATTACATAACATAAACAAAACTTTTAAGGTACGCCTATTAGTATCTCTGAACGCCACAGGTAGGTGGTGATTTTTTAAATATGGATATAGATAGTACGGTAGAGATTTCACGATGATTATTTATGACGGACAAGTAGCTGATAATTATATGTATCAGGACTCAAATCAGGCAACCATAGTTGTATCCCACAGCACCCCGAGCCTCCCTTATCCCTTCACCATGAAACCCAATAGTCATCAGACAGAAACTTCCGGTACTCCCGCTATAGATGTTGATAAATTTGTAGAAAAATTAGAAAGTATTACCTCAACACGCAGTAAAGCACGTTGTGCACGCAGTATCCGTCTTGCACTAGAATCAGCTGGTGCCAATGTCGAAAACCACCCGATTGCAGCTTCAGATTGGGGGGATACCTTAAAAAAGATTGGCTATAAAGAAATTAATCCTGCTTTTGATGAACCACAAGAAGGTGACATCTATATCATTCACAGAACCCGCCACCACGTATATGGACATATTGCTGGATATACAGGAAGTGAATGGGTCTCTGACTTCAAACAAAATAGCTATGATGTCTATAAAGACGATAGCGTTACTTATACTTATTATAGATTAGCTGCCTAAGCAATTTTTCAAGATTGAAAGGTTTGATGAATAAGTTCGGCGCAATGCTGAATAATTTCATCCTTCTCTTTTCTATAGACTAGAACGACCTCTGAAAATAATAGGTGATCTGCCAAAGGTAATAATTTTACATTGGCAGGTAAAATCTGCTGAAACTCTTCAGGAACAATGCTTACGCCTAAATTTGCAGCCACAAGCTGTAATTGTGAAACCTTGCGTGACTGAATGGCAGCCTTCAGAGGTGTAAACCCTGCAGCCAAGCATAGATTTGAAACAAAATAGCTTAAACCACCTCTTTGGGCATGGGGTGTAGAAACGAAATATTCATCCTTTAAGTCTTTGACTTTAATCTCTTGTTTATTTGCAAACTTAGCATGATTGACATGTACAGCCACCATTAAAGGTTCTTCATATAACTTAACAACATTGATTTCCTCTAATGTATGGCGAACAGGTGGTCTAATCAAACCCATATCAATTTCCCCATTCATCAAAGCCAAAATTTGATGCTCTGATGATAAGGTGTTTATCTCAAAACTGATCTGCTGGGCTAAGCTAATTTCTTTTAATATCTGAACTTTTTTATCATCCATCACAATACTGCTCGAGTGAGCAATTTTAATCTGACGATTTTTCCCATCTGCAATATTCTTAGAAAGACCAATAATTTCATTTAAGTAGTCCATATGGTCTTTTGTTTTCTTATAAAAGACCTCTCCTGCAACTGTAAGTCTGATTCTTTTATCAGTACGCTCAAAGAGCTGAAAACCTATTTCTTCTTCTAATAATTTAATTTGCCGACTTAAAGCTGATTGAGCAATAAAGAGTTTTTCTGAAGCAGCCGTAAAGCTCCCTTCTTCAACAATTTTTATAAAATATTGGAATTGTTTTAATGTGAGCATTACCATCTCAAAATTAGATCATTAGGCCTATTTTCTATATTAGATTAGATAGAAAGCCTTCGCTAGAATTTTATCAAGACCATTCGCTTGATTGAATTATTCATGAAGTATTTAAAAGGGTTCGCTCTATTCACCCTCATTATTCTAATTTTATGGTGCTTTAAATTTTATGATCAACAGCTACCAATACAGCTAGAACTCGACACTATAGAGTTATATGATTAAAAAGAAAAAGGCATGCCTAAACATAAAAGCATGCTTTGTAATATTTAAACTAGGCTTTCTTTAAATCGAGTTTCTTTAAAACTTCCGCTACTGCAATCATGGCAAAACTTGAAGTCACGACTACGGCTGAACCATAGCCACCACAGCGTAAACCAGCCGATGGACAAACATCTGCACTTGAAAATGGATTGTCGATTGAATAAATACAAGTAATTCCAAATTTCTCTTTTGGCTTTTTACAGATGCCTCGAGCACGAAGCTGGCTACGTAATTTTGCCAACATCGGGTCTTGTTCTGTTTTTGATAAATCGGCAACACGAATTTTAAGTGGATCAAGCTTACCACCTGCTCCACCCGACACAATCAAAGGAATTTTGTTAAAACGACAATGGAGCATCAAAGCCAATTTCGCTTTAACGTCATCAATACAGTCTAAAACAATGTCTGGTACAGGACTTAAAAGCTCTGTCACATTATCGGGTGTTAAAAAGTCATCAATAATATTTACTTTAATACGCGGGTTAATCTGGCGACAACGCTCCGCCATAATCTCAACTTTTTCACAGCCCAAGGTAGAGGTCATTGCAGGTAACTGACGGTTCACATTTGATGCTGCAACCACATCCATATCTACTAACGTAATCTCGCCAATACCTGTACGCGCTAAAGCTTCTACCGCCCAACTGCCTACCCCACCAATCCCAATCACCATCACATGACTTTTTTCATAGTGCTGGAACGATGAATCACCATAAACTTTGGCTACACCTGCAAAACGGCGGTCATATTCATCTTGTTGAAGATCGGTCATGAAACTGGCTTTCTCTTAAAAATCAAACCACATATTTTACTGATTTTTACGTACAACGTCTTGCCGTTCTTACAAATAAAAGTACCCAATGAAATTGAAATAATTCGATGATTCCGACTTACTTTTATTTCAAGGCGAAAATGAAATTGATTTCAACAGATGCATTTTTGGGAAGCTGGTACACGCTGACTGAAGTACGTGTATGCCGCCCTGTATCTGAACCCAAAATTTCATACAGAATTTCAGAGGCCCCATCAGCAACTTCACTTTGTTGTGTAAAAGCTGACGTTGAATGAACAAATACATTCATTTGTAAAACTTTTTCTATAACATCCAAAGTCCCATAGTACTGTTTTAAAATAGCTAAAGCTCTCATAGTACTAATACTTGCAGCAAGCTGTGCATCTGATAAATCAGCATCTAATCCAACTTTGCCACAAATCTGTATCGTATCTCCCACTCTTGGGATTTGACCACTAATAAATACAAGTCCCGCATGTTCAATGAGTGAGGTATATTTGCCTCCTATTTTTATATCCCCTGAAAAATCATAGCCTAATCGAGATTCCACATTTAAAAATACTGTATCTCTATCCATCAATGGTTCTTCTTATAACAAAAATTATTTCATTTATATTTAGCTCATCCATTAATCAAAGACAACAAAAAAGCCCCATAAATATGAGACTTTTTTGTGTAACTCTTGAAAAATAGGCTTTTATTCCGCAATCAAATTCCGTAGTACATAATGCAAAATACCACCAGCCTTAAAGTACTCAACCTCATTTAACGTATCAATTCGACATAACACATTAAAGTGGCTAGCGACTCCATTTGGCCCTTTTACATCAACTTCAAGAATTTGATGAGGTTCAATCCCATCCGATAAACCACGGATTGATATCACCTCATGTCCAGTCAAGTTGAGTGATTGTCGAGTTTGCCCATCGACGAATTGTAAAGGCAACACTCCCATCCCCACCAAGTTTGAACGGTGAATACGCTCAAAGCTCTCGGCAATCACTGCTTTCACACCTAATAAATTTGTTCCTTTTGCAGCCCAGTCTCGTGAAGAGCCTGTTCCATATTCCTTACCGGCAATAATCACAAGCGGTGTATGTTCCTCTTGATAACGCATCGCTGCATCATAAATTGCAAGCTTTTCACCGCTTGGAATATAGATCGTATTACCACCTTCTTCACCGCCCAGCATTTCGTTTTTTATGCGAATGTTGGCAAAAGTCCCGCGCATCATGACTTCATGATTACCACGTCGAGAACCATAAGAGTTAAAGTCTTTTGGTTCAACACCCTGCTCTTGTAAATATCGACCTGCTGGGCTGTCTTTTTTGATATTACCGGCTGGGGAAATATGGTCTGTCGTTACCGAGTCACCTAAAACAGCTAAAATACGTGCCTGTTCAATATTTTTAATCGCTTTTGGCGGTTCGCCAATTCCTTCAAAGAACGGCGGATGGCGAATATAAGTTGAGTCATCAGCCCATTCATAAGTTTTGCTTTGTGGAATTTGAATCGCTTGCCATGTCGCATCACCATCAAACACAGCCGCATATTCTTTGTGGAACATATCTGTATTTACTTTTTGCAAAACTTCATCAATTTCTACCTGACTTGGCCAGATATCTTTTAAATAGACAGGTTGACCATCTTTGCCTAGACCAATCGGCTGTGTCGTCAAATCGGTACGAATATTACCCACCAAACCATAAGCCACGACAAGAGGTGGTGAAGCAAGCCAGTTTGTTTTAACTAACGGATGCACACGTCCTTCAAAGTTACGGTTACCAGAAAGTACAGAGGCAACATTTAAATCATGGCATTGAATTGCGTCTTCCACTGGCTCAGGTAATGGACCTGAATTACCAATACAAGTCGTACAACCATAGCCCACTAAGTTATAGCCGAGCTCATCTAAATACGGCGTAAGGCCAGCAGCCAGTAAATAATCGGTAACGACCTTAGAGCCGGGTGCGAGAGAGCTTTTCACCCATGGTTTTCGTTGTAAGCCTTTTTCAATGGCTTTTTTAGCCAGCAAACCTGCTGCCAACATCACGCTAGGGTTAGAGGTGTTCGTACAAGAGGTAATTGCTGAAATAACAACATCCCCATGATTGAGTGGATAGGTTTGCCCTTCAATCACACAAGATGGACTTTCATGTTGAATATTTGCTTTTTTTGCCTCGACAGCAGTACCGCCACCGCCTTCATTTTCTAAACGCTCTTTGGCTTCTTTTGCTGGTTTTAAAGTTAACTCCATCAGCGCATTAAAAGTTTTAGGCACCTCTGATAAAAGCACACGATCTTGTGGGCGTTTTGGTCCTGCCAAACTTGCTTGGACAGTACTCATATCTAAACTTAAAGTATCTGTAAACACAGGTTCATCACCCGCATTTCTCCATAGACCTTGTGCCTTACTATAGGCCTCAACCAATTCAATACGGTCACTTTGACGACCAGTTAATCTCAAATACCCTAATGTCACTTCATCAATCGGAAAGAAACCGCAGGTCGCACCATATTCCGGCGCCATATTGGCAATGGTTGCACGGTCAGCAAGAGGCAAATCGGCAAGACCATCACCATAGAACTCTACGAATTTACCCACTACACCTTTTTGGCGAAGCATTTGAGTAATGGTAAGCACCAAGTCCGTTGCCGTAATGCCTTCTGGTAATTTGCCTGTAAGTTTAAAGCCAATGACTTCAGGGATAAGCATTGAGATAGGTTGGCCCAACATAGCTGCTTCGGCCTCAATACCCCCCACACCCCAACCTAAAACCCCAAGACCATTAATCATGGTGGTATGTGAGTCTGTTCCGACTAAGGTATCTGGAAAAGCAAAAGTCTGCCCATTATCTTCGCCCAACCAAACGGCTTGGGCTAAATATTCTAAATTGACCTGATGGCAAATCCCTGTGCCGGGTGGCACAACGCTAAAGTTATTAAACGCAGATTGTCCCCAACGTAAAAACTGATATCGCTCACCATTACGCTGCATCTCAATATGTACGTTTTCTTCAAATGCCTGATCGTCGGCAAAATAGTCAACCATCACCGAGTGGTCAATCACGAGATCAACAGGAGATAACGGATTAATTTTTTCAGGGTCGCCCCCCGCTTGAGCCATCGCTGCTCGCATTGCAGCTAAATCAACTACCGCCGGCACACCTGTAAAATCCTGCATTAAAACTCGCGCAGGTCGATATTGAATTTCCTGATCTGAGCTTCGATTTTTTAACCACTCTGCTAAAGCATGGATGTGTTCTGTTTTAACACTATGCTGGTCTTCGAACCGTAATAAGTTTTCCAATAATACTTTTAAAGATTTCGGCAGTTTGGCAATATCCCCTAGCGTTTTCTCTGCTTGGGCTAAGCTAAAAATCTGATAATTGCTGGAACCTACTGTTAGCGTCTGTAAAGCATTAAAACTATTGATATTGCTATACTTAGCCATTGGGTTATCCTCCCATGTCTGGCAATGTTATTTTTCACGTTTTTACATGTTGTTTTCTTACTTTAAGCTTCTTTTTTAATCGCTGTGTTTTGTTTTAGTTAATATTTTTAATCTTTGATTTTTATTACGATAATTTCAAAGCAGCAAGAGAGTTTTTCCAAAGCTGCTTTGCTAAATCTGACTCTGATATGTTTAAGTTTTCTGCCAAACTTTGCAAAACATAAGGCAAATTAACTGGCGTATTACGGGTACGTTGTTCTGTTGAGGTTTGACAACAAAGTGGTGTCATGTCGGGACAATCAGTTTCAATCACCAAGTGCTCTGAACCTATAGCCTGTACAACTGTATGAAGTTTTTTTGCGTTTGGGTTGGTAATTTGCCCTGTCACACCAATTTTAAAACCAAGCTTAATAAGACCCTTTGCCTCTTCCACTCCACCACTAAAAGCATGAGCAATTCCGCCCAGTTTAAATTTTTGAGCTTTTAATATAGCAAGCACATCACCATGCGCTTTTCGAATGTGGAGTAACACTGGTTTTTGGTATTGAGTTGCCAGCTCTAACTGAGCTGCAAAATATTGTTTTTGTTTCGCATATACATCTGGGTGCTTATGCTCTTTTAAAAAAGTATCTAAGCCAATTTCACCCACAGCCACACAGTCTTGTTGCTGCAAAATTTGCTCAAGGTGAGAAAGATGGTCTGGTTGATGTTGTTCTATATAAAACGGATGCAAACCGGGTGCTAAATATGAAGTAGGCACATTTTCCCAGTTATTTAACTGATGATGCGTTTGTAGTAACTCATCAAAACGTGACTGTAAAAAGCCAATTAATACGAGTGCATCTACGCCAGCTTTTTTTGCGTCAAGTGCTAACTGCTGCCGATCTTCATCAAAATCGGCAACATCAAAATGCGTATGCGTATCAAACAGATGCATTAGCTTCCACTTTTTGCAACTGGAGCTGAAGCTGGTTGCGCTTTAGGCTGTGGCAAGTACTCTTGTTTCAAGACTTCCTGTAATTGATCATAAGGAATCACTAGGCGCGGCAACCCTACAACATATGGACCAATATCATATTCACCATATTGCAAAATCAAGCCTTGCTCACCCAACAAGAAATTATCAGTCAATTTAAATGGCCATGCTTGCTCATAGTCAGCGACATTATCGGCAAGTTTGGAGTCAGTGACCCAAATCTTAAAGGCTTCATGCGCTAACTTTTCTAATGCAGCTTTTTTCTGCGGACGCAACAAGTCTTCAAGCTCAACCTGTTTTTGCTCTTTTAAATCGAAATTATAGTAATGCTGTGCAGCAGAACCATGAGCGCCACCTAAATAACTACTACTATTAAGCACAACCGTTACGACTTTACCTTGAGCCTGCAAAATTTTAGGCTTAACTAAAAGATTAATCTGATGATTACTACTTAAAGCTTTTAATTCATTATCCAAACCAATAAACGAATTTGCATAGCGTTGAACTTGTGCATCAAAGCTATTTTTTTGATCTGCTTGAGCAACTGCTGAAGCTTCTGTTTTTTGATCTGGTTGCTTCACTTTTGCATCAGGTTCAGCAATCTCTAAAATTTGATCGAGAGTTTTTAAAATTTGCTCATCTATAACTTTGTCAATAAACGGAAAATTACTCTGTAAACGCTCAACTGTAAATTCCGGGCAGTTTTTACCATCACAATCAGGCAAAGCAACTTTACTTGGAATTGTTTCGCCCTTCAAAGTCAACTCTACTGGCTTTTGTTGTTCGACTGCCGGTTTCTGCTGCTCTTGAGAATCCTTAGGATCGGCTTTAGGTTGGCATGCCACCAAAAATATAGCAGAAGCAAGCAAAGTTAATCGTAGTGAAACTTTAGAAGATAACATCATATTTTGCCTTTTATTCTAAGGAGATTACGCAGGGCCTTTTCTAAGAAATTAGCGCATATAAATAGAGGTTGCAAATTCTGCTACCATCTTAAAACATTTGTTCATAAACCTCGGGTTGTAATATTTTTTTGGTTTGTTCTTTAGATAAATAAATATCGAGCTGAGGTGCCTCTTTAGTAATCTGGTTCGCCTGATAATGCAATCCAATACCCTCACCATCAAAGAACCAATCTGCTTGTCCCCAATATAAAGTTTTTGGTGCTTCTTTTCTTATCTCAACAGGCTGCTTTTTCAACCAGTCCTGGTAGGCAACCTGCACGATTTGATGCATAGCCGTTTGTTGATCTTTTTTAAGTACATCTAATAGACTTAAACTCTTATGAAGCTTTCGATCGGCAACAAAAAAGTAATAACGATCTTTAATCGTGAGTTCTTCTTGCTTGCTATCAAGCCCCAATTGCAATAAAACATATTGATTACGCTGCGAAGCAATACGACTATGCAAGTGCAATTCATATGCTCGATTCTTTGAATATTTATCTTGCCACTCATCCGACTTTTTTACATAAGCATTAATCGCCTGCTGCAAACTTAAGTCTTTTTTCAAATCAATTTGATCTTGAATCACTTTTGCCTGACTTTTCGCGATCCAACCATTTAACCAAGTGTCTTGAGTTTTTATGGTTTGAATATCGACATCAATGCAATTTTTCTTCTCACAAAATGGCACAGCATAATCAGCTTTTACTTGGTGCAAGTTAAGAAATGGCAATACTTCGGCTTTTTCTATATTTTGAGTTTGACTAGACGCTGATTTCGTTTGAGAAGGTGATGAAGACTGAGAGCTTTTCCAGACAAAAATAGAAATAGCAGAAATTAAGGTTATGACTGCAACCACAAGCGCAATAATTGCCTTTTTACTCAAGTTCATTTCATCATCCTTTCTTATTTTTCAAAACAAAACAGCTTCTATTCGAAGCTGTCTGTCACATTAAAATGATCAGTGTTCACGTGTGTTACGGAACTGAATATCAGGCCAACGCTCTTGCATAATCTGCAAGTTCACTCGGCTTGGCGCAAGATACGTTAAGTGTCCGCCACCATCGATAGAAAGTTGGTCATGTGCTTTCTTCTTAAATTCATTAAGAATTTTTTCGTCATCACAGTGAATCCAGCGAACTGTGTTAACACTTACAGGCTCATAAACACAGTCAACCTTATATTCTTCTTTCAAGCGATAAGCAACCACGTCAAACTGAAGTACACCCACTGCACCCACAATCAAGTCATTGCTAATTTGTGGCATAAATACCTGAGTCGCCCCTTCTTCAGACAGCTCTTTCAAACCTTTTTGCAATTGTTTTGACTTTAATGGATCTCTTAAACGCACACGACGGAACATTTCTGGCGCAAAGTGAGGAATACCTGTGAAGTGCAAATTTTCTCCACTGGTAAAAGTATCACCAATTTGAATCGTGCCATGGTTATGTAAACCAATAATATCGCCCGGCCAAGCTTCTTCTAAATGTTCACGCTCACCCGCAAGGAATGTCAAAGCATCACTAATGCGGACATCTTTACCAAGACGAACGTGGTTCATCTTCAAACCTTTTTCATATTTACCAGAGCAAATACGCATGAAGGCAATACGGTCACGGTGTTTCGGGTCCATGTTGGCTTGAATTTTAAATACAAATCCAGAGAAACCTTCTTCTTTCGCATCAACTACACGTTCTTGGGTAGGGTGCGCTTTAGGTTCAGGTGCCCAGCCCATGAAAGCATCAAGTACATGGTCAACACCAAAGTTACCTAATGCTGTACCAAATAGAACCGGAGTTTGTTTACCTTGTAAAAATAATTCGCGGTCTAATGGCTCATTCGCCATTTGCACAAGTTCAAGCGACTCTTCAAAAGATGCCCAAGCCAACTCACCTACTTTTTCGCGAATGTCAGCATGATCATATCCATCACGTACTTCAATATCTGTAATGGTTGAGCCAAAGCCTGCTTTGTAGACATACAATTTATTTTCAATAATGTTGTATACGCCAGCAAAATCACGCCCCATTCCTAATGGCCATGTAATAGGTACACAGCGGATATTGAGGACGTTTTCAATTTCATCAAGTAACTCAAGCGGCTCACGAATTTCACGGTCCATCTTGTTTACAAATGAAATGATCGGCGTGTCGCGCATACGACAAACTTCCATCAATTTGATGGTACGTTCTTCGACACCTTTTGCACCATCAATCACCATTAACGCAGAGTCAACTGCGGTTAGGGTACGATAAGTATCTTCCGAGAAATCTTCATGCCCCGGTGTATCGAGTAAGTTAATCGTATGACCTTTATATGGGAACTGCATTACAGACGTGGTAATAGAAATTCCACGCTCTTTTTCCATTTCCATCCAGTCAGATGTAGCTGCGCGGTCAGATTTACGGCTTTTTACCATCCCTGCAACCTGAATTGCTTTACCCCATAACAGTAATTTTTCTGTCATGGTGGTTTTACCGGCATCGGGGTGGGAAATGATGGCAAATGTGCGGCGTTGAGCAACCTGTGCCGCTAACTCATCTTTAAAACTCATGAAATACACCTACTGCGGAGATTGCAGTGCCAAAGATCTAAAGTCGATCAAAATAAAAATTGGCGTAATTGTAGCAGATTTATAGAACTGTTTAATGTTTGTTGATAAGCCATCAGCCACTCATAAGATTTTTGAACATTTTTTGAGAATACAAACTCGTTCATTAGAGATTTTACAATCAAAAAAGCCCATCCGATTGTAGATGGGCTTTTTTGGACTTAATAGAATATCTTAAGCTAGTTTCTTTTCTTGAATAAACTGGACGTCGGCAATTTGTACATCCCAGAACTCATTCCATAAAGCACAATAATCAATACATAGCTTAGTTAAGCTCTCATAATCATCTTCTGTAATTGCTTGCGCTAATGCAAACCAAAGGTCATCCTGATGATCATCATCAGCCGCCTCAGACGTTTCATCGGTAGATACACCATGAACGTGGTAATAGCCGCCACCTTCAACATCAATATTTACGAATCTAGTAGCTTCTCGTAATGGCGGACTAAAAAGAATAACTTCTTCTTCGGCAACAGCTAACAATGCAACTACGTTGATATAACTATCATAAGAAGATTCTAAAAAAGAACGAACCTGATCTGCGGCTTTTGATGGTTTATAATTACGGCGATCAGCCTCTGTTAAACCATAATCATTAAGTAAATCTTCATACAATGGATAATGAGCATATTCAGGATTCCCCAAATAATAATCATCTTTACCTAATCCCGGTCTAAAACCGAATTCATCAAGTACATTTAAACTTAATAATACCCGTGGAAACATTTTAGCTCCAGAATGGAGTTTTGGTTCCAGCTGTTTAGTTTGAAACTGCGCTTGTAATAAAGCATCAGTAAAAATCTGTACAATTGCATGACGATATTCTAAATGAATATGAGTTAAAGTACTCTTATCTAGATATCCATGATTTAACATTTCAATTGCAGGATGTTTACAAACTGGTAATTCCGCAATTTTATTTCTTAACTGTTTGAGAAACTTTAAATTTTCATCCCATTGTTGTGCAGGAATACTATTTCTCATCCCCTGCAATGCTTTTTCTCGTGGATTATTAAAATCTTCAAATTTTTTTGACATAATCATTCTCAATAAAAAGTTTTTTCTTATAGTTAAGTTGGGGATTCCCTTTATTTCAATTTGCATTCAGTTGCTAAAATAAGATCCATATACCCATCCTTAACAACCTGATATTATGTCTATTAACTCAACAAATCAATGGATTAATTAATAATATTTAAAAAAGTAAATTATTGCCAACCAAATACATAAATTATTATTTTTTAAGATTAACCAAACTATTGAATAAATATAGTTTTTTAAATATTATAAAATAAGTTTTATTTAAGCTTTAACACTTACAATAGCAAAGTTAATCAAAAATATTCGCGACGGTGCACTCGATGACAAAAAGAGAAAATATTATAACAACCGCAACATCCCTTTTTAACCAAAAAAGCTATACATCTGTTGGTGTTGATAGGATTATTGCTGAGTCCAATGTTGCAAAAATGACTTTTTATAAGTACTTTTCGTCTAAAGAAAATTTAATTGAAGAGTGCCTTCATGAAAGAAATTTAGAAATCCAATCTTCAATATTTGAAAAAATTAATAATATTAACAACCCGTTAATTAGAATTAAAAATATTTTCAATTGGTATATTGACTGGATTAACACAGATGATTTCAATGGCTGTTTATTTAAAAAAGCGACCTTTGAAGTCCTACAACTGTACCCATCGATTAAAGATCAAGTTAATGAATATCGAGAGTGGATTTACAAATTGGTTTTCTCAACATTTCTAGAATTAGAGATCAAAGATGCGCATACGCTTACCAATATTTTCCTTAATATTATTGATGGCCTCATTATTGATGGCACAATAAATAAATCACAAATTAATTCTGAACAAACATGGTCTTATATAAATAAACTTATTAATTTTGAAGCAACTCAAGCGTATGCAGCCGCTTGATACATCAATTTAATAATTTTCTAAGTGTTTTGTAGAAGAATTAAAATATCATTAAAAGAACGAGTAGAGCATGAATTACAGCTCTACTGATAAAATCTATCTAACTTTTTTCTAAAAACCCACAAAAGCTAAGCCCTTGCTATTTTAAACGCATGAGATACTGTCAGTTTTTCTATTTTAATTTTATAATCTATGTAATTTTAAGTAGTTTCAATAAGGGGTTTATTAAGAATAACTACATTTTCACTGCATATAATCATATGCTTTAATATATTATTAGTTCATAGCGATATTCTTTAAAATATATTCCAACAATATATCTCTATCATCTACACTGTTATCACCCAAAAGCTGAACCATCGCCCCATCAATCACAAATAAAAACATGTATGCATCTTTTTTTGAAGCATTTGGAATCTTAGTCAAAAGCAATGTATAAACTTCATTAATCAGCCAGTTTCGATATTCAACCACGACTTGATAGGCGTTTGGATATAGCTTTTCAATTTCAAAAATAGCCTTAAACAGCAAATGGTAAAGGCCCTCTAAGTTCGCATGTAAAAAGAAAATTCTTTTAAGTCTTTCATGCAGGGTTAAATTTTCATGTGTGTAAATCAGCGAAAGCACCTCTTCTTTAAGTGCGTCTCTTTGAAAGGTCAGGCTCATTTCAATGAGTCGTTCTTTAGAGTGAAAGTAATTATAAAAGCTAGCTTTGGGGAGTTTTGCTGCTTCAATAATTCGGTCTACTCCTACATTATTAAACCCATGTCTGTTAAAGAGATATATTGAAGTGTGAAGCACGCTTAACGCGCGAAATGGGAGTTCTAAATGTGGCATATATTTACCGTTATAAAATAATTTCTTGTTGTGTCTAAATGAGAAAAACAGCTGCAACTTTTGCTTTAGGCAAAAAAAAGCATGCAAAGGCTCCAAAGACTGCCCTAACGCATCTCAAGTTTTATTGTTGATATGATTTTTAGTCGTGAAGAACTAATGCTTGAAAACCCAAAGGTCATCAAACAACGCTAAAGACTAGTCAGGATGTATAAAAATAGAATGCATAGCCAACTCCTTTATATTGGGAGTTCTGCCAAAGCATTAGAGAATTATGGTGGCAGAACGAAAGAGGGTTGACAGACTGGTACGACGCCAGCACACCCGAGGGTGTCCCTCTCCCGTCCTACCGCAACGGGAGGGAACGAGGAGCTTACACACAAAACTATCCCTCAGAAGGAATAACTCTGATGCGGTCGTATGTGGTCTGTCAAAACCACCTGGCAATGTAGGCCAGCTTGCAAAGGATAATCTGAGAGTTTAGAAGTGTCAATGTAGAATTTATGACAAGTTTTTAAATTTCTTATTGTTTTTCATTAGATTAACTAAAATATTATTTTAGATATTATATAAGTTAGTATTTTTAATAATTCAACTTCATTTTTTAGATTAAACAAAATGAGCGCCTTGCGATTGAATGAGTTGCCCCACATTAACAGGCATTCCTAACAAATAGCCTTGGAACTGCTGACAGCCTAAACGCGTTAAAATTTCAACCTGCTGTTGGGTCTCGACCCCTTCTGCTGTAACGGTTAAACCTAATTTTTTGGCTAAATGAATAATACTTTCTAAGATAACTTCTTCTTTTGAACCCGGTTTTAAATCAACAATAAATCCACGATCAATTTTAAGCTCGTCTACAGGTAAATCTTTCAAATATAAGAAACTCGAATGTCCTGTTCCAAAGTCATCAATCGCAACACGAATTCCCATGTCCCGTAGCCGCTCACATGCTCGAATACTCAAGTCGATATGCCGCATTGCAGTTGATTCAGTAATCTCAACAATTAAGTGATGTGGTTGAATTTGATATTTTTTTAATAATGCTTCGAGGGTACTAAATAACTTTTTATTTTCAAATTGGAGTGCCGATAAGTTCACAGCGACTGGATAAAATGGCGTGTTACTGCGTTCCCACGCCTGAATTTGCTGACAAGCTTGCTCAAGTGCCCAATATCCCATTGGAATGATTAAACCCGTTTTTTCCGCACCTTCAATGAACATATGCGGAGTAAGTATTCCTAAGGCTGGATGGTTCCAACGGATTAATGCTTCAACCCCACAGACTTCAAGATTCGTATTAAATTTTGGTTGGTAATATAAGATAAATTGTTTTTCTTCTACGGCTTTATAAAGATCATTGATCAGTTTTGACTGACTTCTCGTTTCTTGTTGATGGGTTGAATAACTAAAGATGGTATATGTATTCCGACCTTGCTCTTTAGACATCAACATGGCTGCATCAGCGTTCATGAGTAAGTCCTGAACATTCTGCCCATGCTCGGGAAAGAGTGCGACACCCAAACTTGCAGAAATATTAATTTCCTTGCCAGAAATTTGATAACTTTCCTGAATCAACTGTAAAACTTTCTCGGCCAAAACCACCGCGTCTTCTGCATTGGTATTTTCTGCAATAAGCAAAAACTCATCGCCACCAATTCTAAGCAATTTACATTTTTCATTGAGTTGCCAATGTAAACGATTCGCCATTTGAATGAGGAGTTGGTCACCTACATGATGCCCAAAAGCATCATTCACCGATTTAAAACGGTCTAAATCAATATATAAAAAAGCAATTTTCTGGTCTTTATATCGATGATCTGAAATTAATACTTCAGCATAATCAACCAAATAAAGGCGATTTGGTAATTTAGTTAAATTATCTTGTATAGAGAGGTTCGCTAATTCTTTATTTGCCTTACGTAACTCTAAGTTTTGTTGAGTGAGTCGCTGTTCTAACATCGCAACAATAAAACTTGCCACAAGTACCAGACAGGTGACTAAAATGATCGTAAATAATAATAAGTCATGCTCAGCCTGATATTGGCTAATAAATTTATCTGTAATATTGGTGGCAATCAGAGCGGTATAATGCATTCCCATAATACTTAAGGTCATCATGATTGCGAATGCTATTTTTAGGTTTAATCGATGATGCCCTGTATCTTTTAATTTATAGGACAATAAAAAAGCCAACCCAGACCCACTCATAGCAATGAGTACAGAAAATAATAGTAAGAAAGCGGTGTAGTCTTTTTTATAGATATCAATATTCCAACCCAACATCGCAATATAATATGAAGCTGAAATTCCGATTCCCATGACAACCGAACTTAAAACAAGCCGGAATAAAGGTAGCGTAAAACGAGAAGTTAGCCACATTGCAATGTAAGATAACAAAGCACTTATGGCAAAAGAAACGGCAATTAAAGGGATATTAGAATTGATTGTTCCAAGCAAATGGTAGGCTTGTATTCCCACAATATGAACGATACTAATTGCTGATGCGAGCAATAAGCTATTGATAAATAGAATTAGAGATTCAAATTGTTTGAAGGTCTTATTGAATAATAATTGCTCCATGGAAATCACAATATAGCAAATAATGCCGGCTGCAATAAAAGAACCGACGATCAATGTGCTATCGTAATCAACATGACCCATATTGGACTTCCATGATTATTCAATACTTTTTTTTATTTTGTTCAACTCATTGCCCAAAATACAACTAAACATGTTCAATACATTCTATTAAATTTGACTTTTTCAGTCAGTTATAAACAATAACATCATCTATCTTTTGGTCAAGTATTTTTTACTTTATAAATCAATAGAGTAACCAAAAATTAAGCAGCCAATTATATGAAAAATATAGAATTTCTTTAATCTAGTTGAGTTGTCTCAATGGCTCATTTTCATATTCAAACAAAAACAGTATAAAAAAAGAACCCTGCTTAGTGCAGGGTTCTTTTGAAGCTTTAAATAAAGAAAATTAGTTTTTCTCTTTATCTACGATTTTGTTCGCTTGAATCCAAGGTATGAACGAGGACTAGCAGAGTACTGCTCTGCCCGAGTGCAAGAGCGAAGTTTTACTTCGCTAACGCACGTTTCAAGCTAAAGAAAAAACTTAGTTTTTCTCTTTGTCTACGATTTTGTTTGCTTGAATCCAAGGCATCATCGCACGTAACTTATTACCAGTTACTTCAATACCATGTGCAGCATTTTGACGACGACGAGCAGTCATAGATGGGTAATTTAACGCACCCTCTTGAATGAACATCTTCGCGTATTCGCCAGATTGAATACGTTTCAATGCATTACGCATTGCTTCACGAGACTGTTCGTTAATTACTTCAGTACCAGTTACATATTCGCCATACTCAGCATTGTTAGATACTGAGTAGTTCATGTCAGCGATACCGCCTTCGAACATCAAGTCAACGATCAATTTAAGTTCGTGTAAACATTCGAAGTAAGCCATTTCTGGTGCATAACCAGCTTCAACTAAAGTTTCGAAGCCCATTTTCACGAGTTCAACTGCACCACCACAAAGAACTGCTTGCTCACCGAATAAGTCAGTTTCAGTTTCTTCACGGAATGAAGTTTCGATAATACCAGTACGGCCGCCACCTACGCCTGAAGCATAAGAAAGAGCAACATTACGTGCATTACCAGAAGCATCTTGGTGAATTGCGATTAGATCAGGAACACCTGAACCACGTTGGTATTCAGAACGCACTGTGTGACCAGGTGCTTTAGGAGCAACCATGATTACATCTAAGTCTTTACGTGGAACAACTTGGTTATAAAGAATTGAGAAACCATGAGCAAATGCAAGAGTTGCACCTTCTTTGATGTTTGGCTCAATCACGTCACGGTAAAGTTGTGATTGGAATTCATCTGGAGTCAAAATCATTACGAGGTCAGCTTGCTTAACAGCAGCAGGCACTTCTGCAACTTTAAGACCAGCATTTTCAGCTTTCTTCCAAGAAGCTGAATCTGCGCGTAAACCTACAGTTACGTCTACACCAGAGTCTTTAAGGTTAAGTGCATGAGCATGACCTTGAGAGCCGTAACCAACAATCGCTACTTTCTTGCCTTGGATGATTGATAAGTCACAGTCTTTATCGTAAAAAATTTGCATTTGTGTTCTCCGCTAAAATACTTTTAAAAAATTAAATGGCTAATACTTTTTCGCCACGGGCGATACCTGATACACCTGAACGAACGACTTCTAGAATAGTGTTTTCTGCAAGCGCATCGATAAAACCATCTAATTTTTCAGTTGTCCCTGCTATTTGAATGGTATAGGTAGTTGGTGTCACGTCTACAATTTGCGCACGGAAAATATCCGCTGTTCGCTTAATTTCAGCACGTGAAGCACCTAACGCTTTTACTTTAATCAACATCAGTTCACGCTCAATGTGCGAACCTTCTGATAAATCTACAACTTTGACAACTTCAACAAGTTTGTTGAGCTGCTTTGTAATCTGTTCGATCTTATGGTCATCACCATAAGTGGTTAACGTCAAACGTGATAAAGTTGGGTCTTCGGTTGGAGCTACATTCAACGTCTCAATGTTATAGTTACGTTGGCTGAATAAACCCACCAAACGAGAAAGCGCACCTGCTTCGTTTTCAACGAGTACAGAAATAATATGTCTCATTATGTACGCTCCCCTTTACCTAACCACATATCCTTCATGGACTGACCAGCGATCAGCATTGGATAAACATGTTCTGTACGATCAACCATGACATTAATGAATACACATTTATCATTAATCGCCATTGCTTCAGCAAGCTTCGACTCTAGTTCATCAGCATGATCAATTTGAATACCAACGTGACCATATGCTTCCATTAACTTGCCAAAATCAGGTAATGATTCAACATATGAGCTTGAGTGACGGCCTTCATAGTTCATATCTTGCCACTGTTTAACCATACCCAAGGCGCGGTTATTCAAGCACAAGATCTTCACATTCATACCGTATTGCTTACAGGTAGAAAGTTCTTGAATACACATCTGAATTGAAGCTTCACCAGTAATACAAACAACTTGCTGATCTGGGAAAGCCAGCTTGGCTGCCATTGCATAAGGTAAACCTACGCCCATGGTGCCCAATCCGCCTGAGTTAATCCATTGACGAGGACGTTTGTACTTGTAATACAACGCACCAAACATTTGATGCTGTCCAACATCCGATGTGATAATCGCATCACCATTTGTTGCTTTATATAAAGCTTCTACTACTTGCTGTGGCTTCATCGTGCCATCAGTCAGGGTTTCATACTTCAAGCCATGAACTTTGCGCCATTCATTAATTTGATCCCACCATGCAGCAATTGCTTCAGGGTTTGGCTTAGACACATTTAATTGTTTTAACTGCGTCAACATTTCCTGAAGTACAGGCTCAACCGCCCCTACAATCGGAATATGCGCCATGATCGTTTTTGAAATGCTCGCCGGATCAATATCCACATGAATAACTTTGGCATTCACACAGAATTTTGCAGGGTTATTGGTTACTCGGTCATCAAAACGAGCACCAATTGCAAGAATGACATCAGCATTATGCATCGCCATGTTTGCTTCATAAGTGCCATGCATACCCAACATGCCCACAAACTGTGGATCATCGCCAGGGAAGCCACCAAGACCCATAAGTGTATTGGTCACTGGATAGCCCAACAAATGCGCCAACTCAGTCAATAATGCAGATGCATTACCCTGAACCACACCACCACCGGTATAAATTACAGGACGTTTAGCACTTAAAAGCTCATCAATCGCTTTACGAATCTGACCAGAATGTCCACGTGAAGGCGGCTGATAAGAACGCATTTTCACTTTTTCAGGATATTCGTAGGCAAATTTATCTACAGGATTGGTCGCATCTTTAGGAATATCGACTACAACTGGGCCTGGACGACCGCTTGATGCGATATAGAATGCTTTTTTGATAATTGCAGGAATTTCACTTGCATGACGCACTTGAAAGCTGTGTTTCACGATAGGACGTGAAATACCAACCATGTCAGTTTCCTGGAAAGCGTCTTCACCAATAAGATGTGATGCAACTTGGCCAGACAAAATCACCATTGGGATTGAGTCCATATAAGCTGTTGCAATTGGAGTTACTGTATTGGTTGCGCCCGGGCCAGAAGTGACCAGTACTACGCCAGTCTTACCTGTAGCACGTGAGTAGGCATCTGCCATATGACCAGCAGCTTGCTCATGACGTACGAGGTAATGATTAATTTTGTCTTGTTGAAATAGCGCATCATAAATATGTAATACTGCGCCGCCTGGATAACCAAAAACATGTTCAACGCCTTCGTCCGCAAGAGCACGAACGAGCATTTCACCACCAGATAAAAGTTCCAACGTGATTCACCCTAAAATCTTTATCACTATTTATGGAAGGCACAAATAGTGTTTCATTCATTGAATTGTCTGCACTGTTATAGCACACATATTGTCTAGTTTTCGTTGCAATAGAAAAATTTCTGTTTTTCAGCCGTATAAGCTTTTTTAACATTAATAAAGCATGTCTGGATATACATACTTTAAGTAAAATCAATCTCTCGGCTAGAGAGAATGTCTATTACAAAACATGACGGTTATTCGAAGGGTGATCAAATAATCGCATATAAAACTAAAGGAAGCATTTTTGTTGTTTAATTCACTAAAGTCAAGATTAAAGAAAAGGTTTTTCCATAAAAATTTTTAGCTGCTTCTTTTTTAATCTAAAATTAAATCGTAAATTTGGTAGTTCTAACCTCTATTTATTAAAAATAATTATTCTTTTTTATATAAAACCATACAGTGTAAATTGCTTATTTATAAACTTTATTTAAATATAGTCAGCTTTTTTGGGGAATATCTGATATGAATTTATCTTATTTAAAAACAAGCTTATATACGGCAGTTGCAACAGCGATTTTAGTTTACTCAACTCAAAGTCAGGCACAGCAATATTACAAATGGTTGGATAAAAATGGCTCCACCCATTACACCACGACCCCACCACCTAAGAGTGCAAAACATTTGAACAAAGTTTCAACTTACGGCAGCCAATCATCCGTAAAAAATTCAACTCCTTCCCCAGAACAACAATCTCAAGATAAAACAGATAAAGTAGTGCAAGAAGCAACTAACGTCGCACAGGAAAAAAATGCACCCGCAGCAGCTGTTCCACCTGCGGTACCTACCCCATCCGCTACAACACCGCGATAAGTAAAATCAGAGTGGTGAATATTTTCATCACTCCTCTATTATTTAAAATAAAGAAGAATAGATTGAGAAATGTTTATTGCTCATATTAAAAGATAAAATCCTGATCTAAAAACTGACATTTCCTGTTATTTTGCGCTATGCTGTGCAGCAATCTTTCATTTCAATTTTCGTTGTATAGCTTACGTCTATGACTATTTCTCACATTGACCCCGAATATCAAGCAAACACGATTGAACCATCAGTTCAACAAGATTGGGAAAATCGTAAAGTCTTTAAAGTTGCCGACACTGTCGAAGGTAAACATCGCTACATCCTGTCAATGTTTCCTTACCCAAGCGGCAAGCTGCATATGGGGCATGTGCGTAACTATACAATTGGCGATGTAATTAGCCGTTTTTACCGTTTAAAAGGTGAAACTGTATTACAACCTATGGGTTGGGATGCATTCGGTCTACCTGCTGAAAACGCAGCAATTGCCCATAAAGTTGCTCCGGCAAAATGGACATTTGAAAACATCGCTTACATGCGTGACCAATTAAAAAAATTAGGTCTATCTGTAGACTGGGATCGCGAATTCGCGACTTGCACACCAGAGTATTATCACTGGGAACAATGGTTATTTGTTCAGCTTTATAAAAAAGGCCTGATCTACCGTAAGCTTTCAACAGTAAACTGGGATCCAGTTGACCAAACAGTTTTAGCAAACGAGCAAGTTGAAAATGGTCGTGGCTGGCGCTCAGGTGCATTGGTTGAAAAACGCGACATTCCAATGTACTACTTCCGTATTACGGACTACGCACAAGAATTATTAGACGACCTCGACACCTTACAAGATGGCTGGCCTCAACAAGTGTTGACCATGCAACGTAACTGGATTGGTCGCTCTACCGGCATGGAAATTACTTTCCCTTCTGCCAATACTGAAATCTATGCTGATGGCTTAACTGTTTATACAACACGTGCCGACACGCTAATGGGTGTGACTTATGTTGCTGTTGCAGCAGAACACCCTCTTGCCCTTAAAGCTGCTGAAAATAACCCTGAATTGGCTGCATTTATTGAAGAATGCCGCATGGGTTCAGTTGCAGAAGCTGACTTGGCAACAGCCGAGAAAAAAGGCATGGCAACAGGCTTGTTTGTAAAACACCCTGTAACTGGTGAAGAGCTTCCTGTCTGGATCGCAAACTACGTATTAATGTCTTATGGCTCTGGCGCTGTTATGGCTGTGCCAGCTCATGACGAACGTGATTTTGAATTTGCTAACAAGTTCAATTTGCCAATTAAGCAAGTCATTGATGCTAAAGGTGCCGACGATGCAGATTACTCTGCAACTGAGTGGCAAGAATGGTACGGTTCTAAAGAAGGTAAACTTGTTAACTCTGGTGAGTTTGACGGTTTAGAATTCCAAGCTGCATTTGATGCATTCCTTGCGAAATTAGAACCAAACAATTTAGCAAACTCTAAAGTTCAATTCCGTTTACGTGACTGGGGTGTTTCTCGTCAACGTTACTGGGGTTGTCCAATTCCAATGATTAACTGTGATACTTGTGGTCAAGTCACAGTTCCTGAAGATCAACTTCCAGTTGTATTACCAACTGATGTTGTACCGGATGGTTCAGGTAACCCGCTCAATAAAATGCCTGAATTCTACGAAACAAAATGTCCTTGCTGTGGTGGCGATGCACGCCGTGAAACAGACACATTGGATACCTTTGTAGAGTCATCTTGGTACTACGCACGTTATGCTTCTCCAGACTTTACTGGCGGTATGGTTAAACCTGAAGCTGCTCAAAACTGGCTTCCTGTGAACCAATACATTGGTGGTGTTGAACACGCGATTCTTCACTTACTTTATGCACGTTTCTTCCACAAATTAATGCGTGACGAAGGCGTTGTACAAGGTAATGAGCCATTTACCAACTTGTTAACTCAAGGCATGGTGCTTGCAGACACGTTCTATCGTGAAACAGAAAATGGCAAGAAAACTTGGTTCAACCCAGCTGATATTGAGCTAGAACGCGATGAGAAAGGTCGTATTCTTTCTGCAAAATATTCAGGTGATGGTCAAGAAGTTGTGATCGGCGGACAAGAAAAAATGTCTAAGTCGAAAAATAACGGTATTGACCCACAAGCGATTATCGATCAATACGGTGCAGATACAGCTCGTGTATTCATGATGTTTGCTGCTCCACCAGATCAATCTTTAGAATGGTCAGATGCAGGTGTTGAAGGTGCAAACCGTTTCTTGAAACGTGTATGGCGCCTTGTCGCTGGCTTCCTTGAAAAAGGCAACTCAGCTTCTACAATTGATGTCGCTAACCTGTCTAAAGATGCTCAAGACTTACGTCGTAAAACGCATGAAACTATTCAAAAGGTAAGTGATGATATTGAACGCCGTCATGCATTCAATACTGCTATTGCTGCTTTAATGGAGTTGTTAAATGCGAGCAACAAGTTCGAAGCAAAAGATGACAACGATATTGCTGTAGAACGTGAAGCGATCACAACACTTTTAACTTTGCTCGAACCGTTTGCACCGCATTTAAGCCAAACTTTATTGGCTCAATTTGGCACAGATGTAACAAAAGCAACCTTCCCTGAGGTTGATGCATCTGCATTAACACGTAATACGCAAACGATTGTTGTACAGGTTAACGGTAAGCTTCGCGGTAAACTTGAAGTTTCTGTTGATATTTCTAAGGAAGATCTATTAGCTCAGGCTAAAGCTCTACCAGAAGTTCAACAATTCTTAACAGGACCAACAAAAAAAGAAATTGTGGTTCCAAATAAACTCGTTAACCTCGTGGTTTAATTAAAGTTATTAATGAGAGGATCAAGCATGCACTTAGCCAAACGTTTAGCCGCTGTTGTTTTAACCTTAGGCCTTAGTGCAGGCTTAGTCGGGTGTGGATTTCATTTAAAAGGAACCAACCCGACTGCGACTCCGCTTGTTTATAAAAAGTTAAGCCTTGAGTTACCACCAAAAACTGATGATTTGGAAACTCAGTTAAAAGTCTATTTGGCTGCCAATGGCGTCCAATTTAGTAATGATAATGATGCTTATGTACTTCGCGTTTTAGAGTACACGCCTCGTCGTCAACTTTTAAACGGAAAACTGACAGAAGTATTATTACGTTTAACTGTAACTTTCCAAATTGAAGATCGTCAGGGTAATAAAATTACTGAACCACGCTCATTAACTGCATCTCGTAGTTATCAATATGACTTGGCAACAGTCAACACTGAAAATCAGCAAGAAAGTTACTTACAAGGCATTGTAATTGATGATATTGCACAACAGATTACTCGTCAGATTTCAGCAAATCGCTTACCAAAAGCTCAACCTTAATCTTTATTTTTGCCAGCAATGAAAATTGACTATTTACAAGCATTAAAACGTACTCCGGAAGCTCGGGGTGCGTGGATTTTACATGGGCAAGAACCATTATTAGAACAAAATTTATTAGATGCCTTTCGAAAAAGCTGGCAGCAACAAGAAGTTGAAAGGCAGCGCTATGATATTAGTAGCGTGAGCGACTGGAAAAATGTCTTTAACGCACTAAACAGTTTATCTTTATTTTCTCAGCAGCTTGCCATTGAAGTACATGGCAACATCAAACCTGATGCAAATGGTTTAAAACAACTCAAAAGTTATATCCAAAATAACGAACATAACCTACTTTTAATTGTTTTACCCAAGCAAGATAGTAGCAGCTTAAAATCTGCTTTTTTTCAAATTGTGGAAGCAAACGGCGTTGTTGTTGCCCTAACAGCCAATTACCCGCAAGACCGTCAACGTATTTTAAATGTAGAAGCCGAAAAGCTTGAAATCCAGCTCGATAATGATGCTTGGCAATGGTTAATGCAACATCATGAACACAACTTATTAGCTGCTAAAAATAGCTTAATGCGTGTAAGAGATACTTTCCCAGATCAAAAGCTTATTCAAATTGAGCAATTGTATGCTTGTTTACAAGATCAATCTCGCTATACCACTTATGATTTAAGTGATGCATTATTAGAAGGCAACCTTGGCCAATCTATTAAGATTTTTCAATATTTAATTGCGGCGGGTGAACCAGACAGTCTGATTTTATGGACTTTAAGTAAAGAAATGCGCTTGTTGATGCAATTGTTTGAACAACCTCATAATGCCCTACAGCTTGGTATATGGAAAACAAAGGTTGGCTCATATCAACAAGCCTTGAGAAGATTAAACCCACAGCAGTTTCTAGGCTGGTCTACCCTGCTATTGCAAATTGATGCAGCAATTAAGGGAATGTCGAACGAAAATGCAGAACATTTAATGCAGCAAGCGATTGCTGAATTATGTGGGAAAACACTCTTTATACAATAATTCAGCTGAATCGTTTTTCTTCATTCTTGAAATATCATAAAAATTCACGTTTTATCCTCATTTCGCTTTTATACTAAATTAAATTTTAAACTTTTCGACCTCTTACCATGCCAAAAATAAAGCCAATCAAACTTGTTATTATCATTGTCTGTATAGCAATTATTGCTGTATTAGCTTGGAAGTTTTTCAAGCCAAAACAGCAGCAACCCCAATATATTACTGCTGAGGTAACGCGCGGGGATATTGAAAATAATGTACTTGCAACGGGTACGCTTGATGCAACCAAACTGATTAGTGTCGGTGCACAGGTATCTGGTCAGGTCAAAAAGATGTATGTACAACTTGGTGATCAGGTTAAGCAAGGTCAACTTATTGCGCAAATTGATTCAACTACCCAAGAAAATAGTTTAAAAACTTCTGATGCAAATATTAAAAATTTAGAAGCACAGCGCCTTCAACAAGTTGCTTCTTTGAATGAAAAACAACTTGAATATCGCCGTCAGCAACAAATGTATGCGCAAGATGCAACACCGCGTGCAGATTTAGAATCGGCTGAAGCAAGCTATAAAACAGCTCAGGCACAAATCAAAGCTTTAGATGCTCAAATCGAATCTGCGAAAGTGACCAGATCTACGGCACAAACCAATATTGGTTATACACGTATTCTTGCTCCAACTGATGGTACGGTTGTCGCAATTGTGACGGAAGAAGGTCAAACCGTAAACGCGAACCAAAGTGCTCCAACAATTGTCAAAATTGCAAAACTACAAAATATGACGATTAAGGCACAAGTCAGTGAAGCTGACATTATGAAAGTTGAGAAAGGCCAACAGGTTTATTTCACTACATTAGGTGAAGACACTAAGCGTTACGCAACTTTACGTCAAATTGAACCGGCTCCTGATTCAATTTCTAGTGAATCAAACAGTACGACAAGCTCAACAACTAGTTCAGCCGTTTACTATAATGCCTTATTCGATGTGCCAAATACGGATGGTAAATTGCGTATAGATATGACTGCACAAGTTTATATCGTATTAAACTCAGCTAAAAATGCTCTGCTCGTTCCATCATCAGCACTCAGCTCTAAACAATTTTCAGGTCAAAGAAAATCAGGTCAGTCAGCTGATAAATCTAGTTCTTCACCAGAAGCGGCTAAAAGATCGCAAGGAAATGGGGCTCGTCTAGAACGTCTTAACCTGACCGCCGAGCAAAAACAATTAGTTGAACAAGGTAAAGCAACTTTAAGTGTTGTACGTGTTTTACAACCTGATGGTACAACCAAACCAACTCAAATTTTGGTTGGTATTAATAACCGTGTAAATGCTCAAGTTCTCGCGGGCTTAAAACAAGGTGATCAGGTTGTGATTGCCGATAGTGCAGATACTTCTGCTGCTTCAGCAAATAGTAGTAATAACCGTCGCCGTAGTGGCCCAATGGGAATGTAAGCATGACAAAACAAGCTCTGCTTGAAGTCAGCAATCTAGTCCGGGAATTCCCTGCTGGCGAAAGCACAATACAAATTTTAAAAGGGATTGACCTAACCATTTATGAGGGAGAGCTGGTTGCCATTGTTGGTCAATCTGGTTCTGGTAAATCAACCCTCATGAACATTTTAGGTTGTTTAGACCGACCTACAAGTGGTAGTTACAAGGTTAGTGGACAAGAAACGGGTAAGTTAGAGCCAGATCAGCTCGCTCGATTGCGCCGTGAATATTTTGGTTTTATTTTCCAGCGCTACCATTTACTTGGTGATTTATCTGCTGAAGGGAATGTTGAGGTGCCAGCTGTTTATGCAGGCGTTACCCCTTCTGAACGTAAGCAACGTGCAACTGCCCTACTCACAGAGCTAGGGTTGGGTACTAAAACACTTAATAGACCAAGCCAACTTTCTGGTGGTCAGCAGCAACGTGTTTCGATTGCGCGTGCGCTTATGAATGGTGGTGACGTTATCCTTGCGGATGAACCAACCGGGGCGCTCGATTCGCACAGTGGGGTTGAAGTCATGCGAATTTTGCGTGAACTCAATGCCGCAGGTCATACTATTATTTTGGTAACCCATGATATGCAAGTTGCAAAAAATGCAACGCGTATTATCGAGATTAGTGACGGGGAAATTATTAGTGACCGTCCTAATGTTCCAGATCAAGCAGCAGAGCCTATCAAATCCGATCCTGATGCGGCTCCAGCATTGCAAGGAAAACAGAAGAAAGGCAAAAGTATTTCTGCATGGCGCTCAACTTTAGACCGCCTGTCAGAAGCATTCCAAATGGCTTTACTGTCTATGAATGCCCATCGCATGCGTACATTTTTGACCATGCTTGGGATCATTATTGGTATTGCCTCTGTTGTGACCGTGGTTGCTCTAGGTAAAGGCTCTCAACAGCAAATTTTAAGTAATATTAGTAGTCTTGGAACCAATACGATTACGGTGTTTCAGGGTCGTGGTTTTGGTGACAATTCTAAAACCGCCAGTTTTAAGACCTTAGTTCCTGCGGATGCTGATGCATTAATGACTCAACCTTATGTCAGCGCAGTCAGCCCCATGGTCAGTACATCCAAGACCATGCGTTACCAACAAAATGAAGCGAACGCGACCATTAATGGTGTGAGTAACGATTATTTCGATGTAAAAGGTTTAGTCTTTAAAGATGGGCAAACTTTTGACCAACGTAGTGTTCGCGATCGTTCACAAGATGTGGTGATTGATACCAATACTCAAAAACAATTCTTTGGCGATGGTAGCAACCCAATTGGCCAAGTCGTATTACTCGGTAGTGTACCAGCGCGTATTATCGGAGTTGTAGAACCACAAACAAGTGGTATGGGTTCAGATGACACTTTAAATGTCTATATGCCTTATACAACTGTAATGAGCCGTATGTTAGGTCAGTCTAACGTGCGTAATATCGTGGTTCGTATTAATGACAAATATTCAACTACAGCCGCAGAAAATGCGATTGTAAATTTATTAACCCAACGACATGGTGCACAAGATATTTTCACCATGAACAGTGACAGTATTCGTCAAACCATCGAGAAAACCACAAGTACGATGACCCTTCTGGTTTCAGCGATTGCGGTAATCTCACTTGTCGTAGGTGGTATTGGGGTTATGAATATTATGCTGGTCTCCGTAACCGAGCGTACTCAGGAAATTGGTGTACGTATGGCCGTAGGTGCTCGACAAAGTGATATTTTGCAGCAATTCCTTATTGAGGCAATTTTAGTGTGTTTAATTGGTGGTGTACTCGGCGTATTGCTATCGCTCGGCCTTGGACAACTCATTAATAAATTTGCTGGCGGAAACTTTTCCGTGGCTTATTCAAGCACATCAATTATTGCAGCCTTTGTGTGTTCAACACTTATTGGTGTGGTTTTTGGATTCTTGCCTGCCAAGAATGCCGCGAAACTTGACCCTGTTGCAGCACTATCACGAGAATAAGGAAAAATCGCATGTCTTTCTCTATGACTAAACTCAGCGCAGCGCTTCTTCTCACCAGTTCTCTTGTGGGATGTGCCGCAGTCGTAAAAACACCTTATGAAGCTCCGGCAGTGCAAATTCCGAATAGCTTTCAGTATGACGCCACTAAAGCAAAAACAGCATCTGCCGAGCAGTATGCTGACCGTTGGTGGACACTTTTTGGTGATGCACAGCTTAATCAACTCGTAAACAATGTATTAGAACGTAACAGTGATTTAGCAGTTGCCGGAATTACCTTAAAGCAAGCCCGCTTGCAAGCTGATCTAACAGCAAACAAGCAAGGCTTACGTACCAGCTCTAGTGTTTCAACAGGACATTCTTTTGATTTAAATTCAGGAGATGACAGCGCTAAAGGTTTATCAATGAGTGCTGGCGTAAGCTATGAGATTGATCTATTTGGTAAGCTTGCGCGTCAAACCGAAGCGAGTAAATGGGAAGCTTTGGCGACTGAACAAGACTTACAAGCTACTGGACAAAGTCTCATTGCAACCACAGCTAAACTCTATTGGCAACTCGGTTATTTAAATGAACGTTATGCAACTGCTCAGCAAAGCCTAGCGACTTCACAAAAGCTTTATCAACTGGTACAGATTCAGTATAAAGCCGGTGCAGTTTCAGGTGTAGACCTCACTCAGGCAGAACAATCGGTACAAAGCCAAAAAGCGAGCTTAAGCCAAATTGAGCAACAACTCGTTGAAACACGTACTGCCATTGCTGTGCTATTACATGAACCATTGCAACAGTTAAATATTCAAGAGCCTAAAAGTTTACCTCGCAATGCACTACCAACAATTGGTGCAGGTTTACCTGCCGATATTTTATCGCGCCGTCCTGATTTACAAGCCTCTGAGCTTCGTTTGAAAAAGGCACTCGCGACTAAAGATGCAACTAAGGCGAGCTACTATCCATCGATTAGTTTAACCAGTAGTTTGGGATCAAGCAGTACATCATTGACTGAACTGTTACGTAACCCTGCCCTAACTTTAGGTGCAAGTTTAAGCTTACCGTTTTTGCAATATAACGATATGAAGAAAGACATTGCGATTAGCAATCTTGATTATGAAAAAGCGATTATTCAATATCGCCAAACGCTTTATCAGGCTTTTGCTGATGTCGAAAACGCCTTATCAAGTCGAACTGAGTTAGATAAGCAAGTCGAACTGCAAGAACGTAATGTTCAGCTTGCAGAGAAGACTGAACGCTTAACTGAAGTGCGTTATCGTTATGGTGCTGTCGCATTAAAAACACTTCTTGATGCTCAGCAAACTACACGTACTGCACGCTTAAGCCTCGTTGAAGCTAAGCAAAGCCAATACAACGCTTATGTCACCCTCATGCAAGCATTAGGCGGTTCACCTGTAAAAGAACTTCCTCAATAACTTGTACCAATTAAAAAAGCCGTAGTCCTTCAACTACGGCTTTTTTATGCCTGAATAAATATTAAAACTTATTCATCATCCATCATAGATTGGCTCATACCTACAGTATTGAAACCAGCATCTACATATAGAATTTCACCAGTAATACCTGAAGCCCAAGGTGAGCATAGGAATAATGCTGCGTTACCTACTTCTTCAATCGTCACATTGCGTTTTAACGGAGCAACTTTTTCATTGGCATCTAACATTTTACGGAAAGATTTGATACCAGAAGCAGCCAATGTACGGATTGGACCCGCAGAAATCGCGTTTACACGAATACCGTCAACACCCAAGCTTGATGCCAAGTAGCGAACACCAGCTTCTAAAGAAGCTTTAGCCATGCCCATAACGTTGTAGTTAGGCATAACGCGCTCAGAACCTTGATAAGTTAAAGTCAATAAACAGCCTTGGCGAGCTTGTAATAATGGTTTTGCAGCACGTGCCATTGCAATAAAGCTGTATGCGCTGATGTCATGAGCGATTTTAAAACCGTCACGGTCAGTCACGTCAGTGAAGTCACCATCAAGCGTATGTGCAGGAGCAAAGCCAATAGAGTGAACTACGCCATCTACACCATCCCAATGTTTTGCAAGTTCTGCAAATGCATTGTCAATTTCACTATCAACTGCAACATCACATGGGAACACAAGCTTAGAACCGAATTGCTCAGCAAATTCATCCACACGTTTTTTTAATTTTTCGTTTGGATAAGTAAACGCAAGCTCTGCACCTTCGCGGTGTAATGCTTGGGCAATACCAAAAGCAATTGATAATTTACTAGCAACGCCTGCAATCAAAAAGCGCTTACCTGCTAAAAGTCCTTGTGTCATGCCGATCTCACTCAAAACAATTTAAAGCATAATGCCAATATTCAACGTTTTTCGAAATTGCATAATGCATCTTTTTTCAAAAATCGCACGAAAAAAATCGCCCCTTTTCAGGAGCGACTTCTAAATCAATAAAATCTTAGTCGTCAGATAGCAAACCAATCAAACGTAAGAAAGAGATATACATCCAGACTAAAGTTGAAAGTAATGCTATTCCACACAACCATTCCATAAATTTTGGAGCACGGTAAGCCGCGTTAGTTTCAATTAAATCAAAATCTAAAATCAGGTTAAGTGAAGCAATAACCGCAATAAATGCAGCGAAGCCAATGCCTAACCAGTTACTTTCAAAAATATAAGGAATGCTTGAGCCAAACGCTAAACGCATGATCATCTGTACGATAAATACAAGAAAAATAGCCAATGATGCAGAAATCACGACTGACTTAAATTTTTCAGTTGCACGTACAATCTGGAATTTATAAAGACCAAACATGACCAATGTTGTCACGAAAGTGGCAAGTAATGCCTGTAAAGGCACGCCTGGGTATTTCATTTGAAAAGTAAAAGAAATGCCACCTAAAAATGCGCCTTCAAATAAAGCATATGGAATTGCTAAGGTCGGTGCAGTAGTCGGTTTAAATGTGGCAATCAAGGCTAAAACCAAGCCACCAATTGCGCCAACAATTGAAGCAGCGTAAGCAATACCAACATTTGCAGTAAAAGCTGCGTATAAAAATAAAGCGATACCCACAGCCGCTGCAATGACTGTCAGCATAATAGATTTTTGAATCGCACCTTGCACAGTCATCGGTTGACTATAGTCACTGACCGTTTCAACACGCGTCAGTATTGGGTTATTACTTTGCATAAATGCTCTCTTTTTATAATAAAAAATTTAAAACATCATTTTAAGCAAAATGAATATGAAAGCCAAATCAGGCTCTCGGCATTATTGTAACAATGTCCTTTAAACAATAAAAAAAGAAGGCAACAGCCCCCTTTCTATCACTTAGGCAAAGAATTAATCTTTACCGTCTGTGTTCATAATAAAAAAGTATTCACGGTAATATTTCAACTCAGAAATTGAGTCACGAATATCATCCATTGCTAAATGCGATGCATTCTTTTTAAGACCACTCATAATTTCAGGGCGCCAGCGTTTTGAAAGCTCTTTTACGGTAGACACATCAAGATTACGGTAATGAAAATACTGCTCAAGTTCAGGCATAAGACGATGTAAGAAACGGCGATCCTGACAAATCGAGTTACCACACATTGGTGAAACTTTTGGGTTAACCCATTTTTTTAGGAATTCTAAAGTCTGTAATTCAGCATCACGAGCTGTCAATTTGCTACGACGAACTCGCTCTACCAACCCAGATTGCCCATGTTGGCGGGTATTCCACTCATCCATTGCATTTAAAATACGATCAGGTTGGTGAACAGCTAACACCGGACCTTCGGCAAGTACATTTAAATTATCATCTGTAATAATTGTTGCGATTTCAATAATTTGGTCATTGTCGGTATCTAAACCGGTCATTTCCAGATCAATCCAAATTAATCGTGTATTTAAAGTACTGCTCATGTATGTACGTTCTAAAATGCCGTAAAAACATCAATAGTAGCAAATTTCTTGCATCTGCGCTGTAATTCTATAGCCGCTTCATGCTATTTTTGCCATCTTCAAACAGTGGTTTTTTTGGGATATGAATGGCTTTAATTCGTAAGCGTCGTTTAACTGAACAACAGCAACGTCGTATTGAAAAGCAGCACAAAACTCGCCAAGAAGAGGCCGATACTTCACAAGATCTGGACGGACTAGTTGTACAACATTATGGCCGCCAACTTGAAGTACAGGCACTCTCTGTACCTGAGCATCACCCAGAAAAACCTCAAGTTGCTGAAGGAGAGCCAGATCCTTTCTGGAAACCTATCGAGCTGAAAAGTGTATGGCGATGTCATACTCGAACAAACCTTGAGTTACTTGTGACTGGTGACCGAGTTAAATGGCAGGCCGATCCAAATACAGGTTTAGGCATTATTACGGCCATTCACCCACGCAACTCATTACTTACCCGTCCAGACCGTTATCACAAGGTTAAACCAGTTGCAGCAAATATCAGTTTGATTGTAATTGTATTTTCTCCCCTTCCTGAACCAGCTCCGACATTAATCGACCGTTATTTAGTGGCTTGTGCAGATGCCAACATTCCGGCGCTTTTAGTCTTAAATAAATCAGATTTACTCACTGAAAATGACCCAATTCTCACGCTATTAGAAGAATATAAAACTTTGGGTTATGAAGTGATGATTTGCCAGTCTAAAAAGGGTGATATCTCTGCTTTATCTGAACGTTTAGATGGCGAAACAGTCGCTTTCGTTGGCCAATCGGGTGTAGGAAAAAGTTCTTTAATTAATGTGCTCATTCCAGAAGCAGAGCAAAAAACAAATATTATTTCTGAAAACTCTGCACTTGGTCAGCACACAACAACCTCTACACGTTTAATGAATTTCGGTAAAAATGGCGCGTTAATCGACTCACCGGGAATTCGTGAATTTGGGCTTTGGCATCTTGATTTAGAAAAAATTCGTATGGGCTTTCCAGAAATTGAAGCACATTTGGGTTCTTGCCAATTCCGTAATTGTACCCATACTCATGAAAAGAACTGTGGGTTAAAACACGCTGTAGAATCTGGTGAAATTTTACCACGGCGCCTAGATAGCTTTTTGCGTTTAAATGATGAGATTCAAGAAGCACAGCAAAAAAACTAATTTTCTGTCCGCTTTGCCCTTGAAGTGGTGATTTTGATCACCATCTATATACGCTATACTCTAGGTCAATTTTGTTTTTAATTTTTTTTAGGTGACTTGTGGAACGCTGGTTAGAGTTTATGGGGAATCACCCCATTTTGTTTGGTACGCTCGGAGTCTTGGTCGTGTTGTTCTTCATTTTTGAAGGTCAACGTAACGGTCGTAAAATTTCACCACAGTCGCTTGGTATTTTAGTGAAAGCGAAAAATGCCATACTGATCGACTTGCGCGATAGTAAAGACTTCCGTGAAGGTCATATTAGTGGCAGCCGCAATATTCCTTTCAGCCAAATTGCAAGTCATGCTGATGAATTAAAAGCAAGTGAGCGTCCATTGGTATTTATTTGCAACCTAGGGCAAGTTGCTGGTAGTGCTTTGCAAAAAGTTGCTCACCATGACAGCTATCGTCTTGATGGCGGCATTAGTAACTGGAAAGCTCAAGGCTTACCTCTTGTAAAAAGCAAACCAAAAGCTTAAGGAGAATTATTATGACTGCAAATGTCATTGTGTACTCAACTTCTGTATGCCCGTATTGCGTTCGTGCTAAACAGTTACTTGAGCGTAAAGGTGTTGCTTACAAAGAAGTAAATCTTTCTGTTGAAGCACCAGAAGTACGTGTTGAATTAATGCAACGCACCAATCACCGTACTGTCCCACAAATTTTTATTAACGATCAGTTTATTGGTGGTTTTGACCAACTTTATGCTTTAGAGCGTGAAGGTAAACTCGACGAATTATTGGCTTAACATCGCATCCATATTAAGGAAAAAACAATGAGCGAAGAACAACAAGTTCAACCACAATTAGCTTTAGAGCGTATTTATACAAAAGATATTTCTTTTGAGGTTCCTGGGGCGCAGGTTTTTACTAAACAATGGCAACCTGAACTCAATATCAATCTTTCTTCTGCTGCAGAAAAAATTGATCCAACTCATTTTGAAGTTTCTTTAAAAGTTGTGGTACAAGCCGATAACGACAACGAAACAGCGTTCATTGTAGATATCACTCAATCAGGTATTTTCTTGATTGATAACATTGAAGAAGATCGCTTACCGTATATTTTAGGCGCTTATTGCCCGAATATTTTGTTCCCGTTCTTACGTGAAGCGGTAAATGATTTAGTGACTAAAGGTAGCTTCCCACAGTTACTTCTTACTCCAATCAACTTTGATGCAGAGTTCGAAGCAAATATGCAACGTGCTCAAGCTGTTGAAGGTCAAGCTTAATTTTCTAGCTTCTCCTTTAGTAAAAAAACCGCGTAATTCGCGGTTTTTTTTATGTGTGCTATTTCGCTTATTAAGCATCAAGTGAATGAAGCTGAATCGTAGGAAACTGGAAACCACGGCAAGATAATTCTGAACGCCATGCCACTGTTAAAATCATATTGCCTAAAATAAAATTTTGATAAGCAAATGTCCCAATAAGTGCATGAGAACATATTCCGCCACGATCTGTAGGATGTGCTTGAGTATTTAAAGTATTTAAATCTAGCCGTATCCCAAGACCCGAAGCTTTTAGAACAGCCTCTTTAGTTGTCCAGACTTTAAACCAATATTCTCTATCTTGTTCTAGACTTTGCCATGTTGCATATTCATTAGGATGAAATGCATGCTGAGCTAGAGCTTCCAAACGTACTTTACGGTCTAACTCTTCAACGTCTATACCGATATCTTTAATATGCTGACTCATCGCTAAAGCATAATATTGTTGGCTATGAGAATGATTAAAATCTAAATCGTGATTCAATAAATATGGCTTGCCATGCTCATGCTTTTCAAACGCTAAATCTGTTATTTTAATTTGTAATTTCTGTGCTATCAGCTCGTTTCTAATGTTATGTATTTGCTGTTTTTTATAATGATTAAATGAACGAAAGTCTGGAAAATCTTGTTTAGATTTTAAAAGAAGCTGGGACAATGTCTGTGTATAGACTTCAATATTACGTTTAGACATTATCCCAACCTTATTTAAAATTAATTAGAATTTAACCACGTCGCCTTTTAAGGTAACCCCCGCCATCATGGCACCTTTATAGCAATCGTAAGTTGTCGTACTTGTGGTTTCATTGGCTTTAAAATAGCTCACAATATTGGTAACAGCGTTTGCACCTTGTGCTTTAGCATTGTTTTGCATTTGGATCAGTGCTGAACGTAAAACCCAGTCACAAGACGTTGCTGCTGACTTACCAAAACCATTGGTTTTTTTATTGGTTACCGCATCTTTTTGAATAATTTTACCGCCAGACTTTGTACCCTTTAAATAAAACTTTACTGAACCATCTAAAGTCCCATCTGCAACTGCACGGTCTACAGCTTCTTTAAAATTTAACTGATGTACTTCATCTCCAGCCTGAACAGTGGCAGTAAAACCCGCACTTAGCATTGCTATAAATAAAAGTTTTTTATTTAACATTGTTGTGTTCCTTATTGTTTAACACGTTTAAAAATAAGCGAAGTATTAATTCCGCCAAAAGCAAAGTTATTGCTCATAATAATGTCAGCATCCAAATTTCTCGGCTGCTGAACGATATAATCCAGATCACCGCACAATGGATCGATTTCATCTAGGTTTAAAGTTGGAATAAAGCGGCCACGATTCATCATTTCAATGCTTAGCCAAGCTTCAATAGCTCCACACGCCCCCAGCGTATGTCCAAAATAGCTTTTTAAAGAGCTGATCGGTTTACGGCCCAAAATTTTTGCTGTTGCTTGGCTCTCAGCTACATCTCCCTGATCAGTTGATGTGCCATGTGCGTTCACATAGGCAATGTCTTTAGCATCTACAGATGCATCTTTAAGTGCGAGCTCCATGCAGCGCCCCATCATCTCGGCGTCTGGTTTGGTTACATGTTGACCATCGGTGTTGCTACCGTAGCCAATCACCTCTGCATAGATATGAGCACCTCGAGCTTTGGCATGTTCGTATTCTTCTAAAATTAAACATCCTGCCCCTTCACCAATCACCAATCCATCTCTCTTGGCATCAAATGGACGCGGTGTTTTTTCGGGTTGATCATTCATGCCACTAGTCGCAAACAATACATCAAAAACGGCGGCACCTGCTGCACTGAGTTCCTCAGCACCACCAGCTATCATGACCTGTTGTTTGCCATATTTAATTGCTTCATAGGCTTGCCCAATGGCCATAGAGCCAGAAGTACAAGCGCTTGAGGTCGGTAAAGTTAAGCCTTTTAGACCAAAATATACGGTCATGTTCACCGCACTTGTATGAGACATCATGCGAATATAGGTTGTTGCATTCATCTTACTCATGCTTTGATGAAGCAACATGCTTGCAAACTCCCCCACGGCATCTACACTACCCGCCGAAGAACCGAAGGCAACACCAGCTTCTCCACTCGACAAAATTTCGTGTCCAAGTAAGCCAGCATTTTGCAAAGCAGTTTCGGCACAGACCACAGACATAAGCGCAACACGGCCCATTCCACGTGTAACTTTACGATTAAAATGCTTTGGAACATGAAATGTTTCAACAGGTCCGGCAAGCTTGGTCCGAAGGTCAGCGTACTGTTCCCATTCCGGCATATAGCGTATACCGCTTTTGGCAGCGTCAAATCGAGCAAAGATCTCATCGGAGGTTTCACCTAAAGAGGTAATCCCAGCCATTCCTGTCACCACAACACGTTTCATCAGATGAGTCCCCCATTTACAGAGATAACCTGTCGGGTCACATAAGAAGCTTCATCTGAACACAAGAATTTCACCACACTAGCAACTTCATCGGCCTGTCCCATGCGTTGTAACGGAATCATTTTAAGTGCATGTTCTTTGACTTCATCTGTCACCATTTCCGTCTCAATCAGACCAGGCGCTACACAGTTCACAGTAATTTTTCGCTTAGCCAATTCGAGTGCCAAAGCTTTAGTCGCACCAATCAGGCCTGCTTTTGCAGCACTGTAGTTGACCTGACCACGGTTACCCATAATCCCAGAAACCGAAGATAAGGTGACGATACGGCCGCCTTTACGTAAGTGAATCATTGGCATAACTAATGGTTTCAATACGTTATAAAAACCATCTAAAGAGGTCGAAATGACTTCATCCCAATCTTGATCGGTTAAAGCTGGGAAAGCCCCATCATGGGTAAGCCCTGCATTCAATACAACACCATAGAATCCACCATGCTGTTCTACATCTTGTTCTAAAATCTGTTGAACGGTTTGGCGTTCAGTGACATCAAACATTAAATAATGGCTATTTTGTCCTAGCGCTTGAATCTCTTGTACAACTTGCTCAGCATCTACCTGACGCGAACGTGCATGCACAGTTACATCAAAACCCGCCTTTGCAAGTTGTAATGCAATCGCTTTCCCAATTCCTCGACTTGAACCCGTTACTAAAATTCGTCTTGTCACAATGTATTCCTAATTCTTTGTGGTTATTCAAATGGTGTTTCTGTTGGCTCAAATACACTTAACGTTGCCTGAATGCAGTGTTCAGCATATTGGATTTCACAGGAAAATTGCCCAAGTCCTTCATGAAAATATTGTTGTTCTATTTGAATGATCAATCGTGAACCTAAAGCGAAATAAGGGATCGGTAAATTTAATTTACGTGTTCCCAATAAAAAACCGACTTTTGGCGCTTGTTTTGACTGCTGGCCTTGCCAGCCGGAATAAGCACTAATCGTTTGTGCCATAATTTCAATGCTTGCCCATGTCGGCAAACCTTCTGCTTCACAAAACATGAGCTCTGGGGTAATCGTGAGTTCTGCTTTTGCTCGCCCTTCTGCAACCTCTGTTAAATGGTCAATAAATATCATCGGTTGTTCGTGTGGAATATATTGAATTGCATCAAGTTTCATCAAGAGTTCACTCCAAAAACCAGACTAATATTACTTCCACCGAAAGCAAATGAGTTACTCATGACATAGCGAATGGGCTGTTTTAGCTTTGCATCTTGTACATAATTTTGGTCAGCCAAATCTGGATCAATCTCAACATTTTGATGCAATGGCAACCAACTCTGATCTTTTAGAACTTGTTCACAAATAAAAGCTTCGATGGCGCTCGCAGCTCCGAGGCAATGTCCAGTTTTATGTTTGGTACTACTTAAAGCAACTGAATAATTTCCAAAGACCTGACGTACTGCCTTAATTTCCATTGCATCATTTTGTGGAGTTGCTGTGCCGTGCAAGTTGATATAACCAACCTCTTGAGAGGAAATATGGGCCATATCTAAAGCACGCTGCATAGCTAAAGCAGCACCTTTACCCTCAGGATGAGGTGCAGATATATGCCATGCATCCATCGACTCACCCGCCCCCATTAACATGACAGGTGCCGATGCTTTACTTAAAACAAAAAGAGCTGCAGCTTCACCAATATTAATACCATCACGGTTTACGCCGCAGGGTTGGCAAGTCTGTTCAGATAGACTCTCTAAACTATTAAATCCATTTAGGGTCAACTTGCACAAGGTGTCGACGCCACCAACCAGCACAACATCGGCTAAATCTGCATGAAGTAACCTCTGCCCCGCGGCTAATGCTTTAGCGCTTGAAGAACAAGCTGTAGAAATAGTGTAGGCTGGCCCTTCCCATCCTAAGTACTGCTGTAATGCTTTCGCTAAACAACTCATTTCTTGAGGATAATGAGATATCGATAGATCGGTTTGCCCTTGAAAATATTGCTTAAGCAATAATTCATTATCTGCAATACCAGAAGTCGATGTGCCCACCACAATGGCCAAACGTTTATTTTCAAAGGATGCTGTATAGACTCTTAACGCTGCCTCGATTTCTGATAATGCGGTTAAGGCAAAGCGTAGATTACGTGAATCTACAGACTGTAAAGCATCAGGTACGCTCGAACATAATGGATGTGTATATTGCCCCACCCAAACATTACGATCAGCAATTAAATCATCTCGCAAACTTAAGGTTTGCTGTGGCTGTTGCAATGCCTGTTTGATTTGATTAAGTTCGCAACCTAATGCAGATAAACCGACACTTAATTGTATGCCTACTGCCATTGTGGCTGCATTTTCTGAAGGTAAATGTTTCATGGTGTAGGACTTTCTTCTGTCTGTAAGGTGTTCTCAATCGAACTCAACGTCATGGTATAAGGGACTTGCTCATTAATCAATTCAATGCTTCCTTGCCCCTGTTTAATCTGCAACACAGGTTGTTTTTCGATATAAACAACCTGCATGTCTGCTTGTTGTTTCATCTCTACAGCTTGCTGTCCTAAATTTGAAAATTGAGGATAAGTTGCAAACAAAAGGTCACGCACCACAAACTCAAAAGGCAATAAACGCATTTGATCAATACGCTGTTCAACATGAACCTGATGCCCATCAAACTGTAACTTAAATAGTTGCTGGCCTGTCAAACTTAGCGCCACCATATCCAGTACAGCACCGTTTTGTTGTTGGTATAACAAGAAGCTAAAACTTTGCTGCTTCCATTGAACTTCAACCTGATCTTGCCGTTGATAAGTCTGAGCCTGCCATAGTGGACTTTGCAGTCCTTTGGCATGTGGCATGACCTGACAACCATTTAAAAATAAAAAGCTACTGAGTAATATCGTTGCCCATTTGCGTTGCATGATTACCCCTCAAGTGCCTGTTCTGGTGCCAAGCCCTCACGACAATATTCTGCCAAAGTAGTAAGTCTACGTTTGGCATTTTTATGAATTGGATTTTTTTCATCCCACGCATAACCAGCCAGTAATGAAGAAATCATACGGCGAATGCCTTCATTCTGATTTTGCGAGAACACCACATCTTGGAACTCGCCTTCGTACCATGACTCAACATAGGCACGAAATACCTGAATGCCGCGGCGTAATGGTTTTTCATATTCTTCTAACCAATCGACTTGCTCACCTTGTAAAACTCGTTCGACCAAAGGTACAGCCAAGCTGGAAGATTTTAAAGCGATTGTCACACCTGATGAAAAGACGGGATCGAGAAACTCACCAGCATTACCCAATAGTGCATAGTTGTTGCCTGCCAAGTGTTTTACATTCGCTGAGTAGCCCACCAAAGTACGTACTGGTGTATCAAACTTTGCATGGCGCAGGACATGTGACAAGCTTGGTTCATCAGCTAAAATGCGTTTGAACATTGCTTCTGGTTCATTATCTTGAGCATTTTCGACTGTGTATTTGTCAAAAAAGTCTTGTTCTGCCACCACACCGAAAGAAGCCTGTCCATCTGCAAATGGAATCAGCCAATACCATGCGCGATGATCTTTTTCATGAACAGTAATTAAAATTTTATTACGGTCAAACTCTGGGTCATCTGTAATTCCGTCTTCAATATGGGTAAACAGCGCACGTCGTACCGGAAAATTTGATGGGCTTTCCAAATCTAATAACTTTGGCAAAATTCGCCCAAAGCCACTCGCATCAAGCAAAAACTTGGTTTGAATCTGATAACGCTGTTCTTCATTTAATACTGTAAGGACAGGCTGTTCAGATGCAACATCAACATCTAAGACTTCATGTCCGAAACGTATGTCTGCACCATAAGCTTGAGCCTGCTTTGCAAGCAAATTATCAAAATCTGCACGGCGAACTTGCCACGTGGTCCCCGGACCATCCGTAAATTTTTCTGTAAAGTCATAAAAGCTACGTTGTTTACCGCGTAAAAAAGCCGCGCCATTTTTAAATTGAAAAGCGTATTGATCAACATGCTCACGGACCGTTTCTAATAAACCAGCCTCTTCTAAGAACGCCATAGATTGCGGTAATAATGACTCACCAATCGAAAAACGCGGGAAATGCTGTTTTTCAATGACCGTAACGGTATAACCCTTTTTTCGAAGAAGTGCCGCAGCAGAACTACCCGATGGCCCAGCCCCAATAATTACGACGTCAATTTTTTCTATAGTGCTCATAGCACAACTTCCTTTTTAATTTATTCAAATTATGAATGGTCTTGTAAATTCACGATATGTTTTTCATCTGCGGGGGTTAATAAAGTCGCATAGATAAACGAGAAAATAACCCCGAATAAAACCGTTAAACCAAAACAATGAATTGCGTAAGTATGGCTAAATGAAAGTAATCCGAAGCCAAGCAAGGTGGACATCATACATAAAAACAACGCCATTCCAACCACTTGCGGGTGATCATGCCCATGACGGTAAAAAATTGCATAGTCGACGCCGATCCCAATAATTAGGAAAGTCGCCATAATGCTAAACAAGTTAATCTCGACACCTAACCATGCCTGAACAGCAAAAGTGCTCAGTAATGCCAAGCTTACTGGCAGGACCAAAGGCAAAATCGAGCTCACGCCATAAATGATTGCCAACCCAACAGTCAACCCAATCAAGGCATAAATGAGAAGATGCTGAGCTTGCACTCGATGTTCAGCAAACATTTGCGACATTTCTTTAATGGGCTGCTGAAAATGAATGTTCTCATTCTGAAGATGTTTTAAAGCTTCGGGGGATTTTACCCCTGTCACCATGACTAAATGCTCATTTGCTTGAGGTTGTAGAAAAGCCAAAGGATGATCTTTAAACACAGAAAAATCTAATAGCGGTTGTGTCGCCAGTTGCTGTTGCCACTGCAAAACATCTGTGACATTTATCCCCATACTTTGTGCATATTGCTGCAAAGTCGCTTTTGGAATATTTCTTAATAGTTGTAGGTTCTGTTGTTGCTCTGCCAATGGCGGAACCCATTGTCTCAAAGATTGAAATGCACTGATTTTTCCTTGCACTTGTAGCTGTTGCAACTGCCCTATCAAATGCTGTTCTTGTTGCTGCATTTTATTTGCAGAAGCTGAGCGTACGACAAAATAATCACTACCTTGTTGCTGACCAAATTGTTCACGAACGATCTGATCTTGCTGTTTCAGACTCGCATCCATACCTTGTAAGTTACGGATGTCATCGTTACTTTTGAGATAGAAAAGACTCACCGTACCCACTGCTAAAACGGCTGCAATCAAGGCATAACGTATCTTAGCTCGCTGTTGAAACCATAACCGAGCTTGTCCAATCCACGACAGTGCTTTTATTGCTGGCTGGGCATTGAGTGCAGGTAATCTTGGTAATAGCAGTACACTGCTGATCCACGCCGCAGTTAATCCTACAATTGAAAAGACCGCAATCTGCTTAAAGCCTGGAAATGGGGTAAAACTCAAAAAGATGTATGCAACTAATGTGGTCATTAAACCCATAAACAAACTAGGCAAGAGCGGTTTTAAAATTTGGAAACCACCCAGCTGTCTATGCTGCGATTGCATTGCCATAAAATAAAATGAAAAATCAACACAGACACCAATCAGACTTGCACCAAACACTAATGTCATGAGGTGAATTTCACCAAACATCCAGTGGGTCACGGCAAACGCCACAAAGCTTCCAGTCGAAACCGCAATAAACTCGGTCGCCAAAGGTCGCAGTGAGCGAAAGCCAAACCAAACCAGAAAAATTAAACCCAATGTCGAGCCAACACCAATGGTTGATATCTCCTGTTTAGCCGATTGCGTCCCAAAATTTGAAAATAAAATAGTTCCAGTCCAATGAGATTTTAATCCCATTTCAACCATCTTTTGTTTGGTTTGCTCAATCCAAGTCGAGGTTTGTTCTTGATAGTCAATATTGTATGGGCTTTGCGTTAGCTGCAAAACGAACAGACGTGAAATGCCATGATCATGATGAATGGTCGCAAAGCCCTGCTCCATTTCAATATCTTGTTGTGATGGATTCGCCAACTGCATCGCATAACGAGGGAACAATAATAGCGGGTCTTGCTTAAGTGATTCAGCAGTGACAGGCATGCCGGGACTCATCATCTGCATCAGACTCTGTTCAGTGAGTGCCTCGTAATCTTGCTTTTGCAATAAGGCTCGATCTTGTGCACTCAACAAACCTGCTCGATGTTGATACAACTGCTTTGCAAATTGGTCAAAATCAAGATGTGGTTTTAGCGTTTGCCATAAGTTACTTTGCTTAGCTTGTGCTATTAGAAACTCGGTAACATGTTTTATCGCAGCCTCATCTTTAGCATCGACAACCACAAATACTTTATTGTTGAGTTGCTCACTCATGTACTGCTGAGTATTTGCTAGCTCTGGGTCTTGCTGAACTTTAGGCAATAACGCAAAAATATTGGTTTGAATATGAATGTCTTTTTTCAGCCAAGTCACACCTAGCCCTACTGCAATCAGCAGCAGAGCAATCAACCAAAGCGCAGTAAACTTATTTTGCCAGTTGGAAAATCGCATGCTCAGCAGCCGTTAGAGTCGTCGGTTGAGAAGTCTGGTGACTAAAGCGAATGGTCGTTAAGTTATTCGCTTTCTCGGTAATCACGATTTGGTTGACGTACTGTTGCCCTTGCGCATCGACTCGTACAAATAACTTTTTAAATAAACTACTTTTCGGAGTTAAGCTCATACTCCAACCCGCTGGACTATAGTTCGCACTTACTACATTAAAATTCTTTGCCAAAGCCTGTTCATTACCAGACATGAGCTGTAAGAATAAAGTCGCAACCGAACTATATGGTGATTGATCAATTTGAATTTGGCTAAATGTACGCTGCGTTTTTTGTACTAGCTTCGTGGGGGTGACGATCAAATCTGCTTGTACTGGCCGTTTGATTTGCCATGCCACGCCATAAGATTTTGCGAACAATAACGAGCCGTTCGACACAAATGTTTTATTCAACGATGGCAATTTTTTTTGCTGTTCGAAATCAGCACGAACCGTAGGAGACTGTGACAATTGCTGAAAAATTTGAGTGATTTGTGCTGGTGCTGCATAGACCGCACTTAAACTACCCGTCCAAATTGCAGCACCTAAACCTAAAGTTTTGATGAATTTAGTCATGACACATCCTTCTTCGGTTGAAACTCAGACCATGCATTTAAACGATCAAACAAAACTTGAGGTGACTGGAAACACATTTCACGGGCTTCAATATTTACCGCGACTTGTGTGGTATAACCCTTAGTTAAACGTTTCCCAGACTCAGCATCAAAAATCAAATAATCAATTTTCAAACGGTTTTCCCATTCTTTTAAAATGGCTCGAACCCGAATCTTTTGTTCAAACTCAATTCCATATGCATAGCGAACATGGCTTTCAATCACAGGCCACGCATAGCCTGATTCTTTCATCTGCATATAGTTGTAATGAAATTGATCGAGCAATTTACAGCGCGCAATCTCAAAATATTTTAAATAGTGTCCATGCCAAACCACATTCATGGTATCGACATCATGAAATGGAATTTCAATGATTACATCTGCATGCATTGGCTCACCTTATCCCATAAATTCTGGTTGATTAAACAATTCAAGTTGGTCTAAACGATCAACAATCTGTTGTAATTCGGTTTGTAATGGTCGGTCTTCTTCGACAAATGCAAAGCTTTGTAAGGTCCATTGCATGAATGCCTGCAATGTCGGACTGAGCTGTGCTGTAAGACCTTTTAAATGAATCGCCTGCACACTTGCACAGCATAAAGCTGCAACCACTTGTTGTGTCAGAGTAATTACGCGGCTCGCATCACGCGCAGCAATGGTTCCCATACTGACTTTGTCTTGGTTATGACATTCGGTTGAACGTGAAAAAATTGAAGCTGCCAAAGTGTTTTTCAAGGCTTCAGCCGTCCACGCCGACACGCCAATTTGTACTGCTTTAAAACCATGATTCAGTGGTAAACGTTCAGCCGTTGCACCTGTTAAATTACGTGGCAAACCGTGATTCATTTTATGGTCAACCAATTGAGCAATCTGTCTATCCAGCAAGTCGGCAATGTTAGCAATCATAATTTTTAGGCTATCCATTGCCTGTGCAATATGTCCACCGTAAAAATGACCGCCGTGCAATACGCGCATACCCACTGGGTCAATCAATGGATTGTCATTGCTAGAGTTCAACTCATTTTCAATAAACTGACGCAACCAGATTTTTGAATCTTCAAACACACCAATAATATGTGGCGCACAACGAAGCGAATAACGATCTTGTAAACGTGGACTTTGATGTGCAGTTTGTACTTCACTACCCAGCCAGTCACGTAATTGCTTAGCGATCTGTTGCTGTCCCGGATGTGGCTTTTGTGCAAACAGTACTTCATCGAAATGACTAGGATTACCCTCTAACGCCAATACATTCAAGGCGGTAATTAAAGTACTTGCGAGTGCAATCTGCTCTGCTTTTTTATAATTCAAACAAGCAATCGCTGTCATTACCGCGGTGCCGTTCATAAGCGCTAAACCTTCTTTAGGTCTGAGCGTTAATGGCTGCATCCCTTTTGCAGCATAGACTTCTGCAACCTGAACAATACGTCCATCTACATAAACATCACGCTCGCCGACTAAAGTTCCTGCAATATAAGACAACGGCGTTAAATCACCACTTGCTCCGACTGAACCTTCAGATGGAATAACCGGAATTACATTTTCATTGAGCAACCAAACCAAGCGCTCAAGTAGTGCTATCGACACGCCTGAATAGCCACGTGCTAACGAACATAAACGTGTAACAACAACTGCACGTGCAGTGATTACATCCAGATTTTCACCTAAACCACAGCCATGAAACCGTGAAAGATGTAGAGGTAACTCATTAACCTGATGCAATGGAACTTCTACTAGACATGAATCGCCATAACCTGTAGTCACACCGTAAATGACACCTTCTTCTTCAAGTAACTGATCGAGAAAATCAGCGCCTTTTTGAATCAGTTCACGCCACGAAGAAGATTCAGGTAATGCAACCTGACACTCGCCTCTGGCTACAGAAACGACATCTTCAATACAAAGTGGCTGTTCACCTACGGTTAACACACGCATGTTATTTCGTCCAAAAATTATAAAAATTAAACCACTGATAAGGAGCACGTATGCAATGCTGCTCTAATAAAACAACGTAAGTTTTAGTCAGTGTTTGCATACTCTCAATACGATGGGCACGAGGTAAATTTACCTGCTCGGCAATTGAATGAATATGAACCTGAAACTTTTTTTGCACACGGTAGCAAAATACGGCAATGACGGGCACTTTGAGTAAACTTGCCAAAATCCATGCACCTTGTGGGAAAGCTGCCGACTCCCCTAGAAATTCAACATGCTGTACGCGATCTGACTGTACTGGCACACGATCTGCCGCGACAATGACCCACTCACCTTGCTGCATTTTATCTTGCAGCAACATTGCGGTTTCAATACCCAACTCATCGACCGATAAAAGACAGACATCGGCCTTATCATTTATTTTTTTTAAAAATTCATTAAATTGTGTGGCGTGTTTCTGATAGACCAATACATTAATTTTCTGCGGATGCTCTGACTTAATTGCACGAAGCAATTCGATATTGCCAAAGTGAGAGACAACAATTAGGGCACCTTTTTGATAATGCTGCGAAAAATTCTCATGCCCAAAAACCTCCAGATTTTGCTCGGAGATATGACCTAGCCAACCTTCAACTTTATCCAAAATACATTCACCAAATTGCATAAAATGTGCGTAGCTGTTTGCCCAATTTGGCACATGCGTAAAAGGAGATTGTTTGCCGGAAAACTGATGCAGTTTTTGTAAATAAAGTAAGGAGGCCTGTCGCGTTGTAGCTGCAAATAGCCAATACCACATAATGACAAAATATAGCACCAGCTTGCATAACCAACGCCCACCAAAACGGTAGAACCATAACATTAACATGAGAGGCAACATTCCTCCCCGTTCTTTAACGTCGTTCCATTTAGGCGAAGCTGATTGAGTCATGATGAGTCTTTCTTCAACTTCTGTTTGAGTAATTTTGGCAACCGAATGAGCATGCCTATAAACAACGTCGCATGAGCTTTACTCAGTCCTAAATTATCTCGCCAAACATGGAAATGGGAAATTCCTTTCTCAGGATAAACTACGGGTGTCGGCACATTAATAAAAGGAGTATTTTCCCATTTTAAACGAACCAAAATTTCACTATCAAAACCCATACGTGGCTGAAATTTTGCGTTATTTAAAACTTTTATGGTGCTCTCGAGCGGATACACTCGAAACCCGCACATACTGTCTTTAATTTCAAAAGATAAACTATTTAGCCACACCCAAAAATGGGTAATGTAACGGCCATACAAACGTTTTTTAGGAATAGATGCATCAAAATATGGCTGACCAATCACCATTGCTTGAGGATAGTTTTGTGACTGCTCAATAAACTTAGGAATCTCATCCCAAGAATGTTGTCCATCAGCATCAAGTTGTAATGCATGACTTAAACCCAACTCGTGTGCCGCACGTAACCCCGTTATTACGGCTTGTCCCTTCCCTTTATTCACCTCGTGTTCAATAAGATGAATTTGGGAATATTGCTCTGCCAATGCTCGTAAAATTTGACTACAAGCCTCATCACTTCCATCATTGACCAAAACAATCGGTAGATGGAAACTGTCCAGATAAGAAATCAAATCTGCTAAATAATGAGGATGGTTATAGACTGGAATAACAAAGCCATAATTGGTCTGCATGTTTAACCCTCGACTTCCGCTTGCAAAGCAAATAATAGACGTCCTGAAGCCAGAATATGTTCTGAATCGCGTAATTCAAAACTCACTTTGTGCTCTTTTCGAGCAAACTTGAGTTGTACCACGGCATACGGACGAATCAGGTTTTGAAATTTTAACTGCTCATATCCCTGACACCAGCTCAAATCAGACCAAATTGATTTAGCAAAATATTGCAAGAAACCAATCTGCCCCACACCCGGATAAATCGGTTGTTCTGGAAAATGACCTTTAAAACAAGCTAACTCAGGCGGAAATTCCAACTCCCAAATATGCTCATCTAAACTTTGAGACTGAGACAATACAACGGGTTGCAACATAGGTTTAAATAGCGTTTTTAAATAGTTTTTATTGAGTTTGGACTGTGTATTTTGTGGTAACTGACTTAGAAAACGCCACTGGCGTGGAATTGCTATAGTTTCCAAGCTTTCTTTCAACTGCTGCTTTAAATGATTAACGAAAGCTGGTTTGCCCAACTCCTGTAACTGTTCTTGAGCCTGCTCAGTTAAAACAACAATACAACCCAATATTTGACGTTGCTCATGTTCAAGTACCAATACATGACAATGTTTTACAACCTCTAAAGCCTGAATACTTTGTTCAATCGCATCTAGACTCAAACGTTTTTCTTCAAGTTTTACAATTCGATCTGTACGTCCCATCAGCGTAAAGGTCTGGCCCGTTTCATCTGTCCATGCTGCACCATCACCTGTAATAATCCAGTCATTCTCAAAGGCATGGTTACTTTTTACGATAAGCTGTTGGTCTTCGATACGAATGGCTACATTACTAAACGCTGTCCATACATCCTCATCTTGAGCACGATGAGCAATACCACCCGTTTCCGAACTCCCCAAAACTTCAATAATTGGTCGATTTAAGAAAGGACGAACACCACTTTCTAGTTTGCCACCTGAACTAAATACCATCTGACAGTGTTGTAAAACGACGTCGGTTGTCCAACGCTTTAATAAAGCAGGACTTGAGATCAAATAATTGCCTAAACCCAACATTTCTAATTGTGTTTGTGCTTGCACCACATCTTCTGGGAATGCCATTTGAGGTATATAAAAACTTCGACCCGTAGCAAGTGGTAGCAATAATTTAAACAGTAATCCATATATATGCTGATGACTGACCGTTGCAATCGCAATTGCATCTTGCTCAAAGATAAAACTTTGACTTAAGCCCTGAACTTCATTAAGTAACTGTTTTAATGTTCTTGGAATTTTTTTAGGTTCACCTGTTGAACCCGATGTATAAAAATAGAGTTGAGCCTGCTGTAAAAAAGCATCATCTAAAACAATAGAAACTGGAGTCGAATGCTCATCAATCTTTTGACGTTGCAAAAAATAAATCTGTTGCGTTGCAAATTGCTGTTCTAGTTCACGCACTCGATTTGGTGGTAGAAGTATCTGCTTTTTCGCTAACAGAGCAGCAAAGAATAAAACCAGAAATTCATAGCTATCTGCTTCCCATAATGCCCAAGTTGAATTTTCCATTTGAGCAATTGCAGAAGCTTGTAAGGCCACATCTCGCCAAAATTGATTAAAACTGGTCGAGTGCAAAGCACTATCTATACAAAGTGGCTGAGCTGAATCGATGAATTTCTGAAAATGACAGTGCATAGTTTCTAATTAATGATTTGAAGAATGTAAACGCTGATGACGTTTGCGCAAAATAAACTCACCAAGGAACAAAAGGCCCATGAGCATATAAGAGATAAAGCCATTATAAATGACCCAGACCTGAGTCGAGGCAAAAAGTACGGTGGTCAATGCAATTAATGCATTGCATAAAAAGAAAAGACACCACACTTTGGTTACCTGTCTGGTCCACTGCACTCCAGAAGGAGGTAAATCAGGTTCAACGAGTCGAGCAAAGCGCTCGATCATAGACGGTGGTTTAACGAGTGTCAGCGCAAAAATAATTAATGCGCCTAAACTCATACCGACCGGATATAGTTTTAACCAAGCATGATTATGCGACAGCAAACTGAGGCCACCACAAACAATAGCAAAGCCAGTTAAGGGCCATAATAGTGAGTTACCTTTACTAAAAAGCCTGACTACGCCCAATCCGATGAGTAGTAAACTCACCCAAATGAATTGACCGTGTGTCAAACTCCAACCCACAATAAAGGGATACAACACAAAAATTGCAGTAATTATCCCTTTAATAAAGATCTTCATTCAGCAGTCATATTCTGGATTACCGTCACTACATCAAGTACGGTTCTTACATTTTTAAAATCTTCAGGTTTTACTTGCTTACCCGTTAACTCTTTAATTTTTACAACCAAATCAACCGCATCAATACTATCTACATCAAGATCTGAATAAAGGTTCGAATCGAGTTGTACAGACTCCGGTTCAATTTCAAATAAATCTTCCATCCATTCGCGGAGTTTTGCTAACACTTGTTCTTGAGATAACATCATCACGCTCCCTATGCCTGCTGCTGCGCTTCAACTAAAGCGACCAAACTTTGAATTGATTTAAAATGCTGTTTGGTTTCATCCGATTCCGCATTTAAATGAATGTTGTAACGCTTCTTCAAAGCCAGCCCTAACTCAAGTGCATCAATCGAGTCTAATCCTAAACCCTCTCCAAATAATGGAGCTTCTGTATCAATATCGGCAATAGTGATATCTTCCAGTGCTAAAACATCAATAATCATTTGCTTTAGTTCATCAGCAAGATTGCTCATTTCAAGATAACTCTTCATCAAAAATTTTATAAAAACTACGACTTAACTGACGAACTTGTTTAGGTCCTATTGTTAAATCATCTAATAGATCTGATACATGCACAGCATCCAAAACCTTAACTTCAATATGAAATGGTCGAGATGGTACGTGATACCATTTTTCATTCTTGGTTAATGTAGATGGTGTACAGGTAATAATTACTGGGCGAATTGGTACATTTGCACGAATGGCAATATTGGCTGCGCCTCGCTGAAACTCATTTAAGGTCATTCCCTTTTCAGTGCGCGTTCCTTCCGGAAAAATTAAAAGAGAAGCCGAATTATTTTCTTTCAGACGCGTCACACAGTCTTCAACAAATTGCTGAGAACCTGCATTTAAAATATAACCGGCGCTTTGTACAGGTCCTTTGGTAAAGGGGTTCGACCAAAGCGACTGCTTCACGACACAATTAGCCTGCTGCATCATACCAATTAGTACTACAACATCAATCAAACTCGGATGATTGGCGATTACAAGCTCTTGGCGACTATTCTGTAGTTTTTCCAAACCCTCTACCGAATAAGTCATGATGCCCAGTTTGACCATCATTTCAGTAAAGCCTTTAAAGCTATACTTAATCACATTTTGTGCACGCTGCTGACGTTTTTCAGAATCAGAGGTTGTGGCATTCAGCACAGGTGCGATGACAGTGGCAATTGCCATACCACCCAGCCCAAAACTAGCAAAACTAAAACCAGTTGCAGCTACACGCCAGCAGTAATTACCTTTTTGCTTCAGATTTTTAAGATTTAGCATTTGTTCCACCCAAATGCAGATATTAACTGGTCAGCATCCTGCCAAAAATGAGCAAATGTAGGACCATCTGCTTCATCTATATGCGTCCACGCAGTAATTTGTAAATTAGGTTGCTCGAGAGTAACGACAGTAGCCATAGCATAAGCAGGAAAATCGACTGCCTCAGCATAAATATTAGGTAATGGCTCATCATAAGCAACGACTAATACCCGCTTGATATCAGTCATTGACTTTAAAAGAGCATAGGCCTCAATCAAACTTTCAGTCCATGAACAGCTTAAGCTGGTAGATGGAGTGTCATCCTGACATAAAATAGAATAAAGCCCAGAAATTGCATTATGAACAGACGTTGAAAATTGTGTAGGTGATGGGGTTTGCTCACTTAAAACGTCTTTTAATATATTCAACGTTTTAGACTCATCACCATATTTTGACACCCAAACAATATAATCGGCCTTACTACCATTTAATGCACCAAGCGCGCTGTTCAAAGCAAGTTTAGCCAATGGCGATAATCGTCTACGCTGCATAGCTGGAATACAGTCAAGAGCTGTATATGAGGGCTGAGCATGTGTAAATGTAAGCTGAGCAAGATGTAATGTTACCATGCTAAAAGTGAACCCTAAGCAGCGTTATTCTGTCGAAATATAAATTATTTTATAAAGATGCTGATTATAGCATTCGTTATAAAATTTACAAAAAATTACGTTTATCATTCACACTTTTTCATAACTCTTGGCACATGGTCATTTATTTGCAATAAAAAACCCAAAGAAGACTTTGGGTTTTTGAACTTTAAAAAGCTTAACGTTTAAACTTTTTCTCAGCTTTTTTGAATTTCTGTACATAACGACGTTTACGTGCTGCAACGCGTTCGTCCACTTGCGACTTACGTCCTTCAAATGGGTTTTCCGACGTTTTAAAATCAACACGTACTGGCGTTCCTTCCAGTTTGTAAACTTTACGGAACACATTCTCAAGATAACGACGATAATCCGCTGGAGTTTTATCGACCTTATTACCGTGAATTACGATCGTTGGTGGGTTTTGTCCACCCATATGCGCATAACGCATTTTAATACGCTTACCACCAATCATCGGTGGTTGATGCGCTTCAGTTGCATCATTTAAGATTTGGGTTAATTTCGCAGGAGAAACTTTTAAATGCGATGAATCATAAGCACGATGGATGGTTGGGTACATTTCCCCTACACCAGTGCCATGCAATGCCGAAATAAGGTGTACTTTTGCCCAAGGAATAAAGTCAAAACGGCGATCAACATCCAACTTACACTGTTTACGATCGTATTCAGTCATGTTGTCCCATTTGTTAATGGCGATCACCATGGCACGACCAGCCTCAAGTGCGTAACCAATCAAATGCAAATCTTGTTCAACTACGCCTTCACGGGCATCAAGAACCACCACAATCACATGTGCATCTTTAATTGCTTGTAGTGTTTTCACGATTGAGAATTTCTCAATCATTTCTTCAACTTTACCTTTACGACGCACACCCGCTGTATCAATGAGGGTATATTGACGACCATCACGTTCAAATGGGATATAAATCGAATCGCGAGTTGTACCAGGTTGGTCAAATGCCACTACACGATCTTCGCCAAGCAAGCGATTGACTAAGGTAGATTTACCAACATTTGGACGACCAATAATCGCTAAACGTAAACCTGTTGCTTTGTCATGCTCTTCTGGATTTTCATCTTCAGGTACGTCTACCAAGACATCCTCAAGCATTTGCTGTACACCACGTCCATGGCTGGCAGCAACTTGTAATGGTTCACCCATACCAAGTTTGTAAAACTCAACCAACGCAGCTTCTGCATGAACACCATCAACTTTATTGGCAACCAAGTAAACTTTTTTACCTAGCGTACGCAATTCCCGTGCAATTTGTTCATCGGAAGCCAACAAGCCTGCACGCGCATCAACCACAAAAATAATGATATCTGCTTCATGGATCGCTGTTTTTGACTGCTCAGCCATGTAGTTATCAATACCGCCTTCATTTTCACCAATACCGCCAGTATCAACAACAATGAAAGACTTATTCTGATAAGTCGCATCACCATATTTACGGTCACGAGTCAGGCCCGCGAAGTCGGCTACAAGTGCATCACGACTCTTGGTAATCTGGTTAAATAACGTTGATTTTCCGACATTCGGACGACCAATGAGCGCAATAACGGGTTTCATACAATAACCTTAATTCAAGACCAGCCATATCTCATGGCATGAGCATTAAAAACAGTACAGGAGATATATTTTAAGGTCAGAGATGACCATAATAAAAGACGGGGCTTTGAACTGATTTAATTCAAACACCCCGATATTTTTAACAGCGTAATTTGTTAAGCGGCTATTTTAGCACAAGCGAACGAAATTAACGATTCTGCCAAATACTTAAATCGCCTTTTCTGGTCGAAACGTAAAGTTGGTTCTCAATAACACGCAATGTATTAACTTCACCACTTGTTTTTGAACGACCAATTAACTTGCCTGTTGCTGGGTCAACAAGATGTAACACACCATCTAAATCACCTACAACAAGATCTTGTCCCAGCACAACTGGATTACTTAAATGACGATTTAATAAACTATCATTTTCCCAGATTTTTTCACCAGATGCTAAATCGTAAGCTGTTAACTTACCATCTGTTGAAGAGACAAATACTTTATTGTCATAAACTTCTGGGCGTTTAATACTGCTCGAATCTTCGCTCCAAACTACACGCTGAGAAGCAAGATCGGTTACAGTCACTTGACCTTGGAAACTAGTCGTTACCATAAATTGTCCAGCTACAGTAGGATCGCCTTCAATATCAACTAAACGTTGAATATCAGAACGGCCTTCGCTGACTGCAACACGACGTTGGAAACGTGGAATACCGCTAATGATATCAATTGCATACACATAAGCATTCGCAGATGCAATTAATACAGTACGGGGATCAAGGCTCACTGGTGATGCCTGACCACGCAAACTAAATTGGACATTTGGTAATTTATAAGCCCAAACTTGTTGGCCCGAAGCAGCATCATGCGCAAATACAGTTCCATCATTTGCAATCGTAATAACGCGCCCTGATTGAACCAATGACGGGCTTAACAATGCACCCGACAATTGTGCAGTCCACTTCTGTTCGCCTGTTGCCTGATCTAGTGCAAAGAGTTGCCCTTTACTATTACCAACAACAACAATTCCTTCAGCAGCCTCAACACCAGAGCTCAAGCCTAATTTGCTGACTTTTTTCTCCCAAATGCGTTGCTTGCCACGATATGCAGCCACTTCGCCTTTTGGATCAAGAGTGAAAACTACACCATCACTTGCATCAAGTTGCAAACGTAATGGATCAGCCTTATCCGTAGAAGAAACACCGCGCGAAAACACTGGTACTAGAGTCTTTTTCGACTCAGTCAATTTCGGTAGTGGATTTGGTTTTGCTTCTTTTACTTTGTTGCTAGAACATCCCATCAGTACAGCCGATGCGATTGCAATTGCCAAAGGCAGTTTGAATTTCTGATTCATTAAGACTCTTCCACCTGTGTTTCCAAAATTGGGCGCTCAATCTGTGGATCTTCAACTAAAACGCCAACACTTTCGAGTTTAATTTGTAAAATTTGTCGCTCTTGTTTACGTTCCAGTAACGAATCCCATGCAGCTTGATACGCTTTTTTAGCAGAATCAACATCTTTCTTAGCAACAAAGATATCACCACGTAACTCTTCTACTGTTGCTTTAAATGCAGGATCGACATTACCAGACAAGGTTTTTAGTGCTTCATCATATTTGTTTTGCGCCAATTGTGCATCTGCTAAACGCAATTTTACAACTTGAATCAAACCTTCATCTTTTACTTTTGAATTTTCAACTTTCTTTAATGCTTTTTCAGCAGCAGCATAATCCTGTTTTTCATAGGCTAATTTCGCCAATACAAACTGAGTCTGTATCGCCTGAACAGAATCGATATCATCTTTTACAATTTTATCTGCAGATGCAGTTACTGAACTTAAGGCATTCGGATTATCGGCACTCGCATTTGCCTCATCCATTAATTGCTGTACTTTTGCAGTTTCTACTTGGCTAGTTGCCAGATTCTTTTTTTGCCAGTATGTCCACCCAAAAAAGGCAATCAACGCAATGAGAATTCCGCTAATCATGGCAGAACCATATTTTTTGGCGAACGACTTTAAGCTGTCGAATTGTTCTTCATCACTTAAGCTCATGTGATTGTCCTTTTCCAGATGTTCAGTTTATTTTGTAAATTTTTGGATTAAAAATGGTACGAGGTCAGCAATTGCGACTTGTGACTGTTCAGCTGTTGCTAACTCTTTGATAGCAAACTGCTGCGCTTCCCACTCTCTTTCCCCTAAAATCAAAGCAAAGATTGCTCCAGCCTGATCAGCTTTTTTCATCTGGCTTTTCATGCTGCCTTGCGAACCTGTTTTGATTCGAATACTGCTATTTGCAGCTTCTAACTGGTCACGTAATTGTTCCGCTAAAATCAAAGCATTGCTTTGATAAGCAGGCTCTGCAACCAAAAAGACTTCACAATCACGTACAGTCTCAGCTTGTTCAACTTGCTCAACTAGAAGCAATAAACGCTCTATTCCCATACCAAAGCCAACAGCAGGTACAGATTGATCTGGTTTACCTTTCAGCTGACCAACAAGACCATCATAACGACCTCCCCCACACACAGTACCTTGCGAACCAAGTGCGGTTGTTGTCCATTCAAAAACGGTCTTGTTGTAATAGTCCAGACCACGTACCAATTTTTGGTTAATGACAAATTTAACGCCTGCAGCAGTCAAATAATCTTGCAATTGTTGGAAGTGACTTAAACTATCTTCTTTTAAAAAGTCATATAATTTCGGCGCATTTCCCAGAATTTTCTGGGTAGATTCAATTTTAGAATCTAAAATACGTAATGGGTTAGTCGTTAAACGGCGCTGTGAATCTTCATCCAATGCATCTTTATGCTCATTTAAAAACGCAACTAAAGCATTACGGTATTCTGTACGCTCATCTTTTTCACCTAAAGTATTCAACTCAAGTTGAACCATGTGATCAACGCCCATACGCTTCCATAACCGAGCTGTCATCAAGATAACTTCAGCTTCAATATCCGGAGTGGCGACACCAAAAGTTTCCACGCCAAACTGGTGAAACTGACGGTAACGGCCTTTTTGTGGTTTTTCATAGCGGAACATAGGTCCCATATACCACACACGCGGTGTAGCACCACGCAACAAGTTATGTTCAAGCATCGCGCGAACACAACCTGCTGTACCTTCCGGACGTAAGGTTAATGACTCTGGTGGATTGCCTTTGTCGAAAAAGGTATACATTTCTTTTTCAACAATATCGGTTGCATCACCAATAGCACGTTTAAACAAGCCCGTTTGTTCAACGATCGGCAAACGAATTTGTTGATAACCATAAGCATCCATTAAAGATGCTAAATGTTGCTCGAGACGTCTCCACGCTACTGTTTGCGTTGGTAAGATGTCATTAAAACCTTTGATTGCGACAATTGAACTCATGATGAACTACGAATAATTTCTTTAGATTTAGCTTCTTCAAGCTCTTGGACACGTTGACGAACCATTGTTTCGATTTCATCAACCAATTGATCGGTATCGATTAAATGGCTTTTTTCACCATTACGATAAACCAATGAGCGAGGCGCAGCCCCAACAACCCCGATATCGGCTTCTTTTGCTTCACCTGGGCCATTTACTTTACAGCCAATCACCGACACGTCCATTGGAGTACGAATATCTTCTAAACGCTCTTCCAAAGCTTGCATCACTTGAATAACGTTAAATTCTTGGCGCGAACAACTCGGACAAGCAATAAAGTTAATTCCGTTAGAGCGAAGCCCCAGTGATTTTAAGATATCAAAACCAATCTTGATTTCATCTTCTGGTTCGGCAGCAAGCGAAATACGCATCGTATCGCCAATACCTTCCATCAACAATCCGCCAAGGGCAATCGCCGATTTCACAGTACCGGTACGGTAAATACCAGCTTCAGTTACACCAAGATGTAAGGGATTATCAATTTGTTTTGATAGTAAACGATAAGCATCCATTGTTAAAAACACATTTGATGCTTTTACGCTGACTTTAAATTCATGGAAATTGAGTCGATCTAAAATATCAATATGGCGTAATGCAGACTCAAGTAGTGCTTCACCTGTAGGCTCGCCATATTTTTTTTGTAAATCTTTTTCTAGAGAACCACCATTGACGCCAATACGCATTGAAATGCCATGATGACGTGCAGCAGCAACGACTTCACGAACTTTCTGGTCTGACCCGATATTACCCGGATTAATACGTAAACAGTCTGCACCATAATCTGCAACTGCCAAGGCAATTCTATGGTCAAAATGGATATCGGCAACCAAAGGTACTGAAACGCGCTTACGAATTGCGCCAAAAGCTTCAGCAGCCTCCATAGATGGGACCGAAACACGCATAATATCTGCACCTGCATCAACGCAACGCTCAATTTGAGCCACGGTTGCATCAACATCGCAAGTTTCAGTGTTTGTCATACTTTGCACACTAATAGGTGCATCGCCACCGACATACACCGACCCAACACGGATTTTACGTGTTGGTCGACGTTTAATTGGGTTCTCTATCATTGTATCGCTCAACTCATGGTATTAGCGGGATAAACGGAATTCAGCTTTACCGTTTACCGTATATGGAGACAATGAAATCTGTTCTTGGTTTAAACTTAATGACACAGCAGTTGCATCATCAAGACGAATCTGAAATGGAGACTCACCATTTAAGTTTAAAGTTGATGACTGACGACCTGTCGCCAAAACTTTACCTGTTGCATCAACAATATGAACAGAAGTTGGTCGGTTAAAGTTTAACACCAATTGATCACCTTCTGTTGAGGTGGCATTTCCTTTCATAGGCAAGACTTCAACATTAGATTGATTTACTTTAGGTAAATCTACATCTTCTTTCTTTGAAGTCCACTTTTGAATACCCATGACAATCAATGACACAACAGCAACAACCAAGATTGCAAGAAGTGCTCGTCTCAACCATTTCTTATTACGGTCACTGTTAGAACCAGGTAGTTTACCCATGATTTTAATCGGTGAATTATTTAGGGCATGGTTTGGCAAAAGTCCGGTGTCATTTGCATAAATCTCATCAAAGCGCTGAATAATTGCCGTCGCATCTGTATTTAGATATTTTGCGTATGAACGGTAGTAACCCTTAATAAAAGTCGCTTCTGGTAATGACTTATAATCATCTTGCTCTAAAGCAGTTAGAGTCTTAACCGGCATGTTTAAATCTGAAGAAACTTTCGCTAACTCTTTATTCTGAGAAACTCGAATTTGACGTAAATACTCACCAGGACGTTGAATATTTCCTAAAGCAGAAGTCGGTAAGCTTGAGCCAGTTGGCTGCTGTGAATTAGGATTTATTTCCATACGGCCTCAGTACTATACTGTAATTGCAAATAACGTTGATATTCTGGACTTTCCGGGAACAAGGCACGTAACTGGTTTACTAACGCTTGCATTCCCATTTTATCCGCATTGGCTCGAGCCACTCTTACACCAATCCAAAGTGCCCTTGCACCCTGATTGTTCTGCCCCACTGTACGAACATATTGCTCATACATTTGTGTAGCAGCCGGAATCTGCTGCTGCAAATAAAAAATTTCCGCTAACTCTAACATTGAAATATAAGAGTCGCGGTTAGCAAGGAGTGCTTGTTTGAATGTTTTTTCAGCATTCACAACATCACCCAATTTTAAATAAATACGCCCCAAATTTTCTAATGCCTGATAACGCTGGTCATAGCCTAATGTTGCGCCAGCAATACGAAATTGCTCAATCGCATCATTATAACGCCCTATTTGGTATAGATAAGTACCATAGTTATTATGTGCTTGAGCATTATCTGGTTCAGATGAAATTGCCCGTTTAAAATAATGTTCTGCTTTTTCTAAGTTCGGCTTACTACCTTCTTGCTGTAGTAAAATACCCATCATCATATTTGCCGTTGCATCACGACTATCTGCACTTAAAGCTTGATCAAGAGCCCGCTTTGCCGAATCCAAGTCACCCGAACGGATATGTTCAGCAGCAAGTTGTGTACGCACCTTTACCGCTTTTTCCGGGTCTTTTTTTTGCATATGCGTTGTCTGGCAACCACTTGCCAGCATTGCAAATGCAATCCCCATACATAATACCGTTTTTAACTTTGGAGTACTCAAAGCCTGCCCTCAATTTATCCTTGTGTACGCAAAATCTCTTGACGCTGTGTAACTTTTTTCTGCCACTGTTCAGCACGGCGGGTTCTATCAGCAACCTGACCCACTAGCTGTCCACATGCAGCATCAATATCATCGCCACGTGTTTGACGAATCGTACACACAAATCCAGCATCAGACAAAGTTTTTTGGAACGAGATAATTCGATTTCGGCTTGAGCGACCATATGGTGCATGCGGGAACGGGTTAAACGGAATCAAGTTAATTTTACTTGGTAGGTTTTTTAATAATTTAATCATTTGCTGCGCATGTTCAGGCTGATCATTCACACCCTCTAACATCACATATTCAATAGTTACATGTTTACGCGAACTTTCATTACCATCTTTGGCAATATAACGCTGACATGCCGCAATTAACTGAGCCAATGGATATTTTTTATTAATTGGCACTAATTCGTTACGTAACTCATCGTTTGGCGCATGTAAAGAAATTGCTAAAGCAACATCAATGTCTTTTGCAAGTTGATCAATTTTCGGTACAACACCTGACGTTGATAAAGTCACACGGCGCTTAGACATGCCATAAGCAAAGTCATCAAGCATAATCTGCATTGAGCTTAATACGGCATCATAGTTGAGCAATGGTTCACCCATACCCATCATCACGACATTGGTCACTGAACGCTCACGCTCGGCAACGGGCACTTCTTCCATATAGGAATAGTTTGCCATCCAAAGTTGTCCAATGATTTCATCTGGCGTTAAATCACGTTGAAAACCTTGTTTGCCTGTTGAACAAAATGAGCAGTCTAATGCACAACCGACTTGTGACGAGATACACAAAGTCTTGCGCAAGCCTGTTTTATCTTCGGCAGGAATTAATACAGTTTCAACCAAAGACCCTGCACCATCGCCCACACGAAAAACCCACTTACGCGTACCATCTTTTGAATAATGACGGTGAACCACTTCAGGAGCTTTGATTTCACAAATTTGTTCAAGCTTCGCACGCAATTTCCCTGAAATATTAGTCATTTCAGCAAAATCAGTAATGAAGTATTGATGTATCCATTTCATGACCTGACCGGCACGAAACTTTTTCTCACCAATATCTTCAAAGAATTTTTCTAATTCAGTACGAGACATGCCGAGTAAATTCACTTTATTTTCGGCAGCAGGGATGACCAGCGTGGACGAAGATTGCTGCTGTCCATCAAGATTTTCAGATGAAACGACCTCTGCAGAACTCATGTGTATTTACCTAAACCATGTCAAAAAACTGAAGATATTGTTCAAGAATCAAACAATATTCTCTTGAGAGAATAAAAAAACCAGATAAGTAGTATACCACTTATCTGGTTTGAATGCTTTCGATTAACGAGTGCGTGGGCAGATCTCGTTGTCAGCAAAGAAGTAAGCAATTTCACGCTCTGCAGAAGCAACTGAGTCAGAACCGTGAGCAGCATTTTCGTCGATGCTTACAGCAAAGTCAGCACGGATAGTGCCAGGAGCAGCTTCTTTAGGGTTTGTAGCGCCTAAGATTTCACGGTGTGCAAGAACTGCATTTTCGCCTTCAAGAACAGATACTACAACTGGACCAGAAGTCATGAATGCAACTAAGTCACCAAAGAAACCACGTTCTTTATGTTCAGCATAGAAACCTTCAGCATCAGCTTGAGAAAGGTGTTTCATTTTAGTCGCAACAATTCTTAAACCCGCTTTTTCAAAACGAGCAAAAATATCACCGATGTGGTTTTTAGAAACTGCATCAGGTTTTACGATAGACAAAGTACGTTCAATAGCCATGAGTGGCTCCTTTATTTTAAAATTTAAACATTAAAAAATTTGCCGCATTATACCGATGTCATAGGCAATAATCAGCTTTGAATGTGTAAAAGTTGCGATTTTTTCTACTGTTTTTAGCGAACTTCGTCTATCCAGGCCATTTGAATCCCTTCTAGCAATCCTTCTGTCGATTTATTTGGGTCATCATTGAAGTCTGGTAATGCGCACACCCATGCGTGTAAATCGGTAAAACGAATCCATTGCGGATCAACTTCTGGATGTGCTTCTGACAATTCAATGGCAATATCAATCGTATCTGTCCAACGTAAGCCCATAGCGGCTCCTATCTGTTTAATCTGCTAATCACGAACTGCGTACTTTAGCAAATCCACAAACCTAATCGATAGCTTAAGCTGATAAAAATTACCGATGCTTATAAAGCGATATTCAATAGTGGAGCCATAAAGATAATCATACCCGCGACCGCAGCACCAATAAGTGCACCGACAATCACATCACTTGGGTAATGAAGACCAAGCACCATACGAGACAAGGCTACAAGCACCATGAAAGGAAACATCGCCGCAAGCAAAGCGGGCTGGATATAACCCAACACAATTGTCACCATCACTGCATGAAGTGTATGACCAGATGGAAAGCTGAAATGATCGAGTGGTCTCTCACCCAGCACTATCACCTGATGCACTTGATAAGGACGAGGTCGTGTTGTCTTATGTTTTAAGAATTTATAGATCGCGGTTCCAATAGAACCGCCTAATAACAAGTAGATAATTTGCAGGCTATAGGTGATGCCTTGCATCCCCCATACGATTGCCAGCATGAGGTACCAAAATGGGCCATCACCCACACGACTGATGATTTTAAAAAAAAGGGCAACACGCTGTGAATGAGAGAAATTATTAAGATATAAACAGCCTCTCAAATCTAAATCGAGTATTTTTATTTTTGCATTCTTAAGTTTCATGGTCATTCTCCTATCTTAGGATACTTATGTGAAGTCCAACGAGGGCTCCTTCACTACCTGATAAAATGCCTGCTCCAATTGCTGAACCGGAAGTTGCCAACCGCTTTGCTGTACTTTATGACAGGCTTGTACGCCCATTTCTCTAAGTTGTTGTACTGAAGGAAGCTGATAAATTTGTTGTATAAAGTGACTCTTTTGTCCAAGTGGGCTTAACCAACCATTCACACCATGGGTTAAATATTGATGTGCACATGCATAATCATACGCGATAACTGGCAAACCGCTTGCCATCGCCTCTAAAACTACGTTACCAAACGTTTCAACTTGACTCGCAAATACGAATACATCTGCACTCGCATAGGCAGCTGCCAAATCTAGACCTCTCAGACTTCCGGTAAAGATAACACCCTTCGCTTCAGGTAATGACTTTAAACGAGCAAAATCTGGGCCATCTCCCACAATAACCAATTTAGTTTTATGTGGCTGAACAGTTTGTAAGTTGGCATAACTTTCAATCAGCACTTGCACTTCTTTTTCAGGCGACAAACGCCCTACATAGAGCATAATGCGAGTATTCTCATCGGCGTTCCATTGCTTTCGCAATTTTTCAGAACGATGCTTTGGTGAAAATCTCGTTGTGTCTACGCCGCGTCCAACCACAACCAAAGGGCAAGTAATACCAAAACCACGTAATGCTTCTTGTGTATCTTTACTCGGCACACAGGTCACTTGAGTATTGTTATGAAACCAACACAGGTATTTTTGAATCGGTTTGACTAAAAAAGCCAAATCAAAAAATCGACTAAAATCTTGAAATGGCGAATGAAAACCACTAGAAACCGGAATAGCTTTTGCCTTAGCAGCTTGCATGGCAGTTAAACCTAAAGGCCCTTCAGTCACAATGTGGACGACATCTGGCACAAATTTTTCAAAAGCTTTCGACACTTTTAAATATTGTGGCCAACCAAACTGCAAAGTTGGATATTTTGGAATCGCCTGTGACATCACCAGACACTCTTGCTCTGGCGTAAAGTCATGGCATTTTGCCTTTTGTTCTGGGCGAATGAGTAAAATTTTATGCCCCTGTTTTTGTAAACCTTGGCATAGTTGTAATAATGAAAGTGCCACACCATTAATTTCAGGTGGCCAAGTTTCCGTCACAATCGCAATTTTTAAACGTGGGCGGACCAAATCATGCAATGAATGCGTATGAGATAGCTGCTGCTTTTGTTTAAAAAAGAATTGGAAGCTTTCAGGAAGTTGCTGTTGTTTTAATAGTGCTGTCGCGTATGAGCTTTGCATAGCGCCATCCATCAATGTATTTATTTTCATGCTTAAAGATTAAGCAGTTTTTTTGACATTTTGATGATAGATGCATGACAGTTTACTGACATGAAAAATAAAAAAAGCACACTGATAACAGCATGCTTTTCTCTTAAGACCTAGTAATACTTAGCGATTTTGCAATTTTGCATAGTCCATGAGTACGTTTGCAGCTTCAGTCACAAAAGTTTCTTCCTCTGGTAATGCAGGGCGTTGAGATGCTTTCATTTTAGCGCGAGATTCAGCTAGAGCATCTAATGAAGCTTGATAGCTTTCCCAGTTTGCAAAAGGCTTTTGACCAGTTGCAGCACGGCGTTCATTTTCTGCATCTAAAGTTTGTTTCTCTAAACCAAGTAATTCAGCACGGCGTTTATCAATATCAAGCACCACTTGTTTTTGGTCGCTCGTAACTTTAGCAATCGCAGTACGTTTATTTAGATATTTAAACTGGGCATCATTAGCAACACGTTGTTCAGAGAATTGAGACAACTTGGCCACATAAGGTTGCACAGAGCCTTCACGTTTAAATGGTGCTGTAGGAATTGTGTCCCACTTCAACGCATTCTTTGATTTACGCTCACCAAACTCTTCGTTATAGATATCGACGAGTTTAATGTCTGGCACTACACCTTTATTTTGCGTACTACCACCTGTAATCCGGTAGAACTTACGCTGAGTTAGAGTCGCTTGACCATATGCCAGAGTATCAAGTTGCACCTGAGCTGTACCCTTACCAGTCGTTGTACTACCAATAATAATACCGCGCTCATAGTCTTGGATTGCAGCAGAGTAAATCTCACTTGCAGATGCAGATGCCAAGTTCACCATTACAGCAAGGGGGCCAGTGTAAACTTGCTGGCCACCGTCGTTGTCTTCAAAAACACTTACGTTGCCATTGCCATCACGAATTTGAACCACTGGACCTGACTTAATCACTTGGCCCAACATACGTGCAACCTCTTCTAATGAACCACCTGGGTCATTACGCAAGTCGATAATAATACCTTCTACTTTTTTCGCTTTTAACGCTTCAAAAGCATTGGCAGTATCTTCAGAAACTGAACGGTATTGTTGACCCGCACGACGTGAACGATAGTCAAAATAGAATGACGGAATTTCAATCACGCCTAACAGATGCTTTTTACCATCACGTGTCACTTCAACTGTACGTGAACGAACACCAGCATCTTCTTCTTGAATCACATCACGCACCAAGGTCACATTACGTGCTTGACTCATTGATGCGCCAGCACCAAGAAGTTTTAACGTAACTTTCGTTCCGCGCTTACCACGAATGAGTCCAACAATTTCAGAACTTGTCCAACCAACCACATCAATCATTTTCTCGCCTTCTTGGGCGACACCAACGATTCGATCTCCTGATTTCACTTGACCAGACTTACTTGCAGGACCACCTTCTACAATGGTTTCAATCTTGGTGTAATCTTCATTGCCGCGCTCTGGACGAATCGATACCCCAATACCTTCTAGTTGCAAGGTCGTTTGGCGATTAAGTTCTATCGCATCAATTGGCGGATAATAGTTACTATGTGGATCATAAGTCGCCAACATGGCATTCAATGTTTTGTCCAACACATCATCGCTTTTCACGCGACTAATTCTTTCAAGCTGACGTGTATAACGTTTCGTTAAGGTCTGAGCTGGTGTTAAATCTTCTGGACCAGTTAAGTCTTGACCATCAGCAAGTGAAGGGTTTTCTTTAAGCGCTTTTTGTTTCGCCTGCTCTTCTTCACGGCTAATGGTTAAGTTGATTAACTGTGAAACCAACATTTTACGCCAGTGATTTTGTTGCTCAGCCGTAGTTTTAAAATACGGTGCTTTTTCACGATCAACTTCAATATAACTATTTGGCTGTTTTAAATTTTGCTGTTGTTTCAACTCAGTCAACATGAACTCATAAAATTGTTTTAAGCGTTCACGATATTGCTGATGAATTGCAAATGGCCCTGTTAAGTTCCCCGCCTTTAATGAAGCACCAAAATTTGAACCATATAGTTTTTTATAGTTTTGAACTTCAGCGTCTAAAAATAATGAGTGATCCGGATCAAGGTTATCTAAATACATATCTAGAATACGATTTGATGTCGTCGCATCCAGACGCATATTCAAATAGTGCTGACGATCAACTAAAGTTGCCAGTTGGCGGGCTACCAAAGCCTGCTCTTGCGTTGGCTGGATCGATTGAGAAACCGCAGCAGTATTGGTTGCTGCTCTCGCTTCATTCATCGTATGAGAGAAGAATAAACCGCCAGTCGCGATCGCTACTGCACAAGCTAGAGTTTGAAGTTTCATAAATTTTTAATACTTCCTTGGGTGTTCCTATCTTACATGCTCTGTTTTCGATATGAACTAAGCAGATTCAAAATCTTAACCAACTAAATTGTTTATACCGTGTAGTTTTATCATATTCTGTACTGACAAAATGTAGCAAAACATTGCAAAATTCGCTTATTGTTTTTCAATCAAAATTCAAATGGAACCAATATGATTGGCGCATTGATGCTGGATATCGCCGGCACAGAACTTACTCAAGAAGATATTGAACTATTACGCGCTCCGCAAGTCGGTGGCATGATTTTATTTGCACGAAATATCGAATCTCCACAACAAGTCCGCGCTTTAACGGACCATATGCGTCAAATTCGTCCAGATATTTTAATTGCTGTCGATCAAGAAGGTGGTCGAGTTCAGCGCCTAAGATCAGGTTTTACCTTATTACCGGCCATGGGTCGTTTCGGTGAACTCTATATTACACAACCTCAAAAAGCACTCGAACTGGCTGAAAAATGTGGCTGGCTCATGGCAACTGAAGTGCTTGCTGTAGGGATTGATTTTAGTTTTGCGCCTGTTTTAGACCTTAATGCAATTAGTGATGTGATTGGTGATCGTGGCTTCTCTAAAAACATTGAAGATGTTGCCCCGCTTGCTGGTGCGTTTATGCAAGGCATGAAAAAAGCAGGAATGGCAAACACGGGCAAACACTTCCCAGGCCACGGTTCGGTGAAAGCCGACTCTCATGTTGCAGCTGCAATCGATAGCCGCAGTTATGACGAAATCTACAATCATGACATGCAGAGCTTTATTAAGTTAATGCCTCAGCTTGATGCGCTCATGCCTGCACATGTGATTTATGATCAGGTTGACCCAAACCCAGCGGGCTTCTCACCTTTCTGGATTCAGGAAGTATTACGCAAGCGTTTGAATTTTGATGGTGTACTTTTCTCTGACGACTTAAGTATGCAAGCCGCATGTGTAGCAGGTGGTGCAGATGCACGTATTCAGGCTGCGCTTTCAGCGGGTTGTGATATGGGACTTGTGTGTAACGACCGTGATGCAGCATGCACAGCACTAGAAGGTATCGAAAAACTAGAGTTACCAAATCAAGAACGCTTAGAACACATGCGTGGTCAAATTCCACAAATTCAGATTGGTGAAACCTTATCGCTTGGCGACGAGTGGCAAGCTGTCAAAACAGCCATTGAAGAGTTTAAGAATTCGATCTAAATTATGAATAGGTAGAAGCGTCATCTGCAACCTGCGTAGTCCTTAATAAGTATTGTATTTGCAATATATAAGACAGATGGATACATCTAACAGGTTTTGCAGATGACAATGGTTTTGCCTACTTTTGCCAAAACAAAAGTAGGTCGAACCGAAGGTTAATCCCGATATGAAACATTTAAAATAGTAAAACTCCGTCGTGATGTATTAATCAACTTAAATGACGTAATTTCAATTCAAGATCTTATAGTGCTTAGGCAATGAAGATCATAAAAAAACAATAAATCGAGCTCAGGACGAATGACACAACAACTTTCAAAACACCGCCACATTTCTTTTACAGCCCACTATACGGGTTATATCTGGTATCAAATGGGGATCTCTCATGAAGCGCTCGCCACAAAAAAAGGAAAGTCACTGGCGTATTTGGTTCATCCGATAGAATCATGGGCAGAGAAATATGTCGGTGGTAGCATGCGCACTACGCTCAAACAACGCCACACCATGCTTGATCACCATTTAGAACAACTCATTCAAGAAAGTCCTGATTTACAAGTTCTAGAAATAGCATGTGGTTTATCTCCACGTGGCTGGTGGTTTAGACAGCATTACCCTTCAATTACCTATCGGGAGCTTGATTTACCCGATATGGCACAAACCAAACAAAATGCGTTACAACAAATTGAAAAAAATGCGCCTGAAATTTTATCGGTTGATTTATTTACGGAAGCCTTTGCACAAGCATTTGAGGTATTTGACTCGAATCGCCCACTGGTTGTAATCAGTGAAGGTTTAATTAATTATTTTGATAAAAATTTATTAAAACAGCTGATTCAATCGATTGCTCACTATGGCGCTTCTTTTAAAAATTTTCATTATTTAACTGACCTCTACCCTGAACCAGTTAAAAACAAACTTGCCAGTATTATCTGGAATAGCAGTAAATTATTGAAATTAATGTCTCGAAGCTCGTTTAGTTTTCACTTCAAAAGCCCCAAAGAAGTTGAAGACTTTTTTAAAGATGCGGGGTTTAATCAGGTGAGTGTTGAACAACCACAAATTTTCTTTGGACAAGCTTCTCAAGATCGTCATGAGCAACATTTAGGTGACTTAGTCTGGACTATTCACTCGCAAACAAAATAACAAATATAAAAAATGGAAGCTCGAAATAAACGAGCTTCCATCTATAAGCGTTTCATTAAACAGTTTGCTTTTGACGAGCAATAAAACGGCTTAAACGATCAGCAAGTTCGAAACTACCATGTTTAAATAAAGCTCGAATACCCTGCTCTGTACTTTCAAAAATTAAGCACTCAATTGCAAAAGTACCTTCTTCATCTTCTAAATGCAGTGCTAAATCGCGTGGATGATCATTCACAAAATCAAGCTGCGAAACATCATCCATTTTTAAATACATACCAAAGAATGTGACATCGACAATCGTCACAGGAACCTGTACATCAGACTCTCGGTGAGTAAGTTGAGTTTTTGGCTGTAAAACCCGAACCCGTTCTTCACCACGGCGTTCCATCTTTTGCATTTGTTCACGTGTGATTGGAATAATGCCATCCAGATTTTGGATAGATTCCCCTTTCAAAAATGAAGTGAACAAACTCATGGTTTCTTTACGACGCTGCAACTGAGGTACATGATCTGCATTCGCGATGAGTGCAAATTCCATGTCTGGGCATTGCAACGCAAAGTTCGCATTTTCATGAGGCAAAGTAAAACTGTCGTATTGCCCTGCTGCAACCAGCGTTTTACACTCTGGAATGGGCACATCAGTTAAACGCAAAAGACGATTACAGTTAATTTCATAACGTTCTCGCTCCGTCCCCGTAAACTCAGCCATTTGCCTAAAAAATAATTTTTTAGCTGTTGGTGACATGCGTGTTTTATCTAATTTGGCATGGTTAACTAAATACAAAATTACAGCTTGCCCAAACTCTTCCATGCGGTTTTCTTGCATGAGCTTGAGCGACTCTTCCAAAATCATTCGCCAACTTTTTCGGGTCTTTTGCATAACACCCATCAAAATCATGCGATCCATTAATTCTGGACGATGATAAGCAAAGCAAGATGCGATTACAGACCCTAAAGACATTCCCATCACAGAAACTTTTTGTAGACCAACAATATCTAGCCAGCGTCCCAACATTTTAGACAAATCAGGCAACTCTAAAGTACCTGCAGATACTCCTGTGTCCCGATTGGTAATTTGCTGATTTGCGCCCATAGAAGGCAAATCGATTAAAATGACAGGGCCGCTTTCAAACAATTGTTCAACACAATATTTATAAGAATTAAAATTCTGGAAAGCGCCGCCCACAATCACAATTGGCGTATTGTGAATCGATTTTGGATCGGCAATTGCCATATATTCAATTTTCCAGCCGTCAATCCATGTTGTACGAGCAGGTTGTTTAAAACTATCTCTATGGTAGATATCGAAAAAGCCAAAACCGGCATAAGCTTGGTTGATCTCCGAATCCATTTGAATAATGGAATTCATATCCTTGCTTCCTCCTTGCTGTAATTTTTTTATGCTGCAAGAGTTCCTTCTTGAACACGTAATCTGTTATGCACAAAACTTTTAAATTTGTATTAGTTTGTATTGCACAATAACATTCTAAACAATTGTGTGAAATATACGCAATCGCTCAAATGACCGCTCATCTTGTTTAAGTCGCTAATAGTTTGCAAAATATTTAAATGTTTTTTTATGGTGGTCACATTTTTCAAAAAAAGCCATTCATTGTTCCGCATTTGACTGCTACTATCTTAGTCATTGGTAAATGATTAAAAAATGCTATGCAAGATTCAATTGAACAATATATGCAAACAGTTGGGCAACAAGCACGTCAGGCCTCTCGTGTCCTAACCAGTGCTTCTACCTCACTAAAAAATCATGCACTCTCTGCTATTTATACTGCTTTAGAAAATAATCAGGCAGAAATTTTAGCAGCGAATCAAATCGACATGGATAAAGGTCGTAGCAATCAGCTCGACAGCGCATTGCTTGATCGTCTTGAACTTACACCCGCACGTTTTAAAGGAATGTTGCAAGGTCTAAAAGATGTGATTGCACTTGTCGATCCAATTGGGGAAATTACGGATCTTGCATATCGCCCCACAGGCATTCAAATTGGTAAAATGCGTGTGCCTCTAGGTGTTGTTGGAATGATTTACGAATCACGTCCAAATGTAACTCTGGAAGCTGCGTCTTTAGCGATTAAATCGGGCAATGCCATTATTTTGCGTGGTGGTTCAGAAGCACTCGAGTCAAATAAAGCAATTGCTGAAGCAATTAAGCATGGCTTAAAAGTTGCTGGCTTACCTGAACATTCAGTGCAAGTGATTAACACTTCTGACCGTGCAGCTGTTGGTCATCTCATTACCATGACTGAATATGTAGATGTGATTGTTCCACGTGGTGGTAAAAGCTTAATTGAACGTGTAACCAATGAAGCGCGCATTCCTGTCATTAAGCATCTTGATGGCAACTGCCATGTATTCGTTGAAGCGCAAGCAGACTTGCAAAAAGCTTTACCGATTACATTAAATGCTAAAACGCATCGCTATGGCGTTTGTAATACAATGGAAACACTGCTGGTTGATGAAAGAATTGCAGACGTTTTCTTACCACGTATTGCTGAACTGTATGCAGAGAAACAAGTTGAACTTCGTGGCTGTCCAGAAACACGTCGTATTTTGGGTGCATCTGTAAAACCTGCAACAGAAGAAGATTGGTATACCGAATATTTAGGGCCAATTCTTGCTGTTAAAGTTGTTAGTGGTATTGATGAAGCAATTGACCATATCAACAAATATGGTTCACATCACACCGATGCTATCGTGACTGAAAACTACACTTTGGCTCGTCAGTTCTTGGCTCGCGTAGATTCAAGCTCAGTTGTGATTAATGCTTCAACTCGTTTTGCTGATGGCTTTGAATATGGCTTAGGTGCAGAAATTGGTATCTCTACCGATAAAATTCATGCACGTGGTCCGGTTGGTTTAGAAGGTTTAACTTCTCAAAAATGGATTGTGTTAGGTGACGGTCAAATTCGTCAATAACTGATCTTTTATAAGACTCGTTACTCCGAAAATAAGTTATTTCTTATTTCAAAAAAACGCCTAATGAAATTCATTAGGCGTTTTTTTAATAGCTAGGCCACTTTTAACATGTACCGCTACTTACATTTAACTTCTGGATAACTTGCGAGACAATTTGTTCAGGCGTTAAAGCGATATCAATAGTGATCGCTTCATTTACATCAGGCTCTTCTAAAGTATCAAGCTGAGTCTGTAATAATGATGGGTCAAAGAAATGACCTGCTCGCTCAGCAAGACGTTGCTGTAACAGCTCATATGAACCTTTTAAATAGACAAACTGCACATTTTGGTCATGACCACGTAAAATATCGCGGTAGACTCGCTTTAGTGAAGAGCAAGTAAATACCGCAGTTTCACCTGCTTGTTGTTTCTCTTCAATTACCTTACGAATCGCGTGTAACCAAGGCATGCGATCCTCATCAGTTAAAGGAATACCTTGACTCATCTTGCTTTTATTTGCAGCCGAATGCAGTGTATCACCATCGAGAAATTCACAAGCTAGCTGCTCTGATAGCAACTCGCCAATTAGTGTTTTGCCTGTTCCACAGACACCCATTGCAATCACGATCATGGATTACTTACCTCTAATTATAAAATAGTGCTAAGAAGTAGCGTGAAAGATAAACCCAACACCGAAATAATGGTTTCTAACACCGACCAAGTTTTGAGTGTCTGTCCTACTGTCATACCAAAATATTCTTTGATTAACCAGAAACCCGCATCATTTACATGTGAGAAAACTAATGAGCCAGAACCTGTGGCGAGCACTAAAAGCTCAGGTCTAACGGCGACACCTGCTGTAGCCGCAATGGGAGCAACAATACTACAAGCAGTGGCCATAGCGACCGTTGCAGAACCTGTGGCCAAACGAATGAGAGCGGCAACCAACCAACCCAACAGTAACGGCGATAAATTTGCCTTCAATGCTGTAGATACGATTTCATTAGAAATACCGCTATCACGCAAAATACCTCCGAAACCACCACCAGCACCGACAATCAACATGATTCCCGCAATAGAAGCTAAACAACCACCACAGAACTTTTCGATTTGCTCGCGATTAAAGCCTTGCATCGTACCAAAGGTAATAAAGCTAACCAGTACTGCAATGAGCAGTGCAATATCAGAAGTACCAATGAAACGTAGTAAATCATTTGCGAAAGTTTGTGGTGCAAAGAAAAGATCTGCCCAACTTCCGATTAACATCAACACTACTGGCAGCATAATCGTAAATAAGGTAATCCCAAAGCTTGGCAACTCACGAGTTCTATTCGTATCTGCTTCAATAAACTGTTTTGCTAACGGGTTATTTTCAGGCAATTTGACATATTTATTGATCCAGAGCGCATACAACGGCCCTGCGACAATCGCCGTTGGTACTCCGACTAACAAACTGTAGGCAATTGTTTTACCAATATCAGCATGATATGCCTGTACTGCTAACAAGGCCGCTGGATGTGGGGGAATCAACCCATGCACAACAGACAATCCTGCAACCATAGGCAAACCCACGACTAACAATGATTTACCTGTTTTTTTGGCAATGTTAAAAGCAATTGGAATGAGAAGTACGAAGCCCACTTCAAAAAATACGGGAAGACCAACAATAAGCGCAATAAACATCATGGCCCAGTGAATATTTTTCTCCCCAAACCATTTAATTAAAGTAATTGCTATTCGCTCAGCACCACCCGACTCGGCCATCATTTTGCCAAGCATTGTTCCCAGTGCGATCACAATAGCAAGGTGACCCAAAGTTTTACCGGTACCGGCTTCATATGATTTAACGATATCGCCCATTGGCATGCCAACTGCTAGGGCTAAACCAAGTGAGACAATAATAAGAACCAGAAATGGATAAATTCTGAACTTCGCGATCATGACAACCAATGCAATAATCGCGATTACAGTGTAGATAAGCAACATGCCACCCTGAACGGTCTCCATGTGATACTTCTCCTTGGAATAATGCTATTTAGGCACACTGCCCAAACAAAGGTCTTCAACCACAGTAATTCCTACTGTTAAGACACTAAATTTTTATATTTAGGTGTGACCAGCACAAACTGGCCACCTCAATACAGCCTTAAAGCACATAGAATGCACTTCATTTTTTATAAATATTGACTACATTTCCACAGCTCTCAACTGGCTAGCGACTTGTGCCAAGCGAGTAATTTCAGCCCAATCTTGTGCAGCTACAGTAGCTTTAGGCGTTAACCATGAGCCACCTACACACACTACGTTTGGTTGCTTTAAGAAATCTGGCGCCGACTCTGCCGTAATTCCGCCTGTAGGGCAAAAACGTAAGTTTGGAAATGGACCATAAAATGCTTTTAGCATCTCAACCCCACCTGCCTGTTGAGCTGGAAAGAACTTCACAATCTCATAACCTAACTCAATCGCCTGAATCAGATCACTTGGTGTCATCACACCCGGTAATAAAGGTAAGCCAGCATCTTGTGCAGCCAAATGCAAATCTTTGGTCAAACCAGGAGATACACCAAATTGAGCACCAGCTTTTTTGGCTTGAGCACAATGTTCTGGCTTGGTAATCGTACCTACACCGACCACAATGTCATCTGCCAATTGGCTCGCCCGCTCTATCGCTGCAAGGCCTGCGTCAGTACGTAACGTAATTTCAAGGACTTTTACACCACCAGCATGTAAAGCACGTGATACATGTTCGCCTTGATCGGCAGAATCAAATGCCAATACGGGAATGACTGGACCTAATTTGACGATATCTTCAATTTTAATCATTATTTTTCAGTTCCTTTGATTCAAATCTGCTCTGGTGAAGTTTCACCAACTAATGCACCAAATACAGATGCTCCATGTTCAGCTGGCGCAGCAGCCGCACGGAAAACACCAAATAATTCACGGCCAAAACCAACTTCGTTTTCTGCTTGATGTTCTGGCTGTGCAACAGGACGCGACTGCCAAACAGCCTCATCTATTTCAACATCGAGTACACCAGCCTCAGCATCAATCACCAACATGTCTCCCGTTTGCACTTTAGCAATCGGACCGTTCAGTAAAGCCTCTGGAGATAAATGAATCACTGCTGGAACTTTGCCTGAAGCACCAGACATACGACCATCGGTTACTAAGGCAACGTGGAAACCTTGATCTTGTAAAACACCCAACACAGGGGTTAAACGGTGTAATTCAGGCATACCGTTAGCACGTGCGCCTTGGAAGCGAACAACAGCAATAAAGTCTCGGTGTAACTCACCACGATCAAACGCAGCTTGTACAGCTTCTTGAGAATCAAACACAATCGCAGGTGCTTTAACTTTACGATGCTCTGGCGCAACAGCAGAAATCTTGATGACGCCACGGCCAAGACGACCTTGCATTAAACGCAAGCCACCATCTGGTTGAAACGGCTCATCAATACTACGGAGTACTTTGTCATCAAGGCTTTGAACCACACCATCAACCCAAGTGAGCTTGCCATCAATCAGTTTTGGTTCTTTGGTGTAATGCTGTAGACCTTTACCAGCCACTGTCGTTACATCATTATGCAACAAGCCAGCTTCAAGTAAGTTACGAATGAGGAAAGCAACCCCACCCGCAGCTTGGAAATGGTTTACATCAGCCTTACCATTTGGATAAATTTTTGCGAGTAATGGAACCACAGCAGACAGCTCATCAAAGTCATCCCAATCAATCAAAATGCCAGCGGCGCGTGCAATCGCAATAAGGTGCAAAGTATGATTGGTTGAACCACCTGTAGCTAACAATGCCACAATACCGTTGATAATTGCTTTTTCATCGACAACATGACCAATCGGCGTGTAGTTTCCGCGCTCAACCGTTAAATCAAGAACACGAATTGCAGCTTCTGCGGTAAGTGCATCACGTAATGGTGTGTGAGGATGAACAAATGCAGCGCTTGGCAAATGTAACCCCATCACTTCCATCAGCATCTGATTACTGTTGGCGGTACCGTAAAAAGTACAAGTCCCTTGTCCGTGATAAGCAGCTGACTCAGCTTCTAGCAAAGCATCTCGGCCAACTTGACCCGTTGCAAATTGCTGGCGAATTTTGGCTTTCTCATCGTTAGATAGCCCACTACTCATTGGGCCAGCTGGCACAAAAATAGTAGGTAAATAGCCGAACTGCAAAGCACCAATCAACAAGCCTGGTACAATCTTGTCGCAAACACCCAGACATAAAGCTGCGTCAAACATGTTATGAGACAATGCAATCGCTGTGCTCATTGCAATCGTTTCACGAGAGAACAATGACAGTTCCATGCCAGCATTACCTTGTGTAATACCGTCACACATCGCAGGAACACCACCTGCAAACTGTGCCACGCCACCATTTTCACGAGCGGCTGTTTTAATTAAATCTGGAAATGTTTTATAAGGTGCATGAGCTGACAGCATTTCGTTATATGACGACACAATGCCAATATTTGGTTCACGACCTACTTTAATAATTAATTTTTCATTATCTTCCATGCCGGCAAAACCATGAGCCAGATTGGCACATGAAAGTGCCCCACGAGCAGGAAATTTGCCTTGTGCATGTTCAATACGTTGTAAATATGCAGAACGAGTTTTTTGACTACGTGCGATTACACGCTCGGTCACTTTTGCCAATATTGGATTCGGCAAGTCCATGCTGGACGCTCCTGTACAACCGGATAAGCCGGAAAAGAAAAATAGACCAAATGATATATTTTTTATGATCATTTGAAAAAGGATGAACAATATTATTCAGGCAAAAAGCGACATGCAACCCCAACCAATCCTGCTGTAATGGCCTCAGTACAAGCTTTAAAGACATAACGAGTTTATATTTCAGACAAAAAACTTATTTAATATTTAGGTATATTTACAGCTAAACCAAACCTCAAAAATACGGTAAAATTATTGTAAATCAACATAATAAAATATATTTAACGATATATAAATGATGAGTTTTTTATTCTAATTTTTAGTACTTATAAATCCATATTAGGTTCTTTTTAACTCCCTTAAATACCATCAAAACTTAATTTCAATTACGTATATTATTTGTAATATATGCTTAAAATTTAACTTAAAGAACCAGCTCACCTATTCAATAAAGGTTTGGTTTCTAGCATTTAAAACCCATCCTTCATTTGGGTTCATTTTTTCATAAATATATACAAAAAACTCGTTTCTATGCGTATAAAAAACAAGGAATACAGTGGTTAAGGTTTATATTGGATAAATATTAGTTATAAATAATTTAATGGTCGATAGTGCTTAAGTCTAATGGGCTAAAGTCTATCTTGGACAGAAAAACAACACATGTTAAAACATGACAACCAGTTCAAAGTGTATTTAGAAATAATGCCTGTTGAACAGGAAGTTAGGAAAACTATTTTAAATCAGGACGTGGGTATTTCAACGTGGCTACATCAGTATTAGTTATCAATTGCGGCTCTTCATCTATTAAATACGCACTGGTTTCAGAGCGTCGTGAAGATCGTATTTACGGTTTAGCAGAAAACTTGGGGGCAGCTGACGCTCGTATTAAGGGAGTTACAGTTGGTGGTGAACCACTTGAGCTTTCAATTCCTTATGCTGACCATGCCAAAGCTTTAGAAACTTTACTTGCACGTCTTGCCAACTACAAACCGCAAGCAATCGGACATCGTGTTGTACATGGTGGTAGTTTAACCAAAGCAGAATTACTCACTCCTGAAATTATTGAACGTATTCGTGCAGCAACGCCTTTGGCTCCGCTTCATAACCCAGCACATTTAATTGGTATTGACGCAACCGTACGTCTATTTCCTGAATTACCTCAAGTTGCCGTATTTGATACTGCATTCCATCAAACCATGCCACCGCATGCATATCGTTATGCAATTCCTAAGTTTTTATATACTGACCACAATGTCCGCCGTTATGGTTTCCATGGTACGAGCCACGCCTATGTATCTGATAAAGCAAGTGAGCTTGCAGGCAACTTGAAGAAAGGTGGATGGTTAACAGCACATCTAGGAAACGGCAGTTCTACTTGCGCAGTATGGAATGGACAAAGTGTCGATACCTCTATGGGCCTCACTCCCCTTGAAGGTGTAGTGATGGGAACGCGTAGTGGTGACGTCGACCCAAGCCTACATAGCTTCCTTGCCAAAAACCTCGGTTGGGATTTAGCAAAAATTGATAAAGTTTTAAATAATGAAAGTGGCTTACTAGGCTTATCTCAACTGTCTAACGACATGCGTACAGTGATTGAAGCTGCTGAAAATGGCAATGAAGATGCTTGTCTTGCAATTGAAGTGTTTAGCTACCGCCTAGCAAAATCACTTGCTGCATTAAGCTGTGGCTTACCAACTTTAGACGGCTTAATCTTCACGGGTGGTATTGGCGAAAACTCAGCTTATATTCGTGAAAAAACCTTAGCTTATTTACCTCATTTTGGTTTACAGCTTGATAAAGATCAAAACAACAACCTAAAACGTGGCACTGAAGGTCGAATCGACAATGGAAGTGGTCCACAAATTTGGGTCATTCCTACAGATGAAGAAGGCCGTATTGCCAAAGAAACTCGTCAAGTTGTTGAAGCAGCAGAAAATGCAGCATCTGTAGCAAGCCTTGCTTAATTAGAGCTCAGCGAAAACTCGATATTTATTTATAGGTTTATATGAATACAATTTTATTGATTCCTACAGGCGAAGGGGTTGGCTTAACCTCTGCCTGCTTAGGTATGATTTACGCACTTGATTGCAACGGGATTAAAGCAGGCTTTTTAAAACCATTTTCTCAAGAAGACCAAGAGCAGCTTGACCGAACAACTTCATTATTCGGTCATTTATTTCAAAGTAAAACTGTTCAATCTATTTCGCATGAAAAATTAACTCAGCTTATTGCTGCTGGGGAAGTAGATGAATTACTTGAAGAAGCTGTTAGCCTTCATCGTAGCGTTGCAGCAGACCATGATGTCATTATTGTGGAAGGCTTATTGCCTAACGGACAAGACCATTTTGCCAGCGAACTTAACGCGAGTCTTGCACAAGCGCTTGATGCAGAAGTTGTTTTAGTCAGTACTGCAGATATTCAAAACCCGAAAAAAGCCGCAGAAAAAGTAGATGCTCATTTACGTCAGTTTGGTGGGGCAGCTTCAAACCGTACTGCTGGCGTACTCTTTATGCGTACCCGTGGATTAACCGAAGAAACAGCACAAATTCCTGTTGCGTTTGATCCATCATTACGTCCAACTGAAGAAATCGCAAAATTTACGACCGAACTGCAAAAATATAATCGTTATTTCGGCTCTAGTGACTTACCAATTATTGGACTTGTTCCTTTTAGTAATACGCTGAGCGTACCAAGGACTCTCGATATTGCAAATGTCATTGATGGGCAATGGGTACATCAAGGTGAAGCGAAAACACGTCGTATTTTGCATTCGAGTTTAATTGCTTCAAGCATTGAATATGAATTGAATAAGTTCATTGCAGGTGAATTGATTATTAGCGCATCTGAGCGTACCGACGTTTTACTTGCAAGTAGTTTGGCCACCAGCAATGGTATTCCTCTGGCTGGCTTGGTTCTTACGGAACGAGAAGCACCAGCACCAGAACTTTTAGAGTTTTGCCAAAGTGCGATTAAACAAGGTTTACCGATTTTACATACCCGTTTAAATACATTGGAAACCGCTCAGCGTTTATCTGATTTTGGCAATGAAATTCCAACAGATGATACGGAACGTGCCGAGCAAGTCACTCGATTTGTTTCAAGTCATATTGATATCGAATGGCTTAAGCAGCACAGCAACAATGCTACTACCCCTCGCCTATCGCCTTCGGCTTTTCGTCATGAACTGGTACAAAAATCGATTGCAGCGAAAAAACGAATTGTACTACCTGAAGGTGATGAACCGCGCACCATTCAAGCTGCGGCAATTTGTCAGGCACGTGGTATTGCTGACTGTATTTTGCTAGCTAAACCAGAAGCTGTTCAAGATGTTGCAAAAGCACGCGGTATTGAATTACCAGCTGGATTGGCAATTGTTGACCCTGATAGTATTCGTGACCAATACGTTGCACCAATGGTTGAGCTACGTAAAGGTAAACTCAACGAGCTTCAAGCGAAAGAACAGCTTCAAGATACGGTTGTGCTTGGCACCATGATGCTCGCCTTAGATGAGGTTGATGGATTGGTTTCCGGTGCGGTACATACCACGGCAAATACGGTTCGCCCAGCATTTCAGCTCATCAAAACAGCAGCTGAATATTCACTAGTTTCATCAATATTCTTTATGCTTTTGCCAGATGAAGTCTATGTCTACGGTGACTGTGCGATTAACCCAGACCCTACAGCAGAGCAATTGGCTGAAATTGCAATTCAGTCGGCTGACTCGGCGAAAGCTTTTGGAATTGACCCTCGTATTGCCATGATCAGCTACTCAACCGGTACGTCAGGAACAGGTGCAGATGTTGAAAAAGTACAGCAAGCAACTCAAATTGCTCAGCAACGTCGCCCTGATTTACTGATTGATGGCCCACTTCAATACGATGCAGCTTCCGTTGAAAGTGTAGGACGCCAAAAAGCACCCGACTCACGCGTTGCTGGCCGTGCAAACGTATTTATTTTCCCAGATTTAAATACGGGTAATACCACTTACAAAGCGGTTCAACGTGCTGCAAATGTTGTGAGCGTTGGGCCAATGCTGCAAGGCCTAAACAAACCCGTAAATGACTTGTCTCGAGGCGCATTGGTAGATGACATCGTCTTTACCATTGCATTGACAGCAATTCAGGCAGAGCAACAAGCCGCTGCCAAATAATTAATATAATTAGCCTTTACTACCTCTCGCCATTTGATGTCCGCTCAAATGGCTTTTTTTTATTTTAGTCATTCAAAAATAAATAATTTTCCGATTTCTGGCATTTAAATCACTTCAATATCTTCTTATGCGACTTTCGGTCAAAAGATCAACCAATCTCCCACAACACTGTATTTTTGTCATATAATTTAGCCCGCTAGCTAACAGCCCGCTCAAGAGATTTTCTGGTATGACAACGATTATCAAACAAGATGACTTGATTACATCGATCAAGGACGCCCTACAGTTTATTTCGTACTATCACCCGCAAGACTTTATCCAAGCGATGAGCCGTGCTTATGATCGCGAAGAAAACAAAGCCGCAAAGGATGCAATTGCACAGATTTTAATTAACTCTCGCATGTGTGCGGAAGGTCATCGTCCAATTTGCCAAGATACTGGTATTGTTAACGTTTTCCTTGAAGTGGGCTTAGATGTTAAATTTGATTTAACAATGAGCTTAGACGATGCAGTAAATGAAGGTGTTCGCCAAGGTTACCTTGAAAACAGCAACGTTCTTCGTGCATCTGTACTTGCTGACCCTGCATTTGGTCGCAAAAATACAAAAGATAATACTCCTGCTGTAATTCACTACAAACTCGTTCCGGGTAATAAAGTAGATATTACTGTTGCTGCTAAAGGTGGCGGTTCAGAAAATAAATCTAAACTTGCGATGCTTAACCCATCTGACTCGATTGTTGACTGGGTTCTTAAAACTGTTCCAACAATGGGTGCAGGCTGGTGTCCTCCAGGTATGCTCGGTATTGGTATTGGTGGTACTGCTGAAAAAGCCATGATGCTTGCTAAAGAAGCACTCATGGAAGAAATCAACATGGACGAATTACTTCGCCGTGGACCAGAGAACAAAATCGAAGAACTTCGTCTCGAAATCTTTGAAAAAGTAAACGCACTTGGTATTGGTGCTCAAGGTCTTGGTGGTTTAACGACTGTTCTTGATATTAAAATTAAAGATTACCCATGTCATGCTGCTGGTAAACCAGTAGGTATGATTCCTAACTGTGCTGCTACTCGTCATGCTCACTTCCAGCTTGATGGTACAGGTGTAGCTCATATTCAAGCACCAAAACTTGAAGATTACCCTTCTGTAACTTGGGACTCTTCACAATCTAAACGCGTAAACCTTGATACCATTACTCAAGAAGAAATGGATTCTTGGAAACCGGGTGACACATTACTTCTTAGCGGAACAATGTACACAGGTCGTGATGCTGCGCACAAACGTATGGTTGAAATGATCGACAACGGTGAAGAATTACCAGTTGATCTTAAAGGTAAGTTTATTTACTACGTTGGTCCAGTCGATCCAGTTCGTGACGAAGTGGTCGGTTCAGCAGGTCCAACAACTGCAACCCGTATGGACAAATTCACACGTAAAGTACTTGAGCACACTGGCATGTTCGGCATGATCGGTAAAGCTGAACGTGGTCCTACAGCAATTGAAGCAATCAAAGATAACAAAGCAACTTACTTAATGGCAGTTGGTGGTGCGGCTTACCTCGTATCTAAAGCTGTTCGCGAAGCTGAAGTTGTTGCATTTGCAGACTTAGGTATGGAAGCAATCTACAAATTCGTAGTTGAAGATATGCCTGTTTCTGTTGCAGTTGATGTAAACGGTACATCAATTCATGCAATTGCTCCAAAAATCTGGCAAGCGAAAATTGGGAAAATTCCAGTAGTCGATGCTGCGGCAGGCTAATCAAGAAAAGCACCGAATTCGGTGCTTTTTTTATACCTTCTTTTTTATATTAAAATCTGAAAAGAATTGTAACAATTACTTCTTCAATCTGTGCTATTAATAAATGCACTCTCTCGCCATATATTGAATATAGGTCATTTCATGACTATTCGCCCTATTCTTAAAAATCTTTCAATCAGCCTCTGCCTAAGCTGTATTACTACAAGCTTATTTGCTTCTCCTGCCAAATTAAGTTCAGTCAAAGAGCTCATGCAAATGAGCCAAATTGATTACCTGCTTAAAGAATCGATTAATGAATTAACGCCTTACTATGATCAACAGGCAGAACAGATCGTTAGTAATATCACGGGTATCAAGACTTTAGGTCCAAAAGAAAAAGAGGCCGCGAAAAAGTTAGGTTTACTACTAAAGGATTCGAGCAATCAGCTCATTAGTAATCCTAAAACCACTCAAGCCTTACAAGATATTTATTTAAAGACATATTCTGAAGAAGAAATTCAGGCAAATTTGAAGTTCTTGAAAACCCCAGAAGGCCAATCAATTACACGTAAAAACGTACAGATTATGGGACAAATTTCAGAATATATGATGGAGTTGGGACAACAGACCTTTAATGACCCCAAAGCCCGGGATCATATGCAAGAAGAGATGCTTAAAATTATTGCCCCACTCATGAAAGATAAAGAAAAGTCTTAATTTTTCTTTATCTTTTGCAGGTCATTACCACGTTAAAGGATTCCATAATTTAAATGGCTTAATCAGATGTACATCTGATTTTTCATCATATTTGGCTGGCTTTAATTCTTGTGGTTTATGTCGAATCTTTCCTGAAGCATCTTCAGCCACAAAGTTGTAGCTAGAAGATTTAAGCTCAGTAAATGCTATCTCTCTACGTCCAATATTGTCTTGCATTAACATAAATGGGCCAGTGTGTTCACCACGGTCCATTTTGTTCTCTTCATCATATTTCAAATAATAAGACGTTCCAGCCTCAACAGTGATATCCATATATTTTGGCTCTTGAAAATGAATCCCCAATAAAGGGCGGCTCGCAGAAAGACGATAAGTACCTGCTGGTAATTCAATCCAATAATAATGGTTATGTAATAGGCTCGGAATGCGCTTGCCATTCACAAAGAGATTAATCGCCGCAATCTCCTGACGATTCCATTTTGTATCTGGGCGATAAAGATAAACGACAGCAGCTTGTTGATTTTGTGGTTTAACTGGTGCAAAAGTCTGTCCCAACTTTTGATTGACCCAACCACCTACAGCAAAACCACCCACATGATATTGATCGAATAAACCAGGTTCTTTTTCAACATCAACTTTAGGTAAGGTTGCAGTCAATTCACCCGTATTTTTTTCTAAATGAGATGAACTTTGACAGCCCACAAACAGTCCGGCACAGCACAAATATACGATTAAATAACGCATGGCATCCCTCAAAGCGTTTTGTTTTTGATTTATTTTTTACAACGCAAAACTATGCGTATTTTGTATTTTTAAGATTAACACCGCGCACATAAATTGAAAACAAAAAAAGCATGAATCACTCGCGTGATTCATGCTTTTTAGATGAATGAAATCTATGCAGACTTCGAATCAATAACCTTTAAATCTGCCTTAGCAACACTTTCATGCGTTGCAGCTTCTTTAGGTTGACGCTCTGCTTTATAAACAGGTTCTGCTTCACCATTAATGACTGCTTCATTAATAATGACTGTCCCCACGTCAGTACGACTTGGTAAATCGTACATGGTTTCAAGCAGTACGTTCTCCATGATAGAACGTAGACCACGTGCACCCGTATTACGCTCAAGAGCTTTCTTCGCAATAGCACGCAATGCAGAGTCTTCAAAAATTAGATCAACATTTTCCATAGTGAAAAGATATTGATACTGGCGAGTTAATGCATTTTTTGGCTCTGTCAAAATTTGCATTAATGCTTCTTCGTCCAACTCTTCAAGTGTCGCAATCACTGGTAAACGACCAATGAATTCTGGAATTAAACCAAATTTCACTAAGTCAGTTGGCTCAACTTGACGGAACAATTCAGCAAGCTTTTTGGTTTCATCTTTGTTTTTAACATCAGCTGTAAAACCAATACCGCCTTTCTCTTGACGCTGCTGTACAATTTTTTCCAAACCAGAAAATGCACCACCACAAATAAACAAGATATTTGAAGTGTCAATTTGGATAAACTCTTGCTGTGGATGCTTACGACCACCTTGCGGAGGAATAGAAGCAACTGTACCTTCAATCATTTTTAATAATGCTTGTTGTACACCTTCACCAGAAACATCACGCGTAATTGACGGATTTTCAGATTTACGAGTAATCTTGTCAATTTCATCAATATAGATAATGCCCTTTTGAGCTTTCTCTACATCGTAGTCCGCTTTTTGCAAAAGCTTTTGTACAATATTTTCAACATCTTCGCCCACATAACCAGCTTCGGTTAATGTCGTTGCATCTGCCATTGCAAATGGAACATCTAAAAGGCGAGCCAATGTTTGCGCAAGTAAAGTTTTACCCGAACCTGTAGGTCCAATCAGTAGAATGTTACTTTTAGCAATTTCTACTTCTTTAGACACATGGCCATTATGACCAACTTTTAGGCGTTTATAATGGTTATAAACCGCAACAGAGAGTGTCTTTTTGGCAAGATCTTGACCAATCACATATTGATCAAGCGCAGCACGTATTTCATGTGGTTTTGGCAATGCCTTGCTCGCCCAGTCCCCTGCTTCAACCTGTTGGCTGGTTTGTACAAGGTCTAAGCAGACATCCACACATTCATTACAAATATATGCGTCCTCACCTGCAATCAGTTTCCCGACTTCAGACTGCGTTTTACCGCAAAATGAACAATGTTTTTGTCCTTGAGGATGTTCGGACATATTCACTCCACAAATAGAATCTTAAATATTAGGGCAAGATGCACTGCATAAATAACTAAATGGAGATCTTTTTCAACATCTCAAGTTATTTATATAAGAAGGTCCTTATGGACGCTTACTTAACACCTGATCAACCAAACCATATTCTTTAGCAGACTGAGCTGTCATAAAGTTATCACGGTCGGTATCACGAGCAACGGTTTCGTAGTCTTGACCACTGTGCTCTGCCATTAAGCGGTTTAAACGTTCTTTAATAAATAGAATTTCACGCGCATGAATTTCAATATCGGATGCTTGACCGCGGAAACCACCCAATGGTTGGTGAATCATGACACGGGCATTTTCTAGACAATAGCGTTTGCCTTTAGCACCAGCATTTAACAAGAATGCACCCATTGAAGCAGCTTGACCCATACAATATGTCACGACATCAGGTTTAATAAACTGCATCGTGTCATAAATAGCCATGCCCGCTGTCACAGAACCACCTGGAGAATTGATATAAAGGTGGATATCTTTATCAGGGTTTTCAGCTTCTAAAAACAACATTTGGGCAACAATCAGATTTGCCATGTTGTCTTCAACTTCACCTGTTAAGAAAATGACGCGCTCACGTAAAAGTCGTGAATAAATATCAAAAGAACGTTCGCCGCGAGAAGATTGTTCAACCACAACAGGAACTAAAGCATTTTCAATTGTTGGAACATACATACGTTATTTATTCCTAAATTTTTTGTGACTTAACCTATGGCAACAATATGCGGGATAATTTCTCAAATTGCAAAAGGTTCGCACTGAAATATTATATTATTTATACCTAAGTACTTAATGTCGCACTCAAATTAACCACATATTCAAAAACGAAAAAGGCGCCTAAAGCGCCTTTTTCTGACTTCTTAAAAGATTAGCCCATACGGCGAGCTTGTTGTTCTTTCAATAAGTCATCATAAGATACAGCTTTGTCAGTCACTTTAGCAGCAGCCAAGATGTGATCAACAACTTGATCTTCTAATACAACTGCTTCGATTTGAGCACGTTGTTGAGCATCATTTTTGAAGTATTCAATCACTTCAGTTGGATCTTCGTAAGAAGAAGCCATGTCGTCAATGTAAGCATCAACGCGTGATTGATCAACTTCAAGTTTAGCGTCAGCTAAAACTTTGCTTACTAACACGCCAAGCTTAACAGAGCGTTCTGCTTGTTCTTTGAACAATTCGTCAGGAAGCATGCTCTTGTCAAAAGATTGCGCGCCTGCACCACCAAATTGTTGAGTGAACTGTTGAACCATTTGTTGACGTTGACGGTCAATTTCTTGAGCAACCATAGCAGTTGGAACTTCAACTTCATTCGCAGCAACAAGTGCGTCAAAAGCAGCTTGTTTAACTTGGTTACGTAAACCATTGCGAACTTCACGTTCCATATTCTTGCGAACGTCAGCTTTTAACTTCTCAACGCCTTCTTCTTCAGTTACACCGAAGATTTTCAAGAATTCAGCATCAATTTCTGGAAGTTTTGATTTTTCAACTTGCTTCACAGTGATTTTAAACTGAGCTGCTTTACCAGCCAAGTTTTCAGCTTGGTAATCTTCTGGGAAAGTAACATCAATTACTTTCTCTTCGCCAGCTTTCATGCCAATGATGCCGTCTTCGAAGCCAGGAATCATACGACCTGAACCTAACACAAGTTTAAAGTCTTCAGCAGAACCGCCTTCAAACTTCTCACCATCAACAGTACCTTCAAAGTCGAAAGTCACTTGCATGTCTTTTTTCGCCATGCCCTTGGTAACAGCCCAAGTTTGACGTTGTTTTTGCAAATTTTCGATCATAGCGTCAACGTCAGCATCTTTAATTTCAGCTGTTTTACGTTCAACTTCTAAACCGTCAAATGCTTGTACTGTAACTTCTGGATAAACTTCTACAGTCGCTTCAAAAACTAAAGCATCTTCTTTATGTTCAACTTTATCAATGTTCGGCATTCCTACCGCATTGATTTTTTCTTGTTGAATTGCTTCAAAAACGCTATCACGAATGATGTCATTTACAACTTCTTGATAAATGCCCGCACCGTATTCGCGACGAACAACGTTTTCAGGTACTTTACCTGGACGGAAGCCGTTGATCTTCACAGTTTTGGCAGTGCGCTTCAAACGAGCTTCAAATTGCTCGTTAATACGGCTCGTCGGTACAGAAACATTTAAACGACGGGCAACGCCCGAAACCGCTTCAGTCGTTACTTGCATGGCTTCCTCGATAAAAATTAGTGAGTAGGAACAGTTTTTTTAAAAGTGCTGTATTATATGACAACTTTCCAGATATACAAAATTAACCGATCACTTCATTTAAGAGAAGGTCGTTATTCTCGTAAATTTCACAGTAATTTTATGATTCTTTAAATATTTTTCATAAAGCCTTAAGTAAAACTAATTTTTTAGTTATTCTTCATTAATCTAAAATTACAATCAAAATCAGAATTTAATCGTTTTAACAAACAATTACTAATAATCAGTAGATTAGCTATATAAACGTACAATTTAGCATTCAATTATTCATTTTTACTTCACAATCCAATTGGCAAATCCAATTAACACAAACTGTACATATAAATAAGAATTATTATTATTCGCATAACCTTTTAGTTTTAGAGTCCTGACGTCATGTCTTTGATTAGAACACGTAAAAAAATTGTTTCTTCTGCGATAGCTTCATCGTTATCAATGATTGCAACAACAGCCATGGCACAAGAAGCAATTTCACAATTACCAACCATTCATACTCAAGCGACTCAAGAAGAATCTTTAAAAGTAGATCAGTCAGCAAACTCTAAATTCGTGGCTCCCCTCAAAGACACACCAAAATCAGTCTCTATTCTTTCTCAAAAATTAATTAAAGATACAAACTCTAATACCCTACTCGAAGCGTTACGCTATGAACCAGGCATTACTTTAGGTGCAGGTGAAGGCGGTACACCGTTTACAGACATGCCTTACATTCGTGGTTATAGCGGCCAATCTTCTATTTATGTCGATGGCGTTCGCAATACAACTTCACAAAGCCGCGATATGTTTGCAATTGAGCAAGTTGAAGTCATCAAAGGCTCTTCTTCTGCCCTTGGTGGTGGTGGTAGTGTTGGCGGAAGTATTAACTTAATTCCAAAAGTTGCTCATGAAGGTGACGTTTACCAAGGTAGTGTTCAGGGCGGTACTGACAACTATCGTCATATCCAACTTGATGCCAACAAAGACTTTGGTAACGGAATTGCTGGCCGTGTTGTTGTTATGGGCCATGAAAATGAAAAAGCTGGTGCAAATAATGGTGCTGAATATGCTCGTGCCGGCATTGCTTCAAGTCTTGCATTTGGTCTAGATACAGCAACTCGTGGAACACTGAGCTACTACTATTTGCGTAGTAATGATGAACCTGATGCAGGTATTCCATTTAACAATGCAAACCCGACTACTCCTCCTGCTGGAGTTATTGTAACTCCTGGTGATGGTAAACCTGTTGATGTAAAAGCGGGTACCTACTATGGCTGGAAAGCACGTGATTTTGATAAACGCGAAAACCATATTGGTACGTTTAAGTTAGAACACGACTTTAATGAAAATCTTACTTTGTCGAATGTAGCAACTTATAACAAATCTAAATCTGATTATGTTTATACCAATGCTGATGACTCAAAAGGCAATATTTATAGAGGCACAATTGCTCGCCGTGCTTTAAGCCGTATTTTGGATAGCGATGCTTATAGCAATCAACTTTCTTTAAGAGGTAAGTTCAATACTGGTTCATTAAACCATTCTTTTAATGTCGGTACTGAATGGAGCTTCCAAGAAACTGATCAAGGTGTACATACATTTACTAATGCTGCTGGTGAAACCACCTCAACCATTTTAGACAGCAACATTCAAAACTGTACTTCAGCCGCTGCTGTAGCAAATGGCTGGTGTACCAGTTTAAATAATCCAGGAAATGGTGCATTCACAGACAAACGTGGAACTATTACAGCACAATCGACCACTCGTAGTCATAATGTAGGGGTCTATGCTTTAGATAGTATTGAATTTAATCCACAATGGTTACTTAACTTAGGTGTTCGTTGGGATAAGTTTGAAACTGAGAAAAAATACAATAAAGACGTAGGGGGACGTACACCTCATAAAGCTGGCGATAAACTAGAAAGTGATACAGACTACTTCTCTTACCAAGCTGGTTTAGTTTTTAAACCAACAGAAGATGGTAGTATTTATTTAAGCTATGCTACGTCAGCAAACCCAGTAGGTGTGCTCGCTGAAGGTGATACAGGTTCAGATTCTATTAGCGACTCAGGCAGCGCAAGTGCGAGTGCAAATGATTTAAAACCAGAAGAAGCTCGTACGTTTGAACTAGGAACTAAATGGGACCTATTTAATAACCGTGCTAATTTAACAGCAGCAGTTTTCCGTACTGAAAAGCAAAATACTCGTATCCAAATTGACCCGAACACGACTACTAATGCAGGTAAAAGTAAAGTCGATGGATTTGAAATTAGCTTGAACGGAAAGATTACTGACAAATGGGATGTATCTACAGGTTATAGCTATTTAGATAGCGAAATCACTGAAGCTGCATACAATGCCGTTGCTCAAGAAGGTAAACCGCTTCCATTCGTAGCTAAAAACAGTGCAACTTTATGGTCGACGTATAAAGTTATGCCTCAATTGACTTTAGGTGCTGGCGTTGAATACCGTGATCAAGTTTTTGTGAACACAACTGCTCCAAAATACTTGCCGACCTACACTATTTACAACGCTATGGCTAAATACGACGTGAACAAGAACGTAAACTTACAGCTTAATATCAATAATATTTCTGATAAGCGTTATTTCACAAGTGCACATGCAGCTCACTACGCGTTTGAAGGTAATGGCCGTAATGCAGTCTTAGCGATTAACTTTAAGTACTAAGTTTAAATTCCATAATTTATTTATGGAATTAATTAAAGTTCATATAAAATAGCCTCGTCACGAGGCTATTTTTACAAATGAAGTATCTATATTAAAAGGTGTTTGCTGTGATTCATCATATCCCCAATGTTTTAAGCAAAGAGCAAGTTGCCGAGTTTCGTAAGCTCATGAATGACGCAAGTTGGGTGGGTGGAAAAGTGACTGCGGGCACCCTGTCGGCTTCTGTTAAAAGAAATCAGCAACTCTCAGAACAAGACCCACTTACCCATCATTTAAGTGATATTGTCATCAAAGCAATTTGGCAAAACCCTGTTTTTCAGGCCGCGGCCCTCCCCCACAAAATTATTCCACCACTTTTTAATCGTTATGATGAACATGAAAGCTTTGGTTTCCATGTGGACAACTCAATTCGTCTTATACGTGGTACTTCTGAGCAGCTCCGCACCGATTTATCTTGTACCTTATTTTTAAGTGAACCTGATGAATATGAAGGTGGTGACCTGGTTATTGAAGACACTTATGGTTATCACGAAGTTAAATTACCAGCAGGTGATGTCGTACTCTACCCTTCGACCAGCCTTCATGAAGTCAGTAGCATTACGTCTGGTACTCGTTTCGCTTCTTTTTTCTGGGTTCAAAGTTTGGTACGCGACGATAGTAAACGCCATCTTTTATTTAACTTAGATGAAAGTATTCGAGAATTGCGTAAAGCACACGGCGATAACTATTCAGAAGTCATGAAGCTCACCAACATTTATCATAATTTAATTCGAATGTGGTCAGAGCTATAACTACATTTATTTTTGCCTTATTGAGATCAATCAATTTCTTTTACCTCAATATGGCAAAAATATGAAAATTATTTTCTAAAAAATATAAAACTGCGCAAAATTAGAAAATTATTTTCTAATTTCTGAGATTAAAATTACGATAAGAATTTTGCACAAGGTGTAATCATTGTTTAGATGTGATATATCTAAATATCAAGATTACCAGCAAACCATCAAACTTATTATTTCACGGTCTAGAGATGAAAACGAATTACTTGTTTGCCCAGCCTACTCAAGCAAGACATCATCCGCAACTCCTGATGCTGCGCCAAGCGCGCGTATAAAAATTTTGTCTGCTTTTTAAAGCAGCACTTTGAAATTCCCTTTAATTTTTCTGAATTAGATACCATATATTAAGTAGAGACGTTGCCTTTTAAATATATCCAGAGCAACTGCGCTACGAGACAAGGAGTTTTCTCATGATGTTGGCTGACCCAAGCAAAAAATACCGCCGTATGTACCAACGAGTGGATTTACCAGATCGCCAATGGCCAAATAACGAAATTACAAAAGCGCCAATCTGGATGAGCACCGATTTACGTGACGGCAACCAAGCAATTTTTGAACCAATGGACATGGAACAAAAATTCAAAATGTTCAACATGCTTGTAAAAATCGGTTTCAAACATATTGAAATCGGCTTTCCTTCTGCATCTCAAATCGACTTCGATTTTACCCGCATGTTGATTGAAGAAAATCACATTCCTGATGATGTATACATCGAAGTTTTGGTTCAAGCACGTGATCATTTAATTGAACGCACTTTTGAATCTTTGGCTGGTGCTAAACGTGCGATTGTGCATATTTATAACTCTAACTCTCCAACTTTTCGCCAGAAAGTGTTGAATGTAGATGTGAGTGGTGCAAAACAATTAGCAATTAATGCTGCTCAAAAAGTTAAAGAGTATGCTGCGCAATATCCTCAAACTGACTGGATTTTCCAGTACAGCCCAGAGTGTTTCTCTGCAACTGAATTAGAAGTCGCTAAAGATGTCTGTGATGCCGTCACAGAAATTTGGGATGCACGTCCTGACCATAAAGTGATTTTAAACTTACCCGCGACTGTAGAGGTTTCTACGCCAAATGTTTATGCAGACCAAATTGAATGGATGCATCGTAATTTGGCCCGTCGTGATGGCGTGATCATTTCTGTTCACTGCCACAATGACCGTGGCTGTGGTATTGCTGCATCAGAACTTGCAATTATGGCGGGTGCTGACCGTGTTGAAGGCTGTGTGTTCGGTAACGGCGAACGTACAGGTAACGTTGACGTTGCAGCGATTGCATTGAACATGTACACCCAAGGCGTAGCGCCAGAGTTAGATTTCTCTAACATTAATGAAGTGATTGCAACGGTTGAAGAATGTACTGGCTTACCGGTACACCCTCGTCATCCATATGCAGGCGACTTGGTATTTACTGCATTCTCTGGTTCGCATCAGGATGCAATCAAAAAAGGTTTTGAGTACCAGAAAAACGAAGAAGTCTGGGATATGCCTTACTTGCCAATCGATCCGAAAGATTTGGGCCGCGACTACGATGCAGTTATTCGTGTAAATAGTCAGTCTGGTAAAGGCGGTATCGCTTACTTATTAGAGGCAAACTACAACGTTGTATTGCCGCGCCGTTTACAAATCGAATTCAGTCAGGTTGTTCAACAATATGCTGATGATAATGGTACAGAAATTAATGCAAAAGAAATCTGGACCTTATTTAAAGACACATATGTTGATGTGAAAAATCACCATTACACAGTCAAAAACTACAGATTATCTGACATTAATGGTACTCAAATCATCGAGCTTGATGTTGATGTCGAAGGTGAAACACAACAACTTCGCGGTGAAGGTAACGGACCAATCTCTGCATTCTTAAATGCGCTTCAATTACCAATTGACGTATTGAACTATGAAGAGCGCAGCATTAGTTCAGGTGCAAATGCGAAAGCGTTAACCTTAATTGAACTTCAAGTCAAAGGTACAGGTAAAGGTTCATTTGGTGCCGGTGTTCACGACAATACAGTCACCTCATCAATTGAAGCAATTATTGCATGTACTAACCGTTTGATTGATCAAGGCGTTTTAAGTACAGATCAGGTGGTTGCCGCCGCTGTTTAATTAAAAAAACTCTTTTGAAAGGATACCTAGCTTGGTATCCTTTCTTTTTATTCCTGAAAGATTTAAAAGGCGAAATGTTCCCGTGTCTTTTCCAGCTGATTCAGTGGGGTTAGTCACTCCGCAAAAGTTCCAATTTGAAGAACCATTACATCTTGAATGTGGTCGTGTTTTGCCACGTTTTGAATTAATGGTCGAAACTTACGGCACTTTAAATGCAGATCAATCAAATGCCATTTTAATCTGTCACGCTCTTTCCGGACATCATCACGCAGCAGGTTATCACCATGAAGATGATAAGAAAGCCGGATGGTGGGATAGCTGTATTGGCCCGGGTAAGGCAATCGATACAAATAAGTTCTTTGTAGTTTCCCTCAACAATATTGGCGGATGTAGCGGCTCAACGGGTCCAATATCTCCAAACCCTGAAAATGATAACCGCCCTTATGGACCTGATTTTCCGTTAGTAACGGTACGCGACTGGGTTAAAACTCAAGCCATGCTTTCTGATCGTTTAGGAGTAAATGCGTGGTATGCAGTTGTTGGTGGATCATTAGGGGGCATGCAAGCACTACAATGGTCAGTAGACTACCCTGACCGCTTAAAAAAATGTGTGATTATTGCCAGCGCACCAAAACTTTCAGCACAAAATATTGCATTTAATGAAGTTGCTCGTCAGTCGATATTATCTGACCCAGACTTCCATCATGGTCGCTATTTGGAAAATGATAGTTATCCAAAGCGTGGCCTGATTTTGGCTCGCATGGTAGGCCATATCACCTATCTTTCAGAAGAAGCCATGAAACAAAAATTTGGCCGTGATTTAAAATCTGGCAAATTTATGTACGGCTTTGATGTCGAGTTTCAGGTTGAAAGCTATCTGCGTTATCAAGGTGAACAGTTTAGCCGTAACTTTGATGCCAATACCTATCTCATCATGACCAAAGCTTTGGATTATTTTGACCCATCACGTGAGTACAATCATTCGTTAACAGAAGCGATGGGTAAAACCAAATGTCAGTTCCTGATTGTCTCTTTTACAACAGACTGGCGTTTTGCACCAAGTCGCTCTCAAGAAATTGTAGATGCACTTATTACCAATCATAAGCCAGTAAGTTATCTTGATATTGATGCTGAGCAAGGCCATGACTCGTTCTTATTCCCGATTCCACTGTATGTCAAAACCATGCGCGCTTTCTTAGGCGGTGAAGAACACTTAAAATCGACATCACTGGAGGCAAGTTAATGCGTATTGATCAACAACTGGCAGAAAAGTGGATTAAACCTAGCTCAAGCGTACTCGATTTAGGGTGTGGTGACGGTGAATTACTCGCTCACATGAGCCAAAAGCATCAAATTCGTGCTTATGGTTTAGAAATTGATCAAGAAAAGATTGCAATTGCCGTCAGTCGCGGGTTAAATATTATTCAACAAGATTTGAATCTCGGTTTGAGCCGTTTTGCCGACCAGTCTTTTGACTATGTGGTGATGGCACAGGCTTTGCAAGCCGTAGATGCACCGGATGTTTTATTAAGAGACATGGTGCGTGTGGGTAAACAGGCAATTATTACTTTTCCAAACTTTGCGCATTGGAAGACTCGCTCTTTTCTTGCATTAAAAGGTATGATGCCTGTATCGGATGCTTTACCATATATGTGGTATAACACCCCCAATATTCATTTATGTACATTTAAAGATTTCGAAGCACTCTGTGCGGAAAATCAGATACAAATTATTAATCGACTCGCCGTCAATGGAAATCAGCAGGGAAGCCTGTTAAGCAAACATGTTCCTAATTTGTTTGGTGAAGTCGCTATTTATCGAGTGAGTGCACTATGAAAAAGACATTATTTAGCACAATATTTGCAGGACTGCTAAGTATGCAGGCTCATGCAGATTATATCGCCCAGCCACAATCGGTTGCGAGTCAAGCCGCACGCTTTTCAACAATGGGGGTTAATGATCTTCTGAAAGCTGCAAAAGCTGGTCAAGCAGGCGCACAATTTTATCTTGGTACACACTACCAATATGGTAAAGATGTAGAAAAAGATGAAAAGCAAGCTTTCACATGGTTTAAAGCAGCAGCTGATCAAGGTTTATCACCAGCACAACTCAACGTGGGTCGTATGTACGCCGACGGTATTGGTGTTAGAAAAGATGAGTCAATGGCTCGTAAATACTTTGAAAAAGCAGCAAGCAATGGTGATAACCGTGCAAGCTACAACCTCGCGATGATGGAAGAGCAAAAGAAAAACTATGTAGGCGCTTACCAGTGGTATGAGCTTTCAACTCGTGATGGCATGCTCGACAATAAAGTAATTAGCTTATCTGAAGGTAAGAAAACTGCTCTAGCGGCGAACTTAACTCAAGAACAAATCCGTACAGCGCGTGACCGTGCAGACAAATGGATTCAAGCACAATAATAACGGTTCATCCGTAAAAAAACCTTACTCGACTAAAGCCACCTTGTATGCTCTACAAGGTGGCTTTAGTTTAGGCTATTCCATTTTATATTCTATTTGTTTCCCTCTATATCCCCTTCCCAAAAACACGTAACATAACTCACGTTCAATATTGGTTATAAAGTTTGGTTATCTTATGTCTACCCCACATTGGTTTGATCACGGCAGTTTAGTACTTGCCAGTAACAACAAAGGTAAAGTCGCAGAGTTTGAAAAACTTTTTGAACAGCTTAAGTTACCTGTAGAAATTATTCCTCAAGGTCGCCTTAATATTCCTGATGCAATTGAAGATGGCTTAAGCTTTATTGAAAATGCCATTATTAAAGCCCGTCATGCTTCTAAAATTTCAGGTAAGCCTGCTATGGCTGACGACTCTGGTATTTGTGTTCCTGTATTAGGCGGCGCACCTGGCATTTACTCTGCACGCTATGCTGGAGAACACGGTGACGATGCAGCGAATAATGCAAAATTACTCAATGATCTTTTACCATTTCGTAAAAATAGCGAAGTGATTGAAGGCATGTTTGTGTGTGTACTTGCTTTAGTAACGCATGCTGAAGATCCTCTGCCACAAATTTTCCAAGGCATTTGGCACGGTGAAATTTTAGAAGCTGCACGTGGTGAAAATGGCTTTGGCTATGACCCACTATTCTGGTTGCCTGAATTGCAAGTTTCTAGCGCTGAGCTGTCTAAAGAAGACAAAAACAAGATTAGTCATCGTGGGCAAGCGATGCAATTATTTAGAGAAAGTTTGCAGAAGTAAAACTTTATATAACATTTATTTAGTTTAACGTTAAAGCCATTTGCTATCGTGCTAGGCGACATGGATGTCGCCCGTCGAACTGCGACATCAAGGATGTGTCGTCAGTTCGACAAATGGTTTTGTTACTTTTGACGAAACAAAAGTAAATATTGCCTACATACACAAAATAAGTATATAACCACTATTCAAAGGCAGTCTGATCTAATTATCTTACTTAGAAATAAAGATGCAAAAACACTGCATAAATCGCAATACACACACAACTCACAATCGTTCCTGAGGCGATATAAGCCGCAGATCTTCCTGTTCCTTGATAATGTGTTTCTAGCGCTACAATATTGGCTGCTGGTGGCAAACAGAACATTAAAAACATCACTCCAATTTGCTGGCTTATATTTGGAATCGGTAGAAATCTATAAGTTAAGCCACAAAGAATAAGTCCACACACCACTTTAAATGCTTGAGCTTTGGTGCTGTAGATTAAGTCTTTTAAATGCACTCGAGTACGACGTAACCACATTCCCAATACACACATACCCGCAAAAGTCATTGCGAACTTGGCAACTTCATAAACCCAGTGTATGGCAGGATGTTCGATATGCTGAGCTCCTAACAACCTGAGCACAAGCGCGCAAAAGATTGAAATACACGGTGGAGAAGTTAAAACCTTTTTTAATATGCTGAGCTTACTTTGTGGTGCTGTAGTGACTGCCGTAACAGCCCATGCATTTCCAAAAAGTGACATACCAATATATAAAGCCACAATCGGTGCAGTCGCTTGAGGACCAAATAATGCCATGGCAAAAGGAAAGCCTAGCCAGCCCATATTGGTATAGCTCACACAGAGCGCTAATAATCTGTCTTTAAATAAAGCTAAATAAGCAAAGAAAATAAGAAATGCTGAACCAAAGCTAAAGAGCATCAAACTCAAACTACCCGGCTGATAAAATACCATGTTGTAAATAATCACAACTGGAATCAGTAAGCGGGCAAGCCAAGCTGAAAGAACAGGTTTTATCGTTTCTGAAAGAGAAGTCTGAGCAAGTAAAAGTCCAGTGATAAACGCCAATATTGGCAGTAATAACGCCACGTTTTCTCCTCTCACCCATCAAAATCAGTTTGTTATGCTACACCTTTTCAAAGTGAAATGTACTCTCCATTTCAAGTAATTTATGCTCCTCTTTTTCTAGCTTTCTAAACTAAAAAATCAAATACAGCCTTTATAGAACTCGCTTTTTAGATTTTGAATATGCCTCATTGTCTTAAAAATGACATATAAATGTCACATTCCTGTCATGGCAACCTGTTGATATAAAGCAAACTGAAAAGAGGTATAAGATCATGGCTGGTTTATCTATTTGGCATGTCGTTATTTTTGCAATTGTCGTTATTTTATTATTTGGTACATCTAAATTAAAAAATATCGGTAAAGACGTAGGCGGTGCAGTAAAAGACTTTAAAAAATCAGTTCGTGAAGAAGACGAAACTGCTGCTCTTAATACTCCACGTACAATTGATGCCCAAGTCAAAACCCCTGACAGCACATCAGTGAAAAGCTAAAGGTTTTCCACCATGCTTGATGTAGGAATGACAGAGCTACTCTGTTTTGCAATTATTGCAATTTTAGTTTTGGGCCCAGATAAACTTCCAGAAGCCGCACGCTTTGCTGGTCGCTGGTATGTTCGCCTAAAACGTTATATTACCAATTTGCAAAATGAGATTGATCAAGAGTTGCGTCTTTCTGAATTTCGAAAAGAAATGCAAGAAGAACTCAACCGCATTGAAGCACTAGAACGCAAAGTACAACAACAACTTGAAGAAATACAAAAACAGACTACTTCAGACAATTCAGAAAAAACTGAGGTAGCTGAAACTATATCTCAGTCTACGATGTACTCCCCTGTATCGGGTCATTATGAAGTGCCCTTTCTTGCCAAATTTACACCTTTGGTATCTCAAAGCGACACTTTAGAAACACCTCCCGTTAAATTGAAGATTGCCGTATGAACCAACTGCCTTCAACGACTGTAAATACGCAAGAAAATTTAGACCAAATGCCAATCATGAACCATTTGGTCGTTTTAAGACGTCATTTATTTAGGATTGTCGGGGTAACATTATTTTTATTCTTTTGTTTATTGCCCTTTCGAAATAATACTTACCAATTATTATCAGAACCTTTAAGGTTACAGCTCCCTGCATCATCTTCAATGATTGCAACAGATGTAACTGCAACCTTTATGGCACCATTCAAGCTCAATTTATTTGTCGCGCTCGTGTTGGCAATGCCATTTATTCTTTATGAAATATGGACCTTTGTTCGTCCAGCGTTGTATCAAAAAGAGCGTCATTTAGCGCTTCCGTTACTTATTGGTAGCATTGTTTTGTTCTATGCTGGCGTTGCCTTTGCATACTACATTACACTTCCTGCGATTTTACATTTCTTTATTAGTGTATCGCCTGAAACGGTAGCACCTATGACAGATATCAATAGCTATCTAAGCTTTTGCTTAAAGCTATTTTTAGTTTTTGGTGTGACTTTTGAAATTCCAATTGCAACCCTACTCCTTATTTTAATAGGTGTGGTAAATACAAAAAGTCTGGCTGAAAAAAGACGTTTTATTATTGTGGGATGTTTTTTTGTAGCCATGTTCATTACACCACCAGACGCTATTTCTATGGTGATGTTGGCGATCCCAATGTGGTTGCTTTTCGAACTTGGATTATTGTTCGGTAAAATTCTTGAGAAAAGAAAAGCTCAATCTGCTGAATAAAATAATATTTAAGAAAAAGCCTGAACATTTAAGTTCAGGCTTTTTTGTATAGACCACTTTTTAATCTATAAAGCAATAAACTGTCTTCAAAGTGACTTAAAAATGTAAGAAAAGTGTCATTTACAATCCATAGAATCAAGTCAACAAATATACTCACAAAAGTTACGGATTTATTTTATGACAACTGCTTCTAACCACCCAACACGTCGCGATATTTTAAAATGGTTTACGGGGATTCCTTTTCTTCCATTAGGTGCGATGGCTACGGCAGCAACGTTAGCAGGATGTAATGATAGTAATGACGATTCAGACATTATTACACCACCAAAACCAATTAACTTTAAAAATGCAACGTTCACTTCAATGCCAGCTCCTTCAGCTGTAGCAGACATTGCAACAACAGCATGTGCTTCAAAGCTTTCGATTTCATGGGAAGATGGTAGTAAAACCGAATACCAACTCGCATACAAACCATTCTTCTTAACAGGTACAGAAGTTCCTGATGGTAAAGGTGGAAAGATTATTGCGGGTGGTTATTATGATATTAATAACAAACCAATTATCGATAAATCAGTTGCTGGTAAAGAACGTCAGTACTTCTCTGACTGTCCAGACGGTAGTTCTCTGATTAGTTTTAAAGAAGCTACAGGCAAAGATTTCACCGATGCAGACAAAAAAGCATTAGGTGTAACTGGTAATCCAGTGTTCCACGTGGTTCAGTTTGAATATTTATCAAAAGACCAAAGTGGTGGCGATACCTACGGTAAATTGTCATCTCCGATTGCCGTATTAACCTTAGATCAAGATCCAAAAACTGGTCATTTAACTTTAATTAAATACCATAATGTCGACACTTCAAGTGCGCATGGTTTATGGATTACTTGTGGTGCAAGCTTGTCACCATGGGGAACTCATCTTTCTAGTGAAGAATATGAACCAGATGCTTTCAACCAAAAGTTAGGCCAATCACTTTCAACACTTAAAGCATTCAGTAAAAATGTTTATGGTGATGAGAACGCTGCTAATCCATATAACTACGGTCATTTACCAGAAATTACCGTGAATGCAGATGGTACTGGTCGCGTAACAAAGCACTATTGTTTAGGCCGTATTTCACATGAGCTTGTGCAAGTTTTCCCAGATAATCGTACAGTTTTGATGGGCGATGACTATACCAACGGTGGTCTCTTCATGTTCGTTGCAGATAAAGAAAAAGACTTATCTGCGGGTACGCTCTACGTTGCAAAATATACAACAGTACTTACAGATACAACGACTGGTCAGATCTCATGGATCAAGCTTGGTCATGCAACAAGTGCAGAAATTGAAAACCTAATCAAGAGCGGTATTAAAGGAACTGATATTTTTGAATCGGTTCTACAAATTGCTAAATATCCAAGTGATGCAACAACAGCAGAGAAAGACGCTATTGATGCAGGAGATAAAGGTTCTACAGAACAACAAGCTTTAGCAAAAGCCGCAAAAGAGCGTTTAAAACTACAACAAGCTGCGCAAAAAGCAGAATTAGAAGCTCAAGGTTTCAAATTTACTTATTTGAGCAAAACTGGTGTTTATCTCAAGCTTAAAGACAACAGCGACAAAACCAAACTTGCTGCTGCTTTCCTTGAAACACACCGCTATGCAGCTTATGTCGGTGCTTCAATGGCATTGACCAAAAATGAAGGCACCACTGTAAACATTGCAGATAAAAAAGCATATTCTGCTTTGGCTAACATTGTTGACTCAATGGTTGAAGGTGGTAGCGGTTACATTGCTGAACACAACGTTAAATTCCCGAAAATCACGGCTGGTGGTATTTTGGAGCATAAACTGACAGGCGGCCAAAAAGACAGCTTAAATGCCGCAATCAATAGTGAATGGGTACCTAGCCAATCTAGCCTTCTCATTAAAGGTAAAGATATTAGTTTTGACAGTTTGGGTAACACTGCTGACCCAGAACAGATCGCTAGCCCTGATAACTTGAAGTACTCAGAAAAACTACGCACTTTATTTATCGGTGAAGATTCTGGTAACCATATAAATAACTTCTTATGGGCTTACAACGTCGACACTAAACAACTCATCCGTATATTGTCTACACCAGCAGGTGCAGAATCGACTGGTTTACATGCAGTTGATGAAGTGAACGGTTGGACGTACATCATGAGTAACTTCCAGCATCCTGGTGATGAATGGAACCGTTTCTACAAAGAAACTAATGGTGTTCGTACTGGTATCAGTGCAGATTTACTTGCGCAAATTGATACAGCAATTAATACAAACTACAGCAACAAATTTGCAGCAGCGGTTGGCTATATCACTGCCGACCCAATTGCTCCATCTGTTGTAAAAAAATAAGTTCTAACAGTTAAAAAGAAACCTGCTTTATGCAGGTTTCTTTTATTTTAGATCATCTGTGAGTTTAAAAATCGAATTACAATTTCAACCAAACAATCAAATATTTCACAAACCTATCATCAAAACGTAAAAGCCCCGTCACACTACCCAACTAAGCTAATGAAGACTTTTAGAACAATCTCTTTATTTACTTACTTAGGAATTTCCCATGACAGAGCTGACGCCATATCATGAAGATCAAGAACTGGATAATAATACTTCTGAAAATATCCACTTTCGTGACATTTTAGAACAACATGTAAGTCGCCGTGGTTTAATTACCAAAGCAGCAAGCGGTGCAGTAGCATTGACTTTAGCCTCGACTTTAACAGGCTGTAATGATAATAACGATGACTCTGGTTCTACTAATAATGGTGGAACCCCACCTGTTGACCCAAATAAAAAACCAGAAAAGTTAACTTTCACAGCAGTTGCGAAAAACCACAACGATATTGTGACTGTACCTGAAGGTTATGAAGCGAATGTCATCTATGCTTTAGGTGATTCAATCAACCCTGCTTTTGGTGAATGGGATGATAATAAGATTCCATCTGGCCCAAGCTTCCAGTTCCGTGCTGGTGACTGCCATGACGGTATGCATTTCTTTGGTTTAAATACTTCAAAAAACAACTTTGACGAAAGTGTTTCAGCTGAAGGTTTGCTGGTGATGAATCATGAATATATCAATCAAACTTTCCTTCACCCAAAAGGTCCAACAAAAGTTGATGGACGTCGCCCTGAAGATGAAGTGATTCGTGAGACCAATGCTCATGGCGTTTCTATTGTTCACATCAAAAAAGATCCGACAACTCAAAAAGTAGAAGTTGATAAAAAATCTGTTTTTAATCGCCGTATTACAGCATCTACTGTAATGGAATTTGCAGGTGTTGCTGCTGGTTCTAGTTTGCTTGCAACTCGCTTCTCACCTGCTGGGCGTCAAACTCGCGGTACCCATAATAACTGCGGTAACGGCCATACGCCTTGGGGCACGTATTTAACCACCGAAGAAAACTTTATTGGTTATTTCCAACGTTCAGGTAGCGATGAATATGCACGTACAGATGCAGAAAAAATTGCACTAAAACGTTACGGCTTAGGTGTTAAAAAAGATGAACCTTATCTTTATGAGAAAGATGAAAAAGGTGCACCTAAAAAAGATAAAAATGGCAAAGTCATTTATTTAAAAGATAAAAATGGTGAATTAATCCCTAACGTTGATGAGCAAGGGCGACAAATTTATTTAGGCACAAGTTCACGCTACGGCTGGGAAACAGCAATTGGTCAAGTAGAGTCACAAGACTTATATGACCGTTGGAATGCCGATGTAAAAGCTGTACAGCCTACACAAGACTATCGCAACGGACCAAATACGTTCGGCTGGATGGTCGAGATTGATCCGTTTGATAACCGCCTGAACCCAGTTAAAAGAACATCGTTAGGTCGTTTTGCTCATGAAGATAGTGCTTGTCGTGCTATAGCAGGTCAACCATTAGCATTTTATATGGGCGATGACTCTCGCGGTGAATACATCTATAAATTCGTTTCTACCGCTGTGTGGGATGCCAAAGATGTAAATCGTGGTTATGCGGCTGGCGACAAATATATGAACGCGGGTAAATTGTATGTTGCCAAATTTAATAACGATGGTTCAGGTCAATGGATTGAACTTGCTTATGGCAAAAATGGCTTAAATGAAAGCAACACCACTTATCCATTTAAATCTCAAGCAGATGTTGTCACATTTGCACGTTTAGCGGGCGACTCAGTCGGTGCTACAAAAATGGACCGTCCAGAATGGTGTACGGTAAATCCAGTGAATGGTGAAATTTATGTCACCCTAACCAACAACTCGAACCGTGGTAAAGATTATGCAACTGATGCTGCAAACCCACGTAACTACACAGATTTATATAACGGCACCAAAGAGCAAAAAGGGAATGTAAACGGTCATATCATCCGTTTTAAAGAAACAGATGACAAAACGACTGCTGAAACCTTCAAATGGGATATTTACCTATTTGGTGCAGAAGCATCTATGGCTTCAAATATCAACTTATCTGGTCTGACAGATAACAACGATTTGTCTTCGCCAGACGGGATGTGGTTTGACCCACGTGGCGTACTTTGGATTCAAACAGATGATGGTGCTTACACAGATGTCACCAACTGTATGATGCTTGCTGCCCTACCAGGCCAAATTGGTGATGGTTCTGCAGCAACAACTTCAAATGGCCAACAAACTTTAGTTGGTGCTAAAGTTACAGATTCAACTTTGCGTCGTTTCTTAGTTGGACCAAAGCAATGTGAAATTACAGGTATTGCCATGACACCTGACCACAAAGCAATTTTCATTAATGTTCAACACCCTGGTGAAGATTCTGCAAGTTACGCGACCCCAGATAGTAATTGGCCTACAACCCAGAAAGATCCAAGTAATAAAACTGCACGTCCACGTTCAGCAACTGTTGTAATTACCCGTAAAGATGGCGGTGTAATCGCAGGTTAACCGTTTCATTCATAATAAATGCCGATCAACTGATCGGCATTTTATTGCTATCGATTTAAAAAAATCTGCTGTTGTACAATTTGCCCGCTGTGTTCGCCTTGCTGAGTCTTTTCGAACCATACCCATTCATTATTGGTCATTCTTAGAAAATTCGAACAGCGTGTCCCATATACAGGGCTTTGAATAAAGGTTGATGACAACAACTCTTCCATTTCTGTTTGAATGCCAGTATTGGGTAATAATGCTGTTGTGACCTTACGCTCATCTTCCAGAATATCCCACGCTGCATGTTGCAAGGTTAACTCTTCTGTCTGGTGTTGAAGCATCGGCAAAAACTCTTGAGTAAACCGTGTTCGCAAATGTTTGGTTTTTTCCCAATGATCGGACATGAGGCCATTAGAAACCACATACACACCATTGGCTAACACTTGAGGCGCTTCACCTCGGTTACTCATATAGACAGCCTGATCAGCATTTCCCATAAACAAATTAAAACCAGCAAAATTTTGTTGTTGCTGTTCTAATTGCTGTGCAAAACGGATAGGCAATAAATCAGATTCTAAAAAAGCCTGAACCAAATGCCCCCGAGAAGTTTCATATGACTTTTGATCCCGTCCATCACGGAAATTGGTTAAAACAGCCCATCGACCTTGAGGCGTAACCCCCATCCATGTTCCGCCCGATTGCAAATCTTGTCCTGCAACAATGGGTGTATGTTCCCACTGATGCAACAAAGCTGTGGGGCGATGATAAAACTCATCTCGATTTGACATAAGACACAAGGGCAGATCATCCAGAACATGCCATGCTAAAGCCACAATACACATCTTTTCTTATTCCCTATCTTTACACATTGAATGTACAACATTTTTCACATCATTCCGCTACAATCTGTCAAAACGTAAGATCAAGGAGCAGCAATGCTGACCTATCCTAATATCGATCCGGTCGCAATACATCTAGGACCTCTTCAAGTCCATTGGTATGGACTCATGTATTTATTGGCATTTTTATGTGCTTGGGGACTTGCCTCCTACCGTGCCAAACAGCGTGATGGCTGGACATCGGACATGGTTTCCGATCTGGTATTTTATGGTGCTCTAGGTGTCGTTCTGGGCGGTCGTATCGGCTATGTCTTTTTCTATGAATTTGATAAATTCCTTGAAAATCCGATTTGGTTATTTCAAGTCTGGACAGGAGGTATGAGTTTCCACGGCGGCTTTATAGGCGTCATGGTTGCAATGCTCTTCTGGTGTAAAAAATACCAAAAAACATGGTTCCAGACCCTCGACTTTATTGCCCCATGTGTACCAACAGGCTTAATGTTTGGGCGCTTTGGTAACTTCATTGGTGGAGAATTATATGGTCGTGCGGTAACAGACCCGAATTATCCATTTGGTATGGTCTTCCCAACCGATCCATTGCATCTGGTTCGACATCCATCACAAATCTATCAAGCCATTTGTGAAGGTTTACTCTTATTTATTATCTTGTGGTGGTTTAGTTCAAAACCGCGTCCGCGTATGGCCGTTTCTGCCCTATTCTTAATGGGATATGGCGTTGCCCGCTTTGTTATGGAATTCTTCCGTCAACCTGATGCCGACCAAGGCTTTATTCTGTTTGGCTGGATGACCAAGGGACAAATTCTCACAGTTCCAATGTTGCTCATTGGTCTTTGGATGATGTGGTATGCCTACCAAAAGAAAATTTTCGATTGGGGCCCACAAAAGAACACTTAACATTATAAATCAGAGGAGTTTCGGCTCCTCTTTTTTATGCTACAGTTTTTACTCTCCCAAAAATGAAGATATGCCATGCTGGAATTCTGGTTTGATACACAAGTCCCGACATTTAAAAAATTAGTTATTTTAATTATTACTTTGGCCATTTGTATTGCGCTATATCAGTACCAGCCTTTGCCTTTAGATACAATTTTAATGTTTACTGGAACTGGCGTTATTTTTTTAATATGCCGCTACTTTAAATTGCATTTTGCTCAAAAAAATCCGACTGGTTTACTTTATCGTCTGTTGACTTGGGTGCCTATCGCGCTTTTATTTGCGCTGATTTTTGTTAAGGCTTTACCTAATTTGCTCCTCTGGGGTGTTCAGGGAATTGCTTTTATGGCACTTGCAGCTTTTATTTTTTCACCTCAATCGCTTTTTAAGAAATAGGTTTAGTTTTCATGTTGGCTTATTGGTATAACGCTTCACGTCAAATTAAACTTATTGTGATTATTAGCGTTTGTGCTGCTATTTATGCAGCCAATCAAATTCAGCCTTTATCACCGACCTATACCATACTCAGCCTCATATTTGGGTTTGGCTTGCATTTCGGGCAATATTTACAAACAAAATTTCCAGATAACAGCGCATATAAATCTAGCTTCCAGTTTTTGCTGAGAATTTACCCCCTCATTATTATGCTTATTTTAATGTGGTTACTTCTCCCTCAACACAACTGGATAGTAGCGCTACAAGCAATAGGATTTGTATTGGTCGGCTTTTTTCTGGTTTCGATTTATCAAAATCGTGCTAAGCGATTTAACTAAATACGTTCATCAAAAATATCATAGAACCATTTTTTAGATTTTCATCTTGAGCTACAACAGGTATCATCTTCAGTGGTTCATGATGAAGCAGCTCTATTGATTCATTATTTATCGTTGAGCTATCTCCCCCCTTTATTTTATGGAAATTAATCCGAACTCGAGAGTGTTATGCGTGCATATTTAGACCTTCTACAACATATCCTTGATAATGGCGGTGACAAAGGCGACCGTACAGGCACAGGAACCCGTTCTGTATTTGGTCATCAAATGCGTTTCGATCTCTCTAAAGGATTTCCGTTACTCACCACAAAAAAAGTTCACTTCCGTTCTATTGTGATTGAGTTACTTTGGTTTTTAAAAGGCGATACCAACGTCCAATATCTAAAAGACAATAAAGTATCGATTTGGGACGAATGGGCAACAGCAGAACAAACTGCCCGTTTTGGCCGCCCAGAACATGAACTTGGTCCAGTCTATGGTCATCAATGGCGTAATTTTGGTGCAACAAAAAATGCAGATGGCACTTATAACCAAGATGGTTTTGACCAGATTAAATGGTTAATTAATGAAATCAAAACCAATCCGAACTCTCGTCGCTTAATTATTTCTGGCTGGAATCCGAACGAAGCTGGACAAGTAGCCTTACCACCTTGCCACACGCTTTTTCAATTTTTCGTACAAGATAACAAATTGTCATGCCAACTTTATCAACGTAGCGCAGACGTGTTTTTAGGCGTACCTTTTAACATTGCCAGCTATGCCCTACTCACTCATATGATTGCTCAAGTGTGTGATTTAGGTGTAGGTGATTTTGTCTGGACAGGTGGTGATACACATCTTTATGTTAACCACTTTGAACAAGCAAAACTTCAATTGTCACGTGAACCTTTACCGCTCTGCCAATTGAAACTGAATCCAGAAATAAAAGACTTATTTGATTTCAAATTTGAAGATGTTGAAATTGTAGGTTATGAGTCGCATCCTGCAATTAAAGCACCAGTTGCAGTATAACGACGGCTCAAATTTCATTAGGTTACGGTTTAGAGAATAAGATTATGGCATGGCAAAATGTAGAGGTTGTTCACGTTGTGGCAATGGATAAAAACCACTGTATTGGTAAAGGCAATGCGTTGCCATGGCATATTTCTGCCGACTTAAAGCATTTTAAAGAAATCACACAAGGTGGCGTGGTTGTGATGGGTCGAAAAACCCTTGAGTCTATGGGCCGTGCTCTACCCAACCGTGTGAACTGGGTCATTACCCGAGACATTAATTGGCAATTTGACGGTGTTAAAGTTGCACATTCGATTGAAGATGCATTAAATGCAGCTTTAGAAGTTGTAAAAAACACCGAAAAACAAGCATTGTTCATTATTGGTGGCGGTGAGATATTCACACAAACCTTGTCAATTGCAGACCGTCTTGAACTTACTCATGTTGACTTAGATGTGCAAGGTGATGCACATTATCCAACGATACCGAGTGAATTTCATAAAACTGCAAGTGAACAGCAAGTTGATGAAAAATCAGGAACTTCGTTCGAGTTTGCTACTTATAAAAAATAATTCTATGGATGCCTATGCACAATATCGGAACACGTGAATTTATTATTGCTCTACTTTTTGGGCTGTTACATAGTCTATTCACGCTGTTTATTGTGTTCTCTAGCATTTGGGTTTGTGTAGCTCTTTGGGTTCAACAACCTTTTGGCTGGTTAGGCAGCCGTATACTCATTGGTATCTGGATTGCTTTTGCACTGAGTATGGCTGGCTTATATGTTGAAGGTCATATTATTAGCCGCCGTACGGACATCTTGATCTATCTTTTGGCATTTGCCTGTTCTTTAGTTTGGTATTTTTCGATTACTGCACGTCAAGACCGTGACTGGAATCCTGAAGTTGCCAATATGTTGAGCTACGAAAAGCACGGCGATGTAGTCACTTTGCATAATGTCCGTAACTTTAACTGGCATCCTGATGGAACTTATGATGTGCGCTGGGAAACTCGCACTTTTGATCTTAAGCAGTTAAATGGCATAAACATCATTGCCTCTTACTGGATGGGGCCACAAATCGCTCATACGCTGGTAAGCTTCGAATTTGCCCATCAACAGCCCTTAGTATTTTCAATCGAAATTCGAAAAGAGAAGTCCGAAGAATTTTCTGCAATCGGTGGCTTTTTTAGAAAATATGAACTTAGCTTAATTGCTTCTGATGAAAAAGATATTGTCTATACGCGTAGTAACATCCGCAAAGAGCAAGTTTATAATTTTCCAGTCAACATGCCACGTACCGAACAAAAAGCCTTATTTTTAGAATATCTAAAGAAATCGGATGAGCTACGCGCAGAGCCAAAATGGTACAACACGCTTACGAGTAACTGTACGACCCTAATATTTGATATGGTTCAAGCCATTAATCCTTACCAGCTTCCGAAAGATTATCGTTTAATCGCTTCAGGTTACTTACCTAATTATTTATATGATCTTAAAGCACTTAATCAAAATATCAGTTTAAAACAGTGGTATGAAATTGCACATATCAATCCACGTACTGAAAATTTTGAACAGCTTTCAGATCAGAGTAGCGAACATTTCTCTCAAATCGTTCGACAAGGTTTACCTAAAGCTAAATGAAATAAGTAATGCACTTTTCTTTACTTTTTTATACATGCTTTACTTTGTATTTTAAATACATAAACCCTATTGTAATAGGCAGGAAATAGAGGGAAAAACAATGCAACAGGCATTATTTGGCGGCGGCTGTTTTTGGTGCGTCGAAGCTGTATTTTTACAAATACGCGGTGTAGAAAAAGTAACTAGTGGTTATGCAGGTGGGCACACGACTAACCCTACCTACGAGCAAGTCTGCCAAGGAGACACCCAGCACGCTGAGGTGATCTTAGTTGAATTTGATGAAGAGCAAGTAACATACTCCCAGTTACTCGATGTATTCTTCGCGACCCACGATCCAACGACTTTAAATCGCCAAGGTAATGATATCGGCACGCAATATCGCTCTGTTATTTACTATTATAATGAAGAGCAAAAGCAGGCTGCGGAACACACGATTCAAACGCTAAAAGATGATGATCTTGATATTGTGACTGAGTTGTCTCCTGTTCCGACGTTCTATCCAGCCGAAGAATATCATCAGAATTACTATGCAAAAAATCCTTCACAAGGTTATTGCAACTTTGCGATTCCACCTAAGCTGCTCAAGCTATATAGTAAATTCCAGCATCTTATGAAAGATCAATAAATCAAAGCAATAAAAAAGCAACCGATCAGGTTGCTTTTTTATTGAGTAAACTAAATTTTAGTTTTCACTGACAAAGGCAATATCGCTCAGTCCGGCTTCACTGGCGCGAGACATTACCTGTGCAACAGTATCGTACTTCGACTCTTTATCTGCACGAAGCTGAACTGTTGGTTTAACATCACCCTGACCTGCTTCTTGAAAACGTTTTTGAAGCTCATCAAGGCTAATTACTTGAGTATCCCAAGCCACTTCACCATTTGCATTAATACTAATCGTAATTGCTTTTGGTGGTGGATCAATAATTTCAGCAGTTGTTTTAGGAAGCGTTAATGGAATCGATGGGTTGGCAACTGTTGCTGTGACCAAAAAGATGATCATTAACACCAACATAATGTCGATTAGCGGAATGAGGTTCATCTCATTTATGCCACTATCGTGGTCTTCACCCAATTGAAAAGCCATTAAGCTTGACCTCCAACATAACTTTGCTGTGCAGTTTTAACATCAGACTTTACAGTTGAGTCTTGCTGCAACATCGTATCAATTAATAAGCTGTGCGCTTGATCTTGTAAGTCATGAGCAAGGCCACGGTTAGCACGTACACAAATGTTATAAGCCAATACCGCAGGAATCGCAACTGCTAGACCAAGGCCCGTCATAATAAGCGCTTCACCTACTGGTGTAGCCACTTGAGCCAAACCTGCTTGTCCACTTTTACCTACTGCAACAAGTGCATGGAAAATACCCCATACCGTACCAAACAAACCAACGAATGGTGCAATTGAAGCAATTGTTCCTAAAACAGAAATACCTTTTTCAGCATTGACTTTTTCAGCAGAAATTTGACGAAGTAGAGCCTGCTCCGCAACCGCTTTACGCTGTTCAAAAGTCAAAGGTTGTAACTTTGCTTTTAGCGAAGTAATAGCCTGAGAAAGTTGAGCATAAGCTTGTTGCTTTAATTGGCGAGTCCCCATCAAACGTAAGATGAAAACTGTCCAGGTAGCAATCGACATTGCCAATAAGATGAAATACAGGGTTTTACTCACTGCATCTGCATGTTGCCAATAGATTGAAAAGTTCATATGAACTCCTGATTAAGGTTAGCCGTTGGGACTCAAATTCATTTAAGGGGTTAAATCAAAGGGTTGCTCTGCTTTAATTGGATAAGCAACACCATTTTCCATATACGGTTTAAATTTCGCACCGCGAACAGCACGGACAACTTTGTCATCTAGACTTGAAATGCCACTACTTCTGGTCACTCGTACATTAATAATCTTGCCTTTTTCATCGGCTTCAATCAGTACCATGACAGAGCGTGCTTCGCCTTGTAAATCTTTTGGAGAAACTGTTAGACGTGGTGAACGACTCCACTGCACACCCGAACCACCAATTGAAACTCGTTTTGGTGATGGATCTGGAGCAGGTTGAGCTTTAGGTGCTTCTTGTACTACTGGTTTTGGTTTCTCAACTACTTTTTCAGTGACTGTTGTGGTCGTTGTAACGACTTTAGTCTCAACTTTAGGTTCTGCCTTTACTGTTTCTTTTGGAGTTTCAGCCTTTTTCACCTGTTGAATTTTTTCCACTTTTTTCGGTGGTGTTACAGGCTTTTCAACAACTTTAACTTCTTTTACCTCTTTCTTAGGTTCCGGCTTTTTTGGCGGTTCCTTTGGTTTAGGAGGTAGGGGTTTTGGTTGCTCTTGAATTTTTACGAAACGTACCTGTAAAGGTTTTTTATCGATTGGCTTTAATTCAGCAGGCTTAATATGGCTAACTGCCCATAAGACCCCGATATGACCAATTGCAACCGCAATTAGTGCCGTGATGACTTTCTTTTTCATCGGATTGGGAGCGTTTAAGGCTGCGGAAGATTGACTCATAAGAATCTAATTACCTAATGGACGATGATCTCAGACTTCTATTTATAGAAACGATTTCAAACATCGGATAGAACAATAAAGTGCCATAATAATAAATGAGAAGTGTTTTCATTTGCAACTATTTTTTGAGAAAAACATCTACTCTGTGTTCGGTATTGGTAGCAGTTAAGTAGCTTTGCTTTAGTTTTCTCATAGTTACACCTATAGATATCCCCTGTTCACAATTTGTTTAGTCAAACTTAAATAGTTTGGCTATTTGTACCATGAACTGATTCAATCCTACATAAACCTACTCAACATTGATATGTTATATTATTTCAAATTAATTTTGAATATAAAAAAACACGCAAGAAGCGTGCTTTTTTAAAATAAGCGTTATTTAAAAAACAACGGTCTTATTCCCATCTACAATAATGCGGTCTTCTAAATGCCATTTCACTGCGCGAGCTAAGACATTACGCTCAACATCTTCACCTAACTCACGTAATTGCTCAACATTATAGTCATGGCTTACACGCTCAACGTCTTGCTCAATAATTGGGCCTTGGTCTAAGTCAGCTGTCACATAGTGAGCTGTCGCACCAATCAACTTCACACCTTTTTCATAAGCTTGCTTATATGGATTTGCACCCACGAAAGCTGGCAAGAAAGAATGGTGGATATTGATGATTTTCATTTCCCATTTTGCCACAAAATCTTCGCTTAAAATCTGCATATAACGTGCAAGAACGAGTAAATCATTGCCTTGCATCATTTCATCAATTTGCGCATAAGCTTCAGCTTTATTGTCTTTAGTGACTTTAATTACAGAAAATGGAATACCGAAGTTTTCGACAGATTCACGTAAATCTTCATGATTTGAAATGACATGAGTAATTTCACAAGGTAACGAACCGCGTGCATGACGCCATAACAACTCAAGCAATGCATGGTCAACTTTAGAAACTAAAATACCAACTTTTTTAATATCACCTACGAAAGCAAGACGCCATTGCATGCTATAACGCTCAGCAACATTTGCAGCAAAAGTTTGAATTAATGCATCTTTACGCGACTGTAAATGATCAAGTTCAAATTCAACACGCATGAAATAACGTCCGCCCTGAGCTTCCGTCGCATACTGATCAAGCGCGGTAATGTTTGCACCTTGATGATACAAAAAGCTCGATACCGCTTGTACGATCCCTGGCTTGTCTTCACAAGTAATCAGTAAACGGGCTGTATTGGCAGTGGTCATATTCATTTGGTTAATATCACTTAATTGAGACAAATTTTTTAATAGGCCGAGTATTCTAGCGCCCTAAATAAACAAGCACAACTATTCGTCTTTTAAGGACGATAAGCTAGCAAATAGATCTGAAGGGCCAAGAGACTCAAGTAACTGTTCATAAGTTGCACGGCTTTCGCCCATAAGATAAGGGCCTTCAAGGAAAACCATTTGGCGTAAAGCTTGCCAAACCCATTTTTCTTCTAAATGGTTATTGTCACTAATATGGCCAGACATATATAAAAAGTTTGTCCAGTTTGTTAATACAATCCAAAGGTTAATAATGAGCGCTTCAATTTCCGATGCTGTCATTTTCATAAGACCGGCATCTACAAAAGCCTGATAAATCTTTTGCCCCTGCTGCATAACCTGCCCCGCAAAACGCGGATAAATCTTTTTAAAGTCTTCGTTACTTTCGACTAAATGATAAACATCACGATGAATAAAACGGTAGCTCCATAACTGGCCACTGAGCACTTGAAAATAGCTGATCTTATCATTGGTCGTTAATGGTCTATCTTCAGGCAAAGAGAGCATTCCTAAAGTCTCAGCCTGATATTGATACATTAATTCCTTAATAATTTCATGCTTGTTCCGGAAATGATAATACAAGTTTCCGGGACTGATACCTAGCTCCGCAGCAATATGATTGGTTGTAACCGACCGCTCACCTCGCTCATTAAAAAGCTGCAAACTGATTTGTAAAATCCGCTCTTTTGTCTTCAGAACTTTAGGTTGAGACATTTTAATAACCTTTATTAATTCATATGGTTAAGACTTACACACATAAACTGACTTGACTATTTAGAGTATTTACTCTAAAAAATAAGCATATCAATATATTTGGTAAGTACCGATGAACAGTCAAACAAAAACAAATCCAGAGACTCAGCTACCTTATGATGTTAAGCATTTAAATGATTTGCTTGAACAACAAAAGCTTGCTTATTTACGTCATCCGGTACCCACTGCTAAAGAGCGTATTGATCGTTTAGCTCGTCTTAAAAGAGTCTTGGTAAAATATCAAGATCAGATTGCCGAAGCAATTAACCTTGATTATGGCAATCGTGCAGTCATGGAAACAAAAATTGGTGAGTTACTCACCAGTTTGGAACAAATCAAATATTACAGTAAACATCTGACCGCGTGGATGAAACCTTCAAAACGCCATATCAGTGTATTACATCAACCCGCAAAAGGTTGGGTACAATATCAACCTATGGGTGTAATTGGTATTATTACACCATGGAACTACCCATTGCTTCTTTCAGTTGGGCCATTAATCTGTGCGCTGGCAGCGGGCAACCATGCCATGATCAAAATTTCGAGTGCCTCTCCAAATTTTGGGCGAGTTCTTGAAAGTGCATTAGCAGAAGCTTTTCCACAAGAATTAGTTGCTGTAGTTAATGGTGGTGGCGTTATTTCAGATGCTTTTAGTCATTTGCCTTTTGACAAAATGATTTTTACTGGCTCAACTTCTGTTGGTAAAACAGTCATGGCAGCCGCAGCTCAAAATCTGGTTCCTGTTATTCTTGAGTTAGGTGGAAAATCTCCTGCCCTTGTGCATTCCTCTGTGGATATGAAAGATGTAGCTCAACGCATTGCTGTAGGTAAATTATGGAATGCGGGACAAACTTGTGTTGCACCTGACCATATTTTCTTGCCACGCGGAAAAACTGCCGAGTTCATCGAAAACTTTAAATTGATTGTGGCTGGCATGTACCCGCATTTCCGCAACAATCAAGATTACACTTCTATTATTAATAATAAGCAATACAATCGTATTCAGGGCTACCTTGAAAATGCCCGCGATCAAGGTGCTCGTATTGTTGAAATTAATCCACAAAATGAAATTTTAGATGATGTCCGTAAAATTGCGCCGACTTTAGTTACAGGCGTGACTACTGCAATGGATATTATGCAAAATGAAATTTTTGGTCCTATCCTCCCCATTTTAGAATATGACCAAATAGAAGAAGTCGTCGAATTCATTAATAGTCGCCCGCGTCCTTTAGCGATGTATTATTTTGACTATGATCAGGCACGTGCTGACTATATTGCACAGCACACCCACTCAGGGCATTTCGGAATCAACATGGTAATTACCCATGTGGCTCAAGATGATTTACCGTTTGGGGGAATTGGCGCATCAGGTATGGGTAAATATCACGGACCAGAAGGCTTTTTTAGCCTTTCTCATGAACGTTCGGTAATGTCTAATCCAAAACTTTATAGCCTTAAATACATTCTTCCACCGTTCAATAAGCCCATTCATCGTTTCATTTCGAAAACCTTGTTGCGCTAACTGATCAAGGCATGATCTGTTATACTAAATCATGCCTCGTTTTTACCAATTCCGCTTGTCTTTTAATCGTATTTTTGGTATAAAACGCCCCTTGAATGAATTCATCCGTTTACATTTAGTATGACTGGCCACAGATTTGCTGTTGGCTGAATCAATGGAGTTACACCATGTCTAAGGTTTGCCAAGTTACCGGCAAGCGTCCAGTCGTTGGTAACAACGTCTCACACGCCAACAACAAAACCAAGCGCCGGTTCGAGCCGAACCTGCACCACCACCGTTTCTGGTTAGAAAGCGAAAAACGTTTTGTACGTCTTCGTTTAACCACTAAAGGTATGCGTATTATTGACAAATTGGGTATCGAAAAGGTTGTTGCAGACCTTCGTGCTCAAGGTCAAAAGATCTAAGGAGTCTGAACAATGCGTGATAAGATTCGTCTCGTTTCTACAGCTGGTACAGGTTATTTCTATACCACGACTAAAAACAAACGTACTATGCCGGAAAAAATGGAAATCAAAAAATTTGATCCAAAAATCCGTCAACACGTGATTTTCAAAGAAGCTAAAATCAAATAATTTTAGCCTCGAAAAAAAACGACTTCACAATGAAGTCGTTTTTTTTTGCATTTTTTTTATAGCTAGCTTTTTTTTGTTAAACTTTCCACATATTTCGCCTTGGCATTTTTTATGCTTGTCTTTAGCCTAACTCACGTAAAAGGAGTTTTTAGTGCCGCATGACGTAGATTTAATTGTTTTACTTGCTGTTGGTTTCGGTGTTGCCCTCTTTTTTGGTTATCTTGCAGCCCGATTACGACTTCCCCCTCTTATTGGCTATTTAATTGCCGGAATTATTATTAGCCCAAATACACCTGGCATAGAAGCTGATATGCATCTTGCTAACCAGCTTGCAGAACTCGGGGTCATGTTCCTGATGTTTGGTGTAGGGATGCACTTTTCATTAAATGACTTGCTGCTGGTTCGACGTATTGCTGTACCAGGCGCGATTTTACAAATTGCGGTCGCCACTCTATTAGGAGTTGGCGTATCCATGCTCTGGGGATGGAGCTTTGGTTCTGCACTCGTTTTTGGCTTAAGCCTGTCGTGTGCGAGTACTGTTGTATTATTAAAAGCTTTAGGAGATCGAGGCCTTTTAGACTCAGTCAACGGCAAAATTGCTGTGGGATGGCTGTTAGTCGAAGATTTAGTGATGGTACTTGTTTTAGTACTCCTTCCAGCTACAGCAGTTTTACTCGGCGGAAAAGCACCAGCAGGTGCCAATGACAATATTTGGTTAACCCTTGGGCTGACTTTATTGAAAGTCGTTGGCTTCATTGCCTTTATGCTTATTGTAGGTAAACGCGTTGTTCCTATTATTATGCAGTTTGTTGCACGCTTAGGTTCAAGAGAGCTATTTACGCTTACTGTTGTAGCTGCTGCTGTTTCAATCGCCTATGGCTCTTATGCGATCTTTGGGGTCTCAATGGCATTAGGGGCATTCTTTGCGGGAATGGTCGTTAAAGAGTCAGACTTTAGTCATCGTGCTGAAGAAGAAACTCTCCCCTTACGTGAAATTTTCTCAATTCTGTTTTTTGTTTCTGTGGGCATGTTGTTTGATCCACATATTCTTGTTGAACGTCCGCTCCACATTTTGGCCGTTATCGCAATTATCATGGTAGGTAAAACACTTGCTGCAATGGCTTTGGTTTTATTCTTTCGCTACCCACTTAATACAGCCCTTACAGTTGGTGCGAGCTTGGCCCAAATTGGCGAATTCTCGTTTATTTTAGCAACATTAGGCGTATCTTTAGGCTTATTAACACTAGAAGCACAAAATCTGATTTTAGCTGGGGCTTTATTTTCAATTACGCTCAACTCTTTTATATTTTCAGCCATTGAGCCCGTACAACGCTGGATTCGTGAGCGTTCTCACTTAGCTAGGCTTCTTGAACGTAGTGGCGACCCATTAGCAATGTTACCCGATGAAGTGGATCAAGCTTATTTACGCGATCAAGTCGTCATTGTTGGATATGGCGGTGTAGGACGACGTATCACTGAAAATTTAATTAATGAAAATATTAAAGTCGTTATTGCCGAAGAGAATCGTGAAATCGTAGAAAAGCTACGTCATTCGAATATTGCTGCTGTGAGTGGTGTTGCAACCGAACCAGGGGTTTTAATTCAAGCACATATCATGCACGCAAGACTCTTGGTAATCTCGCCTATGGATATTTTAGATATTCACCGTATTGTGGCAATTGCTAAGCAATTAAACCCTCAAATTCAGGTGTTAATTTGCGCAGAGAGTAAAGAAGAAGCGGCTATTATTCGAGACGAGAATATTGGTGAAGTGTTCTATGCTAAAGAGGAAATGGCAAAGAATATGAGCCATCATATATTAAATCAGATCGAGCTTGCCCATCAGCCAACTATTCATTAACCCTATATAAAAAGCGTACTTAAGAGTACGCTTTTTTTAACTTAAGAATTTAGGCTGTTCGTCTAATACCTCAGCCTGCCATTCGTTGACCTGCTTTTCCAGCAGTCCAAATAATGCAGCCTGAATCATATGCTGAGCAACAACTGGAGTTTGCTCACCCAAGATTGCTTTTACTTCATCACTAAATTGAATTTTAACCAAGGGTTCTTTCTCAGAACCAGCATTACGCAAGGCGAGTTCACCACCTTCGAGTTGGACTAATTCCAACACGGCTTCTTGATTTCCAAATAACTCTTTCAATTGCTGTATAGACATATACTTCCTCCATGTTTCAACATGGTGGCAAAGCACCCTTGCACTTTGCTTCTCTTGTCTTATTTATATAGGCACACCCGAACTAAATTTCAAGCATTCAGGCAGTTTAATTTTAGAACTCGACCATTTCATTGCGAAAACCATCAATTAAGTGACTTAACTCTCGATGCCATTCACGTAAAATTTTAACGTCTGGCAACCACGATTGAGGGCCTTGAGTCACTTTGATAATCAGATTAGAAGAGGTCTCTTCTTCTGGAGTCGGCTCTGTCGGTTCTGGGGCATATTGGCACATACGATATGCTCGTTTTAACTCTGCAACGAAACCATCTTTAGCCAATTGCTGCAAAATGGATACTTCTGGAGAAACTTGTCCTTTTGCCGCCATATGCTCCTCAATAGATTTTAAGGTAGGTTGCAATTCATTTAAACGGTAATAACGTACCAATTCTTGTAAGAAAGCGAGCATTGCGCCATGTAAATGAAATACAGCTGCTTCACGGTAAGCTTGTATCTGCTGCACATGATCTGTCTGTTCTGCCTGTTGACACGCTAAGCGCGCAAAATATAGCTTCTGATTGGTACGATCGGCATGATAACGAGCAACACGTGACATAATTAAACTTTCCTGTTCTAAAATCGCTATTGCAACAGCTATTCTTTAGCTTAACGACTCCATTAATAAAATCAACGTTATTTATAGTAAATCCAGCTCAACCTGATAAATTTTACGTTTAGCTGGAATGTTTAATGGCTGTCTTATCGGGCGAACATGACTTAAAACCCAAGCAAAATACCCTTCGCTCCAAGCAGTTGCACATGCTGCCCCAAGTTCATCATTTCGCCAAGCATGAATAGAGTCTACATCAACTAAAGCGACAGCAAGGCCTTCTTCTTCATCAGTATCTTTGACCAAAAAATTTTGGTTCTCGACAATTAATAGATCTTTGATTGGCAGTTTTGTAGGTACCCATGAACGCACTTCAAGTGTTTTGATACCTTCAGCGATACGAGTACCATTTGGCGCTACAATCGAAAGAGCTAAAAACTGTCTTTTCACAACAAAGACTTATTCTTCAGCTGCTTTAACGCGAATTCCATTGCCTTTAACTTTAAGCAGGTTTAAGCCTTTAATTGCCTTAATTGCTTCACGTGGGTTAGGCATTTCAACAAAACCAAAACCTTTTGATTTACCTGTGTCTTTATCAGCAACAAGAACACACGTTTCAACTTTACCAAATGCTTTGAATAACTCTAAAATTTCAGTTTCACTCACAGCACGATCTAAATTACGAACTAATATCTTCATTTTCTAACCTTAATTGGCAATTAAAGGGAGCAGCCAATATATTTAAGTAATCACAGTGTCTTATACAGTAGTTTAATCCAGATCGATACCAAAACCTAAATTTACTGTAGGTGAACGGTTCCATTGCTTTTTGGCAAATGGTTGAGGTACTTGCCTATGAATCTTTGCCTGAACCAAATGTGTTGGAAGGTCATTTAGGAAATAACTTTCGATTTTACGACCTTGTTCGTCATAAGTATCTTCTGACCATGTATTGAGATTTTGCTTGGTCAAAATTAATTCATTTTCTGCACGTGTTAATGCAACATACAATACGCGGCGCTCTTCCTCGACATCGTCAAAATCGCCTTGTGCTCTTGCATAAGGATATTGATTTGGCGATACGTGAGGTACATAACAAACTTTCTGTTCGGCACCTTTAGCTGAATGAATCGTAATTAAAGTAACCAAATCCTGATCAGCTGCTTTTTCAATTTCAGAAACTGAAATAGGTTCAAGCACATATTCTTCAAGGAACTCACCTAAAGATGCATGTTTACGTGCAAGTTGCTTGACCAAATCAAAGTCTTTTAACCGACGTGACCAATCTTTAGTTTTATAATTTTGCTCTAGCTGTTCACCTAAAGCATCGAGTGCTAGGCCAATACTTGCCTCAACATGCTGCTGTAATACATCTAGCTGCTTTAAAATTAAAATCGCTTGTAAAGGAACTTTTCCATGGCGTTCCAGACGCTCACAACGCTCCTCAACATCAGTAATTCCCATCAGTTCTTGAGCGAGCTTACTCGCACCGACATCACCAATACCATCCCACAAGGTTAAAAAACGCATCCAGGCCAAATCATCGTGAGGATTACTCACAATACGTAGCAGGCTAAGCACGTCCTTCACGTGGGCAGACTCAAGAAGTTTTACCCCACCAATAAAACGATAAGGAATTTCAGCGGCAATAAAAGCCCCTTCTATATAACGAGCACTATAGCCAGAACGTACCAAGACCATATGGTCATACCAGCCCGCACCTTGCTGATGTCGTGTTATTAAGTCCTGTGCAATCCAGTTTGCTTCTTCAAACTCATTACCAAATAGGTGGAGTTGTGGCTTTTGTCCTTGTCCACGATGAGCTTGCAGTTGTTTTTGATAATCAATTGGACTATGTGCCAACAACCAATTGGAAAGATCTAAAATTTCTTGAGTCGAGCGATAATTCAAAGCAAGTGTAAGTACCTCTGCATCAGGTGTTCGCTCTTTAAAAGAATGAATATTTTCAAAGTCCGCACCGCGAAAACCATAAATTGATTGTGCATCATCGCCAACACAAAACAACTTCACTTTGCCAATCAGGGGTTGTAATAAGGCCCACTGCAAAGGATTGGTATCTTGCATTTCATCAACCAGTAATGCCTGACAAAAACCTGCAACCCAGTTCGTTAAAGCTTCAGAATTTTGTAAATGTACGGCTACAATCGACAAGATATCGTCGTAATCTAAAAAGTTCCGCTCTTTTTTACGTTGTTCATAGGTTTTCATTAAATCTGCAATTTGGGTCTTATGCTCATATGCATCTGGAAGCTGTTTGATTAATGCTTCAGAAAGTTTTGTTTGAGTATTTCGGGCATAAGAATATAAATCACACAGCTCTGCGGCCTTAGGCAAGACATTATCTTTATCTTTGCCTCGTAATAGGCGAAACATGAGCAACTGGTCATCACGATCAATAATACTAAATTGATTTAACCCAAAAGCTTGAGGGTTTCGACGTAGCAGATACATACAGAAGGTATGAAAAGTCGAAGCGCGTAGACCTTTCGCCTGTGCCCCCACGTGTTGCTCCACTCGGGCAACAATTTCACTCGCAGCACGGCGCGTGAACGTTAAAATCTGGATTTGGTTCGCTGGCAAGCCTTGATCAATTAAATAGGCTGCACGAGCAACAATGGTTTTAGTCTTGCCACAACCAGCACCCGCCAAAACTAAACAGTTTTGCGCAGACGTAGTGGCTGCTTTTTTTTGCTGAGCATTTAGTTCATTAATTAATTTTGCAAGACTCATAACACATATCGCTAAAACACCAAGACATAGTTTAACAGACCCCGACAACAGATGGGGCCACCCTTCCTAAAAACAAAAAGAGCACCTAAAGTGCTCTTTGGTTTGATACTGTTTTTTAAGATACTGTTTTCGAACTAGATGGAAGATGCTTGATAGCAGATGCCAAACCTAGAAAGTTAATACCCTGAAATAAGATATCAATAGCAAGGAACATTCCTAATACCCAAAAAGGTGAATCTTTAGAAATTAAAATTAAAATACCTGTAGCCAGCGTCAATAACCCTGAAAACAAGGTCCAACCCCATCCAGTAATTGGCTTAAGTAAAATTGCATTTATAGTACGTATAACACCAGCAATAATAAGCGCTATAGATAATAGGCTTGTCAGCACCACAGCTGTTGTGACTGGAGTAGAAAACGCATAATAACCAGCCATTAAATAAAGCACACCAAAGAGTGCCCACAACCATCGGCTTGCACCTTTAAAAACACTCATAGCCGCGACGAGATGCAAAACACCGCCGACCATCATGAGTATTCCAAATAAAAAAACGACAGAAAAGGTCGCAAATGGTAATGAACTAAATAAAATCAGGCCAAAACCAATAAGCACAAAGCCCAATATCAAATACCATTTACGGTCAGCATGTAACTGGTTGCGTACCAAATCATTACCTACAGTTTTCATCATGGCTACTCTTATTATCAGGTATTAGAATTTCATCTACCTCATAATAGTGATGCACTTCACATTTTTTGTCTGTATAAAATCTGCATCGTTTCTTAACAATTGATGTGGATAAAGCAGTATTTATCCACAATTTTATTTCACCCAGCCAATTTCTTGAGCTGTAGGTAAACCTACTGTTGTTTCATGTAAGCCATTCGGCATTTTACTGCTCTGTTCAGATAAAGGCGTTCGACCACCCATAATTTCGGCATCAGTTTGTGGGTATAGAGGTACTTTTTCAGGTTGGGCATAACCTAAAGGGTAAATAGGTTGTCCTGTTTTTAAATCATATTTGTCTTGTGCCCCAAAGCCATGTAATAGCTCATGGACAATCACAACCTGATTTTGTGAAGCTTGTGTTTTAGTGGCAAATAAATTCACACTACCAATGCGACCTTTTTCTAAAGCAGTCGAATGGATTAAGACTTTTTGATAGTTGGGATCATAATAATTTAAATAAAGTTTGAGTGATGCGCCACTGTCTTCGGATTGTTGATGTCGCCATGCATAGAAACGAAATTTTAAGCTCCACCAAATAACATGCGAAATATTGGCATTTTGAGGAACCTCAGGTGGTCGTTGCTGTAACGGCTGCCCCAAGCGAATTTCAAAGTTTCCTGATTGTCCGCGATAATGCTGTGACCACTCATTTAAATAGCTTCTGATTGTCCCAAAGTCGTCATTTTTCAACTGATGAATATAGTTCTTTGTTGTCTCTAAACCATCTGCATTAACTGGATGTAAAATAACTACAACTTGCCGATTCCAATCTTGATTTTGATCTCGCCATGCTTGAACAGCAACAATCAATAAAATAATTAACAAACATAAGACCCGAATGTTTTTCCACATTCTTGTTCCCCATAAAATTAAAATTTTCTTTTATTGTTTTAGACATAAAAAATGCTAGCTGAGCTAGCATTTTTTATGTTGGACTTGATTAGCCCTCAACCCATTTACCATCTTGGTAAACTAGGCTCCATTTAGTTTGTTTACCCTCTGGTGTTTCCGAGCCTACATATTGTGATTGATTCTTACGACTGAATTTCACAACTGCTGGATTACCTTCTGGGTCTACATCTGGTGCTTGCAAGATAAATTGATATTTTGGATCAAGCTGAGCTGCAACACTACGTAATTCAGCAACTTTTGGTGCGCGTGTTTCACGAATTTTCGGGAATTTACTCGCAGCCAAGAATAAACCTGCTGCGCCATCACGTAACACAAAGAAGTCATCATGTTTCGCTGAACGTAGGTGTTCCATCTTGATTGGCTCTACACGTGGAGGTGCAGGTTGACCACTCTTCAAGACTTTACGGGTATTGTCACAACTGGTACAAGCGAAATATGGACCAAAACGACCCGTCTTAAGCTGCATTTCACCATCACATTTATCACATGGAATGGTTGGACCATCATAGCCCTTAATCTTGAACTCGCCTTCTTCAAGCTCAAAACCATCACAATCAGGGTTATTACCACATACGTGCAGTTTACGACCACCATCGATCACATAGCTGTCCATGGCAGTGCCACATTTCTCACAGCGATGCTTCGACATCAAATCAGCAGTTTCAGCACCATCATCGTCAGATAGCGCAGCCAAAGACTCAACAGGTGTTAAGTTCAGTGTACCTTTGCAACGTTCTTTAGGCGGCAAGTTATAGCCAGAACACCCTAAGAATACACCAGTTGTACCTGTACGAATCTGCATTGGACGTGAACATTCAGGGCAATGTACGGCTGGTACTTCAACCGGTTGGTTACGGCGCATTCCCTGCTCACCCTGAGCATTGGTCAGACGTTTCTTGAAGTCACCATAGAAAGTGTCCAGCAACTCTTTCCAGTTACGCTCACCCGTTGCGACTTTATCAAGCTGCCCTTCAAGATCTGCCGTAAAGGCATAATTCATCAGGTTATTAAAACTTTCATCCAGACGATCCGTCACAATTTCACCCATTTTTTCGGCGAAAAGACGACGGTTTTCTAACTTAACGTAACCACGTTCCTGAATGGTAGAAATAATAGCTGCATAGGTCGAAGGACGGCCAATACTACGTTTTTCAAGCTCTTTAACTAAAGATGCTTCAGTAAAACGTGCAGGTGGTTTAGTAAAGTGCTGACTTGGATCTAACTTTTCTAACTTTAAGATTTCGCCTACTTTAATAGCAGGTAAAATAATGTCGTCATCTGACTTATTCGCTCCACGTACTTTAGTGAAGCCTTCAAATACAAGCGTACGGCCTTTCGCCTTTAACTCAACATTCGCAGCTTCCACAATCAAAGTAGAAGATAAATATTCTGCTGGTGTCATTTGACACGCAACAAATTGGCGCCAGATCAAATCATATAGGCGTTGAGCATCGCGCTCTACACCCGCAAGTTGATCACCAGTAAGCGCAACATTTGACGGACGAATCGCCTCATGGGCTTCTTGAGCACCCGCTTTGTTCCCATAGCGGTTTGGCTTTGCCGGTAAATATTTTTCACCATATTGGCTTTCAATATGCGCACGTACCATGCTTACCGCATCATCACTCAAGAAAGTTGAGTCAGTACGCATATAGGTAATAAAACCAGCTTCATATAAACGCTGCGCCAGCATCATGGTTTTCTTCACAGAAAAGCCTAAACGTGTACTCGCAGCCTGTTGCAAAGTTGAAGTGATATAAGGTGCGCTTGGATTAACCTTAGTTGGTTTATCTTCACGCTGTGCAACTTTATATTCAGCACCCTTTAAAACATCTAATAAAGCATCAGTTTCAGCTTTATTTTTCAGTTTTAGGGTTTTACCAGCTTGTCTAAATGCTTCAAGACGAATGTCATCTTTTTTAGACTGTGTATCTGCAAAAACTTGCCAATATTCTTCTGGAATAAAAGCACGGATTTCACGCTCACGCTCTACAACCAGTTTTACTGCTACTGACTGCACACGGCCGGCAGATAAACCACGGGCAATTTTTTCCCAAAGTAATGGCGAAACCATAAAGCCCACGACACGGTCTAAGAAACGGCGTGCTTGCTGAGCATTCACACGGTTTAGATCTAGGCGTGTTGGCTGTTTAAATGCTTCTTGAATGGCATTTTTGGTAATTTCGTTAAATACCACGCGGTGATAACGGCTGTCGTCTCCACCAATCACTTCTCTTAGGTGCCAAGCAATGGCTTCCCCTTCTCTATCCAAGTCCGTTGCGAGATAGATTGCATCGGCATCTTTGGCGAGTTTTTTGAGTTCAGCAACAACATTTTCTTTGCCAGGCAGAACTTCGTAATGAGCTTCCCAACCATGTTCAGGATCAACCCCCATACGATTAACTAAAGCCTGACTAGCTTTTTGTTCTTTTTCGGCTTCGGTGAGTTTAGTCCGGGCAGCCGGCTTTTTCTCTGTTGATTTACTGCCGCCTGTTGGCAAGTCACGTACGTGACCTACAGAAGACTTTACAATGAATTGCGAACCCAAATATTTATTGATGGTTTTCGCTTTGGCAGGCGACTCCACAATCACTAAGGCACGTTTAGGTGCAGCAGGTGCAGTAGATGCTGTGCTTTGAGATGCAGAGCGCGAGGTATTCGCCATATAAAATGTTATTCCTATACCAATAAATTTAAAAATCAGGCTTTAGCCAAGGCCAACAGATAAGCCTTCATCTCATCTAATTGTGTCGCTCTCAGGTCTGATTCCTCATCCCAATAAAGCCCTACACAGTTTGCCTGCATATCAATAGCATAAATCCCTTTTAATGCAATGGGAGAATCATTAAATTTCTCATCGCCCTGAACCACTTTTAATTTGCCGTCTATAACACGAGCACGCATTAAAGATAAACGGGCATCAGGAATCAATACACTATAATAAGCAACCATGCTGGCACGTTTTTCAGTAGCCATTGGAACATGTGTCCATTCAGGTGCAACAATTACACGTGGATGTAACCCTATTTTTCGGGCTTTATCACGCATAATACCAAGTGCCTTTTCACGTGGGCTCACTCTTAAACCAAAAATGGAGCCTAGTACGAAAAGAACAATGATAACGGTAACCCAAATTCCCATATTGTCCATAGCAAAACCTATTAATCTCTTTTATTAGAGTTGCATAAGCTGACCAGAAAACGCAAGTTACATCAGAAAAATAATGCCCGATAAGATCGCAAGGCCCAAAATATCGGTATTTCACGGTGCAAATTGCCATGTTGTCACTCAAATATATTTAAGAGTTCTGACCATCATTAACAAGTGTCAACTTTCCAAATCGGTCGATATGGGCATCTCCCCACAGTTTTAAAGCAAACAAAATTTGCTCTAGACTTTGCCCTAATTCGGTCAGGCAATATTCCACTTTAGGTGGAACCTGAGGATAAACTTCCCGATGAATAATCCCGTCTTGTTCTAACTCACGTAACTGATTTGTCAGCATTCTTTGGGTAATACTCGGAACACGCTTTCGAATTTCATTAAACCGTAAGGTGCCTTCATTAAATAAATGCCAAAGAATGACGCATTTCCACTTTCCGTCAATCAAACTAATGGCCGCCTCAACTGAACAACCCGGAGAGCAATCAAAACTTGAATGTCGTAGTTTTGCCATTTTACAGTATCCTTTTTGACACTATGAGCATTATTTGTCTGTAGTCACAAAATTTAAGCTTACGTTATGATCAAACTCTCAACAAGAGGAATTATGATTATGAAAGCTGTGGCATATCAAAAAGCAGGTCCCATTACATCACCAGAGGCACTCGTTGATATTGAACTCGATACGCCGATTGCACAGGGCCATGATCTACTTGTTCGTGTTCAGGCAATTTCAGTAAATCCGGTAGATACAAAAATTCGCAACAATGTAAGCCCAGAGAATAATCAATGGAAAACGCTTGGTTGGGATGCAGTAGGTGTCGTTGAAGCGATTGGAGATCAAGTCTCACAATTTAAAGTCGGAGATGAAGTCTGGTATGCAGGTGCACTCAATCGCCAAGGCAGTAATAGTGAATTACAGTTGGTTGATGAACGCATTGTGGGTCATAAACCAAAGACCTTAGAACCAAGAGAAGCAGCAGCTCTCCCATTAACTACTATCACAGCATGGGAAATGCTATTTGATCGCCTGCAAGTTCCAAAGAACGCACCAGAAAATACATCAATATTAGTAATTGGCGGAGCTGGTGGTGTAGGTTCAATCACAATTCAACTCCTTAAACAGTTGACGAACTTAACGATTATTGCAACAGCTTCACGAGCAGAAACAAAAGAATGGGTTAAACAGCTTGGTGCTGACTATGTATTAGATCATCGGGAGCCTTTAAAAACACAAATCAAGCAATTAGCTTTAAATGCACCTTTATATGTGTTCTCGACAACTCAAACAGATCGCCACTTATCAGACATCGTAGAGTTGATTGCACCGCAAGGTCATTTTGGCTTAATTGATGATCCGGCACAGTTAGATATTAAGCCTTTTAAATCGAAGTCGGTATCAGTGCATTGGGAATTTATGTTTACGCGTTCAATGTTCCAAACTGAAGATATGATTAAACAAAGTGAATTACTCAATCAGGTTGCCAAACTTGTTGACGAAGGGAAAATCAAAACTACTGTTTCACAAGTTTTAAGTCCAATTAATGCTAAAAACCTAAAACTGGTTCATCAACAAATTGAAAGTGGTACAACAAAAGGGAAAATTGTATTACATGGTTTTTAAGCAAAATTGAAAATTTTCCCCAATAAAATGGCAAGTATTGAACTTGCCATTTTATTAATAGTGAGGAGGTTTATTGGTTAATGGGTCAAAAGTGGCAATGCCTTCTGATAAATCCGATGATTCCACACGTTGATAAAGAAATTGCATTTGTTTTTTTAAATCAGCTATTTCTTGGGTCTGAATAGCGAGTTGTTGATTTAATTCTTCAACTAAATCATCCAAAAATGTAATTCGCACTTGCAAATCTTCAATGGGTGCGGACAATGACGCTTGATCATCATGATATGGTGGTTTAGTCATTTAAATCCTCATTTGAGATTCTGGAAAACATTATGGCCTATATTACCCTAAGGGATGTCCAACTTGCTTTTGGAGGACCTGCCCTACTCGATGGCGCGAACTTTAATCTAGAACGTGGCGAACGAGTCTGTTTAATTGGGCGTAATGGTGAAGGTAAGTCTACTTTACTTAAACTGATCGAGGGAAGTCTATTACCAGATTCTGGTGAAGTTTCCATTCAAAATGGTCTAACTGTTTCAATGTTAGCCCAAGACGTTCCAATGGACTCTGGCAAAGTAGCCGACATTGTGGCAGATGGTGCTGGAGAAGCTTCTGAAGTACTCAGAGCTTATCATGAAGCGACAGACGCTTGTATGCTAGGAGATATGGAAGCCTGTGACCGTATGGGTAACCTTCAGCATAAGCTAGACCAGCTAGATGGTTGGGCACTAGAAAATAAGGTAAATTCCCTTTTAAGTAAAATGGGACTTGATCCAAATGCAGATTTGGCAGACTTATCTGGTGGACGTAAACGCCGTGTCTTACTTGCACGTGCTTTATTAACTCAACCGGACGTATTACTTCTAGATGAACCAACGAACCATTTAGATGTTGAAAGTATTGAATGGTTAGAAAAGTTTTTACTCGATCAAAATAATTTAACGCTTCTATTTATTTCGCATGACCGTTCTTTTGTAGATAGCATTGCAACTCGAATTGTAGAACTCGATCGCGGTATTCTACGCGGATATGAAGGCAATTATTCACGCTATTTAGAGCTCAAAGCTCAGCAAATGGAAGCAGAAGAAAAACAGAATGCTTTATTTGATAAAAAGTTAGCTGAAGAAGAAGCTTGGATTCGCCAAGGTATTAAAGCACGTCGTACGCGTAATGAAGGCCGTGTTCGCGCCTTAAAAGCTTTACGTGAAGAATCAAAAGCACGCCGCTCACAACAAGGCAAAGTGAGTATGGCAACTCAAGATGCAAATCGTTCAGGTAAATTAGTATTTGATATCGAACATTTAAGTGTCGCTTACGATGACAATTTACTGATCAAAGATTTCTCTACCCTTGTTATGCGTGGCGATCGTATTGGCTTGGTAGGCGATAACGGTGTAGGTAAAACGACATTAATTAAAGCCATTTTAGGTGAAATCGAACATGGCGGTTCAGTTAAAACAGGTACACAGTTAGAAGTTGCCTATTTTGACCAATTACGTAATGCCTTAGACCTTGAAAAAACGGTAATGGCAAACGTTTCAGAAGGTTCTGACTTCGTTGATGTAAATGGCAACCGTCGTCATATCTACAGCTACCTTCAAGACTTCCTATTTTCACCTGAACGTGCTCGTACTCCAGTAAAAGCACTTTCTGGTGGTGAACGAAATCGAATCTTACTGGCTAAACTGCTACTCAAACCATCGAATCTAATTGTAATGGATGAGCCAACCAATGACTTGGATATGGTGACTCTAGAGCTTCTAGAAGAAATGTTGTCTGATTACAAAGGCACCTTGCTTCTCATCAGCCATGACCGTGCATTTATGGATAACGTAGTAACATCTACGTGGGTATTTGATGGTAAAGGCAATATTGCAGAATACATCGGTGGCTACCAAGACTATTTGCAGCAACGTCCAGATGACAAAGTAGTCGATCAAAAATCTGATGTTAAAAAAGCTCAGGCAAAAGCTGAAGCGGAAAAAGCTGCTGCCCAAAGTACCGTTAAAAAGGTCAAACTGAGTTATAAAGATCAGCGTGAACTTGAACAATTACCCGCTGAAATTGAAAACTTAGAAAAAGAACAAGCAGAACTTTCTGAGAAACTTGCAGATGGTTCATGGTTTGTTAAAGATGCTGATGCAGCAACAAAAGCAAGCCAACGTCTTACAGAAATTGACGAGTTATTACTCGAAAAATTGGAACGTTGGGACGTGCTTGAACAAATGAGCAAAGGAAACTAATTCGTTTTACTTTCCTAAAAGAACCTAAAAAAGAGCCTTCTTAAATTAAGCAGGCTCTTTTTTTTATATTGTGAATATAAGCTTTTAAAAATCTAAAGCTTATAAATCACATTCCTATAATGGATTATATCTTCGCTATTTTTAGTATTTTAAAATTTCCTTGTGCTTGAGTATAAGAATTATAAAAATAATTATGTTATATCTAACAGCATAATAATATTGGAGTGTTTTCGCATGCTGGAGCTTTCTCAAATTTTGGCATTTGGACTAATTTGTTTGGCGATGGTACTCACTCCAGGTCCCAATATGATTTATCTTATTTCTCGCTCAATTTGCCAAGGGAAAACCGCTGGATTTATCTCTTTAGGTGGCGTAGCGGTAGGCTTTATCTTTTATATGCTTTGCGCATCTTTTGGTATTACGGCGTTAATTGTTGCTGTTCCTTACGCTTACGACACTATTCGCATTGCTGGTGCAATTTACCTACTCTGGCTTGCATGGAAAGCACTACGTCCAAATGCCGCTCCTATTTTTAATGTAAAAGATTTATCAGTAGACTCCCCAGCTAAACTCTTTTTAATGGGTTTTGCGACCAACCTGCTCAATCCTAAAATTGCCATTATGTATTTATCTTTACTGCCACAGTTTATTCACCCACAACAAGGCAGTATTTTATGGCAATCAATTCAACTCGGTACGATTCAAATTTTTGTAAGCGTTTCAGTAAATGCGCTTATTGTACTTTCTGCGGGTAGCATTGCACTTTTTCTGCAAGAAAAGCCTCTTTGGGCAAATATACAACGCTGGCTCATGGGAACTGTACTGGCAGGACTCGCTGTTAAAATTCTTTTAGAAAACCGCCGATAACTCAACCTTCTTATTTCATCCTCTCTTAACACTCAATTGAACAGTGTATTACGACGATAAATTCAGTTCGTGATACACTTTTGCCTGTTTTAACTTTTTGAACTCTTTATATCGTTATGAGCCAAAAGCAGCCTTATACGCCCGGTGAATTTCAATGGTCCTTTTTATTACCTAAATATTGGGGTGTTTGGATTGCTATTGTCTTTTTAATGCTTTTGGCTATTTTACCTTGGGCCATACAATGGCGTCTGGCACATGGCGTAGCGCATCTGGCTTGGAAATATCTAAAATCACGCCGTAAAACCACTATTCGTAATTTAGAAGTCTGCTTTCCTGAATGGTCTGCCGATAAGGTTCAACAACAAGCTCAACAAGTTTTCGTCGATATGATGCTTGGGGTGTTTGAGACCTTAAATGCATGGTACAACCCACGCTGGTTTAAAAACCGAGTCACCATTGAAGGCTTAGAACATATTACAAATGCCCAAGCTCAGGGCAAAGGTGTTTTATTACTGGGGACTCATAGTACGCTTCTTGATGCAGGCGGCTATGTCTGTGCCCAGTATTTTGAACCAGATGTTGTCTATCGACCTCAAAATAACCCATTGCTCGATATGCTCATTTATCGTTGCCGTGGCACGATTTATAAAGCACAAATCGACCATGATGATATGCGTGGTTTAATTCGTCACCTTAAAGATGGCGATGCAATCTGGTACAGTCCCGATCAAGACTTTGGACTCAAGCAAGGTGTTATGGCACCGTTCTTTGGCGTTCCTGCGGCCACAGTAACCGCTCACCGACGCTTATTGAAAATCTCAAAAGCAGTTGCCGTGCCTTTATATTTTTACCGTCATGGGGATATTAAGAACCCTAAATATCATGTTTTGATTGAACCTGCGGTCGACAATATGCCAAGTGATGATGAAGTTGACGATGCAACACGCGTCAATAAAATTATCGAAAATCAACTTCGCATCGCACCGACTCAATATATGTGGTTCCACCGTCGTTTTAAAACACGTTCTGAGGGATATGAAGAGATCTATTAAATAATCTTCTGTAATGATCGCACTGTAGTTATAAACATCTAAATAAACACCAGTATGTACTATCGTGCGAAGGCGACAAGGATGTCGCCCGTTGGACTACGACATCATGGATGTGTCGTTAGTCCAACAAATGGTTTTGTTACTTTTGCCAAAACAAAAGTAGGTCGAACCGAAGGTTAATCTCTAAATTTCGACTTCAAAATCGTAAGATCCCGCTTTGCTACAACCTAAAGGCAAAAAACAATGAAAGTGATGCAACTTCTCCCAGAACTCAATAGCGGTGGCGTAGAGCGCGGCACTCTTGAAATTGCGCGTGCACTGGTTGCACAAGGCCATCAATCATTGGTTGTTTCAAACGGCGGGCGCTTAGTTGCTCAACTTGAAGCAGAAGGTTCAACGCACTTAACACTACCTATTCATAAAAAATCATTGTCGAGCTTGTGGCAAATCCGTCCATTACGTCAGCTTATTGAACAACATCAGCCTGACATTGTTCATGTACGCTCTCGTGTTCCTGCATGGCTCACTCATTTTGCTTTAAGAAAAATACCTGCAAACAAACGCCCCCACCTCATTAGCACGGTACATGGTTTCTATTCAGTTAATCGTTACAGTGCCATTATGACTCAGGCCGAGAAAGTCATTGCTGTCTCGGACAGCGTGGTTAAATACATCACTGACCATTATAAAAACTGCCCTCCCCAAGATATTGTTCGGATTTATCGTGGAATAGACCCCGCTGCATTTCCACATAATTATCAGCCATCAGCACAATGGTTTAATCAAGTTTTTAATGACTTTCCTGAACTCGAAAATAAGTTTTTACTTTGCTTACCTGGCCGTATTACACGCTTAAAAGGACATGAAAGTTTAATTGAATTGATGCAAAAACTAGGTGAACAATATCCTCAGTTACATGCGGTTGTTGTGGGTGGTGCCGATGTAAAAAAACAGGCCTATTTAAGCGAGTTGCAGAGCACCATTCAAAGCAAAGGGCTTGCAGATAAAATTACCTTCGTAGGTCATCGCTCAGATATTCGCGAATGGCTCGCTTTTAGCGACATTGTGCTCTCTCTATCCAATCAGGCAGAAACATTTGGTAGAACAGCATTAGAAGCGCTTTCAGTAGGTACTCCAGTTATTGGCTGGAACCGTGGAGGTGTTGCTGAGATCTTATCTAATGCCTATCCACAAGGTCTTGTTGAAGTTGGAAATGAAAAGGCTTTACTGGAAACAGTGAAAAAGCATATTGAACAGCCTCAAGTCGTTGCCCCTATCACCATGTTTAGCTTGAAAGACATGTGTGATCAGACACTGGCACTATATAAATCCATACTAAAATAACTTCATAAAAAAACCCGCGATCAACGCGGGTTTTTATTACAACAATAAAAAGTCAGTTTTATTTAAGCGATGCTTCATAAGCTGCTGCTTTTTCATAGTCGTATTGTTTTTCCCATTTACTAATCACAAGTACTGCAAGTGCGTTACCTACAACGTTCAACGCGGTACGTGCCATATCCATGATGCGGTCAACACCAGCAATAAATGCCAAGCCTTCTACAGGAATACCAACACTACCTAATGTTGCTAATAACACAACAAACGATACGCCAGGAACACCCGCAATACCTTTAGACGTAATCATTAAAGTTACAACTAAAATGACCTGTTGGCTAATTGACATTTCAATACCGTAAAGCTGTGCAATAAAGATTGCCGCGATACTTTGGTAAAGCGTAGAACCATCAAGGTTAAATGAATAACCTGTTGGGATTACAAAACTAGAAATTGCTTTAGGCGCGCCATAAGCTTCCATCTTTTGCATAATACGCGGTAAAACTGTTTCAGAGCTTGCAGTTGAATATGCCAAAATTAATTCATCTTTCAAAATCTTAAACAAAGTAAAGATATTGATGCTGAACATTTTTGCAGTTAAACCAAGTACCACCAAAGCAAAGAACAAGATCGCGCCATATACCAACACGACTAACTTGCCTAAAGGGATAAGCGAAGCGAAACCGAAGTTTGCAACCGTTACTGCAATCAAACCAAACACACCCACTGGCGCATATTTCATGATGATGTGCGTTACACGGAACATTGTTTCCGATACAGCATGAAATACGTTTAATAATGGATCTTTCGTTGTTGCTGGTAATGAAGACAAACCAATACCAAATAACACAGCAAAGAAAATCACAGGTAACATTTCGCCATGCGCCATTGAACTAATAATGTTCGTTGGGATAAGCGATAATATTGTCTGCATGATGCCATGAGACTGTGACTGAACTTCTTCAGTTGTATGCTTATATTGAGAAATATCAGTTTGAACCAGTTGAGACATATCAATGCCTGAACCTGGATGGAAGATATTCGCTGCAACTAAGCCCACCAAAATAGCGATAGTGGTAATAATTTCAAAATAGAGAATGGTTTTAAAACCAAGTCGCCCTAAACTTTTCGTACTGCCAACACCTGCAATACCTAAAATTAAGGTAGAGAAAACGATTGGAATAACAATCATTTTAATCAGGCTAATGAAAATCTTACCAAGTGGCGTAAGAACATTAGTTACAATACTGTCTTTGATTTCAGGCTGGTTATGTAAAACAGCCCCGACAACTATCCCTAGGATTAAAGCAATTAAAATTTGCCAAGCAAGGCTAAATTTAAAATTCTTCATAAGACAATCCTTATGCACCGCAAAGTATCAAATATGAGAGGGAGAAGACCACTAACTAAGAGTGAAACCTCAATATGTACAGTAATTTCCAAACAGAAATTCAAATGTACAAACAAATCACAACTCGCCGATCTGACGAGATAAACAACAATGCCTGTTGACGATCCAACATGTCAACGATCGGCACATTCTATTGAGATTTGTTAATTAAACAACCCCAATTTATCTCTAAACAGATGAAAACCCATATTTATTCATCAATAATCTATAAAAACAGAAACTTATCTGCAAAAAAAATTGTATCTATTTTCATTGAAAATTACTTAGATATAGATGAGAACTTATGGGCGCTTACCTATAATTAGATAGGTTTTAAAATTAAGATTAGCTTAAAAATATTTCTTTTATTTACGATAAATTAAATAAGGTATATATAAAATATTAACCCGAGTTCTGCGTCCTGCAAAACTCGGGTAAATGAGGTTGTGCTTTCAGGTTAATAGTTATTTTTATCGTTTCCGTTCCAACATCTAATCCGTGATGCTATTCCATATCAGCTTTGTGTATCCTTACGTGGGACTATCCATTCCCGTTTCCATGTGCCGATGAATGTAGAATAAGGTTTTTATCCCCCCCTGCCTATTCGCCCTAGACTCAAATCTTTGTACGATATTGCTTACATCAATTTTTATATGCTTTTTATTTATAAGGCTGTGCAATTTTATCAGTCACTATTTTTTCTTCTTTTTCAGCCTTTGCAATTCCTTCCTCTATGGCACTTTGAGCCTCTTCTTCATCGTTTTGAGTTTGCTCCAACTCCTCTTGAATTTGCTCAAATATCCGACCGGTCTGCAAAACCACATATACGGGAAAATGATCTGATCCAATATGCGGCAAACGCTGCATTTTAACTAAACCAAAATCGGTACTATGAAAAATATGATCTAAAGACCACCGCAGCAATGGATAATCTGCATGAAACGTATTAATAAAATGTCGCCCAACGCGTGGATCAAGTAACCCACTAATCCGCTGGAACAAGCGTGTAGTCCGTGACCACGCTACATCGTTTAAATCCCCCATCACAATACAGCTTTCATCTAAGTCTTTAATCTGGTCGCCAACAATCAAAAGTTCAGCATCTCGCAATGTGGAGTCTTTTGCCTCAGTTGGACTCGGTGGCTTCGGATGCAAACAATAGAGTTGAACCGGCATACCAGATCGTAAAGTCACAGTGGTATGAATAGAGGGAATTTCATCACTTAAAATAAATTTAACTTCAGTATTTGATAAAGGTAAACGGCTATATAAATGCATGCCGTATAAATTATCTAAAGGCACAGGAACACGATGGGGATAATCTTCCTCAATTTCTTTTAAAGCATTTTCCCAAGTCTTGTCACTTTCTAAAGTAAGCAACAAATCTGGTTTCAATGTATTGATCTGCTCAAGAAGTAAATGATATTTATCATTTGGGGTTAGAACATTCGATACAATTAATGAAATTTGCTTTTGTGGGTCTAACTGAGATGATTTCACCTGTTTAACCTGTTTTTTCCAGAGCAAGGTATAAGGCAAAACCATTTTAAGCTGATAGGCGATAGCAGCGATGAGCACAGCAAGCAATATTTCACGCCATAGATTCCATTCGGTAGGCCAAAACAGCATGCCAATAAAGGCAAGTAACCCAACAAACAGAATCTGCAATCGAGGGAAGTCTGCACCTCGAAACCACCACTCATCACGAGGAATAAGTGACCAGAAACTTAACCAAATCACCAGACCAGCCAAAACTTCGATATAAATCATTGAATTTTCTCTTTTAAGATGATTTGATTTTTAAAATTTTTGTCATCTTTATCAATTTTGTATGTAACATAAACAAGATATTCTACTCAATAAACATGGTGTTTTGTTTCTGTAACGCTTGCAGTTGTGGACACTTTTGATACACTCAACTCCCCCTAATAATTTTAACGCACCGAGGCAAAATGACATGAAAGTAGGTCTGGTCGGTTGGCGCGGGATGGTCGGTTCCGTCCTTATGCAACGTATGGTTGAAGAGAATGATTTTGCTCATATTGAGCCATTTTATTTCTCTACCAGTAATGCAGGTGGTGAAGCTCCTTCATTTGGTGGTAAGACTGCCCCAGCACTTATGGAAGCTACAGACATTAATAGTCTGAAGCAAATGGATGTCATTATTACCTGTCAAGGTGGTGACTATACGTCTGAAGTTTTCCCACAGTTAAAAGCAACTGGTTGGAATGGCTACTGGATTGATGCAGCCTCTACTTTACGTATGTCAGATGATGCAATCATCGTTCTTGACCCAGTCAACCTTAACGTCATCAAAGATGGTTTGGTTAACGGCACCAAAACTTTTGTGGGCGGTAACTGTACTGTATCGCTTATGTTGATGGGCGTAGGTTCACTTTTCCAAAACAATTTGGTGGAGTGGATGACTGCTATGACTTATCAAGCAGCATCAGGGGCTGGCGCACAAAACATGCGTGAGCTCATTACTGGTATGGGCTACTTATATAACAATACTAAAAATTTGTTAGATGATCCTAAATCTGCAATTTTGGATATTGATCGTCAAGTTGCTGAGTTACAACGTGGTGAAGGTTTCCCATCTGCTAACTTTGGTGTGCCATTAGCTGGATCATTGATTCCTTATATTGATAAACAGCTCGAAAGCGGTCAGTCAAAAGAAGAGTGGAAAGGTCAGGTTGAAACCAACAAGATCTTGGGTAATTCACAAATTGTTCCGATCGATGGCCACTGTGTCCGTATTGGTGCGATGCGTTGCCACTCACAAGCACTCACTATCAAGTTGAAAAAAGATGTTCCGCTTGATGAAATCGAAGATATGATTCGTACTTCAAACCAATGGGCAAAAGTTGTACCAAACACTCGTGAAGCGTCTATGACTGACCTTACACCTGTTGCTGTAACTGGTACCTTAACTGTGCCTGTTGGCCGTTTGCGTAAACTCAACATGGGTAAAGAATATTTAGGTGCATTCACAGTAGGCGACCAGTTACTTTGGGGTGCTGCTGAACCTTTACGTCGCATGTTACGTATCTTAGTAGAATACAAAAACTCATAATTTGGTCTGAATTATTCAGTCAAAACAAAAAGCCGATCACATTAGATCGGCTTTTTCGTAACTGGTTTGTGAAAATTTTACAATTTATTTACATTTCATTATTGTATAATTTTGAACGACTTTACGACTTATTAGGTCATGGATTGAGATGACTGTTTATAACAAATTAAAAATTGCCATTTTCACCATTATGTCTTCGCCTTCTATTTATGCGATTACATTAGACCCTATACAAATTCAGTCCGCGCCCGGCGATTTGTTATATGCAGAAATGAACTTCCAACAAGCTGACCCCAACGCTACCTTACAAGTCAGTCTAGCGACTCCTGAAGATTTAAGCGCTTTAGGTGTAACTCATCAACCGCCTGGAAATCTTAATTTTTATACACGTCAAAATGGTCAAGGTTCAGGGGTTATTGTGATTACCTCATCCCGACCTGTTAATGATCCTGAGCTCAATATTGTTGTAAAAATCAGTGAAGGTTCTGCAACTCGTTTGCAGCATATTAAAACTGTAATTAAACCCTCTTCTATTATAAAAAAGACCGAAAATAACGAAAGTACTTTATCCCCTCAGTTTGTTGTGAATGAAAAGGATATTGCTTTAAATCTACCAGAAAGTACTCAATATGCTTCATCAACGTCCGCCCCAACGGAAACAAACTCAAATAGTGAACAAAACCTTAATATCAGCTCTGGCACTGCCCCTGCGATAAATACAAATTCATCTACTCCAATTAGTGAAAACTCTTCGACTCAGGCAGCTCAACAAGTTGTAGCAAGCACTATTTCTGATCAGGCAGCAACAAAAAATCAAATTACATCTGCTGTTAATAAGTCAGATGCAAATAATTCGCCAAAAACACCAGTTAAAAAGTTAGCAGTACAAAAGAAATCTGTTCCATCCAAAAATCTCAGTCAAAATACTACAAAGAAACAAACCCTAAGTCCGTCTAGAGGACCTGTAACTTCAGGTAAATATGTAGTACAACACAATGAGTCTCTATGGAGCATTGCTAATCGTATTGCAGCGAAAACCAAACAGCCCGTTGCGAAAGTCATGCATGATATCCAAAAACAAAATCAGCATGCTTTTATTCAAGGTGACGTAAACCGTTTACGTCAGGGAATTTCTCTAAAACTCACCCATACTCCTGTGGCTAAAACTCAGCAAAATAAATCCAAAACAGAAATAACGCATGCTGCAAAATCGCCTTCTGGCCAAGCTAAATACCGCTTGCAACAAGCAGAAATGAGTATCGTGGCTGAAAATAGCCAAAATTCTACGCATGGAAGTGCTAAAAAGAGCACACAACAAAGTCAAAACAATACTGAGTTAGCAGTAAAAGTTATGACAAAAAGAGAAAAAAACGTTACATTACAAAGGAATGTGACCAAACTAAATCAAACTTTACGTTTAAAAGACCAACGTATTCAACTTTTGAATGCACGTTTGGCAGAGTTACAACAGCAGTTAAAAGCACAGCAACAAACTCACAAGCAAAAATATTAAGTTAAAACCAGAGTTAGCTCGCTTTATATTGCAAATATTTATTTTTTAAGGGGAAAGTAATGCTATATGTGATTCCGTTCATCATATTACTCGTGGTCGCTATTATTTTTAAAAAACGCGAGAATAGCCAGAAAAAAGAGGCCACCTCCCCTAAAACGGTAAATAAAAAAACCAATAAAAAAGCAAACTCTAAATCGAGTAAAAACTCGCGTGAAAAAAGTAAAGTAAATGTAGTAGAAGACACTCTTCCACCTATTCCACAAAGCACCCCTGTTCCAGAAGCTGTACGTCAAAAAATTCAACAGCTCATTCAAGAAAAGCAATATTCAGCTGCTGAAGCTCAAGTCAATCAGGCGTTAAAAAAAGACAATACTCAGCATGCGCTTTATTTATTGTTACTTGAAGTTCATATTGCACAGAAAGATGAGTTTGCTATAACACAACTGATTAGCCATATTCGTAGCTTGGCACTGAATGAAATAGTGACTCAAGCAGAAACTAGACAAAAAGAATATGAGTCATCAAGGCAACCCGATGCCATCGATTTTCCTCAAGCTCAAACATACGAAGAGCCCCAAAATAAACCAGACACTACAGCTCAGTTTGATCAATTAACAACAAGTTCTTCTGACACTTCTTTTGATGACTTACAGAATGACTATGTCCCTGTAAAACAAGAACCTCCTGTTGAAGTTGAACCTTTAGAGTTTAACTTCTCATTCGAAAAAACTGCAGCTACAGAAAATATCAGCCAACCTGTACATGAACCAGAAGTATCACCATCTCAGCAAGTACCCAAAGTATCGTCATCTCAAGAAACAAATGAGCTAGCTGATTTAGAGTTTTCTTTTGACTTGACACCTCTGCATGAAACTGAGGAAAAAACTCAATCAGTAAAGGTAAAAGCAGATCAAGAGAATAGCGTCAATGCTTTAGATTTTAACCTTGACTTAACTCCTTCAAGTTCAGAGACGAAATCTGTTGAACAAGCTCTATCATTAGATGAGCTTAAACTAGTAGAACAAGCTCCATTAGAAGCAACTTCAATCGCACCTCTTGAGTTTTCATTAGATGAGCCTGCGTTAGTTACAGCACCAGAGATTGAAACTCGAAACCATATAGATGTAGTAAATGAAGAAGCTACTCAAACTCAAATAGAGGATCCTCTTCTAGATGCATTTCCAGAATTAAAACAGTTAGATGAAAATGAGCTCGACTTACAACTTGCAGAACAATACATCAAATTAGGTGCTTACCCAGCAGCACACGCCTTGTTAGCAAGTAATGAGCAAAAATTCAACACAGAGCAACAACAACGCGCGAAAAATCTACTAAATCGCATAGCTTCTTAAGGCCGATCGTTTTACCATAAGCAGTCAAAGATGACTGCTTTTATGCCTGAAAAGATGAAAAAAATAGCCTTATTTTATATGGGTGGTACTTTTGGCTGTGTAGGTGAACCTTTAGCGCCTATGCCATATGACCAATTCTTACCTCAACTTGAAAAAGTTATACCACCTCACTTAACGGTTGACTGTTTTGCTGCCCCAAATATTGTAGATAGCAGCGCTTGTACAGCGCCCGATTGGCTACGTCTTATTCAACGTATACAACAGCTCCAACTCGAAGGTTATCAGCACTTCGTCGTTATTCATGGTACAGATACTCTTAGTTATGCTGCTGCGACTCTAGCTCGTTTTCTAGGACAGAGTTGCCATCTGGTTATTACTGGTAGTCAATATCCTCTCCTTAATATTCAAGGAGATGATACTCGTGAGTTTACCGATGCAATTGATAATTTATATCTTGCATTAGAGCAGGCGATTAGCTTACCTGTGGGTACTTACCTTGCGTTTCATCATCAAGTATTTCATGCTCAAACTGTGTTAAAAACACATACGACTGAACTTGACGCTTTTTCCGGCCTTAAAGCTGAATCTGAATTTACACCTCAGCAAAATGGGCTGATTGTGCAAGATACTCAAATTGAAAAAGCTGCTTCATTCCAAATTTTAAACTGGATGATGCAACCTATCGCGACCAGTCAACTTGTTCAACAATTACGAAACTTACTGCCAGCTCCACCTCAATTTTTAGTATTACAAGGTTTTGGTACTGGAAACATAGCTGTTAATCAAGAGTTGCTAGCAACATTAGATGAGCTCTATACACATGGCTGCGTTCCGATTCTCACGACTCAGGTGACGTTTGGTGGTATTGATCAACGTTATGCGATTAGTGCATGGGCCAAAACTGCAAAAATTGTCATTAGTAATGCACATAGTCACGCAGATCTCTATGCAAAAGCACTTCAAATCTATTTAAAATACTCAACCCCAGAACAATGGTTCAGCCATTGGAACGAAAATTTGCATTAAATAGAGGTAAAGCCATGCAACGTTATGCAGTCGGTATTGAATTTAGCGGAGTTCAATATCGAGGTTGGCAAACACAACAGCCAGGCGTTGCCAGCGTACAAGAAACCATTGAACGTGTGCTTAGCAAAGTCGCAAATGAACCTATAGCACTCCATGGTGCTGGTCGGACCGATGCGGGAGTACATGCGACAAATATGGTGGCACACTTCGATACGCATGCTATTCGTCCAGAAACGGGGTGGTTAAGAGGGGCAAACAGCCAGCTACCTAAAGATATCTCCATTCAGTGGATTAAGCTGATGGATGAAAGTTTTCATGCCCGCTTTAAAGCGACTGCTCGACGTTACCGCTATATTATATATAACACGCCTCATCGCCCTGCCCTCTTGCATAAACAAGTTACTCACGTTTACCAACAGCTAGATGTGAAAAAGATGATTGAAGCGGCGAGTAAATTTGAAGGCACTCATAACTTTGAAAGCTTCCGCGCAGCAGCGTGCCAATCAAATCAGCCTGTTCGACATGTAAAACATTGCCGTTTATTTGAACATGGGCGCTATTTGGTTTTAGATATTGAAGCAGATGGTTTTTTACACCATATGGTTCGCAACATTGTGGGATGTTTACTTGAGATTGGTCAAGGTATGTATGAAATTGATCATATCGATACAATGTTTGCTGCACAGGATCGTAAGGCAGCAGGAGTAACTGCTCCACCCGACGGTCTTTATTTTATTCAGTGTAATTATCCTGAGCAGTTTGATTTGCCACAGCCACCGCTTGGACCACATTGGCTTAATTTACCAGATTAAAACATTTAAAACTCAGTATCCAACATTAAATAAGATACTCGACAAAGTCATACGCAACCTGCCCTAAATATATAAGTATATGTTTTTGCAATGCATTAGATATTGATAATTATCTAACAGGTTTTGCGTATGACAATGGTTTTGGTTACTTTTCCCGAAAGAAAAGTAACTCTAGCTGAAGGCCAATCCAGTTATTAAAGCCTCAATGGCACGACTCCGCCATGACATAGAATAAATTAACGGTGTTGTTTACGCTTACGGTATTCAACCGGTGTCTCATTCGTCCAACGCTTAAATGCACGATAGAACGTACTTGGTTCAGAGAAGCCCGTTAAATACACAATACGTTCAACACTTTCATTGGTATTGGCCAAAAGTTTTTTAGCTAAACGACAGCGATAATCTGACAAAATTTGCTGAAAACTGGTATTCGCTTCACTTAACTGAGTACGTAAGCGACGCGGAGTAATATTCAACTGAGCCGCAACCGTTTCCAAGGTGGTTTCTCCACTTTCCAGCGTTGAACCAATTGCGCGACGAACTTCACCCACTAAATCATAACGAGCCAATTCTTGTAGCTTTTCTATTGCAAGTTGCTCATGCAATTGTAATAGCTCAGGTTCAGCCTGCCACAGCTGAAAATCTAAAATAGCTGGATCAAAATATAAACGTGTTTCTTTTTGACCTAAACTAACCGGACAGCCATATACGCGGAAATATTCATCCTCAGCTGCTCCTTCGCTGAAGTTAAAATCGATAAAGATAGGATGAAATTGCCCTTCGGTAATAAATTTAAAAAATCTAAGGATGCCCGAAATTGCACATTCAGAGAAATGACGATTGACTAGATTATCCGCACCGATCTGTTCGCCATTGGTTAAATAGCAACGCCCTTCCTCAATGACCAGTTTTGCATCAAATGCATCACTAATAAGTCGTTGATAAGCTAAAGCACGCTTTAGACCTTCACCAAAGGTTTCACTACTAATAAATAGGTGTTCAATCACCTGCCCTCGATACAAAGGCAAATGTTCACCCAAATGCAGACCGATATCAGGATCTTTACTGACTTCCTGTGCGGCAGTCCAAAAGGCGTACTGTGCACTTAATGGTGTACGTGCATTCGTATCGACCTGATTTAAAGCAACTCCTGCTTTGGTTAATATTTCTTCTGTTGGCAATCCTGCACGACGAATCGCTTGATAGCCAAAGCGTAATACAACTGATGCATCTGTTAGCTGACCCACGCAGTGCCCTTCCATGTAGATACTTCATTGATATTTAGGGCTGTTGACCTTTACGCAATTAACAGTCCCTAATAACTATGATTTTAGATTAGCGTTGATTGACCAAACTGACAACAGAATTACACTTCTTTTGTGAAAAAAATTACATCTTTTTTTATTAGTCATACTTTAACCAGATGCTTGAGTAGAAGTATGTCTATCTTGTTTTTTTTAAATAAATTGACTATAATTTGCGCCTTTCCAATTTGATCATCAGGTAGGCTATGGCCAATAAAGAGGAACTCATTGAGTTCGAAGGCGTTGTCACCGAAACGCTTCCTAATACGATGTTCCGTGTACGTCTTGAAAACGGTCACGAAGTTATTGCACACATTTCTGGTAAAATGCGTAAACACTATATTCGTATTCTTACTGGCGACAGTGTAAAAGTCGAAATGACTCCATATGACCTCACTAAAGGTCGTATTACGTACCGTGCTCGCTAATTAGTGAATGCAAAAAAGCCACTTCATAATGTGGCTTTTTTATTGCGTTGTTTATTCACTTAAGCGACTGGTTTTACATTCCACCGTTTGGCATTCACGCAATCTCTCTTGCAGCCAATGGTTTCTTTCTTGCGTTGTCTGTAAACGACATTGCACGTCTACGCTATTCCTATTTGAATCTGTACAGTTGGCATCACGCTGACGTATCCATGCGAGCTGAGATTTTTTAAGAATATTTTTTTGCGCGGTATTTAACTTTACTCGCAATGCTTGATAATTCTTATTCAGATCAACATCTGCACTCGCATAAATTTTATTGGTGCAGTAAATATCATCATAAGTATTACGGGCACTATCACAGTTATCTGCATAGACTGAAGTCATTCCTAAACTGCACAAAAATGCAAAAGCAATTCTTCTCATACTTTTCTTCCTTAAGTTTTCTATGAAATTATTATTAGAACGGTTTAAATGTAAGGATAAGTCTAAAGGTAAGTTCACCTTCTATTTATCATAATCTTCCTTTTTTACTTTACAAGTATCCAAATCCAACCTATTGTTCTTTAATAATAAATATAATTTCTTTATTGAGATAAAAATGAATATAGATACCCGATGTCAAATTGGCCTACTTTGTTTAATCATGATGAATGTGAGCGGTTGTACTAGCCATCCACGCCAATCTATAGATTTACAAGAATATTTAAAGGGCTTTGTGGGCAAATCTTCTGCAACCATTCGGCAAGATATCAATCTACGCAGTCTTGGTTTTCAAGTTGCAAATACTCCTCAAAAAACATCCAATCAACTCATCTATACGATTTTACGTCCATTAAATATTCCAATCCCGATGGTGACTAATGTCGATATGAGAGGTAATTCTGTCGCTATACAATCAGGTAATCTGAGTGGCAATTCTTACGATGTGAATTTCAACTGCAAAGTTATTTTTCAGCTTAAAAATGATATTGCTGAGTCTATTCAATATGAAGGCAAAGCCTGCTAAAACATAGGCATAAAAAAACGCAGCTTTAAGCTGCGTTTTTTAGCAAAGTAAGTTTTAAGCAAGCACGGCTACAACGGCCTCACCCATCTCGGCTGTACCCACTTTTGTCATACCTTCAGACATAATATCTGCTGTACGCAAACCTTGATCAAGTACTTGACCTACCGCATCTTCAATTGCTTTTGCAGCAGCTTCTTCACGGAAGGTATAACGAAGCATCATTGCAACAGAAAGAATCGTTGCTAATGGGTTAGCCACATTTTGACCCGCGATATCAGGTGCAGAACCATGACAAGGCTCATACATACCTTTGCCATTTTCATCTAAAGAAGCTGATGGCAACATACCGATTGAACCTGTAAGCATTGCCGCTTCATCAGACAAGATATCGCCAAACAAGTTACCAGTTACAATCACGTCAAACTGTTTAGGTGCGCGTACAAGTTGCATTGCAGCATTATCTACATACATATGTGAAAGCTGAATGTTTGAATAACTTGCTTGCTGTAAATCAGTAACTGTTTGCTTCCAAAGTTCTGTAACTTCTAAAACGTTGGCTTTATCGACCGAACAAACTTTACCACCACGTAAACCTGCAAGCTCAAAAGCAACTTTTGCAATACGCTTAATTTCACTTTCAGAATAAACGTCTGTGTTATAGCCTTGTTTTTCGCCGTTTTCGAGTTCACGAATACCACGTGGCTGACCGAAATAGATACCGCCAGTAAGCTCACGAACAATCAGAATATCTAAACCAGCAACAATTTCAGGTTTTAAGCTAGAAGCATCTGCCAATTGCGGATATAAAATCGCTGGGCGTAAGTTAGCAAACAAGTTTAGTTCACTACGAATTTTTAAAAGACCACGTTCAGGACGGATAGAACGCTCAATCGCATCCCATTTTGGTCCGCCTACTGCACCCAGTAAAATTGCATCAGCTTTTTTTGCCTGTTCACTTGTTACAGCTGGATACGGTTCACCATGTGCATCAATTGCCGCACCACCCAATAGGCCATGTTCCCAAGTCAACGATAAATTAAATTTTTCATTTACTGTATTTAATACTTTTTCTGCTGCCCCAACAATTTCAGGACCAATACCATCACCAGCTAAAATTAAAATCTGTTTAGACATGAACTTTTTCCATTTTCCAAAAACAAGCAGTGTTATGACTACCGCGGTGTTAGTTTTTTCTGTTCAAGGAACTCGCCTAGCCCTGTTGTTACATCAAATGGCCGACAAAAACGGCGAATAACACGCTCATCTTGCTCTAAGTCGACACATAATGGATCTGGTACAGAAACATTCAGCAAACTACCCGAACGGTTAGTTTTGTCTCGGTACATTTTAAATGTATAGCGATGGTTGGCATTAAACTGGTGAATCACATGGATTGTTTCGGCCCGATCTGGAGAAATCGGATAGAAACGGATCACCACTTCATATTGTTTAGCAGGCACAGATAAATATAAACTGTTGGTTTGCCCGAGCACTGAACCGTGCAACCGTACAATTCCTTGATGAATTGCCTGATTACTAATTCGTCGTGTTTGCGCATCCACTACAGTAATATCATTTAGTCGTTCAAATTCACAACTCTTCGCGCCCGAACAATATATTGCTGCATTCTGCCCCAAATTTTCTTGTTCAGCCTGCTTAATACGGACAGTATCCACTACATTGTACGTGCTCTGACAAGCACTGAGTGTTATTGCGCACAGGCTCAACAAAAAGCTATGAGTAACGTTCCTCTTCATTGTTCAAGCCCAATCCTCATCTAGTGCATAATTTTAAGGTGTTTTTATGCTTTAGCATGTTAGCAAGAGTTTGAACACTACGCCATGGCTATGTTTAAAATGTACCAAAAGGTTAATTTAACTCTTGGAATACCCAAGGACGAACCTGTTTAGTTTTTTCTTCATAAGCACGAATTGCATCCGCATTTTGAAGCGTTAAACCAATATCATCCAAGCCATTTAATAAGCAATGCTTGCGAAATGGATCAACTTCAAATTTAAAAGCTTCACCTGTTGGCGTACGTACTTCCTGAGCAGCTAAATCAATTGTTAATTGATATCCTTCATTGGCAGCACACTCTTTAAATAACTGATCAACAATTTCTTCTGACAAAATGACCGGTAACATGCCATTTTTGAAACAGTTATTAAAGAAAATATCAGCAAAGCTTGGCGCAATAACAGTACGAAAACCATATTCATTTAATGCCCAAGGTGCATGCTCACGACTTGAACCACAACCGAAGTTACTACGAGCAATTAAAACATTTGCTCCTTGATAACGTGGCTGATTTAAAATGAAATCCGGATTTTTTGGACGGACTGAATTATCTTGTCCCGGATAGCCTTCATCTAAATAACGAAGTTCATCAAATAAATTATCGCCAAAACCAGTACGTTTTATTGATTTCAAAAACTGTTTTGGAATAATTAAATCTGTATCAACATTGGCACGATCTAATGGTGCAACGATACCTTGTTCAACTGTATAAGCTTTCATGGTTTGCTCCAGACCGAATTAAAATGAACGAACATCAACAAAGTGACCTGCGATTGCAGCCGCTGCCGCCATTGCTGGGCTCACCAAGTGAGTGCGACCACCATTGCCTTGACGACCTTCAAAGTTACGGTTAGACGTCGATGCACAGTGTTCACCCGGTTGTAATTTATCTGCATTCATTGCTAAACACATTGAACAACCTGGTTCACGCCATTCAAAACCAGCTTCCAAGAAGATTTTATCTAAGCCTTCTTTCTCTGCCTGTTGTTTAACTAAACCTGACCCCGGAACAATCATGGCTTGCTTAATGCTAGATGCCACTTTACGGCCTTTAACAACCTCAGCCGCAGCACGAATATCTTCAATACGAGAGTTAGTGCAAGAACCAATAAAGACACGGTCAAGTTGAATATCAGCTAATGCTTGACCTGCGTTTAAACCCATATATTGGTAAGCACGCGTCCAGTCATTACGTTGAACGTCATCTTTCGCTTGTTCTAAGGTTGGTACAGCTTCTGTTACTGGAATCACCATTTCAGGTGAAGTTCCCCAAGACACTTGTGGCTCAATTTCTGCGCCATTTAATTCAACGACTGCATCAAAGACTGCATCTTCATCTGAATGCAAAGTGTCCCAGTAAGCAACTGCTTGTTCCCATTGCTCGCCTTTTGGTGCGTAGCTACGGCCTTTCACGTATTCAACAGTTTTGTCATCAACAGCAACCATGCCGACACGAGCACCAGCTTCAATCGCCATATTACATACCGTCATACGTCCTTCAATCGACATATCACGGAAAACTTGGCCACCGAACTCAATTGCATAGCCTGTACCACCAGCAGTACCAATTTTAGCAATGATAGCTAACACCACATCTTTTGGTGTTACGCCTTTGCCTAATACGCCATCTACACGTACTAACATGTTTTTAGATTTTTTCTGGATCAAACATTGTGTTGCTAACACATGTTCAACTTCAGATGTCCCAATACCATGCGCCAAGCAACCGAAAGCACCGTGAGTAGCTGTATGTGAATCACCACATACGACTGTCATGCCAGGTAAAGTTAAGCCCTGTTCAGGTCCAACCACATGCACAATACCCTGACGGATATCATTAATACTGAATTCAACAATATTAAAAGCTTTACAGTTGTCATCTAAGGTTTGAACTTGAATACGAGACGTATCATCTTCAATACCTGCGATACCTTGGTCACGTTCTTTTTTAGAAGTTGGAACGTTATGGTCCGGTGTAGCAACGTTTGCACTTAAACGCCATGGTTGACGACCTGCAAGTTGCAAACCTTCAAATGCTTGTGGACTAGTCACTTCATGCAATAAATGACGGTCAATATAAAGTAAACATGAGCCATCATCACGCTGTGAAACAACGTGGTCATCCCACAATTTGTCATATAAAGTTTTGCCTGCCATGTCGTCTTGCTCCATTGGACTGGGTAATTCTAATCTTTCTTCGATTATAGCCAGAGTTTCACATAAATCTAATTTATCATTTTTATAAATTAGAAAACTTTTTGGAATAAATTATAATTCCTTTGAAGTACCACAAATTTAATAAATCGTTTTTGTTAATGATTATCATTTGCATAATCAATTTTTAATCTTATACTCTCATCTCTATACTAAAAATATCAAAGTGGCTAAAGAGAATGATCATGGCTAATATTCAAAAATTCGTTGTAAATAATCAACGTACCTTAAAGAAAACCTTCAGCTATTACATTATGCATATTAGTGTAGCAATGATAGTTGCATACTTTGTAACAGGTAATATCTGGATGGCTTTAACATTAAGTATGCTTGAACCAACCGTACAAGCTTTTGCTTTTTTCTTTCATGAAAAAGTATGGGCTGCTAAAGACCGTCGCATTTCAGCCTTAAGCGAAAAAGAGACAACGGCTTAGACTAAGATTAGGGCGGTAATTCATAACTTTCTCACTCGTTTTGCTGCAAGCATGGTACGATTTTGGCTCGGCAACTTTAGCCCCTCGATTTTTCTATTCCAAGTTGAGTTGTATTATGAATCTTGCAGCCTTTGAAGCTTTTGTAAAAGTTATGGAAACAGGGTCTATCTCTGTGGCAGCAGATCAATTATTTATTACTCAGCCTGCTGTTACCAAGCGAATTCACAGCTTAGAAGAATATTTTGGTGTAAAACTATTTGAGTCCGCAGGCCGCGGCGTTCAGGCAACTCATGCTGCTCATTCATTATTACCCAAAGTTAAAAGCTGGCTCAATGAACTTGGGGACATCCACCACACCCTCAGCCATGAACAAACACAAATACAAGGTCGTTTAAAAATTGGAACGAGTCATCACATTGGCTTGCACCATTTACCTTCGCCGCTTAAACACTTTGTTCAGCAATTTCCGCAGGTCACCTTAGATGTGCATTTTGTTGACTCAGAGCAAGCGCATGAAAAAGTGCTTGCCGGTGATTTAGAGTTAGCATTTTTAACATTGCCTCCTTCAGGCGATGAGCGCCTTAACTACATTACCATCTGGAATGATCCTTTAGTTTTTGTTGCTGCCCCTTTTCATCCACTGGCACAAAAAAAGAATCTGACCTTACAAGATTTAATTGAATATCCGAGCTTATTACCCGCTGCCCAAACTTACACAGCTCAAATCACTTTAGCCGAGTTTGAAAAGCAAGGACTCAAACCAAAAATCACCATGAGTAATAACCCTCTTGAGTCAATTCGCATGTTGGTATCGATTGGTTTGGGTTGGTCAGTCTTACCAAAAACTCTTCTTAATCAAGATATGCAACAGCTTGATTTAGATGTCGAAATGAATCGTCAATTAGGCATGGTGTGGCATCCCGCACGTACTCAATCTAGAGCTATGCAAGAGTTGATTAAAATGATGCAGGATTAATTGTATTAACGACTATTTTTTTTAAAAAGCATATAAATCAAAACAGCAAAAGGGAGCAGCAAAAATAGTATGCCCCAGCTAAAACAGATAGCAGCAAATATAATTGCGCCAAATGCACTCATAAAAAATAAAACAATAATATAAATTAACAGCTCACCCAAAAGAACCGTGAGTAGCTGATCTATTAGCTCCTGGAAAAAACCATTGCCTCTTTTAATTTTAATACGGTTACTTTTAGTCATTGTCGTTCTTTTTCTTCTCGTAGTTTTAGTTTAACTAAAGGATGCCCTCAACTTTGAAGGGACATCCTATTAGATTTATGATGGCTTAAATTATGATGAGCTAAGCGACCAGTCCTGAATATCCCAATTATTTTCTTGAGCTAGCTTTTCAAGGCGATCATCAGGATTTACTGCAATTGCATGAGTTGCATATTCAAGTAAAAAACGATCATTGATTGAATCTGAATAAGCCCAAGACTCAGACACGCTACGACCTTCCAACCACCCATCTAGTCGTGCAAGTTTCCCCTTTTGATAACACGCTAAACCCGCAACTTTACCCGTATATTTTCCATCAGCAACTTCAGCATTGGTCGCTAAAATTTCAGTAATTCCAAATTCACGGAAAATGGGTGCAGTAATAAAATCACTTGTTGCAGTAATTCCAACAATCGTATGTCCTAAATCTTGATGTTTTTTGATTGCATCAAAACCTTTAGGACGCATTTGTGGACGAATCACTTTTTGCATGAACAATTGGTGAAGTTCAGTTAAGTAATTATTGTCGTGCTTTGTTAAAAATCCAAAGACAAATTCATTATAAGCATATGGGTCAAGTTGCCCTGCTTTGTAATCTTCATAAAACTTATCATTCATCTGACGATGATGAACCGGATCAACCAAACCTTCATTGACTAAAAATTCACCCCACGAGTGGTCTGAATCGGTATTTAACAAGGTATGGTCTAAATCAAACAACGCCAGTTTCATGAAAATTCTCGTTTAAACTGAAATTTAAGAAAAAAAATGTAAATCTATCTCCGCTAGTCGATAGAAATTCGTTAAGATCGTAGCAATTTAAACATTTTACTTTGATCTTTTCGAGCTGGACATAAAAAAGTGTTTGTCCCCGCGATTAAAGTCAACGATATAGACAATATTTAGGTAGCCAAATGATCGATTCAGAAGGTTTCCGACCGAATGTCGGGATCATTTTGGCAAACGATGATGGACAGGTTTTATGGGCAAAGCGCATTGGTCACAATGCTTGGCAATTTCCACAAGGAGGCATTCAGTTTGGAGAAACTCCTGAACAGGCACTTTTTCGAGAACTGAGAGAAGAAATCGGCTTATTGCCCGAACATGTCCAGATTATTGCGCAAACCAAAGGATGGCTGCGTTATCGTTTGCCACATCGGTACATTCGGTCAGACTCTGACCCCGTATGTATCGGACAGAAACAAAAATGGTTTTTACTGAAATTAACTGCGCATGCAAAAAATATTCAGTTAAATCTCTCCGACCCGCCCGAATTCGATGAATGGCAGTGGGTTAGCTATTGGTATCCGCTTGGACAAGTGGTGAACTTCAAGCGTGATGTTTATCGCAAAGCCATGGTGGAGTTGTGTACACAGTTGCCGATGCAACAATTACCCTAAAAATCATTTATCTAGCAAATGATTTTTATTAAAAGTGCTGTTATAAATACATTCATAGTCTAAAAAATACTGGAGTATACATCCATGTCAAACATGCAACTCGACACTCTACGGCGCATTGTCCAAGAAGTTAATGCGTCCGTCAGTTTGCATGAATCGTTAGACATCATGGTCAATCAGGTTGCTGAGGCCATGAAAGTGGATGTTTGCTCTATTTATTTACTTGATGAACGTAATCAGCGCTATGTATTGATGGCCTCTAAAGGCTTAAATCCGGAATCTGTCGGCCATGTTTCACTACAATTCGGTGAAGGCTTGGTTGGTTTGGTGGGGCAGCGTGAAGAAATTGTTAACCTTGACAATGCCCCCAAACATGAGCGTTTCTTGTATTTACCTGAAACAGGCGAAGAAATTTACAACTCATTCCTTGGCGTACCTGTCATGTACCGCCGTAAGGTTATGGGCGTTTTGGTTGTACAAAACAAACTTCCTCAAGATTTTAGCGAAGCTGCCGAGTCATTTTTAGTCACTCTCTGTGCCCAGCTTTCTGGTGTTATTGCCCATGCTCACGCGGTTGGAAATATTGACGTATTTCGTAAACCAAGTAATGGCCCTGCCTACAAAACCTTTCAAGGTGCTTCTGGTGCAGGCGGTGTGGCTTTAGGTCGCGCTATTATTTTATATCCACCTGCCGATTTAGCATCAGTACCTGACCGTGAAGCAGAAGATATTAGTCATGAACTTCGACTTCTAGATCAAGCCATTTCATCAGTTCGTTCAGAGATTCGCTCTCTAGATGAAAAAATGCATGATTCATTAATGGCAGAAGAACGCGCTTTATTTAGTGTTTTCTTAAGAATGCTAGATGAAAATGCATTGCCGGCAGAAATTAAAGAACTCATTCGTGACGGGCATTGGGCACAAGGTGCTGTACGCCGTGTGATTGAAAAGCACACTGCCCTATTTGCACAAATGGAAGATGACTATCTCCGTGAGCGAGTTTCTGATCTTAAAGATTTAGGCCGACGTATTTTAGCGTCTTTGCAAGAAGAAGATTCTAGCCACCGTGAACTGAGCCCAGACAGTATTTTAATTGGCGAGGAAATTAGTACCGCGGCGCTAGTGGAACTGCCTGTAGACAATATTGCAGCGATTGTGACATCAGAAGGTGCAGCCAATTCACATATGGTGATTGTGGCACGTGCATTAGGTATTCCAACAGTGGTTGGTGTAACTGAACTGCCTGTTAACACACTCGATGATGCAGAAATGATTGTGGATGCCTATCAGGGCCGTGTTTTTGTAAATCCTCCACGTCGTTTACGCCAACGTTATAAAGAAATTCAAAAAGAAGATGAGCAGATCGCAAAAGATCTCAAGCAATATGAGACAAGAGAAGCGATTACTCCAGATGGTGTATCTGTTCCACTGTATGTAAACACAGGCCTGATGATTGATGTGGTTCGTGGTGTACAACGCGGAGCTCAAGGCGTGGGCCTGTATCGAAGTGAAATTCCATTCATGTTACGGGAACGTTTTCCAGGTGAAGAAGAACAGCGGGCAATCTATCGTCAGCAGTTAAGCCATTTTGCCAATAAACCTGTAGTGATGAGAACTCTGGATATTGGTGCCGATAAAGATTTGCCGTACTTTAGTATTGAAGAAGAAAACTCAGCATTAGGCTGGCGTGGTATCCGTTTCACGCTCGATCATCCCGAGATTTTTTCGTCGCAAATTCGCGCAATGCTTAAAGCCAGTATTGGTTTAAATAACTTGCATATTTTATTGCCAATGGTCACAACAGTAAGTGAAGTTGAAGAGGTACTTTATTTACTTGAGCGTGACTGGATTGCAGTGCAGGAAGAAGAGCAAGTTAAAATTACCAAGCCTAAAATTGGGATTATGGTTGAGGTGCCGAGCGTATTGCTACAAATTGATGAGTTTGCTGAACTCGTCGATTTCTTCTCTGTGGGTTCAAACGACTTAACTCAGTATTTACTCGCGGTTGACCGTAATAATCCACATGTAGCCAACGTTTACTCACACTTTCATCCGTCAATTCTTCGTGCTTTAAGCCGTCTGGTTAAAGAATGCCATGAATACAAAAAACCGGTCAGTATTTGTGGTGAGATGGCAGGTGATCCATTATCTGCAATTTTACTCATGGCGATGGGGTTTAATACCCTTTCGATGAGTTCGAGCAACATTTTGCGAGTAAGAAAAGCAATTTGTCATGTGCCTATGACAGATGCACAAAGATTACTTGATGATGTGATGAAAATGAATAATCCGCTCATTGTGAAAAGCTGGCTTGAGTACTATTTTAAAACTCACGGTTTAGCTGATATGGTTAAATCGAATCGACTCGTAAATGTTTAATATTTAATATTTAAAAAAGGAGAGCGATGCTCTCCTTTTTCTTTCAAATAACTTAATAAAACTAAATATAAAAATTTCTTTTCACTCTCGCCGATACCCTACTTTTTAAACCAAACATCAATCGGTTTTTTAAATCAATATTGACAATTTAATCCATTTGAAAAATAAAACCTCTGCTTCTACTATATTTAAAGAGCGTTATTAAAAGATCTTAAGTTGTTCAGCAATTGAAGAGGTAATTCTATGCATCGTTATTTACAGGTTTCATCTTATTTTTCCTTTTGTTTTTTAACCTCCATACAGTAAATTGGAGGAATAACAAATAAAGGAATCTGATGCATTATTAAATAAAAAATAATGAGCCAACATCTTAGTGAAAAGAATTTTTAAACGGTTTCTCTCACCATGTGTTCACTCATTTCTTTATTTAATAAACATGAGTTTTTAAACCAGAAGTCCAGGAAAATGAGCCCTAACATTTTTACTAAGAGCTCAATAATTATTACCCAGAGAGAATATAACCATGTCAGACGAATCAAAATGTCCTTTTTCAGGTCATAACTCAAAACCAGAAGTAACGGTCGGTGGTGGCACGCCTAGTTTACATTGGTGGCCAAAACAATTACGTGTTGATTTACTCAATCAGCACTCAGAACGCTCTAATCCACTCAGTAAAGATTTTGATTACCGTAAAGAATTTAAAAAACTCGACTATTATGCACTCAAAGCTGATATCAAAAATGTGTTAACCGACTCCCAAGATTGGTGGCCAGCCGATTGGGGAAATTATACAGGCTTATTTATTCGACTAGCATGGCATGCTGCTGGCACATATCGTATGGGCGATGGGCGCGGTGGCGCTGGTCGGGGTCAACAACGTTTTGCGCCATTAAATAGTTGGCCTGACAATGCAAGCCTAGATAAAGCACGCCGCTTACTTTGGCCTGTTAAACAAAAATACGGTCAAAAAATATCTTGGGCAGATTTATTTATTCTTGCCGGTAACATTGCGCTTGAGTCTTCTGGGTTCCGTACCTTTGGTTTTGGTGCCGGTCGTGAAGATGTATGGGAACCAGACAACGATGTAAACTGGGGCGATGAAAAAGAATGGTTAGCTCATCGAAATTCTGAAGCATTGGAAGGCAGCAATCTAGCTGCAACCGAAATGGGTCTAATTTATGTAAACCCTGAAGGCCCACAAGCCAGTGGTGACCCAAAATCGGCTGCACCATTTATTCGCGCGACTTTCGGCAACATGGCAATGGATGACGAAGAAATTGTTGCATTGATCGCAGGCGGCCATACTTTAGGTAAAACCCACGGAGCTGGCTCTGCTGACTATGTTCAGGCTGATCCTGAAGGTGCGCCAATTGAACAGATGGGCTTTGGCTGGTCAAATAGCTTTGGTACAGGTGTTGGCAAAGACGCGATCACTTCTGGCTTAGAAGTGATTTGGTCACAGACTCCAACACAATGGAGCAATTACTTCTTTGAAAACCTATTCAAATACGAATGGGTACAAGAACGTTCCCCTGCTGGTGCAATTCAATGGGTAGCAGCCGATGCCGAAGCGATCATCCCAGATCCATTCGATCCAGCAATTAAACGTAAGCCAACAATGCTTACTACAGATTTAACCTTACGTTTTGATCCTGAATTTGAAAAGATCTCTCGTCGTTTCCTTAACGATCCACAAGCCTTTGCCAATGCTTTTGCCCGTGCGTGGTTTAAATTAACTCACCGTGATATGGGACCAAAAGCACGTTATTTAGGTCCTGAAGTTCCAGCTGAAGATTTAATTTGGCAAGATCCATTACCTGCTGCCAGCAGCATTCCATCGGCTGCCAGCATTGCTGATGCAAAAGCAAAAATTGTTGCGCTAGGGCTATCTGCTGGCGAGTTGGTTTCACTGGGTTGGGCTTCAGCGTCAACTTTCCGAGGTGGAGACAAGCGTGGTGGAGCAAACGGCGCACGTATTGCCTTATCACCGCAACGTGATTGGGAAGAAAACAGAAAAGCTGTTGATACCTTAACTAAAATTGAAGGAATCAAAGCATCAACTCAACTGTCATTAGCTGACTTAATTGTGCTAGCAGGTAACGTTGGCGTAGAGCAAGCTGCTCAAGCAGCTGGTTTCAACATTAGCGTTCCATTTGCCTCTGGTCGTGTTGATGCACTACAAAGTCAAACTGATGTCGAATCTTTCCAATTGCTCCGCGGCCTTGCTGATGGTTTTAGAAACTGGAAAAAAGAGGGAGTCAATGCAGCAACTGAAGCATTATTAATTGATAAAGCACAGCAACTGACTTTGACTGCACCAGAGTTAACCGCACTGATTGGTGGTTTGCGTGTACTAGGCACCAACTGGGATGGTTCGCAACACGGTGTATTTACGCATCAAGTGGGTGTACTTAGCACGGACTTCTTTACGAACTTACTCGACATGTCTACTGTATGGGCACCTGTTGATTCAACAAGCGAAGTATTTGAAGGCAAAGACCGTAAAACAGGCGCAGTAAAATTTACTGCAACACGTAATGATTTAGTCTTTGGCTCAAACTCAATCTTACGTGCATTGGCCGAAGTTTATGCTCAAGCAGACGGTAAAGAAAAATTTGTTCAAGACTTTGTTGCTGCATGGACAAAAGTCATGAATCTCGACCGTTTTGACTTAGCTTAATTAAAGTCAAAATAATAAAAAAGCCAGTTCAAATTGAACTGGCTTTTTTATATAAAGTAACTAGTTTTAGACAGTTAATTTATGCCCTTCGCGAATACAGTAAAAAGGATTCGCAAGTTTCGATGAAGCTTTAATCGCCTGCCCTAAAGCATGTTCAGGATCTTCTCGGTCTTCATCGGTCAACTGAAAAGTCCGATAATGAATCGCAACAGAACGATGGGCCTGTAAATCGAAGTGTGCATGTAGCGCATCTTGTGGATTCATATGCACATAACTCATCAGGGCACGTGGCTCATACGCCCCAATTGGAAGTAAAGCTACACGCGGTGCACCATAACGTGCATGAATTTGCTTAAAATGCCCCGCATAACCAGTATCACCTGCAAAGAAACAATGACCAGTTTTAGCAACAACTGAAAAGCCACCCCAAAGTGCTTTATTCTGGTCGCGTAGACCACGCCCTGAGCCATGCTGGGCAGGTGTATAGATTATTCTTAATTCATGATAAGGAATTTCTTGCCACCAATCCATTTCAATCACATGAAACTCTTTTGGTAGATAAAAACCATTCCCCAAGCCAGTGTAAATTGGCATAGCGAATTTTTGATGTAACCACTCAAGTGTGGCCAAATCCATATGATCATAATGATTATGGCTGAGTAAAACACCATGAATAGTTGGCAGTTGTTCTAACGCAAACCCTGCAGGACATACACGGCGCGGGCCACGGCCCTGTGAAGGGCTTGCATAATCACACCAGACTGGATCAGTAATAAAGTTATAAGGGCCAATCTGGATGAGTACAGTTGCGTGTCCAACAAACCAAACTTGCCAATCATCCAAATCAGCATGAGGTCGGTTTTGAGGCAATGCTACAGCCGTATTTACACGGGTTTCATATTCCTTTTGAATATCTACATTCCATGTATAAGAATCACGAGTAACTAACCAACGTAATAGCTCTTTTGAGCCTCGAGCTGGTGATTTCGGCTGTTGATTATAAAAACGTGTATCTGCTTCATGCCCTGACTCGGGATGACAAAAAGGAGGTTTTATCCATGTATGCGTCCAACAGGACTGAGTCGGCAATTGATATGTTAATGTCGGCTTGTCTTTCATGGGCTTTTCTATGTTGTAGCATCGGCAGAATGGATGTGTTCAGGTTTCTATCTTAACAATTAAAACAAATTAAGCTATGGCACTTACACTTATTTATCATATAAATATCCTTTTTATTGTGGTCAAAGCCAACATAAGTTGAATTAGATTGCCATAAAAGATACATAGATGTGTTGGGTTTATGCGTCGACAATTACCATTCTTATTAAGAGCACATGTATAACATAACAATAATTAGTCACCTGAAATTGTCACAGTGTTACTCGGTTTTGCCTTGAGAGGCCTTACTTTCTCAATTTAAAATGTTTTGGCAGCTTATAGAGAAAAATATTTAGTAACACTTAAAGCTGACTCATTCTGACAGAATTATATTTTATAATATTAGTTTATATTTCTTCATTTTTGCATACTATGAGAATTACCCATATGAATATTTAAAACATTTAAATATTTCTTTGATTAAGTAAAAATAATGTATTTAATCTCTAATAATTAATATATTTTATCAATTACTAGAACTTATATTTATATATTAAATGTTTAATGAAAATTAAAATTCCATTTATTTTATAAATACCTAAAGTACCTTCACGCTATATCCCTTTATGCTTTATACTTCACATAAATCATAGTAAGACATTTTTTGGATTAGTCTTATGGAACTACGCCACCTCCGATATTTCATTACCGTTGCTGAAGAATTAAATTTTAGTAAAGCCGCTCTTAAACTTTTTACCGCACAACCCTCCCTTAGCCAACAGATTAAAGATTTAGAAGAAGATGTTGGTGTACGACTTTTAAACCGCACTAAACGTAAAGTTGAATTAACCGAAGAAGGTGAAGTCTTTTTAGAACATGCTCGCCTAACCCTTGCTCAAGCTGAAAAAGCAGTTGCTCTGGCACGACAGGTTTCTAAGGCTAAACAGCAACTGCTCCGTATCGGTTTTGTCCCCATTGCAGAAATGAAAATTTTTCCTTACGTTCTTCCTAATCTGCGATTACAACACCCCGATCTCATCATTGAATTATCTAATCTAAACAACACTGAACAACTTAAAGCCTTAAAAAAAGGTGAGTTGGACATTACCTTTACTCGAGAAAATACAGATAGTGATGATATCCAAAGCCAATTTGTTTTGACTGAACCCCTGATTTTTTTACTTCCAAAAAATCATCCACTTACTCAATATGAACGAATTCCTGTCCATGCCTTACATGGCGTTGACTTTATTATTCCTGCTGCCGAGCAGTCACAAACATTACATAATACTATTTTAGACTTTGCCAAAACTCACAAAATTGATCTCAATATTGTTCAAAAAGCAGATAGCATGCTGTTTAATATTAACTCTCTTGGTTCAGGATTAGGTTGTACAATTTTACCTGCCTACGTTGCACCTTTAGGAATCAAAAACACAGTTGTCCGCCCGCTCGATATCGAGCTACCGACTCTAGATTTATTCGTAAATTACCGTAAAAATTCACAGTCTTTAGGCGTCCAAAAATTTATTGATCAGCTCACTAAAGTGTTTCATCTAGATAAAAACTTAACTCACACTTAATCAAAAAAGCTATATTTTATTTTTAAGCATATGATTAATAAGAACACCTTTATAAAAAGTATAAGTAAATATTATTTTTTATTTATTTTATACTTTTTATAAACAGTTTAACCCACCCTTTTGTTCTATTTTACCTACTCGGTAAAAGTAAATACATCTTAAATATAATTGAAAATCTTGGAATAAAACCTATATAAAACTAGGCATTATTTTCACCATTTAATAAAAAATAATATATTCACCATGTAGTAAAAGGAGATTAGGAAAAATGGTTGCAGTATTTCAACATCTTGGACGTAGTGTACTAAACCGCCCTCATTTCTTTATTGCTTTATTTATAGGATTTATCACAGCAAGTATTCTGACATGGTTAACTTCATGGAAATGGTCAACCATTTTATTAGTCAGCTGGAATACCTCTGTTAGCATATATTTACTACATGTTTGGCAGCTTATGAAAAGTGCCGATCATTCACAAATGCAACAGCAAGCCAAAAAACAAGATGAAAGCAAGTGGGTCATTATGCTGATTGTTTTATTGGCGTTAACCATGTGCGTAGTGGCTATTTTAATACAGCTCTCCCAGCTTCCTTCTGAGAGTTCCGCAAAGCTGGGACATGTTGCTTTAGCTTTACTTACCATTGTTTCTGCATGGCTTTTTATGCATACCGTTTTTGCTCTACATTACGCCCATGATTTCTATATGGCTTTGTCTAGAAATGAAGAAAATGGTGGTTTAGATTTCCCTGGAACAGAACATCCTACATATCCCGACTTTTTATATTTTAGTTATATTATTGGTACTTCTGCTCAAACTGCCGATGTTTCGATTACCACCAAGCATATGCGTCTTCTAAACTTATTTCACGCCGTGTTGTCATTTGGTTTTAACACCACAATTTTAGCGATCTGTATTAACGTTGCTGCTGGCTTTCTTACTAACTAACTTATTATTTACAAAAACAAAAAGTCACCCAAATGGATGACTTTTTACTTAAAATTTTAACTAGAGAAAACCGCACCTAATGCTTGCAAACTTTCTCGCTGCTTAATTGCGTCAACATAACGAGTAATGGCAGGATGAGATTCAATCGTCCCCATTTTCAATTGCCATAACAGCATTGCTCCAACACTTACATCAGCTGCGGTAAATTGTTCACCACATACATACGGATTTGCTTCGCTGAGCCCTTGTACCAATGCTTGGTAAGCATCATGGTAATCACCATAACCAACAAACACTTTTTGCTCAGGCGATACTTTTACTCCTAGGGCTTTATCAACACCCGCAGCTTCCCATGGACCTGCCATCACAAATAACCAGCGATAGTACAAACCACGTTTAGGATCATCTAGCGCAGGAGCCAAACCCTTGTCGAAAAATTTATCAGCCAGATAAGCACAGATCGCGCCTAGCTCATAAATCACGACATCGCCATCTACCAGTACTGGCACTTTTCCAAAAGGATTAATTTTTAGATATTCCGGTGATTTCATTTCGGTCTTGTATGCAACCTCAATGCGTTCACACTCAACACCTAGTTCGACTAAAAGCCAGTCGACCACAACACCACGTGACTCTTTGTTAGTATAAAGTTTAAGGCTCATTTTTATGGCTCCTTGTTTATCGTGAGCCTAGTCTACAAAACCTCTTTGTCAGTTTTTGTCAGTAGTCTGCGATTCTTGTGCCCACCACTGCTGAAAGAGTTGTTGCTTAAATGATGGGTATAATTCTTGGCTTAAACTCAGCTGTTGAATACGATCGATTCTAAAATGTCGAAAATCCTGCCTGAGTTCACACCAGGCAGCCAACACAATTTTGTCATTAAAATATCCCAAGGCAAAAGGCCACAAGATTCGAACACTACTTCGTTGCTGCTCATCATGATAATGCACCGAAATTTTGACTTGCTGCCGAATGGCTAAACGTACCTGTTCGACTCGATTTTCATCGACAGGCAACCATGTATTAAACGCTCTTAAGGTCGTTTGCTGTAAAAAATATTGCCGATGTTCAGGCAGAACAGAATTCAATTTAGCTAATACCGATGTAGATGCCGATTGTAATGATTGATCTGGCACACTCTTCAACCAATACAATGCCAAAAAAATAGCTTCAACTTCATTTTCATTGAGCGTCATTGGTGGCAATACAATATCTTCTTTAAGCTGAAAACCTATGCCTGCCGATGCCTCAATTTCTACGCCCTGCTCGCGTAAACTATCAATATCCCGATAGATACTTCGCACACTAATTCCCATACGCTCAGCGAGAACTTGCGCAGTGACTGGGTAACGGGCTTCACGGAGTTGTTGTAAAAGATTTAATAGGCGAATAGAACGACTCATTTTTCTCTTCTTATTGTTTTTAAATTTCAATGAGGGGGAATTATATCCCCCTCTTACTGCTTTAAATTAAACTAAATCTACAGCAGGTAACTGAGCATAACCATTTAGGAAGTGATGAAGCTCTTGAACATCTTTAGCAATCGTTAAAGGCTGGAACTGTTGTAAAACTTCGATCGAATGCACACCATAACCAACACCAATACGTGGCATGTCTAAACGCTGAGCCATCTCAAGGTCATAGCTACTATCACCAATCATTACCGCACGTTCAACACTCACCCCCGTCACTGTTAATATTTCTTGCAACATGAGTGGATCTGGCTTCGATCGAGTTTCATTGGCTGCTCGAGTCACATCAAAAAGATGAGTACTTTGGGTTTTTGCGATTACACGATCTAGCCCACGACGGTTTTTACCCGTCGCGACTGCAAGTTTTAAACCTTGCGCTTTCAAATCATGTAATAGCTCAGCAACACCATCGAACCATGCATCATTTGTAGAATTCGCAATATAGTGATCACCATATGCTTTTAAAATTGAGTCATGTAACTCAGGCGCTTCTGGGAATAAGGTTTGCATAACTTCGGGCAAGCCTAAACCAATAATGCTTTTTGCTGCTTCATCGGTTAAAGACAATTCATGTTGTTCTGCTGCATGCTGCAAGCTAGCAACAATCTGTCCAACAGAGTTATATAAAGTCCCATCCCAATCGAAAATAACTAATTCGGTTTTTAGACTCATTTTGCCACTCTCAAAGCCTTTAATAACTGGGTCATGTCTTCTGGCAACGGTGCTTCAATCGGTGGATAACCCGGAATATCTAAACGCATTGCGTGTAAACATAGACGGCGTGCTTCAGGGCCAGTGTACGCAGTCGTGTGCCCATATTTGTCATCACCAATCAATGGGTGTCCAATGCTTAAACCATGCACACGGATCTGATGAGTACGGCCTGACAAAGGTGACGCATGGATCAATGTTGCATTTTTAAAGCGCTCTGCTACAACCCATTCGGTTTTACTTGGTTTGCCATCTTTAGTCACACGTACACGACGCTCGCCATTTGCCAGCTCATATCGCAATAAAGGCGCATCAATGAGCTGTTTATCGAGACTCACCTGCCCTTTAACAATCGCAGCATAAGTTTTACGAATTTTGTGCTCACGCAACATATCTTGTAATTGTTTTAATGTGCTACGTTTTTTACTAATCATGACCAGACCAGAAGTATCACGGTCAATACGATGAATCAGTTCTAAATATTTTTTGCCTGTCGCTGCACGTAATGCCTCAATCAAACCATAGGCCATACCACTGCCGCCATGGACAGCAATACCTGAAGGTTTGTTAACAACTAATAGTCCTTCATCTTCATAGACTACTCGGCTCAATAAACTTTGTGCTACACCGTCACTAACAGGAGCGGCTGTTTCATCTTTTTGTTCGTAACGAATTGGAGCAACACGAATCTGGTCGCCAATCTCAAGTTTAGTCTCAGCTTTAACACGTTTTTTATTTACTCGAACCTGACTCTCACGAATCAAACGATAAATACGACTTTTAGGTACACCTTTTAAACGCGAGAACAGGAAATTATCAATTCGTTGTCCTGCTTGATGTTCATCCACCTCAAACCAAGTGACACTTTGCCATTGCTGTGTAGAATTCATACTAATATTTAAACCTGAATTTTTGCTAAATTTGATTAAAAAATGACCGTTTAGCTTAGTTTTTTCACAAGAAATCTAAGCTTAGCCCATAGGCAGATGCTGCAAGGTTTGATATAGTCAGCGCACGGATACCGCCGTAAGTGAACATCTAATAGGGAATTTCCCTGATTGAAACCTCAATCAAAATGATGCTTTCACCATCAGCTCGGATAGGTCCTAAAGAATTATGCCGACGCCGAAGGCTTATTATATCGGCAAAATGACAAACTGTTGTGTTTAATTCAGTTTGTTCAAAAAAATATGTTACCAACTCTAGTTGGTTATGGAACGTAAACTGATACACATCAAACAAATCGCTCCTTAATGTTGCCTTCAGGCTAAAGCGTTGATGCATTGGAACTGCCGAAAGCACCGATACGATGAACATTCCGTATCAAACTTCTAAAAAGAAGTCACTTCGCGCTCAATGACAGTGAAAGTCATTAACCAATGCACCGCTCACCCGCCAGTGAAGGACGAAGGAAGTCTGATTTAAAGGTTGAAGCAGTATTGCCTACATCACAGACGAGAATCGAAGTTAAGGCTAAATGTAGCCGGTAACAGATGACTCAGACCACAAATATTTTGAGATCTGGGAAATGATCCGTCGTGTTCGATGTTCGTTCAGAACCTTTAAGTTTGTGCGATATGTTGGTGTGGGTCACTATTAGGTGTCACACCCATGAAACGTATGTTGATTAATGCAACTCACGCAGAAGAAGTCCGCGTTGCACTTATCACTGGTAATCGTCTTTACGATTTTGATTTAGAAAATCGTACCCGAGAACAGAAAAAATCCAATATCTATAAAGGCCATGTAACCCGCGTAGAACCTTCTTTAGAAGCTGTGTTTGTCGAATATGGCGCAGGCCGTCAAGGCTTCTTGTCTATGCGTGAAATTGCGAACAGCTATTTCCAGGCAGACCCGCGACAAACTTCAAACATTCGTGAACTCATCACTGAAGGTACTGAATTACTTGTTCAGGTTGAAAAAGAAGAACGTGGAAACAAAGGCGCTGCCCTTTCTACATTCATTTCACTTGCAGGACGTTATTTGGTTCTTATGCCAAACAACCCGAAAGGTGGTGGCATTAGCCGTCAAATTTCAGGTTCTGTACGTGAAGAATTAAAAGAAATTCTAGCTTCTTTAAATTTACCTCGCGGCATGAGTGTTATTGTGCGTACCGCAGGTATTGGCCGTACTCAAGAAGAATTACAATTAGATTTACAGCATTTGCTTGACCTTTGGGCACAAATCCAAGGTACGGCAAGTTCTGGTCCGTCTCCAATGCTTGTTCACCAAGAAGCTGGCGTAGTGACTCGTGCTATCCGCGATTACTTACGTGATGACGTTGCAGAAATTTTAATTGATAGCGAACAAGCCTATAACGAAGCTTATAACTTTGTTAAAGCAGTTATGCCTCGCCAATTAGACAAACTTAAAACTTATACTTTAAACGAGCCATTGTTTGCTCATTTTGGTATTGAAAGCCAAATCCAAACTGCTTACGAGCGTGAAGTAAAACTTCCTTCTGGTGGTTCAATCGTAATTGATCAGACTGAAGCTTTAGTTTCAATCGATATTAACTCTGCGAAATCGACTCGTGGACATGACGTTGAAGAAACTGCGCTTAATACAAACCTAGAAGCAGCAGAAGAAATTGCTCGCCAACTTCGTCTTCGTGACATTGGCGGTTTAGTTGTGATCGACTTTATCGACATGACTAAAGAACGTAACCAACGCATGGTTGAAGCGAAACTTCGCGAAGCAACGCAAAGCGACCGTGCACGCATTCAGTTTGGCCAACTCTCTCGTTTTGGCTTAATGGAAATGAGCCGTCAACGCTTACGTCCATCACTTGAAGAAGCAACTGGATATGTTTGCCCACGTTGTCATGGCACAGGTATGGTCCGTGATTTACGTTCACTTTCGCTTTCAATTATGCGTAAAGTAGAAGAAATTGCTCTTCGTGAACGTCATGGTGAAGTACAAGTAGAAGTTCCTGTTGAAATTGCAGCGTTCTTACTCAATGAAAAACGCCATAGCCTTGTTTATTTAGAGCAAACGTCTAGTGTTCGTGTGACTATTTTACCTCACCCACACTTAGAAACACCTCACTATGAAATTCAGTACAATCCAGATGGATTTGCACCATCTAGCTACGAACGTACTGAAGCAACTCGTTCAAGCGAGAAAGAGTTAGGTTATGAATCTTCTGAATGGCATTTAGAAGAAGCAGATCATGGCCATGCTCATGCAGCCCCTGCTGCAAATAACGCGGCTGGTCAAAAGAAAGCAAATCAAACAGCTCAACCGTCTGCTGCTCAGCCAAGCACTCAAAAAGCAGCAAGCCCTCTTGCATGGTTAGAGAACCTTTTTGTTCAAAAACAAGCTAAAACTGTTGACCAATCTCGCTCGGCACAAAATGCTGCTGCGACAATTGAACAAATGGTGAATACTGGCGCTGTAAGCCGTGGCCAGTTTGGACAAGTCGTAGTACCAGCAGTTACTGAAGTTGTTTCGGCTCCATCTAACAATGCTTATATTTCACAATCTCCTGCTAAACAGGAAGTTCGTGAGAATGTTGAAAAAGACGATAAAGTACAACAACAGCGTCCAAACAACAAAAAACGTAAGCACAAAGAGCAACGTGAACAACATCACCATACTCAAGAACCACAACAACTGCAGCAACAACCACAGCAGCAGCCACAACAGGTTCATGAAGAAGTTGTCCAATTATCACGTCAAGAACAACGTGAGTTAAAACGTCAACAAAAACGTCAGCACCCAGATCAGTCACATCCACAACATCAAAATGATGGACAACAAACTGAAAATGCTGTGCCGCGTCGTGACCGTAACAATCAACGTCCAAACCGTCCAAATCGCCACCGCGATCCAAGCGTATTGAATGAAAATCAAAATGCACCAGCGGCACCAGTAGTAGTTGATGAGAAACAAATTAAGGTTGATTTGATTGATGCTCCAAAGCATGAAGTCATGAATACAGCCTTAGTGATCAATGTTGATCAGGCACAAAGCGAAATTATTGCTTTAACTCCTGAGCAACCTGTTGAACGCACTGAAACAACACCTGTTGTTGAAGTCGCTCAAGAATCGGCTCCAGCACCTGTTGCTGTTGTAGAAGAAACTGTAGCTGTTGAAGCAGAAGAAACTCTTACTCCTCCAGCAGACAACAAAAATCAACCGCAAATTCAACGTGCGAGCAATGACCCTCGTATGCGTCGCCGTGAACAACGCAACGCAAAACGTGCTAAAGCTGCGCTACCTTCTATTGCCCCATCGCAAATTCCAACGTTGGCGCAATATACGATTGGCAGCTTGATTCGTCATGTTTATGGTGAAGACTGCACCGTATTGATTGAACAGTTTGGTTTAGTTCCAACATTCAATCGTGCATTGCAGAAATTTGCAGAACAGTACGCAAGTACTCTAGTAACCGAAGTCGCGTCTGATGATGAAGACAAGAAGCCAGTTACTCGTGATGCAGAGCTTCCAAGCAATAAACCTTCACAAGAAGCAGAGCCTGCGCCTGTACTTGCATTGACGCCACAAAAAGAGCAGACACCACGTGTTGCTAATGATCCACGTGAGCGTCGTCGTTTAGCAAAACTTGCTGCTGAACAAGCTTTTGAGCAAGTTAAACAACAACATTCTGCACCAGAAGAAGCTGCTCCTGTAGCTCCGGTTGTTGAAGAAGCTGTTGTTGCTCCTGTTGCTGAAACGCAAGCACCTGCTGAATCAAAACAACAACCGCTTGAGCTTGATCAGGTTGCTGAAGTAGCTCAAAGTGAAACAAACGTAGAAGAAACACCTGTTGAAACGGTGGTTGAAGCTCCTGTTGTGAAACAACCAAAAGCATCGTCAAAAGCCAAAGCAGCCGCAGAACAAGCTGTAGCACCTGCAGAAGCGACTACTGAGGTTGAATCAGAAGATTCTAAGGGAGAACTGGACAAACCAAATCGCCCTCCTCGTCGTCCTCGTGGCCGTCCACCAAAGAAAGCAAATCCTGTAGCTGAGTAAATCATTTGCTCAATTGCAGCTAATTTAAACAAACCTAGTCATTTCGATGACTAGGTTTTTTTTGTTATTTTTAACCAATTAGGTTGATTGCACTAGAAGAAAAGTTTTAAAAGCATGGTGAACCATGAAAAATACTGTACTTTTGCCAACGCAACCTTTTTTGGATTGATCGAAAAATAAATAGGATTGATATGAGCCAGACAACACAGACCGATATCATTACGCTTGGTGATGTTGCAACGAGACTTCCTAGCTTCATCCCCAAAGTGCCCCATATCCTGAATGGTCTTAAACAGGCTTACTTAAGAACAGCAAGTACACCAACTGGATTAGGTGTGGCTTTTGAAAAAGCTGTTAAGCGAAATCCGCAAGGTATTGCATTATTATTTGAAGATCAAAGTTACTCATATGAAGCTTTAAACGAATGGGCTAACCAGATTTCTCATTACTATCTCTCTCTCGGCGCACGTAAAGGTGACGTGATTGCCGTAATGGTTGAGAACCGTTCTGAACTTATTGCCACTATTGTAGGCTTAGCTAAAATTGGGGTAACTATTGCGCTTGTTAATACATCTCAAATAGGTAAGGTCCTCGCTCATAGCATCAATCTTGTAAAACCAATTGCCGTAATTGCAGGTGAAGAAGTTCGAGCTGTAATTGATGAAATTCGTCAGGACTTAAATGTTCCTAAAGACCGTTTTCATTGGTTTGCAGATCAAGCTACACGTCAAGATGCGGGAACAGCACCTCAAGGTTATGCCAATCTTGCAATAGAAATTGATCAATTTCCAAAATTTAACCCATCGACTACGCAATCTGTTCATGGAAATGATGGCCTGTTTTATATTTATACCTCCGGCACAACAGGCTTACCAAAAGCAGTTATTTTTAAACACAGTCGCTGGACACTTGCATATGGCACCTATGGTCACATTTTAAACCTTGGCCCAGATGATGTGATGTATGTCACTTTGCCGCTTTATCATGCAACAGGTGTGGTTGTTTGCTGGTGTGGTGTGATTGCAGGAAGTTCTACCCTTGCAATTCGACGTAAATATTCAACCAGTGCTTTCTGGAAAGATGTTCAGAAATTTAATGCTTCTGCAATTGGATATGTAGGAGAGCTTTGCCGTTATCTAATGGATGCTCCTGCTACAGAAATTGATCGTGCCCACCGTGTAACCAAAATGATCGGTAATGGCATGCGTCCGAACATCTGGGATAAGTTCAAACAACGTTTTGGTGTTCAAGAAGTTCTTGAGCTTTATGCATCAAGCGAGGGCAATGTCGGGTTTAGTAATATTTTTAACTTTGACAACACTGTAGGCTTCTCTCCTACGCCATACGCCATTATTGAGTTTGATAAAGAGAAAAACGAACCTGTACGCGATAAAAAGGGTTGGTGTAAAAAAGTTAAAGCAGGTGAAATCGGTTTGCTAGTGGGTAAAATTACCAGTCGCTCGCCTTTTGACGGCTATACAGACCCAGAAAAGAACAAATCTGTGATTATGAAAGATGTCTTTAAAAAAGGTGACTCATACTTCAACACAGGTGATCTTGTTCGTAATATTGGTTTCCGTCATGCCCAGTTTGTAGACCGCTTAGGAGATACTTTCCGCTGGAAAGGTGAAAATGTATCTACTACTGAAGTTGAAAACATGGTTTGTGAATATGACAAGATCGCCGAAGCAGTGGTTTATGGAGTAGAAATTCCAAATACCAATGGCCGTGCGGGTATGGCAGCAATCACACTTGCTGATGGTGCCGAGTTAAATGAGTCTGATTTAGGCGAAATGGTCACTGTATTTAAAAAATGCTTACCAGCTTATGCAGTACCTGTGTTTTTACGTGTACAAGCTAAGGTCGAAACCACAGGAACTTTTAAATATCAAAAGAATAAATTAAAGGAAGATGCGTTTAATCCAAGCAAAACTTCTGAACGTTTACTCGCTTTGTTACCTGGTGCGAACAGTTATTGTGACGTTACAACTGAAATTTTTGACAACATTCAGGCATATAAATACCGTTTTTAGTTCATTTTTTAGCTAAACAAGAGGAAATCGTGCTTTTTATAGGCAATCATGCAAATGTTTTTGATTTACCTCTTGTGTTAGTTGAATAACTTGCTAAAATACGCGACATCAAAACAAAGGTGGTGTTAGAAAACTTTTAGTTATCTTGCACTTCACATTCAAATGATATTTGAATGTTTGTTCAGGGTCGTTAGCTCAGTTGGTAGAGCAGCGGACTTTTAATCCGTTGGTCCCGCGTTCGAGTCGCGGACGACCCACCACTTATCTGTTTTGAACCTATTTGGGTCGTTAGCTCAGTTGGTAGAGCAGCGGACTTTTAATCCGTTGGTCCCGCGTTCGAGTCGCGGACGACCCACCAAATTCTAAAAAGCCTCTCACTGCGAGAGGCTTTTTTTATTGTTATCGTATTTTAGTTTCATGACTAAAAGATGACGATGCATTTCTTATATAAAACCTCTTTAACCCAGTCCATAAAGATTTCCAAACGTTTAGGGATATAACTTCGGTTCGGATATAAAATATTGAGTGGAAGTGATTGGGCCGTATAAGCACTTAATACCTCAATTAAAATGCCTTGCTCCATTTTATCTTGTACATCATAGTAAGGAAGCTGAATAATTCCCAAACCTGCACATGCAGCGGCTATATAAGCTTCCGTATTATTAATACTTAAAACACTATCCATCATGACTGTTCCATCTTGATAGAAGAACATCCCCTGTTTTTCACCAACGGGACCTACATAGTTAATGAGTTTATGCTGATGCAAATCTTCTAATTGTTCAGGGATACCATAGTGTTGTAAATAATCGGGACTTGCACAGTTCACCATAATCAAATTGCCAACAAAGCGTGCAATCAAACTACTATCATCGAGCTGCCCTACACGGACAACGCAATCAATCCCTTTTTCAATTAAATCGGTAATGTCATCAGAACTGTTGAGCTGCAAGTGAATATCTGGATAGTGTTTATAAAAATCTGGTAATTCAGGAATAATCACCTGATGAACAATTCGACTAGGCATCGAAATTTTTAATGTGCCACGATAATGTTGTTTTTGAGTCTGTATTAATTGTTCTAGCAGCTCATAGTCAAATAATAGATTTTGGCATTCTGGTAATATTCTTTGCCCATCTTGAGTCAGACTTACTTTACGGGTCGTTCGATGAAATAGACGAACTTTATAATGATTTTCTAGCTGCTGAATCGCACTTGTCACAGTAGAACGCGGTAAATCCAGCTGATTTGCCACCTCGCTAAAGCTTTGCCGTTTAGCCACTTCTGTAAAAATAAAAAATTGCTGCAAACGATCCATTTAATTGTTCGTATTTTTTGAATAGTTAAACCAAACTAGCATAATTGATCAAAAATTACTGCCAATCTAGACTAAAAACTCATTAAAACAAGTCACCATAGGAACGATCATCATGACAACTCATACTCTTAAAGATAAAGTTATTCTAATTACAGGCGGTGCGAAAAACTTAGGCGGACTGATTAGCCATAAATTTGCAGAACAAGGCGCAAAACTCGCAATTCACTACAATAGTGCGGAAACTAAAGCAGATGCAGAACAGACTTTAGCAGATGTAAAAGCATTAGGTGTAGATGCTATCTTGCTTCAAGCAGATTTATCGCAAATCGAAAATATTGAAAAGTTATTTATAGATGCTAAGCAACATTTTGGTGGAATTGATATTGCCATTAATACAGTTGGAAAAGTTCTCAAAAAACCATTTTTAGAAACCACAGAACAAGATTTTGATAACATGAGTGATATCAACTCAAAAATTGCCTATTTCTTTATTCAATCGGCTGGTCGTCATTTAAATGACGGCGGAAAAATCTGTTCAATCGTGACCTCTCTTCTTGCAGCTTATACTGGGCTATATTCAACCTATGAAGGTTTAAAAGCACCTGTTGAGCATTACACCCGTGCTGCATCAAAAGAATTTGGAAACCGCCAGATTTCTGTGACTGCTGTTGCACCAGGGCCAATGGATACGCCGTTCTTTTATGGACAAGAATCTGCTGAAGCAGTGGCTTACCACAAATCAGCCTCAGCCTTAGGTGGACTCACTAAAATTGAAGATATTGAGCCTTTAATTCGCTTTCTGGTGACCGAGGGTTGGTGGATTACAGGTCAAACAATTTTTGCAAACGGCGGTTCTGTTACTCGTTAAAATCAAAAAGCCGCATCTGATGATGCGGCTTTTATTTTGCTTGATTATAAAAACTCTTCAAGCACTGAGTTTAAGAAAATATGGCCTTGCTCTGTACAAGCCAAACGTGAAACATCATCTACCATTAGCTTTCTAGCTCGCAATGAAGTGAGTACCTCGTTTAAATGATCTAGGCTTAAGCCAGTACGCTGTTCATATAATTCAGCTTTTACACCTTCATTTAGACGTAAAGCATTCATCATAAATTCAAAGGGTAGCTCATCCGCTTCGATTTTTTTCATTTGCAAATGTTCAGCGGGAACCTTAGCCAAATAGTCTTTTGGCAAACGAGTTTTCTGGAAACGATATACACCATCTGGTCGCGTAACTTTGCCATGAGCACCTGCCCCAATCGCAAGGTAATCACCAAATTCCCAATAATTCAAATTATGTGCTGAAGGCAGCTCTTTACGCCATGCCGAAACTTCATAATTTATAAAACCATTTGCCTTAAGATATGCCTCACCCTGTTCTTGAATGTCTTCAAGCATTTCATCTTGCGGTAAAACGGGTTGGGTACGGAAGAAAACGGTATTCGGTTCAATGGTAAGTTGATACCAACTAATATGAGTTGCACCATTTTCTACAGCAAGCTTTAAATCATGCAGCGCCTGGTCTATTGTTTGTTCAGGTAAACCATGCATTAAATCTACATTCACTCGCTTAAAACCAGCCTGCTTTGCCTGTTGGATCGCATCAATTGCATTATTTGCAGAATGAATGCGCCCAAGCTTTTGTAATTGATTGGTATCAAAGCTCTGCACACCAATAGATAAACGATTAATACCAGCTTCTAAATAACCTGCAAATGGGTCATGCTCTACCGTTCCCGGATTGGCCTCTAAGGTAATTTCACAGCCATCTTCAAATTTAAGCAAAGATTTAAGCTGTTCAAATAACCATACATAACCTTGTGCTGAAATGAGTGAAGGTGTCCCACCACCAATAAAAACACTATGAATTGAACGTCCCTGTGCCATCTCTAGTTGAGTTTCAAAGTCGGCGACCAACGCTTTTAAATAGGTTTGCTCGAGTTCTGACGAAAGTGCTCCGTCTGGTACGGCATGCGAGTTAAAGTCACAATAAGGACATTTTTTCACGCACCAAGGCATGTGGATATACAAAGATAAAGGGATAGAAGCAGGATTTAAAACGGCCAAGGAGCAGGTCCAATTTACACAATATTTCTATTTTAACATGACTGCATCAATGGGCTTATGAAAACATACCTTAATTGCTTTAGACTAATTTTAAACAATCTTAAATATTGATAAAAATGATGAAATTCTCAAGTCAACTCTTCCTATTTTTACCCCTAGCCTTGGGAATTGGTGTTGCCATGGCTTTTCAAACTGCTATTAATGCTCAGCTTCGCGAGCAGTTACATTCACCATTACAAGCGGCATTATTATCTTTTTTCATAGGTACTATTGTTTTAGCGATTATGGTTTTCTTTCAAAGTGCCGAGAAGCCTACATTAAGTGAAATATCAAATATTCCATGGCTTCTTTGGACAGGAGGATTCCTTGGGGTTTATGCAATTAGCATGAGCATTTATACTGCACCTAAACTTGGTTTTTTAACCTTTACAGGACTAGTCGTTTTTGGGCAAATCGTTATTTCTATGTTGCTTGATCATTTTGGTTGGTTGGGCACAGAAAAAACACCTGTTACATGGCAACGGTTTCTTGGGGGAGTCATCATCTTTGTTGGTGTGATACTCACTTTGCAACGTTAGCTTCATTTTTATATTTAAAAAGAGTACCTTTTGTGTCGAATGTCACATCTTTTCGGTCTGAATTAAAACAACTCTTCCACTTAATGCTACCGATTTTAATTACCCAGTTTGCTCAAGCAGGATTCGGGTTAATTGACACTATTATGGCTGGGCATTTATCTGCAACCGATTTAGCAGCAATTGCTGTAGGGGTCGGCTTATGGGTTCCAATCATGCTCCTGTTCAGCGGCATTATGATTGCAACCACACCATTGGTAGCCGAAGCAAAAGGCGCAAGAAATACAGAGCAGATCCCTGTGATTGTTCGTCAGTCATTGTGGGTTGCTGTCATTTTAGGTGTACTGGCAATGCTCATTTTGCAGCTTATGCCGTTTTTCTTACATGTGTTCGGTGTACCAGAGAGCTTACGACCTAAAGCAAGCCTATTCTTGCATGCAATTGGTTTAGGTATGCCAGCTGTGACCATGTATGCAGCTTTACGTGGCTATTCAGAAGCATTAGGCCATCCACGCCCTGTAACAGCTATTAGCATGTTAGCCTTAGTTGTGTTGATTCCTCTTAACATGATTTTTATGCATGGATTAGGGCCAATACCTGCTTTGGGTAGTGCAGGCTGTGGTTTTGCAACATCCATTTTACAGTGGCTAATGCTCATTACTTTAGCTGGCTATATTTATAAAGCTTCGGCTTATCGAAACACGTCTATTTTTGGCCGATTTGATAAAATTAATATGGCTTTAGTTAAAAGAATTTTACAGCTTGGTCTACCAATCGGTTTAGCTGTGTTCTTTGAGATTAGTATTTTTAGTACAGGTGCATTGGTCCTTAGCCCACTGGGTGAAGTGTTTATTGCTGCACACCAAGTCGCAATTTCCGTTACCTCTGTGCTGTTTATGATCCCGCTTTCACTAGCCATTGCCTTAACCATCCGTGTCGGAACTTATTATGGTGAAAAGAATTGGGCGTCGATGTACCAAGTTCAAAAGATTGGTCTCAGCACAGCAATATTTTTTGCCATATTAACCATGACTTTTATTGCTCTAGGCCGTGAACAAATTATCTCGATTTATACTCAAGACTTAAACGTAGCTCCTGTTGCGATGTATTTACTCTGGTTTGCAATGGCATATCAGTTGATGGATGCCTTACAAGTCAGCGCTGCCGGCTGCCTACGAGGTATGCAAGATACTCAAGCACCTATGTGGATTACGCTTATGGCGTATTGGGTGATTGCTTTTCCCATCGGTCTTTATTTAGCACGTTACACCCACTGGGGCGTAGCAGGTGTATGGCTGGGTTTAATTATTGGTTTAAGCATTGCCTGTGTTTTATTGCTCTCGCGGCTCTATTTAAACACCAAACGTTTAAGCCAAACCTAATAAAAAAGCCGATAATATATCGGCTTTTTTCTACTATGCAGACTTTGCTCTTGGGCTTGCTCCAATTTGCCAGACAAAAGGCAAGTCTGTACGGTTCACTTCCCAATCTCCAATTACTTTTTCTTTATAGATGAGCGGATTATGGGAAGACACTGTTCGAGCATTTCTCCAGAAGCGGTCGAGTTGTTTGGCCTGACTACTTGCTGACGCGCCTAAAGCATTAAATAATTGACTGGTTAAATCCAATACCAAATTAGAAATCACCACCTGCCCTTGTGCGGACTCAAGCTCAGCATCTACATTAAACTGATGCTCTTTCACTTCTAACTCACTAAAGTGACTTTCGTAAGCCTTCTGTAATGCTTCTGCTGTTTTAATCGTAATTGCTAGACTTGCATAGGCTTGAGCAGAGGCTTTACCTACCACCTGTAATACTTGTGGGTCGTGGCGGACTAAATCACCATTACCATGGCTAAAAATACGTTTTCGCTCACGAATTTCTTGGCTAAACGTTTCGACTGCAGCATGTGCAATGCCTGTTAGGGTCGCAAGGTGGACCACCTGATAAAAAGCGGTTTGATATTTAAAACGCTGGTCGAATGGAATGAGGTGCGAAGCTGGTAAATGAACCTGATGTACCTTTAAGGTACCACTGCCCGTTGTCTTTTGACCAAAACCATCCCAGTCATCAATGACACTTACCCCAGTTTCATGGCGATAAATAGCAGCAATCACATGACGGTCATTCACTTCATCGTAAGCAAATAAATCGATCCAGTCAGCAAAAATACTTCCTGTTGAATAGTACTTTTCACCATTCACCATCAAGTTACCCGAAGCATCTTTGGTTACTCGTGTAACGACATCACCAATCTGTACATTTCCAACTTCTGTCCATGCATTACCGACTAAATCACCTTGCACAAAACGTTGAAACCAGACTTCCTGCGAATGCTCTTTATGGGCAACTAAACGGTCTTCGACAAAAGCAAAGTGTCCACGCAATGCTTGCACAATATTCGAGTCTGCTTGCGCCAACTCTGCTAGAAGCTGGAAAAGTTGCGGTAATGACACCCCATCTCCACCATATTTAACAGGTACACGTACCGCACCTAATTTGAGTTCTTTTAACCACTGAATCGGTTCAAAAGGCAAGATTCGTTCTTTTTCTCGTTGAATTGCGCCTTGTGCAATTTTTTCAAAAACTGGACGAAATCTACTTGCTACTTTTTCATAGTCAGCGCCTACGGATAACTCTTCTAATTCAATTTGCGTAATTGTCATCTTTATTCTCCTAATCTTGTTTTTTCTTCAATTTAACTCCATGCATGACGAGGTGGCTGAACACCATTGAGGTAATAATTACCGACAATGTGATATTTCCAACGCACTGGATCATGCAAGGTGTGAGTGCGAGCATTACGCCAGTGGCGGTCCAGATTTAGTTCAGATAAGGTAGAACGTGTACCCGACAATTCAAAAAGCTTATTGGCAGCTAAAATTGCAACTTCTGTGGTGAGTACTTTTGCTTCAGCAACCAATAATGTCGCTTGGTTTACATTCTCTTCTGTCGTGTCGGCAATTGCTTGATCAATCGCATCTCCAGCCAAATCCAATACAGCTTCTGCTGCACGCAGTTTGATTTTTAGGTCTCCAATGTTCGCAATCGTATATGGATCATCACTGGCTTTTTCCAAACCTGAGTCAACCCACGCACGGCTATGATTTTTGACATAGTGAATTGTTTCTTCAATTGCACCACGTGCAATACCTGCATCAACAGCAGCTTGAATAAATTGTGAAATCGCACCGGCTGGAGTAGGACGTTCAAAAGCCTGATAAATCGGAACTAAATACTCTTCACGTACTGGAACTTGATTAAGTTCAACAGTGCCACTGGCCGTAGTTCGTTGCCCAAAACCAGACCAGTCATTAATAATATTGACGCCAGATGTCTCTCGTGGCACAAGTGCAGCATAAGGTTGGCCTTGTTCATTCACCGCGACAATCGGAATCCAATGTGCCAATAAAGCTCCAGTCGCAAAGAATTTCTTGCCATTAATTTCATAACCATGCTCGGTCTTTCGCAATGTAGTGGTGAGGTCTGCAACCGTTTTGCTGTGTTTTTCTGAAAAGGCATTTCCAAAACGAATCCCTCTCAAAACTAAATTAAAGAAGAACTGTTGTTGTTCTGGGCCTGCATCAAGGCGCAAATGTTCAACAAATGCCAAGTGATTTTGAGGAAGCTGTGCAAGAGATGGATCAACACTCGCAATTGTTTTTATGACCTCAGCCAAGGTTCGATATTTAACTTGCGCGCCGCCAAATTGCTTAGGCACAGTAATGGCCCATAAACCACTTTGTGAGAACTGCTGAATTTCATTGAGTGGTAAACGGCGCTCACGGTCTCGATCAGATGCCTCATGTGCAAACTCTTGGGCCAGTTGCTTTGCAATCTGAATTGCCTCTTCATCAGAACGAATAATATGGGCATCTTTTGATTGCTCAAATACTGACAAAGGAACCGCTTCAGATCGTCCATGGGCCGAATTTAAACTTGTCATAACTTTTGTTATCTCTATTTTTATTTAACATGACATTCACATTAGCACCAAAAAAACATCACCTTTATAGATATTAAAGCTTTGTTTATGAACTGCATTTTCAAAAGCTTTTCATATTTTTTACTATAAAAATAACATTTTGTTTTTCGAAAATTTTCTTACATGAGATAAACAATTTCGTATAGGCTTTTTAAGCTTTGTCACCTATGATCAAAACTAAGCAATATTATGTTGTAGTCAATGAGGTATCGAAGATATGGCAAAGAATGCAAGTTCACCTGGCAAACGATTTATGAAACTTGCAGGAATGACCGCGAGCATTGCAACAAAAACCGTTTCTAATTCGATCCGAAACTTTAATGCAGATGAAGATCAGAAACTGGCTGCAAAAACTAAATTATTTCAAGATATTGGTTTGCAAATTGCCGACACCTTGGGAGAAATGAAAGGCGCAGTCATGAAAGTCGGTCAAATTGCGTCGCAATATAAAGATATCTTCCCCCCTGAAGTTGCTAAAGCAATTTCAAAGCTACAACGCCAAGCACCCGCAATGCCTTTTGCTGCGATTCAACAACAAGTTGAACGTGAGCTTGGAAAGCCACTTAATGTTGCCTTTAAGTCCTTTGATAGTGAACCCTTTGCTGCCGCATCGATTGGACAGGTACACAAAGCTGTGCTGCCTAGTGGTGAGCAAGTTGTGGTTAAAGTTCAATATCCGGGTGTTGATGAAGCCTGCGAAAGTGATTTAAAACAAGTCCGCTTAGCCCTTCGTTTAATGGGTGTACTTAAAATTGATAAAAAGTTGCAAGATCAGCTTTTTGAAGAAATCCAAGATAGTCTCTCAGCAGAGCTCAATTATGAAATTGAAGCTCAGAATCTTGAAGTTTTTAAAACTTTTCATAGCAAGTTAGATGACAAGATTATCATTCCAGCTGTTTATAAAGATTATTCTTCAAGACGTATTTTGACACTGAGTCTTGAACAAGGTGACAGTATTGAAACTGCGAGCTCTTGGCCTATCGAAACTCGAAATACCATTGGACGTCGTCTCATACGCGCTTTAGGTCAGGAAATGTTCTTTTTAAAACGTTTTCACTGTGACCCTCACCCTGGTAATTTCGCTTTCCGCCAAGATGGTAGTGTCATTATTTATGATTATGGCAGTGTTAAAACGCTTTCAAATGAAATTGTGCAAAACTTTAAACAACTGGTAAATGCAGCTCGCCATGAAAATATTGACCTGATTGAAACAGAATTACTTGAGCTACACTCCATTACCGAAAAAGGTAAATTCCCGAGTGATCTATATAAACTCTGGATTGAAGTTTTATTACGCCCGCTCACTACAACCTATAATTTTGCTGAAAACTCATCACATCATGATGGCATGTTACTTGTGAAAAAATCTTTGAAGTATTGGGATGTCTTTAAACCTTCACCAGATACACTTATGGTCAATAGAACGATTTCTGGACACTACTGGAACCTGATTCACTTAAAAGTACATGACAATCTAAACGACTTGTTCAAAGAACTCGTTCCACCTTCAAGCTAACTTTATTCAATACAGGCTTATATATGATGCATTGACTTTATTTACTGTTATATTATAACATATCTATATTCAAAAATAATTAGGAGATCTCTCATGCGTAAAGATATTCATCCTGCTTATCAACAAGTGTTATTTCATGACACCAATGCAGATGCGTACTTCGTAATTGGTAGTACGATTCAGACGAAGCAAACTAAAGAATATCAAGGACAAGTCTATCCTTATGTAACGCTTGATATTTCAAGTGCATCACATCCTTTCTATACAGGCGAAATACGTCAAGCAAGTAACGAAGGTCGTGTTGCAAGCTTTAATAAACGCTTCGCTCGCTTTAATCGTAAGAGTTAATCTTACGTTAAGATTTGCTCAATAGACTTAAATCATTGGAAGCCTAAGACTATCTCCTCCACTTAGGCTTCTTTTTTTATGTGTATTTTTTCGATCTTTTAATATGTTGTGTATAAAAGAAAACTTATCCATAATTTGTATAAAAAATATTCTTATTTTTTCCACAACTCATCATTTTTTTATATTCGCCAAGCTTTCAAAATGCCTATTCGATGCTATGCTTAAAGCCTCATTTGATAGGAAGTTTAAGATAATGGCACAAGAGTTACTTGCCCAATTACAAGCAGGCACAGCAAAATTTTCAGACGTTTTAGCTCATATTGAAGCCCGTTACCAACACACTCCAACAGCTTTTCAAAATGGCGCACAGCATAACGCTGCTACTGAAAATCAAGGCAGTGCAAAAGTTTTCTCTTTTGCCAAGTTACAAGGTTTAGACCAAGCACAAACTTTAAGTTTATTTGCAGAACACTATGCATCTGTATTGGCAACCCCTGAGGGAACGGATCACCAAAATATTCGTCAGTTTATGCAAAATGGTTGGGATGGTGTGAAATTTGAAGGTCAGGCTTTGGCTGAAAAAGCTTAATCATTTTTTTTAGCATAGCCTCAAATTATGAGATTTTCTAAAGCTTGTTAATAGGCAATGCCTCACTTTTGAGGGCAAAAGTGACAAAACCCTTTGTTACGCTGATGCTACATCCATGTAGCACAGCGTAACGACGGCATCCATGCCGTCTATCACGATAGTGAATGCCTTATTTTTCTTATTTATTTGATTAGCCTCTTATATTCGATACGCGATAACGTCATTCGCAGCCTGCGTGGTGTCAATAAAAGATCGTTTTTGCAAAGCATAAGATAAATGGATTCAGTGAACAGGTTCTGTGAATGACAGATGCCTTTGGTTACTTTGGCCAAAACCAAAGTAACTTAATTAGCTGCTTCCATTAGATAATTCAACGGTAAAACCCTGCCGCAAATACCTAAAAAGTCATGATTGTATCTAGTCAGCCAAAATCAGTTGCCTGCTACCCAATAATAAGTCGCCAACCCCAAACACGTAAAAATTAATGATCCAATCAAATGAATGGAAATCCCCAACATCGCCATTCCCAACTTACCACTTTGTAATAAAGTCACAATCTCAATCGAGAACGTTGAAAACGTAGTTAAAGCACCACAAAAACCAGTAATCACAAAAAGCTTATAGTTCGGGCTTAAATCACTGTGAGCGAAGTAGGCAATCGCAAAACCAATAATAAAACCGCCGACCAAATTAACAGTGACAGTACCAAGTGGAATTTGCGGGTAAATCGGGTTAAGTTTTAAACCTAAAAACCAACGTAACCACGCCCCTAAAACTGAGCCTAAAGCAATTGAAAGTAGAGAATAATACATAAGACCACCCCTTTAGATAGACGCTAAAAGAGCAAAAAAGAATGAAGAAAAGTGTGACATAGCGTACTCCAAAAATAAGCAAAGTACGCAATAACCTACGTACCCAGCGATATAAATACATGAGGGTAACGTAGGCATCATTAGCCAATACGGCGGTTTTTCAGGGGAGGAATGCCATCTCCCCGTTTTAAGTATATTAGATCATCTTGAATTTGATTTAAACATACTTTGTAAAATCATGGACGTTCATCGTATTGCGGTAAATCATCCTGAATACATTCCCACTCTGCCTTAGAAGCAGCAAAAATATGCATTGTCGTTTTTTGGTCTAAGGGTGTATCAAGAGTGCCAATTCTTACACGATACAGTTCAGGCTGCGCATCACGCGAACTAATCAAAGGTGAACCACATTCGCTACAGAACCAACGGTATACACCTTCCACAGCGAATTTTTTGACTAAGTCTTCACCTTGGGTGATTTTAAAATCTGTACTTTTAACAGGAGCATTCGTGGCAAATGCTGTTCCATTAGATTTTCGGCAACGTTGACAATGGCATTGAATAATATCTCCGATATCGCCTTTAATTTCATAGCGTATACCCTGACATAAACAACTTCCCTGATAAAATGGTAATGCTTGAGACATGTTCTCGTAAATCCTATTATTATTGATCGCTCAAAAATAACACTTTTCACATACCAAACATAGCACCAAATTCGCTGTTATTTCTCTAAGAATGAATGTACCCCTTCACCAGCCGCTCGCCCTGTAGCAAAGCATGCTGTAAGTAAATATCCGCCCGTAGGAGCATCCCAATCCAGCATTTCGCCACAACAGAATACACCTGAGGTTTGTTTAAGTTCTAGGCTTTCAGTTAATGCATTCTGCTTAACACCACCCGCACAGCTAATCGCTTCTTGAATGGGTCTAAACCCTTCTAGCTTAATTTGAAGTGTTTTAATTTGCTGAGCCATAACCTCTGGTTGGTTCCATAGTGCTTTATCAACGACTTCTCTAATCAAGTTAATCTTGGCTGTGTCTAATCCTGCTTTACGCCAGATATTCGTGAGCGATTGTTTTTTACCAGCCTGCAATTTTTGAATTAACTGTGACAACTCTACATCGGGCAATAAATCTAAAAATAGATTTAAGCTTTTTCCTTGTTTTTGCTGTTCTCTTAAGGCACGTCCAAGTTTATAAATAACACCACTTTCTAAACCATAGTGAGTAATCACAATATCGCCATGTGTAACCTGGTTAGGATCAACCCATGCATGGACGCGTTTTAAAGGTTCACCAAAACAGCTTTCCATAAAAGTAGACCAAGCGTGCAATACGCCTGCATTACTTGGCTGAAAAGGCTCAATATCAGATTGATCAACCCATTGCTGCCATGCACCATCACTACCTAATTGTGACCACGACACCGCACCGCAGGCCAATACAACCGCATCGTATTGCTGGGTAAAAGTTTCAGTGCTTTGATTATTCTGATTTTGCAAAGTCACGGCTGTACCTTGCAAATCAATACAACGATGACGATAAAAGAATTTAACTTGCTGCTCGGTCAAATTTTTTAACCAAGCACGCAGTAAAGGTGCCGCTTTCATTTCGACAGGAAAAATGCGACCTGAAGTACCAACGTAGGATTCTATTCCCAGATTTTTCATCCAGCTTTGAATCCAGAGTGCATCCCACTTTTCAATCCATGGTTTTAGCCATTCTGAATGGTCGTAACGATCAATAAACTGTGCTAATGGTTCAGCGTGCGAGATGTTTAACCCAGTTTTCCCTGCCATAAGAAACTTACGCGCAGCAGATGGCTTTTGTTCATAGACATCAATATCATAAGCATATTGGCTCAGCACTTCAGCTGCCATTAAACCAGCCGGACCAGCACCAATAATAGCAACCCGCTTATTCGCCATGCACTTGACCTTGTAGTGGTGCAAACTCATCAAAACGAGTGGTATAGCCTTCAGGTTTAGTAATGATGAACTGCTGACAAAGCTCGCCACGTTCTAAATATTTAATTTCAAAATGAGTACGTGCAGATGTTTGAGCAATTTTTTCTTTTTGATAAGGCAGCTTCCATACATTAATTAACTGCTGTTCTGCTTCTTCGATATATTCAGGAATATTACTTGCCAACGTAATGGTTCCACCTGTTTTCAGGCGTGATAACAAAAATTCAAAAAACGGCATGTTCAACCAGCGCTGTGCTGGATTATGTGGTTCTGGATTTGGATAGAGAATAAAGAAATGTTCAACTTGAGCGGGGTGTAAAGCATGTACAACCCAAGGCAAAGCATCCGCATGTACAGGGACCAAATTATCTCTTGGTTCCAAACCATGCTGTTTTTGCATTGCTAAGAATTTTTCTCGGGTTCGTTCAATTGCATACAACGTGTACTGCGGAGATTGCCCGCTAAATAGCAAAGCATGTTTCCCCTTGCCTGCACCAATTTCTACGCAAATTGGTGTATTTTTAATCGGACTAAAGTCACGAGGCGCTTGCATACGTTGTGCTTGAAATTGACGAATCGGCATAATCACATCAAACTAAATAAAAATCGGCATAAGTCTAACAAGTCACCTGACTTTTGCCTAATCTATTTCTCTTCACTTTGAGGATATCGCTTTATGCCACGTACATTCCCCTGCCCACGTTGTGGTGAACCAAGTGTTTGGGAAGGTAATGAGTTTCGTCCGTTTTGCTCTGAACGCTGTAAATTAATTGATTTAGGGGCTTGGGCAAATGATGAATATAAATTGCCTACCCAAGATGCTCCTCAGCAAGACAAGGGTAGTCAAAATGAAGATGATTACGAGGATTAACCTGCTTTACCAGCTACAAACGGGTTAAATTGTTTTTCATAGCCAATGGTACTCATCGGGCCATGTCCAGAAATAAACTGAGTATCATCTGGCAAACTAAAACATTCACGTTTAATCGATTCAATTAACTGATCATGGTTTCCACGCGGGAAGTCTGTTCGTCCAATCGAACCTTTAAAAAGAACATCACCCGTCCAAAGTAAACCATGGTTTTTATTATAGAAAACAACATGCCCAGGTGTATGACCTGGCGCAAAACGCACCTCAAACTCATCTTCACCAAGTTTCAGTACTTCGCCACCTTCGAGCCATTGATCGACTTTAACGGGTTGTGGAATTGGAAAGCCATAACGTGCTGAAACTTCCTGAATCATGTCTAGCCAAAACTGATCTTCTTTGTGTGGACCAATAACTGGGACACTCCATTCTTTGGCAAGCTCACCTACCGCTCCAGCATGATCTAAATGCCCATGAGTCAGCCACAGAGCCTTCACTTTTAGACCTAAGGCTTCAACTTCTTTTTTCAAAACAGCAGCATCACCACCAGCATCAATCAAAACTGCTTCTTTCGTTTCACTGTCCCAAACAAGGGAACAGTTTTGAGCAAATGCAGTAACTGGAACAATTTTGACTTGAAGCATAAAAACCTCTGGCTAAAACACAATTAACGGTGGGCTAAGGTATGAGTGAGAGCATCAAGATTAGCCTGAACTAACCCTGCAAGCAAATCAATATGAGCCTGATCACTGTTTAAAGCTGGAATATAAGCATAGCTACCACCACCCGCTTGCTGAAATAACTCAGCGTTTTGAATCGCTAACTCTTCAAGTGTTTCTAGACAATCAGCAGAAAAAGCAGGACTTAATACTTGAACAGACTTAACCCCTTGCTGCGCCCAATCTTGTAAAAGCTGGTCTGTATAAGGCTTAACCCATTCTTGTTTTCCAAAACGTGACTGGAAGCTAATCGCCCATTCATCATCTTTTAAATGTAAGGCTTCGGCCACCAGCTTTGCTGTGATGCGACAACGGTCTGCGTAAGGGTCGCCTTTGTCTGCATACGGCTGTGGAATCCCATGAAATGACATCAACAGTTTTTCAGGTTTGCCGTGCTGCTCTTGGTAGGCTAAAACGCTTTCTGCTAATGCTTGAATAAACATAGGATGCTGATAATAATCTTTAATGATGGTCAGACCCGGCAAGTTCCGCTGAGCTGGAATCCATTTGGCAAATGCGTCGTATAACGGCGCTGTAGACGTTGCAGAATATTGAGGAAATAAAGGCAATAAAATGACATGCTCTTGCGGGTTCGTCGCCAATTTTTCTAAAACTTTATCAATACCTGGATGACCATAAGTCATTGCGGGTAAAACGGTTAAATCAAACTGTTTATTTTCTCGCTCTAAATAAGCCTGTACATGTTTGGTTTGCTCAAACACAATTTCTCGCATTGGCGAATCTTTTGACCACACAGATGCATAAGCATGTGCCACTCTTTTCGGGCGAAAAGGCAAAACAAACAGATTTAAAATAACCCACCAAATGAATTTCGGTATTTCAATCACGCGTGAATCAGATAAAAACTGTTTTAAGAAACGGCGCACCGCTGGGACAGTTGCCTCATCAGGTGTGCCTAAATTCGCTAAAATGACAGTAACTTTCGGTTTTTGTTCAAACGACATGTGTAAATGCCTTTCAGTTCATCTTATGACACTAATGTAACAGTTTTCAGTGTCATATATAAATTGAATCGCTCTAAGCTTGTAATCGAACGCCTCGATGATTCCATTTATAGCTCAGCAATATTTTTTGGGCTTTAGTGGTTAGTTTCCAAAGGCCATATGATTGCTCAGTTTGCGTTGGAACTATCCATCCTTGTGATTGCATTTGCTTTTTAATTCGAAACAGTGCCTTGTGATTAATCTGGGCACAAGCCACCGCATGTGCTCGTGGTAATTCCAGACGGGCATCTTCTAAACCAGCCTGATTTAAATATTCATTCAGACAAGCTGCAAAATTCTCTTCTGGCATCGCTGTTTCAAAACGCTTTGCGAGCACGCTTAACAACTGAGACCAAGTCATTTGTCTCTCTCGTTTAAGCTCTTTAAAGTTGCCATCTTGAAATGCTTGAATCTGATATTCAAATGCAAAAACATCTTGCGGTGCAACTTCGTTTAACTGCGTTGATGGCTCGGTTACTCGCTGTTCTAACTGCAAAATTTTACTTCTTAATAGTCTAATTTCGTCTTCTAACTGCTGAGCTTGATGAGCAGGAACCCAACCTTGCCCCATATGTTGCTCAACCATTAAAGGCATATTTAAACGGACGACCAACTCCAATTCGCGTGGAGTTTTAAAGTAAAAAATATGGTCTGCTTCGTGTAATAATTTTTTTCTAAATGCGAGAAATTTATCTTTAAGTTGTGGATGTGTTTCTTGTAAATCTATTTCACGCTTTTCAGGCTGTTCATGCATGAACACAATAATAGGTTTAGCCTGACTTAACGCATATTCATATTCTAAAGACAGATAACTCGCCCCAGAAATAGATTGCTCCCCATACTGACTTCCTAGAAGTAAGATTACATAATCACATTCATCAATCTGTCGACGTGCAAGTGTGGTTGTTAAAGGTGTTCGATGTTCTAGTCCCCAAGCAAAGAAACCCATTCCTACCAATGTTTGAGACAAAACCATTCGCTCTGGCTGCATATCGCGGCCGGATGTTGAAATAAAAATCTGATAGCGTGTATCGAGCACAAAAATACCCTTATCGCCCCATAATCTCTATATGGCCTCAATAAGCCAAGATTATGAACCGCCCCAAATAAGAAAAATAAATATAAAAAATACTGTGTTCTGAATGATGATAAAAATGATCAGTTCAAGTTATGCAATGTCCAAGTTAACTCTTGTGGAATCATATGTTGTAAAACAGGTTGTAATGCGTCGGCATTATTACCACTGACATAACATTCAATACGTGCAACATTCTGACCTATTTGGTCACATAATAACTCATTTTTTATTAAAATACGGGCTGTTTGTCGTGCAACTGCAAAGCCAGAATCAACCAATGTGAATTGGTTATCAAAAAGATGATGGATGGCTTCATTTAAGAAAGGATAGTGTGTGCAACCAAGTACTAAATAATCAGCGCCTTGCTCAGCGGCAGGCTGTAAAGCGTCTTTCAAGGCGGTTAAACATGCCGGACTCATTTGTTGTCCTGCTTCCACACAAGGTACGAGTTCGAGATTAGTTAAAGTCATTACTTTAACACCCGCCGGAACAGCAAACTTTTCGACAACATCTTTAATGAGTTGTCCACGAAAAGTGGCAGGTGTTGCCAACACAGCAACCACCTTGGAGCGTGTTTGTAATACTGCTGGTTTTAACGCTGGCACTAAACCCACTATTGGAAAATGTTCGCCATAATGTTCGCGCAAGTGATCAAGGCTAAATGCTGAAGCGGTATTACAAGCAACCACCGCAATTTTGCAACCCTGACGATATAACCAATCAACAGCTCGAGCCGTGAGTTCTCTAATTTCGTCATCAGAACGTGGACCATAAGGAACGTAGGCCGTGTCGGCATAATAAACAATGCGTTCATTCGGCAAATATCTAGCTATTTCTGCTGCAACAGACATTCCCCCAATTCCCGAATCAAAAATACCAATTGGGGCATCAGCAGATGCGTTAGGCATAGGTTCTAGATCGGTAAATAGAGGTTGTATGGCTGTCATGGCTGTACTGAAGTGTCGGAAATTTTCACTTCCTAAAGCTTAAACCTCAAGTGCCTAATTGCAAGAGCAAATTACCACTTTTTAACTCTAAAACGGTTTCACCATTATCTTTTTCGATGAGTGTTCCATAGTTCACTAAATGATAAAAAGACTGGCGTTGAATAAGCGCATTAATACCAAATCGCACATGCACATAAGGACGCAATTCCCCTGCATATTCACGCATAAAAATTGGATGTTCGGCATCAACCAAAATCACATCTTGATTCGTCGTGGTCAGTTGTAAAAACTGATCACCTGAAATTTCGACTTGATCCACCTGATTGACTAATAAAGGTTCATCTTCAACTTCGATTTCAATTTGTTCTACGGGGGTTTTCAGGTAGAATTTACCCTCTTCTTTCCATAGGACTTTGGTAAATAGATCTAATAGGGCTTGGCGCTTAATTAATTGACCTTCGTGCCACCATTCTCCATTGGCTTTAACCGTCAAATCCATTTTGCCGCAATGCTTTGGATGCCATTGCTCTAAAGGTGGGATTGACCTTTTGTGACTTTGCTGTACACCTTTTAAGTATTGTGCAATGTTCATTAAGTTTTTATCATCAGATAACGGTATTTTTCCCATATCCGATGGGGAATTATTTTGATTTACCATAGTTTATGCCTTGCTGACGAAAAAATGTTACGACTCAGCCAATTGGCTAGATCATGGTTTAAACCTATACTAGCCAAAACGATAAAAGGCACAATAGCATATTTGCGCCTATGGATTAAAACACTCACGGCAGCACCGAATTTCTGAATATGACGGTTGCCACCTTTAAGTATTGAGGAGTCCTACATGGAACACATCGAACGTGAATCGATGGAGTTTGACGTTGTCATCGTAGGTGCAGGACCTGCAGGTCTATCTGCTGCGATTAAGATCCGTCAATTAGCGATTGAAAATAACTTACCCGATCTTTCTGTTTGTGTAGTTGAAAAAGGCTCTGAAGTAGGTGCGCATATCTTGTCTGGTGCTGTGCTTGAGCCACGTGCCATCAATGAACTTTTCCCGAACTGGAAAGAAGAAGGCGCGCCTCTTAATGTACCCGTTACTGAAGATAAGACTTTCTTCTTACTTTCAGAAACAACATCTAAAGAATTTCCTCACTGGATGGTTCCTAAAACCATGCACAATGATGGTAACTATGTTATCTCTTTAGGTAACGTAGTTCGCTGGTTAGGCCAAAAAGCAGAAGAACTAGAAGTTTCTATCTTCCCTGGCTTTGCTGCATCTGAAGTGCTTTACCATGAAGACGGTACTGTAAAAGGTATTCAAACAGGTGACATGGGTATTGGTAAAGATGGCGAGCCAACGCATAACTTTACTCCGGGCTATGAACTTCACGCTAAATATACCCTCTTTGCTGAAGGTTGCCGTGGTCACTTAGGCAAACGCCTGATTGCAAAATATAACCTCGATAAAAATGTTGATCCTCAGCACTACGGTATTGGGATTAAAGAGCTTTGGGAAATTGACCCAGCAAAACATAAGCCAGGTTTAGTCATGCACGGCGCTGGCTGGCCATTGGCTGAAACAGCTTCTTCAGGCGGCTGGTGGTTATATCACGCTGAAAACAACCAAGTCACTTTGGGTATGATCGTGGACTTGTCTTATGAAAATCCACACATGTATCCATTTATGGAAATGCAGCGCTGGAAAACTCACCCACTGATTAAACAGTATTTAGAAGGTGGTAAACGCATTTCTTACGGCGCACGTGCTGTAGTGAAAGGCGGTTTTAACTCACTGCCTAAATTGACTTTCCCAGGCGGTTGCTTAATTGGTGATGATGCAGGTTTCTTAAACTTTGCAAAAATCAAAGGCTCACACACTGCCATGAAATCAGGCATGTTATGTGGTGAAGCTGTATTTGAAGCAATTGCTGCTGGTGTAGAAAAAGGCGGTGACCTTGCCATTGCACGTGTTACTGAAGGCGAAGATTTATTCACTAAAGAATTGACTTCATACACTGACAAATTCAACAACAGCTGGTTAAAAGAAGAGCTTTATAACTCTCGTAACTTTGGTCCAGCAATGCACAAGTTTGGTCAGTGGATTGGTGGTGCATTTAACTTTATCGACCAGAATGTCTTTAAAGTGCCATTTACTTTGCATGACTTGAAGCAAGACTTCGCTGTACTAAAAACAGTTGATGCAACCAGCTTCAAACCAAACTATCCAAAACCGGATGGCAAGCTTACATTTGACCGTTTATCTTCTGTGTTTATCTCAAACACTGTTCATGAAGAAAATCAGCCAGCTCACTTGAAGCTTACTGATCCTTCAATTCCAGTGAATGTGAACTTACCAAAATGGGATGAGCCAGCTCAGCGCTACTGCCCTGCTGGTGTTTACGAAATCATGGAAGAGAATGATGGCTCTAAACGCTTCCAGATTAACGCAGCGAACTGTGTTCACTGTAAGACCTGTGATATTAAAGACCCATCTCAAAACATCACATGGGTAACGCCAGAAGGCGGCGGTGGTCCAAACTACCCGAACATGTAATACAAAAAAGCCCCGATTATTCGGGGCTTTTTATTCATTTAAAGCTAGAACAGCCTTATCCTTTCTGTACCAGATAACGGTATTCTTTATGATTCTGATCATCCAGAACTTCTTCTTTGAGCAATAATTCATGCCCCAAATGCATACAAAACTTTGGAATATCCCATGAAGTCGAAGGGTCCGTTGCTAGCACTTCCACAACATCTCCTGATTTTGCTTTACGAATCGCTTGATGCAACATCATGACAGGTTCAGGACAACGTAAACCACGTGTATTAATTTGGACAGTAGGTGAAATGGATTGTTCCGACATGACAAACTCGAACAAATAGAATTTTCACATTTTAGCATAAACAAATTACTGACCTGTTAACTGTAACGGGCTTTTACATAACAATATGCGTTTTGTCTTTTAGCTTGTTTTATAGATGCATAAGCATCTTTTCTTCGGTATGATTCAAAGTATTCATTTGATAGATTGAGTCTTTAGGAAAGATCATGCAAGAGGAACCAGGTCCGTCGTGGGGAATGCGCGGCTTACGAAAATGGTTAGGTACAGCACCAGAAACCCGTGATGAATTATTAAAATTAGTCCAAAATTCACGTCGCTTTTTAGAACCAGATACTGTTGCCATGCTTGAAGGTGTTCTTGACCTTCCCGCTACAAAAATTCGTGAAGTCATGACACCACGAACAGCAATGATCAGTTTGCAAGAAGATGATCAGTTACTTGATATTCTTGATGTACTGGTTGAGTCTGCTCACTCACGCTTTCCAGTCTTCTCTTCTGATCAGCCTGATAATGTTGTCGGGATTTTGCTCGCAAAAGATTTGTTGCCGTTTCTAACCGAACCGAATACCAAAGTCGATATTCGAGTTCTTATGCGTCAGCCTTTATTTGTTCCAGAAAGTGCACGTTCCGATCAGGTACTACGCATGCTGAAACATACTCAGACTCACATTGCGATTGTGATTGATGAATATGGTTCAACAGCGGGTCTTGTGACGCTTGAAGATATTCTTGAAGAGATCGTTGGCGAAATCGAAGACGAACATGACACTGCTGATGAAGATGCTCAGTACATTGTTCCAGACAATGACCATACGGTAGCAAATGCATGGATGGTGCAAGCACTTACACCAATCGAACATTTCAATACTGTTTTAGATGCTGATTTTTCTGACGATGAAGTAGAAACTGTCGGCGGTTTATTGCTTCAAGAGATTGGTCTGGTAAGTGATTTACAAGGTCAAACTGTTGAGCTTGAAAATTGGTTATTTACAATTGTTGAAGCAGATGCCCGCACTATTCATCTGATTCGAGCTGTACGTCAATGAGAGCATACTTTGAAAAGCTGTTAGATTCTTCGCAACAACAAAAACAGCTTCCTTTAATTTTTCCTTTACTCATTGCTTTATTTTCAGGTGCTGTATTCAGTTTTTCACTGGCACCTTATTATTGGTGGTGGTTGGCAATCTTATCCCCAGCCCTACTCTATGCATCACTACATAAACGCTCACCCAAACAAGCATTTGCTATTGGCTGGAGCTATGGCTTTGGTTTATGGTTTGTGGGAGCTTTTTGGCTCTACACTTCCATCCATGTATATGGCGATACCAATGCGTTTCTAAGTGTTTGTATGATTGCTGTTATGGCCCTTGTGATGGGGTTATTTACAGCATTTCAGACTTGGGTTTACCGACGTTTCTTCCCAGAAACACCACTCACGTTTGCTCCTCTCTGGATTGTTTTTGAGTGGGCAAAAACTTGGGTATTTACAGGTTTCCCATGGCTGTTTGTAGGTTACGCTTTTACCGAACGGTTACTCGATGGTTATGCGCCTCTATTCGGTATTTACGCAATTTCCTTCGTTGTCATTGTATTAGCCTGTGCTTTAGTTGAAATTCTACGTAAGCGTATTTTCTGGGTTATCCCTTCTGCCCTGTTGGTTTTAGGCGCGTGGGGAGCATCCTATATACAGTTTGTAAAACCGAAGGCGGCTAAGCCACTTAGCGTTTCGCTCATTCAAGGTAACATTCCGCAAGATTTAAAATGGTTGACTGAATATCAAGTCAGAACATTAGAAATTTATGCTGGTTTGACTCAATCTGAATGGGGCCGTGACTTAATCGTATGGCCTGAATCTTCAATTCCACTCTTCCAAACTGACATTGAACCGTTTTTGGATGCAATGGATACACAAGCTAAAAAGAACCACACTGCATGGGTAACTGGTGTTCCTTATTGGGATGTTACCAAATCTCATGAAGTGGGTAGCCCGCTGTATTACAACAGTATTATGGCTTCTGGTAGCGATTCAAGCGGTCTCTATAAAAAGCAGCGCCTCGTACCTTTTGGTGAATATATTCCACTATCAGGCTTACTCTCATGGGTATTACCAGCCATGCAAAATGATATTAGCATGAGCGGTTTTTCACGTGGCGAGAGTAACCAGAAACCACTCATGATCAAAGGGCATGCGCTTGCTGCTGCAATTTGTTATGAAGTGGCTTATCCAAATCTTACCCGACGTAATGCAGAAGATAGCGACTTCTTGGTCACTGTGTCTAATGACGCTTGGTTTACGGGTACTGCTGGGCCGTGGCAACATTTACAGATGGTGCAGATGCGTGCTAAAGAAAATGGTCGCTGGTTTATTCGTGCAACCAACACTGGTGTAACAGCTTTTATTGATCAAAATGGTCATATCACTGAACAAGCACCGCTCGATAAAGAGTTTGTCTTGAGAGGTGATTTACCTGCCATGCAAGGTCAAACTCTTTATAACCGTTTAGGTGATTATCCAGTATTAGGATTTGCAGTATTACTGCTGATTTTAGGTTGGATCTATCGTCCACGTAAAGTTGACGTTTCTTTTAAATCACGTCGCTAAATTATAATAGCTTTGTACCCAGAGGAACTTCAAACTCTGGGATACAAAGTGCGACATCACCATCTGCATTATGAAACCCTGTCACCAAACATTCCGATTGAATAGGACCAATTTGTTTTTTAGGGAAATTCACCACAGCAACAACTAACTTACCAATCAAATCTTGTGGCTGATAGAGCTTAGTAATCTGTGCACTGGATTTACGCACTCCTAACTCTTCACCAAAATCTATATGTAAAATATAGGCCGGTTTGCGTGCCTTTTCGAAAACTTCAGCTTCAATAATTTTACCCACGCGAAGCTCTACTTTTAAAAAATCATTCCACTCGATCTGTTCCACTTCGTATTTCTCATATTTTTAAATTTTCAAAAAAATATATAATATTCAAAAATAAAGTGTCCCTTTATTTTTAGTTTGAAAATTTCATGTTAAATTAAATCCGCTGATTAAAAAGCCGTAAACGTTTACGTCAATCAACGTTTCAACATACCTCCAAAAATGCTTGGAGCTATTTGTTCAAAATATTTTTATATTTTGAATGGCATTGGCGTTTGTTGGTTTACGGAGTCAAAATGCAAAACCAAAAAACTTTATATAGTTTTAAAAAACTTCCAAATCGCTATACAGCTATTGTTTTACCTTTTCTTTTATCCATCATTATGACTTTTGTAGTTTCCATGGTCAGTACTTTACGAAGTTTGGGATTTGAGCAATTCTCTATAAATGTCTGGATGTCTGCATGGGCAATTTCTTGGCTAATTGCTTTTCCAACACTACTTTTGGTCTTACCTGTCGTCCGTAAAATCACGTCACTATTCGTACAGCCGCTTTAAAAAAATAAAACGTAGATGTTCAGTCTACGTTTTATTTAAAAATCTGGTTTTAAATTATCATTAAAAAGCGATCGATAATTCTAAAGATAAATATGCGACTAAACTCGATAAAAACACCATTGGCACATAACGATAAGCTTTAAAAAGTAATTGCTCATATTGACTAGATATTTGTTTAGCTTGCCAGACACTCGCTTTTAACGCGGTAAAGAAGCTCACCATCAACCAAGCACTCACAATACTTAATGCAAAGAAACCAATCATAATTTGGCTACTTCCCTCTGTATTCAGCCATAGCTTTAATGAAACTTCAGCGATTGGTAATAGACCCAAAATCAATAGGACAGACTTGAGCATTACCCAATGAAACTGAGTCAGTTCATCTAATATGAGAAATGCTTTCATTTAATCTCTCCTTTTTAATTGAATAAAGTGCTTTTTATTTATTATGCAAAGCTTTCTTTTAAATATATAGCTTATTTTTCTATACATTTTAACTTTCTTGTAACTATTAAATATGGGAATAATTCTTATTATAAATCTCAAACATAACTATTAACTTTAATTTATATTTTTCAGTTATTTATTATATTTTCCTGATTGAGAGAGATTATCAATTCGTATTTGTCATTTTATCTTTTAACTGAACTGATAATCTCTATTATATTTTTAATTAAGGCTGATAATAAATATCCGCATCATTGCCCTCACCACCATCTTTACCATCTGCCCCAAATGAGTACAAATCAAAAGCGCGACCATCGGCCCCCGGAATTACATATTGAACATCATTTTTCCAACTGTCTTTAGGATAACCACCTTTTACATAACCACCTGGCATCCAGTTTTTTGCTGTAGCAGGCTGATTCACTAAAGCATCTAGTCCACCTTCTTGCATTGTTGGGAAATGTCCGTTATCGAGCTTGTACTGATCTAAAGCACCTGCCACACCTTTTAATGTAATTTGGGTGGTGTCAATTTTAGCTTTTTCACTACGCCCCATGACATTTGGTACGATTAACGCTGCTAACACGCCTAAAATTACAATCACGACCATGACTTCAATGAGGGTAAAGCCTGAGGCACGTTTCATTCGAGCACCGCTCGAACGTGCCGCAAGTCCGAAAGCTATGCTTGAAGAACCTTCATTTAATAAAGAACTATGTTCGGAATGGCACATTGGCTCAAACTGATTTGAAACCGCAGATTCACTATGTTGTTCCATCGCTGTTTCGCTTTGAATATTTTTTACTTTCATCATTATCTCTAATATCAAAGTTATTAAATCATATTGTTCATATTTACGATTGGCAGCATAACCGCGATTACAATAACCAGTACTATGCTTGCCATTAAAACCAGCATAAGCGGTTCAAGTAATGCCAGTAAGGTTGAAATAAATGTTGTAACCTCACGGTCTTGCATCGTCGATGCTCGTTCTAACATGCGGTCGAGCTCACCTGATGCCTCACCACTTCGAATCATTTGTACCATCATTGGGGGGAAATAACCACTGCGCTCAAGCTGTGTGCCCAAGTTACCACCTTCGGTAACACGCTCAGCTGCCTGAGCAATTGAATCACGTATAACCCAGTTACTGGTGACTGCTGCACCAATTTTTAAGGCATCGACCAAAGGCACACCGGAACGCGTCAAAATAGATAAGGTACTGGCAAATCGTGCAGAATTAATACCACGTGACAGTTTACCGAATAATGGCAATTTGAGTGTTAATCGATCAAAAGCATAATGCCCAGCAGTGGTTTTTAAAAACCGTACGAATCCGACAATTCCCACAACTGCAAAAATAATAATAAACACCCACGCATGGCGAATAAAATCACTGGCCTTCATTAAGGCGACCGTAATCCACGGCAGTGCATCTTTGTTTTGATCAAAAGTTTTAACAATTTCTGGCACAACAAAAGTCATTAAGCCCATCACAATAGCAAATGACATCAGCATTAAAATGATCGGGTAAATCATGGCGCCCTGAACTTTCTTTTGCATGGCAAAGCGGTTTTCAGTGTAGTCCGAGAGCTGATCTAAAATAAGATCTAAATGCCCCGAACGCTCACCTGCTGCGACCGTTGCAATATAAAGGTCAGGAAAACGTCCAGATTGCTGCATCCCTTGTGCGAGTGAATGCCCTTCTAAAACACGAGAGCGCACAGATAATAAAAGGTTTTGCACATGCGGTTTTTCACTTTGCCTGCTCACCGCACGTAATGCTTCTTCTAGAGGAATTGCGGCTGCAACCAAAACAGCAAGTTGTCTGGTCATCAGTGCCAAATCATAAGCACTGAACTTTTTTTGGAATAACCCCTGACTCTGGTGTTTATCTTTTTGTTCAACAGGGTCTACGCTAATTGGTGTCCATGCTTTATCGCGTAATTGTTGGCGAATCTGGCGTGCTGAGTCTCCCTCAAGCACTCCTTTTTGCTGCTTCCCTGAAGCATCAATGGCAGTAAATTGATATGCAGGCATGGTAATGTTCTAATTTTCCAAAAATAATAGTCGCTGCTGTTGCATCTATGCTACGCAATCATTCATATTCATTCTATAGCCTGTGTAGAATACCCAAGTCCTCTTCACGACGCTATGCCGTTTTTTAAAATTGACGAAATGAGCCTCTATGACCATAACGCCAAAGCCTGATTCAGTTGTTTATCGTGTGCGTGTAGCCGTACCTGTGCATCTGTACGACACTTTTGACTATACACTCACCGAAGCACAATATGAACGGGCTCATGTAGGCTCACGCGTCGCCATTTCATTTGGACGCCAAAGCTTAATTGGCATCATTACAGAAAAAGTGAACCCAAATGAGTCATTTACAGGCAAATTTCAGCTTAAAGCCATTTCTGAACTTTTAGATGACGAGCCTATTTTAGATGAACAAGTTTTAAGTTTATTGACATGGTCCGCACAATATTACCAATTTCCAATTGGCGAGGTCATGCAAACCGCCCTTCCGGCCATACTGCGTCAGGGCAAACCGATGGACGTTTTATTTCATCTTTGGAAAATTACTCCATGCGACAATGTTGAAGCACTTCTTAAACGCTCGGTGAAGCAACAAGATGCCTATCAAATTTTAAAATTACATCCTGCCGGAACTACAGAGAATATTCTTAATTTAAGTGGTGTAGAAACGGCTACGCTTAAAGCACTTCAAAAGAAAGGACTGGTTGACTGTACGCTTGAACCACACGATTTTAGCCCATCGCCTGTTCAATTGGCACAAATGCCGCTCACGCTAAATGAAGACCAAAAGCAAGCGACTCAACATGTCATTAAAGCCCAGCATCAATATCAAGCCTTTTTATTAGATGGTTTAACAGGAAGTGGTAAAACCGAAGTTTATCTGCACATCATGCACGAAGTGCTAAAGCAAGGTAAGCAAGTACTGGTGCTAGTACCAGAAATCGGTTTAACGCCTCAAACTATTTCCCGTTTTAAGTCTCGTTTTAACTGTGATATTGCTTTATTGCACTCTGGCTTAAACGACTCTAAACGCTTGCAAGCATGGCAACAGGCACAGACTGGAAAAGCGTCTATTATTTTAGGAACGCGCTCTGCCATCTATACGCCACTGCCACGTTTAGGATTGATCATTTTAGATGAAGAGCATGATCTGTCTTATAAGCAACAAGAAGGCTTCCGCTACCATGCGCGTGATGTCGCACTGTACCGCGGTCACTTGCAAAGCTGCCCTGTTATTTTAGGGTCGGCAACACCAAGTATTGATAGTTATTATTTGGTGGAAACTGGCAAATTAACTGCACTGCAACTCAACAAACGTGCTGGACATGCACTTTTGCCCAAAATGCATTTGATAGACCTTAAAATTGTCAAAAAACAGCATGGAATTAGCCAACCTCTTATTGAACAAATCAAACATACATTAGCTAGAAAAGAACAGGTTTTGATCTTTTTAAACCGTCGTGGCTATGCACCTGTACTGGTCTGCGAAAGCTGTGGATGGCAAGCAAATTGTCCACATTGCGACGCGCATTTTACTTTGCACACTCAGCCTTATTCTTATTTACACTGCCATCACTGCGGAACCATTCATCGCTTGCCCGATCATTGCCCTGAATGTCAGCAAAAAAGCTTAAAAACTTTAGGTGCAGGCACAGCTAAGGTTGAAGAACACTTACAAGAACTATTTCCAGATCATGATGTGATTCGGGTCGATCGTGACAGTACCAGTCGTGTCGGAAGCTGGCAAAAAATCTATGATCGCATTCATCAAAACAAACCAACAATTTTACTCGGCACTCAAATGTTGGCGAAAGGCCATCATTTTCCACATGTCACATTAGTTGCCATTTTAGATATTGATGCGGGTTTACTCAGTGTAGACATCCGTGCACCAGAACGTACGGCTCAGCTGATTGTGCAAGTCGCTGGTCGTGCAGGTCGTGGTGAACACAAAGGCCATGTCTATTTACAAACATTAAGACCTGATCACCCGCTACTAACCACACTTATCGAAAAAGATTATCGCGCGGTTGCCAAACAAACGCTGGCTGAACGTAAAGTTGCTTTGCTGCCGCCTTATCGCTATGCGGTACTCATACGTGCAGAATCCAAAGATCGTGACTATACCTTACAATTTTTAAATGAAGCTGCCGAGCAACTTCGTCAAGTCGCTGGTGAGATTGTTGATATTTGGGGACCTATTCCAGCACCGATGGAACGTAAAGCGGGACGCTACCGTGCCCACATGGTTATTTTATCTGCTGACCGTGCTCGCCTACATTTTTACTTAAGACAATGGTGGTCTCAATTGGTTCATGCCCCAAGACAGCATCAGCTCAGGCTATCAATTGATGTCGATCCGCAAGAATTTAATTAGATGATTTGAATATCATGGTGTGAAGAAGCCTTTTTGGCTTTACACTTAAAAGAGACTAATACATTCGAGGCAATGAATGTCATTCCTACTGCAAGCAACAATCTTTCTTGGAGCTTCTCTGATTTTAGTCCCTCTTGGCAAACGCCTAGGGATTGCAACAGTTTTAGGTTATTTATTTACAGGAATACTTCTAGGTCCTAGTGTTTTAAATATTGCACATGACCCTGAAGCAATTATGGAACTTGCCGAATTCGGTGTCATTTTATTGATGTTCCTAATTGGTTTAGAACTAAGACCACAGCGGTTGTGGGAAATGCGTGACTCTATTTTTGTAATGGGAAGTCTGCAAGTCCTCATTAGCGGTGGCATTCTTATGCTGATCGTACTATTCCTATTTCAACAGCAGCTTTCTGTCAGCTTTGTGATTGGTTTTGCCCTTGCACTGTCTTCTACCGCTTTTGTATTACAGCTTCTGACTGAAAAGCAGCAACTCAACACGACTTATGGGCAGCAGTCTTTTTCGATTTTACTGTTTCAAGATATAGCGGCTATTCCCTTACTTGCCATCATTCCATTATTGGCAGGAACAGAATCAACCCATCATGGGATCGCTTATTTTGCGGCTATTATTGCAACCTTTACAGGCCTATTTCTTTTTAGTCGCTATGTGATGCGTCCATTCTTCCGTTTTGTTGCCAAAAGTGGAGCGACTGAACTCATTACGGCGGTAGGATTATTTATTATTCTTGCTGTTGTCTTGCTCATGGATACTTTAGGAATTAGCACCACGTTAGGCGCTTTCCTCACAGGCGTATTATTAGCAGATTCAGAATTTCGTCACGAAGTTGAAGCGAGTATTGCACCGTTTAAAGGCCTCCTACTTGGCTTATTCTTTATGACAGTGGGTATGACTACTCAACTGTCACTATTGATTGAAATGCCTTTACTTATTATTGGTGGAGCAATCGGCTTATTACTCATCAAAACAATTATATTGACAGCAATTGCACGCTATAAAAAATACAGTTGGAACAACAGCTTGTTATTAGGGACTTGTTTAGCTCAAGGTGGTGAATTTGCTTTTGTAATTTTGAGCCTTGCAAGAAGTGAAAAGATTTTAACCGAAGCTTTATTAGAACCTGTCACGCTTATTGTGACGTTGTCGATGGTACTCACACCAGTGATTTACTGGTTTATGGCACACCAGATCATTCCTCTTTTTAATAAAGAACGACCACCTGAGTATGATGAAATTCCTCAGCAGGATAACCCGATTATCATTGCTGGTTTTGGTCGTTTTGGACAAATTATTGCTCGTATTGCCCGTCTGCAACATCTAGGGTTTACCGCAATTGACAACAATCTTCACCAAGTTGATTTTGTGCGACGATATGGCGGAAAACTTTATTATGGTGATGTGACTCAGCCAGATTTACTCCGCTCTGCGGGTATTGAAAAGGCCAAAGTATTTATTTTAGCGATTGATGATGTTGAAGATTCAATGAATGTGGCACGTCATCTTAGATTAAATTATCCAAACTTAAGGATATTGGCTCGCGCTCGTGACCGCCATCATGTACATCTTTTAAGAGATGTAGGTGTTGAATATATTTGGCGCGAGACTTATTTATCATCATTAGGAATGGCTTATCGCGCCTTACGAGAGCTCGGTATCCCTGATGAACAAGCCTATAACAATATCGAAATCTTTCGGGATTATGATGAGAAATTGCTCATACAACAGCAAAGTATTTATACTGATGAACAGAAGATCTTTGAAACTCATCGTAATGCTTTAGCCGAACTTGAGCACTTGTTTGAAAGTGATGCGCAGCAACAAGCCACTTCAAAACATGATGTGAATTTAAAGCGTCATTTACAGCCAAATCGCATCGACATTACACGAGATCATCTCGAATAACTTGAGATTTCGAAAAATGGCTATATTAAGGACTTATTCACATTGCCTAAATAATTGGACAATGGGCACAAAGCTGCCCCTGTCCGGCTTGCGGCTTCGCTGCATTTCCTAAGCTTGATTACAACGAAATAGTTATACTTGCTTAGGGCCCTGGAGAATATTATGTCTGATTTACGCCAACGCTTTTATATTGAGAACTTTCCGGTTCGTGGGGAAGTAGTTCATCTAGAAGAGGCACTACAAACTATCTTAGCTCAACGTGACTATATGCCTGCGGTTAAAATTCTGCTAGGTGAAATGTTGAGTGCGACTGCATTACTTGCAAGTACACTAAAAATCAAAGGCCGTATCAGCTTGCAAATCCAGGCTAGTGGCACTTTCAAGTGGGCAATGGCTGAGTGTAACCATTTAGGAGAAGTTCGTGCTCTAGCTGATTACGAAACAGATCCACGCTTCATTGAAGCAACAGACAGCAGTACAGTTCTCGGCGCTTTACTTAATCCAGTTTTATTTATCAATATCGAACCGGAATTTGGCGAGCGTTATCAAGGGATCGTGCCACTTGATCAAGTGACTTTAGCGGGTTGCTTAATGCAGTATTACGATTTGTCTGCACAAATTCCAACTCGTATTGTGTTGGCAAGTACAGATAAGCGTTCTGGTGGTTTACTGATTCAACTCTTACCACGTCATGATGAAGAAGAGCAAAAATTAGTCGACGAAGATTTATGGCCACGCTTGACCATGTTGACCGAAACATTAAAAGCTGAAGAGCTCACCAATTTAGATGCAAATGAAATCTTATATCGTTTATATAACGAAGAAGAAGTTCGTTTACCAGAAATTGAAGCACTGAAATTTGGCTGTACATGTTCAAAAGAACGCTGTGCAAATGCACTGATTCAAATTGGTGTAGATGCTGTTCATGAAACATTAGAAGACCAGAACCCTATTCGTATGGATTGTCAGTTCTGTAATACTCAATACACCTTTACTGCTGAAGAAGCTTTAGCATTGTTTGGTGAACATTTGAGTTAATCGTTAAATTTTATAAAAAGGCGGATATACCGCCTTTTTATTTATCTGTACTTTTGATGATAATTTTCAACCTATTATTTTAAATAGGATAATATAAGGCCACTTTATAGCCTAATAAATAAGATACTTAAAACGTCATGAATTATTTAGATTATTTTCTCTTTATTTTTAGTGTAGTTATTATGATCGCCACCCCTGGCCCTGTAATGATTTTAGTTGCAAGTGCTGGGCTTAAAGGAGGCTATAAAAAAGCGCTTGAAACCATTTTTGGTACAAATCTAGCCTCCCTTGTCTTAATTTTTATTTCAGTACTCGTTTTAAAGGGAGTACTGAGTATTAACGATAGTTATCTCAATATTATTCGGATTTTAGGCTGCCTCTATATTGGTTATTTGGGTTTTACCATTATTAAAGAAGTGATTCAGGCACCTCACCCAGAAGCCATACAAACAGTTTCAGCACAAAATGGAGGCTTTAAAAAAGGCTTCCTCGTCGGTATTTCAAATCCTAAAGATATTATTTTTTTCTCGGCTTTCTTTCCGCAATTTGTTTCTATTACGCCCCAATTAAATTTAAGTCTAACCATACTGACTCTAACATGGATCGTTTTAGACTTTCTGACTTTATCTCTGGTTTATATATTCTTCCGCCGCCTTTCAAACAGTCATTTATATCCAAAAATATTAGGCCTATGCGGCTTATTACTTTTACTTATTGCCCTTTACGGCTTATATCAAAGTGTCATCTAAATCATGAGAGGTATAGGCCTCATTTACCTATACCTCTTCCTATTAATTTCATTTTGGAATAGAACAACTCTTATACAATCTAGCTTATTGAAAACTCTAAAAATCGTTTCATAATGAAATAAACCACACCATCGTGATAAAACATTATGGCAAAAAATTATTATGAAGAATTAGGGGTTACACGCAAAGCCTCTGCTGATGAAATTAAAAAAGCTTATCGAAAATTAGCTCGTAAATATCATCCTGACATCAGCAAAGAAAAAGATGCAGAAGAAAAGATGCAGGCAATTAATGTTGCCTATGACACATTAAGCAATGCCGAAAAAAAAGCTGAATATGACCAGATGTTAGATCACCCTCAAGGTTTTAATAACTTTGGTCAGGGTGCTGCACAAGGTGGTTTTGATGGAGCACAGTTTTATCGCCAAGGCTTTACAGGTAGTGAGCAAGCTGACTTTAGCGGTTTTGAAGATTTATTTGGACGCTTTGGTGCAGGATTTGGGGGTGGTCAACAGCAACACCAAAGACAACAGCGTAGTTATCGCGGTGAAGACCAACATGCCAGCATAGAGGTCGATCTTGATATTGCCTATCATGGATCAACACAACAGATTACCCTACAAATCCCGACCATGAATGCTTATGGCGAACCTGAAGTTCAACGCAAAACCTTGCAGGTGAAAATACCAAAAGGCATGAAAGAAGGTCAGCAAATCCGCTTAAGTGGGCAAGGACAAAGTGGTGTCAATGGCGGTGCTAACGGCGATCTTTATATTGAAATTCAGTATAAAGATACAGACCGTGTTCATGTCGAAGGCAGTGATGTCTATTTGACTGTAGATATAGCACCGTGGGAAGCTGCCTTAGGTCAAGGTATTGAAGTAAAAACACCTGCTGGACCTTTAAACGTCAATTTGCCTCATAATGCAAAACAAGGACAACAGCTACGCTTAAAAGACAAAGGGATACCAAATAAAACGCCAGGCCATCTTTATTTAATTTTAAATATTGTATTTCCACCTGCACATTCTGAAAAAGAAAAACAAGCCTATCAGCAATTGGCTGAAGCCTTTGCTTCATTCGAACCTCGTTCATCTCATTAGGGAGCAAGATTATGACAACCATTCATTACCGAGAAATTGTATATGACGGCCATACCTTTAATGCGGAAGTCGTTGATGAACAATCTACATTTGATCTACAACAATTTGCTCAAGCTTGTGGTCAAAGTCCCGACTGGATTATTCAGCTCATTGAATATGATATTTTATCGGTCGACAATACCCCTGAAGCGCACCAGTTTATGGGTGAAGATGTTGCCCGTGCACGGAAAGCTTATCGCCTGCAACGTGACTTTGACGCAAGTTTGGCAGCAGTTGCGGTGATGTTAGATTTGATTGATGAAGTACAACAACTTAGAAAACAGTTGAAGCATTTTCATTAAGATTTTTTCTTCTAAATAATCTTTCACACAGGTATGAGCTAACGTGATGGGCGGCATGGATGCCGCCTTTTGGACTGCGGTAACATGGATGTACCGTCAGTCCAAGGAAGGGGTTTTGTTACTTTTGCCCAGTCAAAAGTAAGGATATGCCTAGACAATAAGTATCAAATTAATCCCTAAATTTGAGGCAGTACTAACAAATCAACTTTACTGATCTTTGAAAATTCCTATTACTTCAACCGAGTAATCTTCTCCAATTCCTTCACAGTCTGCTTTATCGGCTCATATTCCAAAAACCAAAATAAATTCATCCGATCTTGACGATGCTGCTGGGCCAGTAAATCAATGACACTTTTTTCACCACGACCGACCAAATGCTGTCGATAAAAATAGTACAACAAGAAAATCGTACTAATTAGCATAGCGCCCAGCATAATCCAGAAACCAACGGGCGATTTAAGACCAGGAATAAACTCAAAATTCATTCCATAAATGCCAGTTAAAAGGGTAAGCGGTGCAAAGACTGCCGTGATAATTGCAAGAATTCGCATATTTTCATTGGTCTGATTGGCAATGGCAGAAAAATGTAAATCAATTGCTGACTGAATTGCGCTACGTAACCGCAAAGTATGTTTCTGAATACGTTCCACATGACTCATTAAATCATTTAAACGAACCAGCAAAATATCTTGAGAATTACGGATGTGACCACCAACGACATGATGGTAATTTTCTACAATTTCATCCCGAAATTCTTGAAGGGTTTCGATTTGTTCTTCGCATAAATTTTCGACCTGTTGAAAGGCCATATTTTCATGGAATAGTTGGTGCCATTGTTTAAAACGGCGATTACCCTGCAACAGTTGTTGTTGCCAATGCTCGACTCTTCTCGTCAATGGTGAGCGAATATCAAGATAACCATCAACCATACTATTTAGCAGGCGTAACGATAAATCGACGGGAGAATTCGGTAATTTGCGGGTTTTATTCTGTTCTTCTAAAGTTTTACATAAAATATTTTCGAGACGTTGAATATAGTTTTCAATTGACTTATTCCCCTGCTCACGCACACTAATCAGCACATCAGGCGTCAAAATAAAGCTAATAGGCGTAGTCGCTAAACCAAAAACACTATCTTGTGATTCTGCATGTTTAATTTCATCATCAGGTGTAACCAGCTTCTTAAAAATTAATAGGTCATATTCTTCAAGCGTATCAAATGCACAGGGATGTTCAATATTGGCAATATCCCGCATATGAAACTCATTAATAACCACGCCTGAAAGCTTTTGAATCTCTTGTTGCCATTCTTCGTTATGGTTAACCACATCCGTTCTGACACTATCAATCCAGAAAAACTCCAGAACATGTTCACTATGCTGTTCGCGACTTAAAAAGACATAGCCGTCACTTTGATGGCGATAAAAGTAATAAACCTGCATACCACAACGATCTGTTTTTGTATTACTTGCATCATGCCATAAAAAAAGTCCGCATCAAGCGGACTTTTTCATGTCACTAGAACAATTATGCTTGTTCAATGTCTTTCATAGTCAATTTAATACGACCACGATTATCAACATCGGCAACTTGTACTTTCACTTCCTGACCTTCTTTAAGAACATCAGTTACGTTCGCAATACGTTCATTTGAAATTTGCGAAATGTGAAGAAGACCATCAGTACCCGGCATGATGTTTACAAACGCACCGAATTCTACAATACGGATTACTTTACCGTCATAGATCTTACCTGGTTCAACTTCAGCAGTAAGGGCTTGAATTTTTGCAATCGCAGCACGAGCAGCAGCTTTAGTTTCACCAAATACGCGAACTGTACCATTGTCTTCAATATCAATTGCAGCTTTAGTTTCTTCAGTAATGGCACGAATCGTTGCACCACCTTTACCAATAACATCACGGATCTTGTCTGGATTGATGTTAATGACTTCAAATGTCGGTGCATGAGCGCTGATTTCAGGACGAGCACGTGAAATCACTTTATTCATTTCGTTAAGGATGTGCATACGACCAGCAAATGCTTGGTTTAATGCAACTTCCATAATTTCTTCAGTAATACCTTCAATCTTGATGTCCATTTGAAGTGCAGTAATACCGTTTGCAGAACCTGCTACTTTAAAGTCCATATCACCTAAGTGATCTTCATCACCTAAGATGTCAGAAAGTACTGCAAAACGCTCACCTTCTTTCACTAGGCCCATTGCGATACCAGCAACTGGTGCTTTAAGTGGAACACCTGCATCCATAAGTGATAATGATGCACCACATACAGAAGCCATTGAAGATGAACCGTTAGATTCAGTAATGTCAGATACAATACGAATCACATACGGGAAGCGATCAGCAGCAGGAAGAACTGCTTGAACACCACGACGTGCTAAACGGCCATGACCAATTTCACGACGTTTAGGACCAGATTCACGACCAGTTTCACCTACAGAATATGCAGGGAAGTTGTAGTGCAACATGAAGTTGTCAGTTTTCGTACCTGACAATGTATCAACCATAAGTGCATCACGAGTATTACCCAAAGTTGTTGTAACCAACGCTTGAGTTTCACCACGTGTAAATAATGCAGAACCGTGAGCGCGGTCTAATACACCAACTTGAACGTCGATACCACGAACAGTTTTAGTATCACGACCATCAATACGTGGTTTACCTGACAAGATGTTGTCACGTACTGTACGGTATTTAAGGTCTTCAAATAATTCATTTACTTCGTCAGCAATACCAGTTTCGTCGTTTTCAGGAACGAACTGTGCTACAGCTTCTGCATAAAGTGCATCAAGTGCTGCATAACGGTCTTGTTTAACCGCAATTGTATATGCTTCAGAAATTTTAGCTTCGAAAGCTGCTTTTAATTGCTCAAGAAGTGCATCATTTTTGCTTGGAGCAACCCAAGTTGATTCAACTGCACCAGCAGCAGCAGCAAATTCTTTAATTGCTTGAATCGCGATTTGCATTTCGTCATGACCGAAAAGCACAGCACCAAGCATTTGGTCTTCTGAAAGCTCTTTAGCTTCAGATTCAACCATTAATACAGCAGATTCTGTACCAGCCACAACAAGGTCAAGGTCACTTTCTTTCAACTGTTCAAAGTTCGGGTTAAGAACATATTCACCGTTGATTAAACCAACACGTGCGCCACCGATTGGACCACGGAAAGGAGTACCAGCAATAGACAATGCTGCTGATGTACCAAGCATTGCTGCAATGTCAGCATCCATAGTTTTGTCAGAAGAAACAACTGTTGCTGTTACTTGGATTTCGTTGAAGTAACCTTCTGGGAACAATGGACGAATTGGACGGTCAATAAGACGTGAAATTAAAGTTTCAGCTTCAGACTGACGGCCTTCACGCTTACCGTAACCACCAGGGATACGACCAGCTGCATATTGTTTTTCTTGATAGTTAACTGTTAACGGGAAGAAGTCTTGACCCGCTTTTGCTTTAGGTTGAGCAACAACTGCAACTAAAACAGTTACGCCACCCATTGTAATTAAAACTGTGTTTGCTTGACGTGCAACGCGACCCGTTTCTAAAACGACTTGATGTTGACCGAATTGGAATTCTTTACGAACGATATTAAACATTGACATGTATTGTATTTTCCTAATTTTATTCTAGTGAGACCCCTAAGGTTTGGCATTCAGACTACAACTGTTGGTAGATAAATGACAAAGCTTAGAAGCCATCACACTAGGCCAAAAATTTTAAATAATATTAAACGCAAAGAAGGAGCGCACAAGCGCCCCTTCTAAACATCACTTAACCTAAAATTAAGTGAAACTCTCTTTTCAGCGATAAAGCATTGCGACATGCGAAATAGCGAAAACAAAGTGAAAATCGAATTAACGACGTAAACCTAAAGCACCGATCAAAGCAGTGTAACGACCGTGGTCTTTACCATTTAAATAGTCAAGCAATTTACGACGTTGGTTAACCATACGAATCAAACCACGACGGCTATGATGGTCGTGTTTGTGAGCTTTAAAGTGACCTTGTAAATCGTTGATTTGTGCAGTCAATAAAGCTACTTGTACTTCTGGTGAACCAGTGTCATTTTCAGCGCGAGCAAATTTAGCAATGATCTCTGCGCGGTCTGCATTAGTTAAAGCCATTCGATTTCTCCGAGATGCTTAAAAAAGTAAACGATATGAATCAGTTGAGGCAACTGACTGCCGTGCATCACTACAGCAAGCGCCTATTTTAAGGTATCTATAGGTGGATTGCAAAATAGTTTTCAGTAACTTGTCATTTTAGACACTGACATAGGCCTATTAACCCTGCACACTACCCTTGAATAAAAAGAAAGAAGCGCGAGGGACGTGTGAGAATTTTTTCAACCAACACTTGTCCGGTACCGGACAATATTGAGCAAGTTATTCGTCGCCAAGATGAGATTGCTGCTGAACAGGGTGGAATGACTGAACGCCAGATTCAAAAAATCTGGAACAGTGTGGAATCATTATATAAAACCGGAAATTATCCACTTATTACCTTTTGCTTACGTAGACAAGGTAAAATTTTGCTGAACAGAAGCATTGGATATGCGCAAGGGAACTCTCCGGCAGGACTACAAGAGAATGCCCTGATTGCGTCTCCAGATACGCCCGTTTGTCTGTTTTCAGCATCGAAGATGATTACCGCCATGCTAATTCATCTATTAGATGAAAAAGGCGAAATCAATTTGCTTGATCCTGTGAGCTACTATATTCCTGAATATGGCGTAAATGGTAAGCGCCGTGCGACTATCTTTCATTTATTAGCACATCGGGGCGGCATTCCCTATATTGATGGCGATGTCACGCCAGAACTATTATTTGATAAGGATGAAATTTTAAAACGCTTATATGCTGCCAAGCCTGTGTCTCCTGCTGGTAACCATCTTGCTTATCATGCGGTTACGGCAGGTTATATTTTAGGAGAAGTGATTGAACGGGTGACTGGGCAAGATTTACGTGATTTTGTACATCAGACTATCGAAAAACCGATGGGAATGCCTTATTTCAATTATGGTCTAAAACCAGAATATCGCTCAGAGGTTGCTTTAAACTGTGCAACGGGATTACACCCTCGCCTTGGTACCGATCACTACCTGAATCATGTGTTAGGTGGAGGGTTACAACTTGCAGTCGATGTGACTAACGATAGCCGCTTTATGGACACAATTTGTCCTGCCGGAAATATCTATACGAGTGCGGAACAAGCTGGGCGTTTCTTTGAAATGTTATTAAGTGGAGGAAGTTATGGCGGCCAGCAAATCTTCAGCGAGAAAACAATTTTCAGAGCAACTCTACCAACCACAGGCGTTAACATTGATCGTACTTTATTAATTCCAATGCGCTATGCCTTAGGGCCAATGTTGGGTAGCAATCCAGTTGGTTTATTTGGTCCAATGACGGGGCAAGCTTTTGGCCATTTAGGATTCTCCAATATTTTATGTTGGGCCGACCCTGAAAGAGATATTAGTGTGTCTCTGTTAACAACGGGCAAATCTGTGGTAGGAACACATCTTCCGGCTTTAGCCAACGTGCTTTATCAGATTTCAACCCAATGCCCACGCATCCCTAGAGACCAGCGCCGATCTTTATTTGGTAGTGACTCTCATGAAACTAACTTAGTGTAGAAGCAAATAAAAAACCCAAGCATTTCTGCTTGGGTTTTTTGCGCTGTAGTTTTTGTTTATCGTGTTATTTCTATTTTTATTATCGTTAGTGAGATGCTAGTCACATCCTTCTTGTTGTTTTAACTGACTTCCGTTGTTTTGTTTCTATTTCCTTATGTGATGTATTGTGACATATCCAATTATGAAGAAAAGTAGTATTTCTCTTATCATCATGTAAGCAAAAACGTACAGGTCTGTCTAATATTTAATATATAACGGCTTTTGCCCCATTATCGTACAGTTCTGTATAACATTTAACTTAACAATTCACAGGAAAAATGGCTGTTTAAAAATCATATTACAGATAAATATATTGATATTATTGATATAAATTTTTAAAAGAAATTACACTCAATATTGGCTTAAATCCGAACTTTTCTGATAATTTTTAGAAATAAATAAAATTGAGAATATAAAAAAGCCCTGTAGTCTCTCCCAAAACTACAAGGCTTAGCGGCTGTAAGTTTCCTCTTTATACACCTACGTCATTGTAAGTTCGCAGTCTCTCGACTTAAGCTATTATTATTGTGCGATTTTGCCCGACATTCCTTGCCAAGCTCGTTGTGCGTTTATAATCTCAAAAACGTGGGGTGTACTCTAGCAGCAAATATCTCGAATCTATGTAAGCTTTTTCTTACAAGGGTGAAAATATTAAGTTTGGCTTAACGAACTAACCGATTAACTTTCTGAACTAAACCACTTTTTCGTGTCGTGCGAACTGTAAAAGACTGTAGTAAAGCTTCGGGATGAACCAAAAGACTCACTACTTTTTTAGCACGTGTAATCGCAGTGTAAATAAGCTCTTGGCTTAATAAATTCTTTGCAGCCTGATCCAAAACGACAGCAGTGTGTGTAAATTCAGACCCTTGCGACTTATGAATCGTTAAAGCGAATGCACTTTGGATACTTTTAGGTAATCGATTTGCAGCGACCCATTTATTCAAACTTGGAAAATATACTTCAAACTGCTGAGGCTGAGTTCTATGTTCAAAACACAGACCAATGTCACCATTTGAAATACCGAGCTGATAGTCGTTATAAGTCATCATTACAGGTCGACCGACATACCACCCTCCCACAGTCACTATTGAAAGTTGTTGCTGTAACCATCGCTGTGCGTATTGGTTTAATTGCTGCAATCCAAATGGCCCATGACGAACTGCCGTTAAAATCCGGTAGTCATCAAATGCTTTTACCACTTTTGGGACTTGTTCAATTGAGCGTTCTTCTTTTAAATAATTTTTTAGGCTTTTTACATATCCTTGGAAACCGAGCATGAGCTTCTGATAATAAATTTCGACTTCTGCGTGATTCCCTTCTGGCAAATACTCAAGCTGCACCACATCCGGCATGTCGCTTTGTAAAATTACAGACTTTAATTCAGAAACCTCAACAATATCAATTTCAAACCGTTGCAAAACAGCTGCATGATCTTGTTGATAGGTTTGTGCCTGAATAAATTTAGCCACCTGCCCAATCAACGCCCCTTCAGCAAAACGGCGACTGGTTTGTAATTGTACTCTGTTGTCAGCCAACGCTTGTATTTGTTGCAAGTCAGCAAGAACCGCTCCGACGTCGACGGAAGCGAGCTGATTTGCATCTCCTAGTAAAATAATTCGACAAGACTCTGGCACTGCTTCAAATAGAAGAGTAGCTAGATTTAAATCCAGCATGGAAGCCTCATCCACAACAATCACGTCATAAGGAAGTGGTTGTTTTTGATTAAACCGTGGTGTTTGACTATGTCCCATCCCTAATAATCGGTGAATTGTTTGTGTTCCCTGATTCCTTAGTTCTTCACTCACTAATCCAGACTCAAGCAATTTAGGGTCATTAAACGAGTTCTGTAAGGCTTCTTGCATTCGCTGTGCCGCTTTACCTGTTGGAGCAGCCATCGCCACACGAATATTCGGAATTGCTTGGCTAAGCACTGCAATAATACGCGCAAGTGTGTAAGTCTTCCCTGTACCCGGCCCGCCCGTAATAATACTTAAGCTCTGACGAGCAACCATTTGTAAAGCAGCCTGTTGATGAGGGTCTGTTAGTAAACCCAAATAATCTTCGCAAGACACAGGTTGAATTAATTGTTGCTTTAATCGACAAATTTGCTCTGCTAGGCGTTGCTCTAGGTGCCAATATCGGTATAATGCCAACCCCTGCTCATCATAGACACATGGGGCAACATTTGAGGTTGCTTGATCGGCAGATATAGCAAGCTGACCAAGTGCTGCAATTTGCTCAGAACTGACATCGATACAGCTATCGCCTTGTAAGCTCGCTTCAATAAGCTGCTGCAAGTAGGAAATGGCTTCTGACACTTGCGATTCAGTAAATGGAGCCTGATTTAAGAAGTTACTCCACGTTGTTAACCAGCTTAAATCGGCCTGTTCAGAGCTATTTAGATTGTCCACACACTTATCCACCTAGTTTTCCACACGCTTGTCCACATGGTTATAGACAGGCTTATCCACATGCCAAATATTTGTTAATATTAAAATTACATACTTTATCAGCATTTTTCATGCAATTTTATCCTCAGCAAAATACCCTAAAATGGCATCAAGACGCAGAATAAACTCAATGCTAGGCTGCCAATAATAATAGCCCTGCTCAGCTTCACCATTCATACCGCGTAAATAAAGATAAGTTGCCCCACCTAAATGCTGCTCAATTTGATAGTTTTGCATTTTGATTTGCAAATAGCGGTGCAATGCCACCAAGTAGAGTCCTGCTTGTAACCAGTAGCTTGCCAAAGACATACTTTGTGCAATGCTGTCGCGCCCATAGTCAGCAAGGTCATCACCTAAGTAATTACTTTTATAATCGGCAATGTGGTAACGCTGCCCATCAAAATAAACCAAATCGATAGAACCATTGAGGTAACGTGCTGAGCGAGCTTCAAGTAATTCCGGCATATCCATTCCATACTCAGCAAAAAGCTGTTGAATACGTTTCATGGCGAGCACGCGATCAGATAGTGCCAAATAGAAAGGAAATTCAGATAAATACTCTTCTGGTTGAAGCTGGTTTAACTGAAAGCCTTGATATAACGGCGTTTGCAAAACATCTCGTAACCACTGAGCCACTGACTGATAGAGCAGATGTTCGGCATCTTGTTGTTCAGGGAAACTTTCTTGATATTTGATTAATAAATCTTGCCAAAGGCTACTATAGTCATTTTTAAAACGACGACGTATTTCGATAATCCAGTCATCTGAGCATTGAAAATCAATATGCTCAAAAATCTCATGCAGGAAATTACCGGCAAGCGTTCCTCGTGGAAAGTTATTCTTAATCCAGTCAATTGGCTGGGCACTTGGTATTTCAATATTATTAACCAGATCGAGTTCATCCTCTGCCAATACAGCATCGTCACTCTGGTTCGCTAATAAATCTGTCCCGACCTTATGTTTTAAATGTTGTGCCAAATAACTAAAACTGGTTTTACCTCTCGAATAAAAGCGTTGTTCAGGAAACCGTTGTGCTTGTATTTCAATAATATTTGTTTGTTTGGCTAAATGAATTGCCTGTGGGATTTGCTCCAAAACCATTTCATCTGTACAGCAACGGTGTTGAAAAGGCTCTGCTCTATTTTTCCAAAAAGCCAATCCTGAAACCGATTTACCGTCCAGATCTTGTAAAAGTGCATAGACGCGGTGGCTTGCTCGCGTTAAAGCGACATACCAAAGACGATTCTGTTCAGCTAAAGCTCGCTCCTCATGTTGTTTAAGCTCGACCTCACTCAAATGTGTCTTGTCAGCAATTGCAACGACGCGTTGAGTTAAAGTTTGCGTTGAGTCTGGAGGAGTTACATCTTGAGTCGAAAAATTCAGCGTCTTATTATTTTCCCGAAAAGGTTTGTCTGCCCCTAATAAAAAGACAATCTTAAACTCCAGCCCTTTTGACTGATGAATTGTCATGAGCTGAACGCCAGCTTCACTAGACAATTTACGTTCTAACTCCCAATCACGGTCAAGCGGAGAACGTAGCTGTTTGAGATACCAATGATAGAGGTTTTGCGCGCCTGAGTATTTCTCACTATGCTGGCTCAAAAGTTCAGTCAAATGGCGTAAGTTCACCACGACTCGTTCGTTATCCTTGCTTTGAGCAGCCACCAAATTTTGCCAGATATCAAATTGGCTTAAACATTGTTGCCATGCGACTAAAAAGCCCTGAGCTGCCCATAACTCTCTAATAGTGTCAAAACCAGTCATAAACTGGCTTAAGCCTTCTGCGGTTTGTTCAAGTTGCAGTAATTGTTGTAAGTCCAGTGCAAACAGACGACTAATTAAAACCCGTTTCACTTTTGCCTCATCGTAAGGATGAAGTATTGCTGTCAGTAAAGCGCCAACATCTTGCGCAATTGCACAATCAAAAACACTTCGTTTTGAAGGCCGATTAACGCGTATTCCTAAACGTTCCAATTCATATTGAACTTTATCCAGTCCATCATGATTACGTGACAGGACTGCAATATCATCTTCGTTTAAGGTTTGGGTCTGAGTATCTTTTTGAAAATAGAGTTGTCCAGCATGCGACTGGTTGAGTAGATCTCGAATCTTCCAAGAAACTTGCTGTGCCTCTGTTTCTTTATCTTTAAGCATGAGCCAGCGTAAAGGATGAGGATTATGATTGTTGTGTTCAATCAGTACAGGATGAGGCCGAGTTCCCGCTCGAATTGGGTCATATTGAACTTCTTCCCCAAAATCAATTTGTCGTTGAAATAAGGCATCAACCACTTCAACCAGATCAGCAACGGAACGATGGTTATGAATTAACTTATATTCGCGGCCATGTTTGGCTTGAATATCTTTATAGGCATTTAAGAAGGTGAGCATATCCCCACCACGGAAACCGTAGATCGCCTGTTTACGGTCACCCACCATAATCATGCAGCCTTTTTGGTAGCGCTCTGGATGGCGCCAAATACTCGCCAGCATATCGTCTTGATCTTGGTTGGTGTCCTGAAATTCATCGACCAAAATTAAGGGATAACGTGCCTGAACAAATACAGCAAAACGCTGCCCCTGCTCACCTTTTAAAGCTTCAGAAAGTGTACGAATTTGCTGAGAAAAAGTAGTTTCACCTTTATTTTGCAAAACCTGCGGTAAACGTTTTTTAACTTCTACACATAAATAAGCTTTTAAAAAAATATGAAGCTGGTCGAACTGTTCGGCGTAGTTTTTCAATACACCAAATAGCTGCTGAATCTGCTGAATACAAGGATGCTGATAAAATCCATCTGAAACTTCAGCGGGGCATTTCTTGAAAACTTTCTGATCAGCAATTTGACTTAAAAACTTAAAAACAAGCTCACGTTGTGCAGTCAAAGACCCATCAAAAACCAAAATGCTGTCGCTTTGCGTTAGAACTTGCAAAAGCTGCGGTAAACATTCACTGAATAACTTATTAAAAGCGCCATTCCGAAATACCGTACCGCTCACATGTTTATAATGCTCGCCATCAAGCTGGTAATAGTGCTCTAACAGGCTTAAATTAATTTCTGTAGCTAACTGTTTGAGCTGGGCAAGTTGTTCAAATTGAATAGTGGGTTTTTCAGGAAGTTTAAAATGAGCTGAACTAAAGTTAAGTGAGTCTTCGACTAGTTTGACAAAACTATCAACACTCTTAAGTTCGCCAGCCAGATACAACGCATCAATTACGGTTTGAGGTTGTGACTGTATCCATTCACGCAACACATCATGAATCAGTTGGCGACTATAGGTTTTGGCATCATCGGTAATTTGAGCGCGTTCAATTTTGCCACTCTCAAAAGCAAACTCACGTAACAGTTTTTGGCTAAAGCTATCGAGTGTCCCGACAAATAACTCGTCTAACTGATCTATAACCAGTTTTAAACGCTCGCACGCATAGGCAATGCGTGTCGCAAAAGTCTTTAAAATATGTTGGAGTAATAGGTCAGGCTCTTGCTCTGCGTGTGTAATTAATTCGTGTTCTGTAAAACTGCGCTTGGTCTCTAAATGGCGATAGATTTCAACCAAACGGGCACGAATACGACTTTTTAACTCGGCTGCTGCTGCACGGGTAAATGTGGTCGCAATAACTTGTCGCGGTAAGTACTTTTCAAGAAAAATACGGACCATCAAACTTGATAAGGTATAGGTTTTCCCTGTACCTGCCGAAGCTTCAATTAAATGCAAACCATTAAATTCAATATCAATAATAGGTTGATAAGACACCTGTACTCTTGAGTTCATGTCTTACTCCGAATGTTGAAATTGAAAAACCGGATGATACAGATCATATGCAAACTCATCACAAGCATGTTGAAGCAAAGCTTGCGCATCTTGTTCTTGTAAAATAAAGCTCCAGTCTCGATGCAACTTGCACGCTTCATTTTGAGTCATATCCATTGTGGTAAATGACCCTGTTTCATTCCAGTATTTTAACAGCTCGACATAGCTCTTCTCATCCAGTTTTGTTTTTTCTGCCTGATTTACTGTTTCCCACTGATATGCTTTAGCTTTTTCTAGCGGTTTTAATAATAAGGCTGCGGGTAGAACCAGTGGCTGTTGCTGTGCGTGGCGCCAGATTTTAAACCATGGCTGTAAATATTGCCGAGCTTGCTCAGAACTTACCCCACTACAAATCACAGTTTGATCGCTAAAAACCACAATACGACGTTTTTCAGCTCCTGCACTTCCTTTATTAAGATAAGCCAACCAAAGTAGATGTTCCAACCAAACTTTCGCACGCCTTTTTGCCCGAGCGCTTGAAGGCTCCATACTGACCCAATCCTGAATTTCAGACTTTGGTACAGTAATATTCATATGGAGTTGTTTGGCAATACGCCAGACTCGCTGGGTCGTTTCGGTTACCGCTGGCACATATTGATGAAGTCGTTCAAGCAAACATTCTTGCTCAAAAACACCTTGCTGCCATGCGCTATATTTGACTTTTCCGACAGGTAATTGATCTAGTAAGACTTCAGGTTGTGCTTGTTGATCAGACTGTTGTAAGAAATGCCGAATTGCATAGCGCCCTAAACCATCGAGTAACAAGGGTTCATTTTGATCAAGTAGCCCAATACTCCCTAAATTCTCAACGCCTAATGTTTTCAAATACAAGCGTGCCGGAAATGTCACATCCTGTATCCATTGTTGGCTGTCTAAAACTAACATGTCAGGCACTTGCAGCGGATAAGTCGTATTCGCCCAAGGTTGGCGAACGCCTGCTCCCTGTTGAATTTGTGAGGCCACCTTAAACCAGTGATCTTGGTAACGGATATAACTGTTTTCAGCCATAAAACCTTTGGGGTCAAATGGTTGTAAATGATGCAAGTGATATAACTGTTTTAATTTAGATGGGACTTCAATTCCCTCAAGCAAGACATGCTCAGGCTCATTTAATTCAGGTTTTACAATAAAGGCGAGATGCTCTTTGAACTCTTGAAGAATACTCGAAGGTTCTCGTACTTCACCATCATTTACATCAAACCCGTTATAAAAAAGCCATAAATTTTCTTGTGCCAGTAATAACGCATCTAAAAAAGCACCTTGGTCATCCTCAAGGCGAGAACGGTCGCCTAAATGCTGACGCAATGCATCCATCAAATCAAATGGAACATGTGTATCACGATTTGGAAACTGTCCTACATCTAGGTTTAACATCACCATTAAACGATAGGGTAAAGGTCGAATTTGTCCAATCTGAGCAAAAGTAATCTGTCCAGTGGGTTCTGCCTGTGCACTTTGATTTTCCAAAGTCCTTTGAATTTCTTCAATAATATAAGGTAAAGGCAAAGTAATTTTGCGCAAGGTTCCTGTTTCGGTTTCTGCGTAATAACTTGCGAGCGTTAACATTCGTTCTTGCTTTTTTACGACTTCCCGAACAGCTTTTAAAGCAGCAACCCCAACCTGCTCAAATTCAACAATGTCTTTTGACAACACTTGAAGCCAATACTCAACCGTATAGACCTGCCCTTGCTCATGCATGGTTAACCAGTCACGGCGCTCATTCAAATCTTGATAAATCTGAATGAGTGTACCGATTAACTCAAAGTCACCGGACTGAACTTTTGAATAACTCAACACCTGATTAAATGTGGCATGCACAGGCACAGCAATGCCAAGTGCCAAACGCTCTAAAGCGAATTTAAAGCTATATCGGTAATCATCATCACCTTCGGACAGACTATATTTAAGATGTTCTGCATCAAGCCCTCGTTTAAAGCCTGCATTGGCGAGTAAATTTAAAATTCGCTCAACCTGAACATATTCAATTTCGTAACGTTGCTGAGTCGCATGCAAGCTTAACCAGTCAGCAAAATCATCAAAGCTAAAACGACCCTGCATCAGTTGAATACGCCCAATCACAGCACGCCATGCATTCAGTGCATCGACTGATGCAACACCTGCAATTTTAACGGGCAAATGTACACTTTGCTCAGTAGCAGTAGCGGGAAATACACTTCGAATTAAAGGCTCAATATCAGCCAAATTAGGGACCAATACAAGAATATCATTGGGACGCCTTGGTTGCTCATTTGGCTTAGCCAACCAACAGATTAATTGCTCTTTTAGTACTTCAAGCTGACGTAAAGTCGAATGACAAACATGAATCTGAATAGAGTCATCGTCTGGGGCAAGCTCATATTGCTTAGCTTGAGGTTCCACCAAATGCAAAATATCTGACTGAACTTTACCGAGTAAACTTTCAGGGAAATCATCTACAAAAGCATCAACCCATTTACCCTCTTCGCCTGTAGATAAATTTGAGAGTAATGAGAAATGATCACGGGCTTGCTTACCCAATCTGGTTAAAAGCGGGTGCCTAGATTCACGCGCTTCTGCATTAAAATTAAGCGTAAATTTATCAAAAAAATCGGCAATTTCAGCATCAGTTGCCTTTGGATTTTTTGCAATAAATCGCTCTTTCACCCCTAAGTCATAACGTTGTTTCCAAAGCGGATCGACACTATCTGCCCAATATTCTTGTGAAGGGTTATAGTGCAAAATCAGCACATCAACATATTGCCCTAAACGACGCAAAAACTGTAATTGACTTGGTGGTAAATCAAGCAAGGTAAAAACCACCACCTGATTAGGTAATCTTGAGATCGCTCTTTTACCATGTTCGGGATGTTCTAACTCTTGCCAAAACAACGCATCAATTTGCTGCATTTCTAAAAAATCATCATGAAAATGCTGCTGCCAGAGCCAACGCTGCCAACGTTCTAGCTCTTGAGTTTGATGCAATGCGAAAGCAGTAACCTCTGCGTCTTTTTGTACAATATATTTTTCAATATCAAGCGCTCGCCCTTGCCCCCAAGTCGCCAACCAGTTCTCTGGACACGTACAACTATTTTCACAACTACGCTGGCATTGCCCACGATAAATCATATAGTTGCTAAATAAATCGGCGACCTGTTCAGCCACCCAATACAACATTTTCTGCTTTTTAAGCTGTTTTTCTATGCCATGTTCAAGCCGATCGGCACTGTCATAAATGCGCTGAACAATAGAATGTAAAGGATGTGAGGTATCTATGCCAATTGTGTCAGGTTGAATAAATTCGTGCAAAGCCTGATGCACTCGCCATTTAAAAATCAAACGGGGAATATTTGCTTTACGAACCTGTTCTTTATGTGCAGTTAAAACTTGCTGATAGGCATACCACTGGAAACCACGTACCCGTTGGTGAAACTGGTAATTGGCACTCATGCCCTGCTGTTCTGCAAGTTTTTGTATCAGCCACTGCTCAACCGCAGGACTTGGAACAATAAAATGTTGGGTTTTCAAAACCTGTAATGGATGCGTTGAAGCTTGAGATGTAGACGCTAATACACCTTGCAACAACACATCAATACGTTGACTTTGAATAACGTGGATCCCCATTTATTTCATTTCCTGCTTGCATAATTTATGCACAAAATCATAAACATTCATTACTATACAACTGAATCTGACTATGTCACGTTGGTTTAAACACAGCATAATTTAACTTTTGGTGTCACTTACACTTGGTTTGAATGACGCCATCAAGAAACTTACACAGGTAGACATTATGAAAATTGATAACATTCCTGACTATATTGATCCTAGCCTAAATCTGGAACAAATTCGCGATGAGTGCCATGACCTCATCAAAAAAAGAGCTTACGTCTCAGCAGGAGCGGCAATTGTACCCATTCCGTTTTTAGACGTGGTGATAGATTTGGGAATTTTGTCGTACCTTATTCCAGATATCAATTCCCGCTTTGGCTTAGCGCATGAGCACGTTAGTGTTTACGACCCAAAAACTAAAACTATTCATTGGGATGAATTACGTAAACGTGGTTTTGAATTTTCAGGTTTTGTAGTGGCACGTACTACTGTTAAAAAAACATTTAATGGTTTTTTGGGCAAAATCGTAACGAAACAGGTGACTAAATTCATCCCATTAGGCGGACAAATTGTAGCAGCAAGTTTAGGCTATTTCATGATGAAAAAAATAGCAGAAACTCACCTAAATGACAGTTACAATCTTGCAAAACGTATTCAGCAAAAAAGCCGTACCACTATTGTAAATTAGTAGATACCTTATGGCTGAGAGCTTAATCCGCTCTCAGCTGTTTTAAAACTGCCTTTAAGACTTCTAGACGTGCAGTATATTTATCATCAGTTGCAACAATATACCAAGGTGCGTAGTCAGTACTGGTTCGCTCAAACATATCTGCTGCCGCTTTTAAATAATCATCCCACTTATCACGATTACGCCAATCTTCCGCGGTAATTTTAAAACGTTTATGTGGTGTCTCTTCTCTGGCCTTAAAACGCTGCTCTTGCTCATCTTTGCTAATCGCCAACCAAATTTTAACCACAATGGTTTGACTATCAAATAAATCTTTTTCAAAGCGGTTAATTTCGTCATAGGCACGCTGCCACTCTAAAGGCGAAGCAAAACCTTCAACACGTTCAACGAGTACTCGCCCATACCATGTCCGATCAAAGATTGTGATTTTCTCGGCTTCATTAATGCGGTTCCAAAAGCGCCATAAATAAGGATGACGTGCTTCAAAGCGTTCAGGTGCTCCAATACAGTGAATATCATATTCACGAGGGTCTAGGTTTTTAACAATTCGCTTAATTGCACCACCTTTACCTGCAGCATCCATTCCCTCAAAAGCAATCACCACATTGCGTTTATCAAAACGCATGGCATCGGCAATTTTTTTGCTTAGTTTATCGAGCTCTTTTTTATATTCGGCTTTTTCAAGTGGCTCATTAGAAGGTTTTAATAAACTCTCTGGAATTTTAGCCTGCTGCCATTTACCTTTAACTTCGGTTTCATGGTCAGGAAGCTGACGCATGTGTTGTAAAAGGTACTGAGCAAAAAACTGATCACGCTGCTTTTCATCTTCCCCATCAATAATGTACCAGTCGTCAGTAAAACGACGGCGTAACTTTTGCAAAGTGTCGTATTGTTTTTTATTACGCCAATCTAGACCGTGAAGCTTATGCCAGTGTTGCTCAGACGGGTCAATTTTGTCTAAACGTTTTTGTAGTGATTTCCATGGAAGATCGAACCAGACTTTAACCACATCGACATAGTTATTTTTCAAATCTTGTTCAAATGCCCGCATATTTTCAACATAAGCATCAAAGCGTGCCTCATCTAAAGGTTCAGATACATGGGTTGCTGTAACGAGCAAATCGCTATACCAATTGCCAAACATCACCACAATTTGACCTTCGGTAGGAATAAAACCCGAGTAAGATTGCCAAAATGCTTCTGTATCTGTCAGCACACGTGGCGCATCTGCTTTTACTCGTAAATATCTTGGGTCTAACCACTCACGAAGTTGTTTAACCGCTTCTCCTTTCCCCGCCAGCTCAATACCACTCATTAAAATGAGTGTACTTTTAGCATTCGGTTTTCCCCGACTTTCTTTTAAAGCATATTGTGCTTCAATCAAGTCAACTGAAAGCTGTTCTTCATCTCGAATTTCAAATTTTGGTTGTTGTTCACTCATAGTCCACGGCTCTAATCATTTATTGTTTAATTTCGATGATCTTTAACTTATGCGCTTAAATGATGAATTGCTATACAAATTATGTCATTGCGATAGAAATCTGTCTAAGAATTGACGCATGAATCATTTTTTTTACATCTTCTCGCCATAGTACAAGGTTACAATGCCTTTTATGATTTTTTGCAAATAGCCCAATATTAGAGCCTTAAATGTCTAAACTCGCTGCTTTTGATGAACTTTTACAAGAATATAAAACATTTAATTATCACGATAATCCAGTGCTTGCCCAACGTTTGCACGATGTACAAACATGGCTAAAAGAGCGGATGAAAGATACGCATCATGAATTTTTTAACTTGCCTGAACATAAACTCATGGCACAGTATTTTTTAAATCGTTTATATGGTGGTCCAGAGTTTGATGCCCTTGCAGCACAAATTGAACGCTTATTGAAATATGCCCATAAAGCCGAAAAAGTATTGCCTGAAAATGCAATTAAAACTGGAACTAAATCGGTAAGTTTGGCTGTGCTTGCCACTCAGCTTGATGAACAAGTGGCTATGCAGCTTCTTGAGGACTATCCAGCAGATACAGTATTAACTGATGAGATTATGCGTTTAACCTTAATCAAGCTTGATCAGGCAGAAGCTCGTTATCAACAGCTTGCTCTTCTTGATGATTTAGGAGCCGCACTCGATAAATACATGCGCTCATTTATGATGTTTACGGCCTTTAAAATGTGTAAAGGTATTGCCCAGAAATATCACTTCGAATTGATGTATGATTTTATCCAAGATGGTTTTAGTGCGATGAAACCGTTAAAATCAGCCGAGAACTTTATCAAGACTTTTACTGAAAAAGAACGCCAAATTATTGAAAATGTACATTCAGGGCATCCGAATCCGTTTAGAGTGTGATAAGGTCGGCACAGAGAAAAAATCAACCTTACGAAGTTGAGATTTTATTCATTATATTTGCATGATGATGCCTGTAAAAATAGACAAAATCTGTCATCATGCAGAACTTATTCCGTTTCACTTGAGTTTGAGTCTAGGAGAGACAATATGTCTAACGAAAACCAAAAGCCAACATCTCCAACTGAGCAGGCACAAAGTTCAGACAAAGTTAGCCCATTCCTAAGCTCACCTTTACCGCAAGGTACCCCTCAAGGGCAACAACAAACTTTACAACAAACCTTAACTGATACACCGGTTAACGGTTCTGTACCAAAATACAATTTACCACGTGGTGCTGGCAATACTGGCAACGTGGGAGAAACCACACACTTTGGTTTCTCGACTGTTAAAACTGAAGATAAAGCTCAAAAAGTTGCAGAAGTTTTCCATTCGGTTGCAAGCAAATATGACTTGATGAATGACTTAATGTCATTTGGTATTCACCGCCTCTGGAAACGTTTTGCAATTAACATGTCTGGTGTCCGCCGTGGTCAACACGTATTGGATATTGCGGGTGGTACTGGCGATTTAGCAAAAGTATTCAGCCGCGAAGTTGGTCCTCAAGGCCATGTCGTTCTTTCAGATATTAACGAATCTATGCTCAATGTAGGCCGTGACCGTCTAATTGATGCAGGCTGTACCAATGTTGACTTCGTACTTGCCAATGCAGAAACTTTAGAGCCTTTTGCAGATAACAGCTTTGATTTACTCACCATTAGTTTTGGCTTACGTAACGTGACAGATAAAGATGCAGCACTTGCATCTATGTTCCGTGTGTTGAAACCAGGTGGTCGTTTACTTATTCTTGAGTTTTCTAAGCCTGTATTTGAGCCATTCTCAAAACTTTATGACCTCTACTCATTCACTGCTTTACCGATTATGGGTAAATTAGTTGCGAATGACTCAGAAAGTTATAAATATTTGGCTGAATCAATTCGTATGCATCCAGACCAACGCACCTTAAAAGGTATGATGGAAAATGCTGGCTTCCAGAACTGTGACTATCACAACCTTACTGCTGGTATCGTTGCTGTTCACCGTGGCTTTAAACTGTAAGGGATAACGATATGTGGTCGATTCTGGCACTCGGTGCAGTCGAACGTATCATTCATCATCTGATCGATCTGGATGCGGTTACTCGCATTCAGCTTGATCAGTTACAGGGCAAAATGTTGCGTGTCGTAATCGACAGTCCGCAACTTTCTGTCGATGTATTCTTTGACCAAGAAAAAGTACGTCTTGAACCTACTGCAACAGGGCACAGTGAAAAACCTTCTATTTTTGAACAACGCCCTTTTGATGCGCAATTCAAAATTTCTGAAGCAACAGCAACTTTGCATGTTAAAGATGTCATTGAGCTGATTAAATTATTGGTCAGCGGTCCAGATCAGATTGGTAATATCCCATTGCAAGGTGACTACCACCTGCTACAGGATATTCAAAAGATTATGCAGCAAGCTGAACCAGATTTAGCTGCGCACTTATCAAGGTGGGTCGGTCCTCAACTCGCCCACGAAATTGGCAAGATTCAACTTGCACCAAAACACTTAAAACGCTCTCTTCAAAGTCATCTATTTTTCGCAGAAGACGCATTAAAAGAAGATAGTGGTCTATTTGCCCCTCGTTGGGAAATGGATGATTTAACTCAAGCAACTCGTAAGCTGAATCAAGACATTGATCGTCTAGAAGCAAGATTGCAGCAACTCAACGCACAACTACAACCCTCTCAAGACTAGGTAAGACTGTATATGATTCCGCACGTTTCACGTTTACTCGAACTTTGGCGTATTGCAGCGCACTATAGACTCGATACGTTGTTCCCTGCGGATGAATTACCAGTTAAAGCTCAACGTGCATTAAGTGTTATTAAAATGCACCCAGCCGCATGGTCTAGTCGTGAACGTAAAAATCCTTTAAAGCTTAAAGAAGCTTTGGAAGAGATGGGGCCGCTTGCAATTAAGCTTGGGCAATTACTGTCAACTCGACGTGATTTGATTCCACCTGAAATACTTGCTCAATTAGTCTTACTTCAAGATCAAGTCAAACCTTTTGATAGCAATGTTGCCAAGCAACGTATTCAAGATTCGTTAAAAGCTGACGTAAACACCTTGTTTGCACGATTTGATGACCAGCCATTAGCCGCTGCTTCAATTGCGCAAGTCCATACTGCTGCTTTGCATGATGGCCGTGAAGTCGTTATTAAGGTGACTCGTCCTGATATTCGCAACCAAATTTTGCAAGACTTTGAAATTTTGGCATGGTTAGGCAACACACTAGAAAGTCGTCTTGAAGCTGCTCGTGCCTTACATCTTTCTGAAATTATTCAAGACTACCGCCAGATTATTTTAAATGAGCTGGACTTGAGTATTGAGGCAGATAATACCCGTCGTATGCGCCATTATTTTACTGGCTCAACCATGATGTATGTGCCTGAAGTCTACATGGACACGAAAGATGTTATGGTGGCCGAGCGCATTACAGGTGTACCTATTTCAGATACGGCAACATTTGATCGTCTAGGCATGGACCGTGCACAACTTGCAGAAAAAGGATTAACCATTTTCTTCACGCAAGTATTCCGCGATAACTTTTTCCATGCCGACATGCACCCCGGCAATGTCTTTGTAGAAACAATTAACCCAAGCAATCCACGCTTTATTGCACTGGACTGTGCGATTATGGGTGAGTTATCTAAGCATGACCAGATGACGATTGCCCGCATGTTGCTTGCTGTAATGAACAGCAACTTTATGCAGCTCATTCAAATTGTGCATCAAGCTGGTTGGATTCCACCGGGTACAGACCAAGATGCGCTATCGCGTGAAATGCGTCGCACCGTTGGTCCAATGGTGTCTAAACCGATGGATCAACTTGATTTTGCTGGTATCTTGATTCAAGTGATGGATATTGCCCGTCGCTTCCATTTAGAGATTCCACCACAACTCATGTTGTTGCTAAAGACCTTAGTGCATGTCGAAGGCCTAGGAACCGATCTTTATCCGCAGCTCGACATCTGGAAATTGGCAAAACCAATTTTGACTGAATGGGTCAAGGCCAACATGAACCCAGTCAAAAATATAAAAGAGTTAGGACAGCAATTACCTGACCTGCTTTTAGGTGCTCAAGATTTCCCAAGCTTAATTGTTGATAGTTTAAATGGTTTAAAAAATCAGTCTGCTTGGCAAGACCGCCAGTTACGTGAAATACAGCAACTTCGTTTGCAAATGGAACATCAACAACGCCGCAGTTGGATGTTCGGTAGTAGCATGCTGATTTTATTGACCATCGCGATTATTAGTCCTTGGTTTGTTTCTATTATTTTAATTGTGCTAAGCAGTTTATTAGCCCTTTGGCGTATATTGAAATAAGTTTTAAATCCCTTGCCCGCGCAAGGGATTTTTTATGTGAAAACTTTTAATTTTCAAAAAAATTATAGATCAGCTATTCGTTGATTGCTAAATTGAATCTATAAATGCATCAAAAGAACAAACAATGAAAACACCTCATTTTGCGATTATCGGTGCCGGTACCGCAGGTTTAGCCACTGCGATTTTGCTCGCCCGTGAAGGTAATCACGTTACTATTTTTGAACAAGTTGATGAGTTATCTCCAGTAGGTGCAGGTTTATTACTACAACCCGCAGGCTTAGCCGTATTTGAACATTTAGGTGTGCTCGATAAAGCCTTAATATTAGGTGCGAGAGTCACAGGCTTACAAGGACAACTTCCAGACAAGCGTCTTTTAGTTAACAGCCATTATCATGAAGCATCAGCAAATCTTTATGGTTTGGGTATACACCGAGCCACGTTATGTCACGTACTCACCCAAAAGCTTAGTGAGTATTCGAGCCAAATTACTTGGCGTATGAACCATTCTGTTGAGAACTTTGAAGAACATAATGACGAAGTTCGGCTATTCGGAATTCATCAAAGTCAAAAGTTTGATGCTCGTTTTGATGCCATACTTATTGCCAATGGCGCTCGTAGTCAATTGCGACCAAAAGCATGGGTAAAGGTTGACCAAGCCTACCCTTGGGGTGCGGCGTGGAGTATCGTGCCTGAATGCCAAGTACTCAATTCTGAAATTCTGCATCAATTTTATGATCGCTCGAAAATTATGATGGGAATTCTTCCTACAGGAGCAATTCCAACAGAACCTAAACAGCGCCTTTCGAGTATCTTTTGGAGCTTACCTACCCCACAATTACAAGGTTTTTTGCAAGATGAGCAAGCTAAACAAACTTGGTTAAAGCAAGTCTCAATGCGCTGGCCCAAAATTGCAGAATGGTTCAAAGAGATTTTATATGACAGCCAAATTCAGCCTAAATGGTTATCTGCAAACTACCGTGATGTAGTGATGACTCAATTCGGTCAAGGCAGAATTGGAGTGATTGGCGATGCCGCTCATGCGATGAGTCCCCAGTTGGGACAAGGAGCTAATATGGCATTATTGGATGCTTGGGCTTTTTCTCAATCATTGCAACATGCTAGGAAGAACCAAAATCTTGATTGGCCCTTGCTCTGGCAGCACTACCACCAGCTTCGCCGCTCATCCACCCAGTTTTATCAATTTCTCAGTCGCTTATTAACACCACTTTATCAATCTGAGCACTGGTGGGCTGGAGGTCTAAGAGATATTGTTTTCCCTTGGATGTATCAAATCCCTTATTTTCGAAAAGAAATGGCAATCACGATTTCAGGCTTAAAGACAGGTCCATTCCAACAACTCGGTTATGATCGAGTGGCTCAATTACCTAAAGAAATGAGTGCTTTTAATTTAAAAAGTGAATCTCTGAGTGACTCTTAAAGATAATAGGATACAAGCTGCTCATTACGCTGACAGAGACAAAAAGCGCAAAGAATTTCTCGGCAAAGCGACGCTGATGCCGTACACTATACAAGCTATTTTTTAGCATCTGACTTAAATCAATTTATAGTTCATATTTCTTTGGTGATTCCTCATGAATAACACGCAATGGCTCGATGAAGTAAAATTTAACGAACAAGGTCTTATCCCTGCCATTGCTCAACATCATCAAACCGGACGTATTTTGATGGTGGCGTGGATGAACCGTGAAGCACTCGCGCTCACAGCAGAAAAAAATCAGGCAGTTTACTTCTCTCGTTCTCGTCAGAAACTCTGGCACAAAGGCGAAGAATCTGGCCATTTTCAAACAGTTTTTGAAATTCGTCTGGACTGCGATGCCGATGTCATTGTGTTACAAGTTGAACAACATGGCGGTATCGCATGCCATACGGGTCGTGAGTCTTGCTTCTATCGCAAACTCACCCCACAGGGTTGGGAAATTGTCGATGCACAGTTAAAAGACCCTACTGCAATTTATGGTGAAAAAGCTAAGACTGAAAGCCACGATCATGCTCAAACCACCGAGCAAGTTGACGTACTTGCTCATTTAGGTCAATTGATGCAAGAGCGTAAGCAGGCTGAAGCAGATACATCCTATGTTGCAAGCCTCTATAAAAAAGGCATCAATAAAATTTTAGAAAAAGTTGGCGAAGAAAGTGTAGAGACCATTATCGCGGCTAAAGATTTTGCAGCACAAGATTCCGAAGCCAACTTAAACGATCTCGTTTATGAAACAGCTGACTTATGGTTCCATAGTATTGTGATGCTGGGTTATTTCGATATTAACCCACAAGTCATTATTGACGAATTAGCTCGTCGCCAAGGTTTATCTGGTTTAGTTGAAAAAGCTAACCGCAACAAGGTATAAAATCACTCAGTGTCAAATATTGAAAAACCTAAAGCTACCTATGAGCAAGCGATTGCCATAGATAACGCACGTCTTGGGCAATCATTTAAAGTGATTGCCTATGCTGGCACAGGTAAAACCACGACCCTGCAAATGATTAGTGATGCCATGCCTGAGCGGCGTGGTATGTATTTGGCTTTTAACAAAGCGATTGCTGGTGAAGCCCAAAACAAATTTCATCGCAATGTCGACTGCCGTACTTTTCACTCACTTGCTTTTCGTAGCGTGCCACGTGGCGTAACTGACAAATTACGTCTACCGCGCTTAAGTCCAAGTTTTATTGCTAAAGAATATCGACTAGAGCCGATTACTTTACGACGGATGATGGGTGGACGTTACGAAAAATATGTCTTGATGCCAAGCCGACTAGCAAGTCTTGTCGCAAATGCGGTGGGTTACTTCTGTTCAACGAGTTCTCAATACCCTGCCCCTCGACACATTCAGGCACCTAACTGGTTGCATCCAGACGATATTATCGAATTACAAAATCACCTTTACCCTGCTGTGGAACGGCGTTGGTTAGAGTCGATTGACCAAAACCATCAAGCTGGTATTGGGCATGATATTTACCTCAAACTTTGGGCATTGTCTGAGCCAAACATTCCTACCGACTATGTGTTATTTGATGAAGCACAAGATGCTGACCCTTTAATGCTGGGTATTTTACTGCGTCAAAAAAATACACAGGTCATCTATGTAGGTGATGCACACCAACAAATCTATGCGTGGCGTGGTGCGATTAATGCGATGCAGCAATTACCACTACCTGAATCTCGCTTAACGACTTCTTTTCGTTTTGGCGAAGCGATTGCCGATGTAGCTAATTCACTGTTAGGTGCATTAAATGAAACTGTTCCCTTGCTTGGTAATCCAAACCAGAAATCAAGTGTAGTCAATAAGCCGCACACAAAAATGCGTGACGCGATTTTGTGTCGTACTAATGCTCGTGCAATGGAGCTTTTATTGGCAGGTTTGGTTCATGGCGATAAAGTGAGTTTGCAAGCAGACCATCAGAAATTAAACCGTTTTGTAGATGCTGCAAGCCTCTTAAAGCAAGGAAAACGAGTTACTGACGTTCCTGAATTGGCATGGTTTAACTCATGGCACGATGTACATGAGTACTGTGAAACCAATGAAGGAAGTGACATTAAACCATTGGTTAAACTGGTTGATGATCACGGCACTGACCCACTAAAAAAAGCACTTGCAAAGATTTCACCGCTTGAGCAGGCGGATTATGTCATCTCTACAGCCCACAAAGCCAAAGGGCTAGAATGGAACCGCGTTCATATTGAAGATGACTATCAATTTAAAATTAATGGCTTAGAACACAAGATTACGGATGAAGAATTAAGATTACTTTACGTTGCCTGTACTCGTGCTAAAGTAAGTCTAAATATCCATCATCTTTATGATCTGATACAACAATTAAAACTAAGGGCGCCTTTAAGTCTTCGTCAATCGGTTGGTTGAAGCGCTCATACTTAGGTGAGCCTATGAAACTTGAATCGATCCAATTTAAACATATTGCTCTATTTCACGATCTAAAAATACAGTTTCAATATGAAAAACAGCCGATTACCTTAATTTTAGGTGAACAGGCAACTGGTAAAAGTATGTTGTTAAAACATACTTACCATGCTTTAACTTGGTTTCCTGCACGCCTTAAAGACTTACGTAGCCCCGGTATTGTCATGCCTGATCAAGACATTACTCAGTCACGTCTACAGTCTAAAATCCAAATTACCATTCAAATTCCATCAGAAATTGGGCATTTACCAGAAACAACCTCAGCTCAGCAGACTGATTCCTCTCTTTGTAGCTGGAAACTTTTCAAAACGCTCAATGCAAGCGGCGTAGGCGTGAGTCAGGTCGAAACTCAACAACTTGATCAGGCTACGGCACTCTATCAACAAATCACAAAGAAAGATCCGCTACAAGGCCTACCTTTAGTCGCTTATTACCCAGCCGAACGATTTGTAAATGATATCAATGTCATTAATAAAAACTTACCGGGGATTACTCAATCCATTTCAGCTTATGACATTAGCCCAGTTCCGTTCACAACCTTCACACGTTTTTTTGAATGGTTACGTGAAATTAGTGATATCGAAAATGCTCAAGCTGCACATTTAGTACAACGCATTAAATCTAAACAATTAGATCCACAAGATCAGATAGAACTATTAAATGAGCTTCAAAAAGAGTTATCTGGGCAGCCTAAACAGCTCACCGTACCTAACCTCTACGCTCTTAAAAATGCATTAAATATTGTTTTGCCTGAGCTCAAAGACTTATATTTGCAATATCAGCCTAGGCTTCAACTCATGGTTGACTATGACGGTCAGACCTTACCATTTCAGCAGCTTTCCAGCACGGTAAAAACATGGATAGCACTAGTAGGTGATGTCGCCCGTAGACTCTGTTTACTTAATCCTTTAAGCCTAAATCCTTGCCTTGAAGGTGAAGGTATTTTATTAATTGACCAGATTGATGCACAGCTCGACTCACTTCACTGCTCAGAAATTTTGAATCGGCTCCATCAAACATTTCCACGTTTACAAATTATTGCCACAGGAAGTCGTGAAGAGCTGCTTGAACATGCCTCAGCCTATCAATGTTTAAAACTAGAAAATGGCAGAGTGATCAAACTCGACATTAATACTACTCAGCAACAGCTTGAAAGCATCTATACATTGCTGCAAGGGAATGAACCTTTAGTATCTCCCGTAGAAACGCAACCCATCAGCTTAATAGATCCAACTCCATTTCCAGCACAAGTTGATCTTTTATTTCAGCAAATTCAGGGTTTAAATGAGCAACAAAAAAATGAATTATTACGCATGATTCATGCGGGAGATACACCAGAAGAAAGCTCTTCGGTTTAAATTTTATGCCACATTTTGCTCTATTTTTATAATAAAAAGCGGTCTTGCAAAATATACCGCTTCATTAAGATTTCTAGGCGTTGAAATCACAAGATGTTGTTACTGCATGTAATAACATCAGATTTTTACTGCTTTTTTAGTGTACAATAAATTTCATTTTGCGTTTTTATTCTTCAAGTTGCGCAATACAACTTGTTTCTCGCTTTATTTTCTAATTTGGTTGGGTTTTCAGAATAACAAAGCTTTGGAACTCTCTTTGAATTCCTATCTATTCTGAAATTAAAATTTCACCTTTAGGTTTCGGCCTAAATCACATATGGATACGAGTGTGCTACCGATAATTATCTTATTACCGTTAATATTAGGCACCACCCTTGTTTCATTGCTTCAACGGTTCTCGCGTGGAGTAACGGCTTTAGGGGCAATTGGAGTCAGTTTAACCAGTTTCGGGTTATTACTGACTCAAGCTAAAACTGTGCTTGGTGGTGCAAGCATTCAACAAAGCTGGGATTGGCTACCTCAATTGGGGATTAATCTTAGCTTCAGACTCGATGCGCTTGGTTTATTATTTTCTTTACTTATTACCGGTATCGGTACACTCATTTATATTTACGCCTACTATTATCTTGGCCCTAAAAATTCTTTAAGCAAACTCTATGCTTTACTCATGCTGTTTATGGCAGCAATGCTGGGAATTTCGCTCTCTAATAATCTTATTATTTTATTAGTCTTTTGGGAGCTTACCAGTATTTCATCTTTCTTATTAGTGGGTTATTGGAGTCATTATGAAGCCGCTCAACGTGGCTCTCGAATGGCGCTCACCATTACAGGGATGGGCGGTTTGGCGTTGTTGGGTGGATTTGTTTTATTAGGACAAATCACCGGAACCTATGAAATTAGCGACATCATGGGCATGAAAGATACCATTCAAGCCCATGCCCTATTTATTCCCATGCTATTGCTTATTTTACTTGGTGCATTTACGAAGAGTGCTCAGTTTCCATTTCATTTTTGGTTACCCAACGCAATGGCTGCGCCAACGCCGGTATCTGCCTACCTACACTCTGCGACCATGGTAAAAGCAGGTATTTTCCTGCTAGCACGTTTACTGCCAATTTTTGTAGGCGCTGCGCTTTACCACAATATTGTTACCTTCGTTGGCCTATTTACGCTCTGTATGGCAGCCTGTTTTGCCATTTTCAAAGAAGATTTAAAAGGGCTGTTAGCCTATTCAACAATTAGTCATTTAGGGCTCATTGTTTGTTTACTTGGTATCGGTTCGCCTTTAGCAGTTGCTGCTGCTATTTTTCATATTATTAACCATGCAACATTTAAAGCAGCACTCTTTATGATTGCAGGGATCATTGACCATGAAACGGGTACACGTGATCTTCGAAAACTCAGTGGTATTTGGCAATTACTTCCTTTCACTGCCACATTAACCATGATCACAGCTGCCTCTATGGCAGGTGTACCACTCACCAATGGCTTTATTTCTAAAGAGATGTTCTTTACCGAGCTATTGGCAAACCTTTCAGGCTCAGCAGTTATTTTTGCCAGCATCATTGCAACTCTTGCTGGTATTTTTGCGGTGAGTTATTCAATTCGCTTAGTACACGGCGTGTTTTTTGACGGTCCGATTGGTAAACAAGTGCCAAATAAAAATGCACATGAACCGCCTATGGGCATGCGCGCACCAGCCCTTCTTCTTGCTGTGCTATGTATCCTAGTTGGCATTCTACCTTCTTTGTTGGTAGAACCACTAGTAAATAGCGTAACGAGAGCAAGCTTGATGCAACCAGAATTTGCAGGAACTCATCTTGCAATCTGGCACGGATTCAATGCTCCTCTGGTGATGAGTATTATTGCTTTAGTCGGCGGCTCACTCTTCTATTTTGCTTTGGCAAAAGATGGCATGATTCGTAAAATTGACCTTGATCCACGTCTTGGCAGGTTGCAAGGCCGCATTTTATTTGATTTATTTTTAAAACATCTGTTGCTCACCAGCCGAAAAATTAAACAAAAAACTGAAAATGGCTCATTGCAAAGTTACTTGTTCATGATCATTGCTTTTAGCGTCATCATGGTAACTATGCCGCTACTTAATCAAGGGCTCACTACAGGCACACGTGAACTTACTCATGCCCCATGGATTGCGATCGTTCTCTGGCTAACCCTGTTCTCAGGTTGCTGGATGATGCTGTGGTTCCATCATGAGCGTATTAAAGCAGTCCTTATTAGTGGTGCAATTGGTCTGGTTGTAACGATGGTGTTTGTCACCATGTCCGCTCCAGATCTGGCACTAACTCAAATTACCGTGGATGTTGTAACCACTGTTCTTTTATTAATGAGTTTATCTTTACTTCCACAGCTAACGCCGTATGAATCTCTTCGCTCTAGACGTTTAAGAGATGCTGCTTTAGCGATTATTGGAGGCTTAGGGATAGGTTGGATTGCGTGGCTGATTTTAACCCGTGATCATAATTCAATTTCGTGGTTCTTTGCACAGCAGTCTTTACCACTTGGCGGTGGCTCAAATATTGTAAATGTCATTTTAGTTGACTTCCGTGGTTTCGATACCTTTGGTGAAATTACAGTGCTGGGCATTGCTGCTATTGGTTCACTTTGCCTCATGGATGGTATGCGTGTACATGGTACAACCATAACCCAAGGTCTCACCTACCGTTTTAATCCATCTCCACTCATGTTCCGTATTACAGCCTCTTGGGTATTGCCATTAGCGCTTGTCGTGAGTGTTTATATCTTTATGCGAGGCCATAACTATCCGGGCGGTGGCTTTATAGCAGGTCTAATCACCTCAATGGCATTAATCATCCAATACATTGCGCTAGGTCAAGACCAAACCGAACAATTACTCAAAGTAAAATCAGGACGTCTTTACGAAGTCTGGATTGGTTCAGGTTTAACCATTGCTGGGCTTACTGGTGTTGCAGCATGGTTCTGGTTACGCCCATTCCTTACCAGCGCTCACGTGTATGTTGAATTACCAATTTTAGGAAAACTACATTTGGCTTCAGCTGCGAGTTTTGACTTAGGCGTTTATATCACCGTTGTTGGTGCAACGATGTTGCTCATCTCGGTATTGGGAGACTCTCGCCACTCAAGCATGGCTGGTCCTGTAGTACCACATCGGGAGGAATCATCATGATCAGTTTAGAATTCTTATTGGCTTCTGCGATTGGTTTACTTGTTGCCACAGGTATTTATCTGATTTTACGTGCTCGTACCTTCCCTGTTGTACTTGGATTAGCTGTAATTGGCTATGCTGTAAACCTATTTTTATTTGCGATGGGCCGATTACAAATTAGCTCCCCCGCAATTTTAACTGAGACAACAAAAATAACCGATCCACTTCCTCAAGCGCTGGTGTTAACAGCGATTGTGATCGGCTTTGCAACCACCGCTTTTATTGTACAACTGGCGCTACGTAGCCGTTATGAATCAGGTAGTGATCATGTTGATGCTAAAGAAGACATCTCTCCAACATACGACCCACGCGAGGATGAGCCGTAATGTTTGATTTTTTATCTTTCTGGCAAGAACATGCGCCTATTTTTAGCATTCTCATTCCGGCATTTACTGCTTTTATATTATTACTACTAGGCAACCCAGGGGCAGGTGCTTTAAACGATGACTGGCGACAACCATGGCGTCGTGGCATTAGCCTTGTTTCAGCCATTGCTGGATTAATTACCGCGATTGTTTATCTGAGCTTTGCCAGCACTGGCCAGATTACCATTTACCAACTGAGTGAATGGTCAGCACCCTTTGGTATTGTATTGGTATTAGATCGTCTTTCTGCATTCATGCTAGTATTGACCTATGCATTAGCAGTGCCGGTTTTATGGTATGCAAGCGACAATTGGGATACGCGTGGTCGCTATTTTCATGCCATGGTGCATTTCTTATTAATGGGTATCTGCGGAGCATTTTTAACAGGCGATTTATTTAACCTTTTCGTCTTTTTTGAAATCTTGTTGATGGCTTCGTATGTTTTGCTTTTACATGGGCAAGGCAAACCACGTTTTCAGCTTGGCGTTCACTATGTCATTATCAATCTTCTAGCCTCTGCCCTATTCTTAATCGGCCTTGGTATGATTTATGGCAGTGTAGGTAGCCTCAACATGGCGGATGTTTCACGCCTTATTCCGACACTTGAAGCAGATCAACACAAATTAGCCGTAGCAGGCGCCCTACTTTTATTTGTAGTGTTTGGCATTAAAGCAGCGATGCTTCCTGTAGGTTTTTGGCTACCAAAAACTTATGCGGTTGCAAGTACACCTGTGGCTGCAATTTTCACCATTATGACCAAGGTCGGGATCTATTCGATTTTGCGTGTAAATGGAACAGTATTTGACGATGCACTTAGTCAAGAAATTTTAAAAAGCTGGCTACTTCCGATTGGTTTGATTACCTCACTATACGGGGTGATTGCAGCAATTGGAGCAGATCGTTTACGTCGCTTTGTCGGCTTTATGGTACTTTCTTCAATTGGTACATTGCTCACAGCAATTGCCATGTCGAATACACAAGCATGGTCTGGTGCTTTATATTACTTAGTGCACAGTACGCTAATTGGCGCGGCCTTTTATCTATTTTGTGGATGGATAACTTCACAACGTGGAGATTTTAAAGATCATTTAAAAGTTGCCCCAAGAATCAAACAAGAAAAAGCGGCCATGCTGACTTATTTCTTGATTGCTATGATGCTCGCAGGGTTACCACCTTTTAGTGGTTTTCTTGGAAAGGTATTTATTTTACAAGCGACAGTTGAGGCTAGCTATCAAGGCTGGATCATTGGTGTTGTGCTTGTTGTGAGCCTATTAAGTATTATTGCTCTAACACGAGTTGGTTTTATATTGTTCTGGCGAGCAACTCCACCAGAGGAAGATCCAATCCATCCGGCTTATATTCTTTATCGAGCATTACCAGAACGAGCACCACCACGTAACGATCAAGTGATTTATGTGTTACTTGCCGGCTTAATCGCTTATGTCGTCTTTGCTGCACCTATTCAGCATTACACATTAAGTACTGCTCAGCAGATTCAAGACCATGCACTTTACCAACGCACTATTCTTAAAGTAGATAAAAATGGTGAAGCTATCAGCGTACAACCATTTGACCCTGCTTACCTACCAGAAACTAAATATGGTGGTGAAGTTGAAGATCATAATGCTTATCTCGTTCCAAATATTATTTCGAAAGATACCTTTAACGGTGAACATATTTCAGAATATAAACATCGGCAAATTCAACAACAGGACAAACTACAAAAGCCTACCATTGTTGATGAAAGTCAATTGAAACCTATGGAGCCATAACAATGCAGTTATCTCATTTGCTTGAACGCTGGTTTCCACATCCATTTGTTTCCGTTCTTATCATTTTATTTTGGCTGATGCTGTCACATAGTCTTGATGCTAGTGACATTCTGACGGCAGTGCTATTGGGTTTAATTATTCCTCGTTTAGTCAAACCGTTTATTACCCGTACACCACATATTCACTGGAAACCTGCTGTTAAATTATGCTTTGTAGTTCTTTGGGATATTGTCATTTCTAACTTTCGAGTGGCAAAGCTTGTTTTGGGACCTACCAAAAATTTACACCCTAAATGGTATCGTGTGCCACTAGAAACGGAACATGAGCAGGTCAATACATTACTGGCAATGATCATTACAACAACGCCTGGTACAGTTTCTGCGGGTATTGATCAGGAACGTGGCGATATTCTGGTTCATGCTTTGAGCACAGATAATACCGAATCTGATATTGAAGACATCAAACAACGTTATGAAATTCCACTTATGGAAATTTTTGATGTAAAAAGCAAAACGGAGGCAAGTGCATGACCATCCTACCCTATGCTCTAGGTATTAGCTCAATTGCCATTACCATCTCTATGCTACTTTGCCTCTTCAGATTGGTTATAGGCCCATCAATTGTGGATCGACTTTTAGCACTCGATACGCTCTTCTTAAATGCAACTTGCCTCATTGTTGTTTTAGGCATTTATTGGATGACGACCTCTTTATTTGAAGGAGCCCTACTGGTTGCGATGCTAGGTTTCGTATCTACAGCAGCCTTAGCACGTTACTTCACAACTGGTCATGTTATCGATTAAGGAGAGATCAAAATGCAGTTCGTAATGGAAATTATTGTTTCGGTCTTTCTGGTCTTTGGCGCTTTCTTTATGTTAGTCGGCTCGATTGGTATGGTCCGCTTACCAGACTTATTCATGCGCTTACATGCACCTACAAAATCGAGTACGTTAGGATTAGGCAGCTTCTTGATTGCGTCCATGATCTTTTTTGCTTTTCAAGGCCGCTTTGGTTTTGCCGAGCTATTGATCACACTTTTAGCTTTTATTACGGCACCGGTTTCAGCAAATTTAATTGCCCAAGCTGCGCTACATTTACGTTTGCGTTCGCTCAGTGGAGAAGTTCCTGAAGCAATTGAACGCCCTTTGCCTTGGGACCGTTATAAAATTGGGCAGCGTTTCTCGCAAAATAAACCACCTATGGACCCTCCTAAAGAATAGGAAAAAGCCCACCAATAAAAAAGCCACCCGAAGGTGGCTTTTTTATTTTTTATATTACTGTTCGTCATCTGACTCGCGTTTCGGTAAATCATTTACCGCTTTTTCGATCAGACCAAACATATAGTTACCATAGGCATTCGTTTTGTCATAATGGAAACGCAATCTTGGCGTAATACGTGTCTTGATACGACGGCTCAATTCATGACGCAAGAAACCAGAAGCTTTATTTAATACCTCTAAAGTTTCTTTATTTGCTGCTTCACTTTGCTCATCACCAAGCTCACGTCCCATTACAGTGACATAAACTTCAGCATAACCCATGTCTGCACTGACTTTCACCGCCGAGATGGTCACTAGACCACCTAAGCGAGGATCTTTAAGCTCTTGACGGATAAGCTCAGACAACTCACGTTGTACTGAATCCGCCATGCGCTTTAAGCGTTGGCTACCCGCCATTAAAGACTCCGTTTAATCAATTGAACATCATAGACTTCGATCTTATCTTTTACTTTGATGTCTTTATAACCTTTCACCGCAAGACCACATTCCATACCAGCACGAACTTCTTCAACCACTTCTTTATAGCGACGAAGAGATTCAAGCTCACCTTGGAACACAACCACGTCATCACGTAATACGCGAATCGGTTTATTACGATGTAATACGCCTTCAAGTACCATACAGCCTGCTGCCGCACCAAACTTACTTGAGTGGAATACTTCACGTACTTCAGCAACACCCAAGATTGTTTCACGATGTTCAGGAGCAAGTTTACCACTCATGGCATCTTTCACATCATCAATCAATTCATAGATGATGCTGTAGTAACGAATATCGATACCGTCTTGGTCACTTCTTTGACGAGCAGTCGTATCAGCACGAACGTTAAAGCCTAACAATACAGCTTCTGAAGATTCAGCAAGAATCACATCAGACTCAGTAATCGCACCAACACCCGAACTAATTACACGAACTTTTACTTCATCAGTAGATAATTCATGTAAAGCCGCATTTAATGCTTCTAAAGTACCACGTACGTCTGTTCTTAAAACAACGTTCACTGTAGGAACATCTTTTTTGCCCATTGACGACATGATATTTTCAAGACGCATTGCGCTTTGACGATCAATACGTTTTTGACGCTCACGGTCAGCACGAGCATCAGCAACTTCACGTGCTTTCTTCTCGTCATTTACAACAAGAACTTCATCACCTGCCATTGGAGCATCTGGAAGACCCAGAATTTCTACTGGAATAGATGGTCCTGCTGATTTAATCGGCTTACCGTTTTCATCAGACATTGCACGGACACGACCATATGACGAACCTGCAAGAACAAGGTCACCAATGTTTAATGTACCGTTTTGAACAAGAATAGAAGTTACTGCACCACGGCCTTTATCAACACGCGCTTCAATAACAACACCTTGCGCAGCACCTTCAGCAGATGCTTTTAATTCCATCAATTCTGATTGAATAAGAATTAAATCAAGGAGTTCATCAATACCTTGTCCACTGTGTGCAGAAACTTTAGCAATCGGAACATCACCACCCCATTCTTCTGGAACGATTTGTTTCGTTGTTAATTCATTTAACACACGGTCTACATCAGCAGATTCTTTATCCATTTTGTTGATTGCAACAATAATTGGAGTCCCTGCCGCACGCGCATGGTCAATTGCTTCTGCAGTTTGCGGCATTACACCATCATCTGCTGCAACAACCAATACAACGATATCCGTTGCTTTAGCACCACGTGCACGCATTGAAGTAAACGCAGCATGTCCTGGTGTATCAAGGAATGTAATGATTCCTTTGTCTGTTTCAACGTGATATGCACCAATATGCTGGGTAATACCACCTGCTTCGCCTGCCGCCACTTTCGAACGACGGATACGGTCAAGCAATGATGTTTTACCATGGTCAACGTGACCCATAATGGTAACAACTGGCGGACGAGTTGTTTGCTCACCACGTGCTTCTTCAGCCGCTTCAAGCAAGTTATCTTCCGCTTGTGTATCAGAAACTAAAACAGGATTATGGCCCATTTCTTCAACAACAAGTGCCGCTATATCTTGATCAATAGCTTGTTCTTGATTAACCAACTCACCCATTTTCATAAGTGATTTGATAACTTCACGTACTTTAATTGCCATTTTTTGAGCAAGATCGGCAACAACAATGCTTGAACCGATTTCTACATCATAAACTTGCTTTTTAACTGGCTTTTCAAATCCATGCTTATTTGCCTGACTTGATTTTAAACCACGTTTGTTATGGTTAACAAAGCTTTGCTCTTCTTGACCACGACGACCACCTTTTTTACCCGCACGTGGGTTAGTGGTTGCGCCACCGCGTTTAATTTCACGGTCTTCTTGCTTAAATGAATCTTCATAAGCTTGGCCAACTAGACCTGAAGCAAGTGGAGAGTCATCAATCACACGAATTGTTGTAGCAGCCTCGTCATTTGAATACTTAGACGCCATTTTGCGCATTTGTTCAAGTGTACGTTGCTGAGCTTCTTCAGCCGCTTTACGACGTGCAGCTTCTTCAGTCGCTTTTAACTGAGCTGTTTGTGCTTCACGCGCTTTCTTTTGCTCTAATGTTTCTGCTGGTTTTGGTGCAGGTTTTACTGTACCACCACCACGTCTTTTCACTACTACAGCAGCTTTAGGAGCTGTCTGAGCAGCGCTATCTTGTTGATGAGCAACGCGCATAGCATCTAAAGTTGCTTTTGCTTTTTGCTCTGTTTGAAGACGCGCGTTTTGCTGTGCAGTGTCACGCGTTTGTTGTTCTACACGTGTTTTAGCTTCCGCTTCTGCACGTGCTTTAGCTTCAGCTGCAATTTGTTCAGGGTTTGGTTTAGCAAAAACCTGTTTCTTACGTACTTCTACGTTAATTGTTTTTGCTTTACCTGAAGTACTTGCAACTTTAGCGGTACTGGTTGTTTTACGTTTCAACGCAATTTTTCCTGTGTTACCACTTTCCTGACCATGCACTTTTTTCAAATGATTGACTAAAGTATTCTGTTGTTCAGTGGTAATAATATCGTCTGCTGTACGTTGAGGCAAACCTGCTTCACGAGCCTGTTCTAGGAGCTTCTCAACAGGACGTTCTACACTGAGAGCTAACTCTTTAATTGACTTGTCCGTCATATTTCATCTCCTAGTTAAACCATGATTCGCGAGCTTTCATGATCAATTGACCTGCTTTTTCATGATCAAGTCCTTCAATATCAGAGATATCGTCAGTAGCCTGATCTGCCAAATCATCGACAGTAATAATACCGCGAGCGGCAAGCGAGTAAGCGATCTCAGAAGTCATGCCTTCCATTGTTAGAAGGTCTGCACTCGGTTCTTGAATATTTTCTTGCTGTTTCAAAGCATCAGTAAGTGTTGCTTCTTTTGCACGACTTTGCAATAACTCAACCAATTCGGCATCAAGCTCAATTTCGTCAAAAGTTTCAGCTGGAACATAAGCAATCTCTTCTAAAGAGGTAAAGCCCATTTCCACCAATGCCATTGCTAAATCTTCTTCAATATCGAGACGTGATACAAACATGTCAAGATATTGCTGAGCTTCATTTTGCTGACGAGCACGATACTCTTCTTCAAGCATCATGTCGAGTTTGTAGCCAGTTAAATCAGAAGCCAAGCGAACATTTTGGCCTTGTGAGCCAATCGCACGAGCCAATTGATCGCTGGTTGCAAAAATAATATCGGCACTTCTTGCATCTTCATCAAGCACGATGCCTGAAACATCAGCTGGTTCTAATGCACTTGCAATGTATTGAGCTGGATCATCAGACCAGACCACTACATCAATACGTTCACCGTTTAACTCTTGTTGCACTGCTTGAATACGTGTACCACGCATACCAATACACGCACCCACAGGGTCAATACGATGGTCATTTGTTTTCACTGCAATTTTAGCACGAACGCCTGGTTGACGTGCCGCTGCTTTAATTTCAATAATTTCTTCAGAAATCTCAGGAATTTCTTTTTTCATTAAAGCAATTAACATTTCTGGCTTAGCACGTGATAACAACAACTGAGCGCCACGACCTTCACGGTTCACATTGTATAAAATAGCGTTCATACGTTGTTTCGGGCGAAGAATTTCTTTAGGAATCATTTCTTCGCGCGCAAGATAAGCTTCAGCGTTGTCGCCTAAATCGATAATAAAGCCATCTTTGGTTTGTTTTTTCACTTCACCGTAAATCAACTCACCAACTTTAGACTCGTATGCATCAGCAACTAACGCACGCTCAGCTTCACGAATTTTTTGTACAATAACTTGTTTTGCAATTTGTGCAGCGATACGACCAAACTCAATAGATTCTACTTCGAGTTCACGTACATCACCAATTGACCATTTAGATGGGTCAAGGTCAGAAATCGCATCTTGGCAAGCTGGCATTTCATGATCTTCATCTGCCACAACAGTCCATTGACGGAACGTACTGTAATCACCAGTTTTACGATCGATTTCTACACGAAGCTGAGCTTCTTCAGCATGCGTACCTTCGTAAAATCTTTTCTTCGTTGCAGCAACTAGAGCTTGTTCTAAAGCCTCGAAGATCGCTTCACGACTAACACCTTTTTCATTACTAACCGTTTCAACAACGGTAAGAATTTCGCGGCCCATAAGTCACCTACCGATTTCTTATAAAATTTAATAAATTTAATCTTGATAGATCAAGTTCGCTTTATCGATATTGTTGCTGTCGATCTCAAGCACGTGCTTCCCATCAACTTCAACCTGAATTTCTTCATTTTCAAGATCTACTGCGATAAGTTTTGCTTGAAATTTACGACGGTTTTCTACTGCTGCAATCAAACGCAAAGCAATTTGTTGTCCAATGTAGCCTTGTAGCTGTTCTAGTTGGAAAAATGGACGATCCCAGCCCGGTGAAGAAACTTCTAATGAATACTCACCTGAAATTGGATCATGAACATCCAGCATTGCGCCAACTTGTTGTGTTACGCGAACACAATCTTGTACACCAATACCACGGCCTTGTTCTACTTCGCCATCTTCATTAAGTACTGGCTCAGAATCTTCATTTACCGCTTTATCGATATAAATACGCAATAATGAACGTTTGCCTTGTGGGAGAAACTCGATTCCCCAAAGGTCGACACCACATGCTTGTACTGCAGGAACAATTAAGTCATGCAATGCTTGGGATTTATTTGATAATTTCATTTACTCTCGTCATTCTCGTGCGATTCAATCGGTTGTTTTAACCGACACAGACCTACTATAGTGAAGCATGACTATTTGACCAATTGATGTCGAAACTACACGATAGCGATACGATAACCAATAAAAAAGGGCGTTAATCGCCCCTATCTTGCACAGAAAATAATAACCCACTGTGCAAAAAGGCCCACTTGTCTGTGAGCCTCTTTTAAGAAACTTGGTAGCGGGAGCTGGATTTGAACCAACGACCTTCGGGTTATGAGCCCGACGAGCTACCAGACTGCTCCATCCCGCATCAACGTGCAAAAATTATATACAAATATCAAATAAAGTCAATGTAAACTTACTAGATATTTGGCTGATTAAGTTGCACCTTAATCAAATTGGTAGCGGGAGCTGGATTTGAACCAACGACCTTCGGGTTATGAGCCCGACGAGCTACCAGACTGCTCCATCCCGCAACAAAAACAAACTACTCGCATCAACTTTCTGGTTAAAAGCTGGTGCGGAAGGGGGGACTTGAACCCCCACGCCCGAAGGCACTACCACCTCAAGGTAGCGTGTCTACCAATTCCACCACCACCGCAGCTTGTGGGACGCATTCTAGTGCTTCCTACTACAAAAGGAAAGCCTTATTTCGAATTATTGACCCGTTTTTGGTGCATTTGGCGAAGTTTCAGGCGATGTTGTTTGAATTGGTGCTGTTGTCTGTACAGTTTTTAAACTATATGCCTCAGTGGTCTGTTTTTTCGCAAAAACAGCTAAGGTTAAACTGGTCACAAAAAACAATGCTGTTAAAACAGCAGTAAGTCGAGTAAGGAAGTTAGCTGAACCCGATGCCCCAAATACAGTTGCTGCTCCGCCACCACCGAAAGAGGCACCAGCATCAGCACCTTTACCATGTTGCACTAGAATCAAGCCAATCATGAGTACCGCTAAAATAATATGTACGATCAATACAAAAGAGTGCATACCCTATCCTCGTTATTTACTTTGTGCAAAGGCTTGTACGATTTGATAGAAAGATGCTGCATTTAACGAAGCACCTCCAACCAACGCGCCATTAATATCTGGACATGCTGCCAACTCGACCGCATTTTCAGCTTTTACACTACCGCCATATAAAATCGCAATGTCTGGACCCGCAGAGGTAATCTGACTTAAACCTTCACGGATTTTAGCATGCATTGTCTGTGCATCTTGTGGTGAAGCAGTTTTACCTGTACCAATTGCCCAGATTGGCTCATAAGCAATTACAATTTGCTTTTGCCATTGCTCTGCAGTCACTACAGGAGCTATATCACAGATTTGTTGCAATACAACCTGCTCTGCCAAACCTTGTTCACGCTGTTCGAGACTTTCCCCCACACAATAAATGACAGTTAAGCCTGCATTTAAAGAGTTTTGGAGTTTCGCCTTCAAAATTTCAACGTTATCACCTAATAAATCACGGCGTTCAGAATGACCCACCAATACAAAATTAATTTGGCTATCTTTTAATAATTCTGCACTGACTTCACCCGTATAGGCGCCCGTACCTGCTACACGAGATACATCTTGTGCAACTGTATATACTGTTTTTGCAGCATCTTGCAATTGTGTTTGTACCATTGCAAGTGCAAGAGAAACCGGAGCAACCCCGACATGACAGCTTTCATCTGCAATTTCGTTTTGTTGCAATAGTTGTTTAAATTCTTCTATAAGTTGTTTGGCATTGGCACGCATTGGGTTCATTTTCCAGTTGCCAACTACCCAAGGCGTAATCGTCGAACCCGACATACGGCTCACCTTTCATCAAAAATGCAGCATATTCTACACGCATTTCTACAAATTTCAGATACTTTTCTTTAACGGCTTTGCTCATATCTTTTCTACTATTTGAAAACAGTCATAAAACTTTATTGAACCAAAAGCCGCACCTTTTAAAAATTAATGAATAAAAACTTCGACTGGTTCAAGCTTTAACAATCGGATCAAGACGAGAGCATCATTTTCTCAGGTAGTAATTTTAGATAACAAAAGTATAATTTTTTATATACCAATTATAAACATATGAGCACAGGTAGGCAGATGTCAGTCATACATACATCTCCAAAATTTTCGGGGTTTTTTCGACGATTAGTCGAAGAAAAACATGTGTCGGCAGCGACCATGCAAACAGCATTAGATGCAGCAAAAAGAGCTAAACAGGATACAGTTGCGTACCTGATCGAAGAGGTTCATCTCTCCCCTTCTTTATTAGCTGAAACAATTTCTATTGAATTTGCTGAACCATATTTTGATCTGGATGTTTTCGATACCAGCCAGATTCCTAAAGATTTGGTCGACCAGAAACTGATTTTAAAACATCGGGTCTTACCTCTCGTACAAAGAGGACAGATTTTATATGTTGCAACCAGTAATCCCAGTAACATTGAAGCTATTGATGCTATTCGCTTTAATAGCAAGCTTATGGTTGAGCAGGTTATTGTCGAGCACCATAAACTTGAGAAAATTCTGGCGCAGCAATTTACTGAAGAAAGTAGTTTCGAGTTTAGTGATGAAGAGTTTGATCTTGATATAGATCTTGATACCTCAACTGCGCCTGAAGAAGATGAAGATACGCCTCAGGGTGATGAAGCACCTATTGTTAAATATATTAACAAGTTATTAATAGATGCGATTCGTATGGGGGCTTCAGACTTGCATTTCGAACCCTATGAGAAATCGTATCGGGTCCGTTATCGGGTCGATGGCGTTTTGCGTCAGATTGCAAATCCACCTTTGCAACTGGCGAATCGTTTGGCTTCACGTTTAAAAGTTATGTCTCAAATGGACATTTCCGAAAAGCGTGTTCCTCAAGATGGTCGTATCAAACTCAAGCTATCGAAATCTAAAGCAATTGATTTTCGTGTGAACTCCCTTCCGACCTTATTTGGTGAAAAGCTAGTTCTACGTATTCTCGATCCATCAAGTGCCATGCTGGGAATTGATGCTTTAGGATATGAAGAAGAGCAAAAAGCGCTTTTCATGGAAGCATTAGATAAGCCACAAGGCATGCTTTTAATTACTGGCCCGACAGGTTCTGGTAAAACAGTATCTTTATATACGGGCCTCAATATTTTAAATACTGAAAGTTCCAATATTTCTACTGCCGAAGATCCAGTCGAAATTAACCTTGAAGGCATTAATCAGGTTAACGTGAACCCAAAAGTAGGCCTTACTTTTTCGGCTGCGCTTAAATCATTTTTACGTCAGGACCCTGACATTATTATGGTCGGTGAGATTCGTGATTTAGAAACAGCTGAAATTGCGATTAAGGCAGCTCAGACCGGTCATATGGTGATGTCTACGCTACACACCAACAGCGCTCCTGAAACACTGACTCGTCTACGCAATATGGGAGTTCCATCTTTCAATATTGCAACATCAGTCAACTTAGTGATTGCTCAGCGTTTGGCACGTCGATTATGCCCTCAATGTAAAATACCGACTGATATTCCTAAACAAAGCCTATTAGAAATGGGTTTTACCGAACAAGATCTAACACATCCCGATTTTCAAGTTTTTCAACCAGTCGGTTGTCCAGAATGTCGTGAGGGTTACAAAGGTCGAGTTGGTATTTATGAAGTAATGAAAGTCACACCTGAGATTTCCAAGATTATTATGGAAGATGGCAATGCTTTAGAAATCGCTGCTGCTTCTGAAAAATTGGGGTTTAGTAATCTGCGTCGCTCAGGTTTAAAGAAAGTCATGCAAGGTGTCACTTCTTTACAAGAAGTTAACCGTGTGACCAGTGAATAAAAGACAATTTAAAATAAGGATAATGTCATGACTGTCAAAAAGGCACAATTGATGCCGACTTTTGCTTATGAAGGGGTTGACCGTAAAGGCGTAAAAATTAAGGGGGAACTTCCGGCTAAAAATATGGCTTTAGCCAAAGTCACCCTACGCAAACAAGGGGTAACTGTCCGTAATATTCGGGAAAAGCGTAAAAATATTCTTGAGGGTTTATTCAAGAAAAAAGTATCAACGCTCGATATCACGATTTTCACCCGACAACTTGCAACCATGATGAAAGCTGGTGTTCCACTGGTACAAGGCTTTGAAATTGTGGCAGAAGGTCTAGAAAACCCAGCTATGCGCGAGGTGGTACTCGGTATTAAAGGTGAAGTTGAAGGTGGTAGTACTTTTGCCTCAGCTTTAAGAAAGTATCCTCAGCACTTCGACAAACTGTTTTGCTCTCTTGTAGAGTCTGGAGAACAGTCTGGTGCACTTGAAACCATGCTGGACCGTGTGGCAATTTATAAAGAAAAAAGTGAATTACTCAAGCAGAAAATCAAGAAGGCTATGAAATACCCAGCAACGGTTATTGTGGTCGCTGTAATCGTTACCATTATTTTGATGGTTAAAGTCGTTCCCGTTTTCCAAGACCTATTTTCTTCCTTTGGCGCAGATTTGCCTGCTTTTACACAAATGGTCGTAAATATGTCGAAATGGATGCAGGAATACTGGTTCATTATGATTATTGTGATTGGGGCAATCATTGCCGCATTTTTGGAAGCTAAAAAGCGTAGTAAAAAATTCCGTGATGGTTTAGACAAACTCACCCTGAAACTACCTATCTTTGGTGATCTGGTTTATAAGGCGATTATTGCCCGTTATAGCCGTACTTTAGCCACTACGTTTGCAGCAGGTGTTCCACTCATCGATGCACTCGAATCAACTGCCGGTGCAACCAATAATGTTATTTATGAACAAGCCGTCATGAAAATTCGTGAAGATGTTGCCACAGGTCAACAACTCCAATTTGCGATGCGCGTTTCAAATCGTTTTCCATCTATGGCTATACAAATGGTCGCAATTGGTGAAGAATCTGGTGCACTAGACAGCATGCTCGATAAAGTTGCCACCTATTATGAAAATGAAGTTGATAATGCCGTTGATGGCTTAACTTCAATGATGGAACCTTTAATTATGGCAATCTTAGGGGTACTCGTAGGTGGGCTAGTAATTGCTATGTATCTTCCAATTTTCCAAATGGGCTCAGTTGTATAATGCAAGAAATCATTGCTTATTTTATTCAAAACTTAACTGCACTTTATATTGCAGTTGCATTATTGAGCCTGTGTATTGGTAGCTTTCTTAATGTGGTGATTTATCGCACCCCAAAAATGATGGAACAAGATTGGCAGCAAGAATGTCAAATGCTACTTAATCCTGAACAACCCATTATTGACTATGAAAAGCTAACATTAAGTAAGCCCGCTTCATCATGCCCCCAATGTCATCAACCGATCCGTTGGTATCAAAATATTCCTGTCATAAGTTGGTTGGTTTTAAAAGGAAAATGTGGGCATTGTGAGCATGCGATTAGCATGCGCTACCCAGCCATCGAATTATTAACAATGGTATGTTCACTGGTTGTAGTCATGGTGTTTGGCCCGACCATACAAATGCTTTGGGGACTAGTTCTCACTTGGGTCTTAATTGCTTTAACATTTATAGATTTTGATACTCAGCTGCTACCCGACCGTTTTACCCTACCTTTAGCTGCGCTTGGTTTAGGCATTAACACCTTTAATATTTACACCTCGCCTAACTCAGCCATTTGGGGTTACCTGATTGGTTTTTTATGTCTTTGGATTGTGTATTACCTGTTTAAAGTCATTACAGGCAAAGAAGGCATGGGCTACGGCGACTTTAAGTTGCTTGCTGCATTAGGTGCATGGATGGGGCCATTGATGCTGCCATTAATTGTGTTATTGTCATCTTTACTAGGTGCAATTATTGGCATCATTTTACTAAAATTACGCAATGACAATCAGCCCTTTGCCTTTGGGCCCTACATTGCCATTGCAGGTTGGGTTGCCTTTCTATGGGGTGACCAGATTATGAAAATCTATTTGGGAGGTTAAGATGGCTTTTATTCTGGGAGTCACAGGTGGTATTGGCAGTGGAAAATCTGCTGCAACACAATGGTTTGAATCCCAAGGAATACAAGTCGTCGATGCCGACATTGTTGCTCGTGAAGTAGTTGAAAAAGGTCAACCTGCCCTTCAAAAAATTCAACAAACTTTTGGAGACTGGGTACTTCAACCAGATGGCAGTCTAGACCGCCGTGCACTACGCGAGTATATTTTTCAAAATCCGCAGGCGCGCCAGTCACTTGAGCAAATTACTCATCCTGCAATTCGCCAATCAATCATTCAACAATTACAAAATCCGCGTAGCGCCTATGTGATTTTAGTTTCACCACTACTTTTTGAAACCAACCAACATAAATTGGTTAATCACACGTTATTGGTTGATGCGAGTGAACAAACTCAAATTCAGCGTGCCAGTCAACGCGATGGACAAAACCAAGAACAAATCCAAAAAATTATTGCGGCGCAAATGCCACGTGAGCGAAAACGCGAACTTGCCAATGACATTGTGTTTAATGACGGATTACTCGAACATTTACATCAGCAATTAGAGCCTTTACATCAAAGTTATTTGAAACGTACAGACTAATCGGGCTCATTTTGCTGTTTAATTTTTTGTGCCAAGCTATCTGGTCGAAACCATCGCCAAGGTTGTAAGGCACCCACTCCCATACCAACTAAACCTACAACAATAGATGGGCTTAATGCTTCACCGAGTAAAGGTACAGCTAAAATGGCAGCAATAAATGGCGCTAAAGTTACAATACTTCCTGTTTTAAAAGCGCCAAGTCGCTGAATCGCTGCCACATAAGTCAGAGTTGCAATAATAACCACAAACACACCATGGAAAATGCCCTGTATCGCTAAATGGATAGGACTAACTTCCATGAAATGCTTTGGTAAAAATAGAGCATAGATGGGTAAGTAAATAATTGCAGACCAAATCGCAACACTTGCCATAGAGTGCCATGCAGAAAGTTTCCACTGTTTAAGTAATACAGTGAAAATACCCCACCAAATCGCACTAATAAAAAGTAGCAGATCACCTATTCCAAAAGCAGAAGCATTACCTCGCAGCATCAAAACACTCATGAGACTTAAAGCAGCGATCATGATTGCCAGACTAGCCCATGTATGTTTATCAAATGGTTGTCTAAATAAAATATATGCTGCGAACGCAGTACAAATTGGAATACAACCATTTAAAAAAATTGCAGCGTGAGCGGCGGGAGCATAGAGAAATGCAGTGTAGACGGTAAGGCAATAAATAACCCCACCAATCAAGGCCAAAATAACCGCATGCTTACTCCATAAAAAAGCGAGATCTTTTTTATAGATTAAAATAGGCATTAAAATTAGGAAGGCTATAGCGAAGCGCAATGCGGCAATATCCCAAGCACTGATGTGCCACTGTGCATTTAAACGGGCAAAAAGCGTAAACCCGCCCCAAATGCACATGGTCACCAATACAAAGAAATAACCTTGCTTACGGGGAGACATATCAAGATGACTTAAAAACTAGAAAGGCAGCTAAATTATACCTCAGAACGCTGGCGGCAAGCCTCATAAAGAGCCATACCCGTCGCTACACTGACATTTAGACTTTGTAGATTTCCCGACATCGGAATATAAACTTTATGATCACACTGTGCCTGTGTAATAGGACGCAAACCGGTATCTTCGGCTCCCATCACAATCACAACTGCGCCAGAAAAATCGCATTTTTGAAGTGGCAATGCACTTTCATCAAGCATGGTGCCAATCACACGTACATGAGTTGTTTCTTTAAGATGAGCCAATGTACGAGCTAAATTTGTGACTTGAATGAATTTAACTTTCTCGGCTCCACCCGCTGCAACTTTACGAGCAGTTGGCGTTAAACTTGCCGCACGATCACGAGGCACAATAACTGCTTGCACGCCCATCGCAGCGGCAGTACGAATACAAGCCCCTAAGTTATGTGGGTCTGTTACCTGATCCAATGCCAACAACAAGGCATCTGGAGTTTCACTTAATATTTGATCAAGATCTTGCTCATTTAAGACAGGATGCGGACGCACTGCTGCAACTACGCCTTGATGAAATGGTAAACCTGCAAGTTTTTCAAGACTATCGCGGCTTGCTTTTTGTACACTGATTCCAAAAGGCTCTGCCAATTGCAAAATCTTTTGCAAACGCTGATCATCCCGACCTTTTAACGTAAACAGGGTTAGCACACGCTCCGGCTCAAGTTCTAGCAATGACTCCACTGAATGAACGCCATAATAATATTCCTGTTTTGCCATGCATGACCTCTAACAACGTTTGAGCAAAAAAATAAAAATCCTGCAAAGCCAACTTCACAGGATTTCTTTGGTCATAGTGTACCCGATTTGAACAGGAATTTCTTAGCCTTCTAAGTGGCACACGTAATCGAGCACTTCATCAGTTTCGATTTTGAAAACGCTATTTCCAGGCACGTAAAATGATTGGCCTGCACGGAACAATTCACTTTCATTACTGTCCGCAATTGTTACGCGACATTCACCTGAAATAATTTCCATACGCTCAGGGACATGCGTTTCAAAAGTTAAGGCCTGCTCAGTCGGCAAAATAACACCTAGTGTTTTTTTTGTTCCATCTTCAAATTGCACGGTATGGCTGATACATGCTCCACCAAAATAAACGTTTGATTTTTTGATGACCGTTACATGATCAAATTGGTTTGTACTCATGCACACTCTCCAGATAATGCCGTATTTATATAAATTATGATGAATGTAGTTTAATTGTGCCTAAATAACTAATCAATCAGTTTTCATACGGATAGACTTGTAATTTCCACTGCTCGGCCTGAATTTTTTTGGCAAAAGCATGAGGTAAGTTAATCTCAATATTTCGACTATTCGACACAATTGCATCGTATCTGCAAACTTCGACCTGATTTTCATCTAGGAGTACCCAACATACTCTTTGCGCTGTTGGGTGGGTAACTGCTGTAGCAACCACCGGTGAACCGTCATTCATTCCTACATGAAAGTTTTCGCTGTCATTTTGCATTAACGTCAGATCATACGCTGGAAAATCGATAGCATCTGAATCGAATTGCTGACTATCGTGTATAAGCACACTTTGTTTTAAAGTCGGCCAAATACAATAACGCAAATAATGCTGATCCATTACGCGATTATCCAGATAACGTCCGGTGGCAACATAATCTCTGATATGTGCTTCAATATTATGAAAAATCCCAGTACATCCGCCCCACATTCCAGCCAGAATTAGTTCAGTATGAGAATAGTTATCTCGCATTAAGTGAAACCATTTATCACTCTTGAGCCACGCATCTACAGCCGCCTTTTCACGGTGCGACACAATCGAGTCGGCATCACGTATAAGAAAACGCTTAATTGTTGGATCATCCATCACAAAAAAACGCCAAAACAACCCTGATAGTTGTTTTTGGGAATCTGTCACCTGTACCACTTGTGCCCCCTTCTCTTTTAAACGCTGTTGCACAAGCACTGGAACACTATCATCGACATAAAATCGACACGTCCATTCTGGATAAATTTGTTTGGCTAACTCAGTATTTAAAATAGAGGTTTCACAATAACGAGGATTTGCTCCAAACAATGAAAAGGCAATAATATTTTCTTCAGGATTTGAACTAAACTCAGGTGGTGCATGATCTGGAATCGAAAAAATAGGTTCGTTCTTCGCTAGTTCTTTTTTAGTTTTAATTGCCAAGCTTCCAAATTTAATTGTTTCTTCTTTTTTATTTAAATGATGACAAACTTCTGTGAGTCCATCATATAAGTTTGTATTTACGTTAGACCCACTTGCCTGAATGGCTTGTAAGTAATGTTGATAGGCATCGGTATAACGGCCTAAGCGTAATTCGGTATAAGCCAAGTCAGATAAAGCTCCCGGATGCTTAGGAACTAAGCTAACAGCTTGTTTAACATGTTGATAAGCTTTGGCATAATCGCCTTTTGCCGCAGCCTGTTTAAATGCATTAAAATGTTGATTTAAAATTTTATTCATTTCCGCAGGATTGTTTTTTTTATGACGGTTAATCATCCCTATCGGTGGTTTGGGTAAGCTGAATGTTTTTTTCATTGTAAATATCCGCAATCTTGCTGTTCTATAATTTCAGTTAGAATAATAGATCACTTGTAGCAAATTCAAAACTTCTCTATCTTTAACCCATAATTTGGCGCGTTGGATGCGTTTATGCTCACACATTTAACTTTAATTAATTTTGCATTAGCTGATCATTTAGCTATTGATATAGAACAGGGATTTAATGTTCTAACAGGCGAAACAGGTGCCGGAAAATCATTATTACTGGATGCACTTTCTGCCTGTCTAGGGGATCGTACAGATACAAATTATGTCCGTTATGGTTCGGACAAAGCGGATATCACCGCCGTTTTCACCTATCAAAATAATAGCCCTGAAGCAAAGTGGCTACAAGAACACGAGTTAGATGATGATTCTGGGGAAATTCATTTACGTCGTGTTATTTTTGCAACTGGCCGTAGTAAAGCATGGGTTAATGGACGCCCGAGCAGTCTATCTGAACTTAAAGAGTTAGGACGTTTGCTGGTTCAACTCTATAGTCAGCACAGCCAGCAGCAGCTGCTTGAACCGCCTTACCCAAAGCATTGGCTAGATCGTTATAACAATTTTTATGTTGAAGCGAATGATGTACGTGAAGCTTATAGCACATGGCAGCGTACCATCCGTTTGCATCAAGCGGCCCTAGATGCACAAGCAACCCGTCTACAACGCATTGGTACTTTAGAGCATCAAATTGAAGAACTCGAAGAGGTTGTCCAAACCGACTATAAAGAAATCGAACAAGAGTTTGATCGACTTAGTCATCATGAACATATCATGCAAGACTGTAGCTACAGCTTAAATGTGTTAGATGAAGCTGAGCAAAATATTACTCAAGAAATGTCTTCGATTATTCGCCGTCTAGAATCTCATGCTGGGCGTAGTGATCAACTTTCTGAAATTTATAATTCTTTACTTAATGCCCAAAGTGAAATGGATGATGCAACGGCAAACTTGCGTCAATTTATTGATCGTCAAAGCTTTGACCCCGAGCGAATGGAAGAACTCAACTCTAAACTTGAAGTTTTTCATCGTCTGGCACGTAAATACCGGACTCAACCAGAAACACTTAAAGAAGAATATGAAGCTTGGCAACGTGAGCTTGAGCAATTGCATCAACTTGAAGACCCAGAGACTCTGGCAGAGCAAGTTGAAAAGTCGCATGAGGAATTTTTAGAAAAAGCTCAGCATTTAGACAATATTCGTCGTGAAGCTGCCGCTCCGCTCGCTAAACAATTAACTGAACAAGTGAAACCTTTAGCGTTACCAGAGGCACACTTCGAGTTTAAGTTCGAACCATTAGAACAACCAGGGGCAGAGGGTTTAAGCTTCATTCAACTTCTATTTACTGCGAATAAGGGTATTCCTCCACAACCACTGGCACGAGTAGCATCTGGTGGTGAGCTTTCTCGTATTGCACTCGTGATGCAAGTCATGAATGCTGAAAAAACTGAATCCGAAGTTCTGGTGTTTGATGAAATTGATGTCGGGATTAGTGGTGGTACCGCAGAAGTTGTGGGACGTTTACTTGCTGACTTGGCACAACATGTCCAGCTCTTATGTATTACTCACCAAGCACAAGTTGCTGCACAGTCTGATCAGCATTTATTAGTGAAAAAACAGCAAACTGACCCAGCCAGCAGTACAATTGTAGAACTTGATGAAAATCAAATCATTTATGAGTTAGCTCGTATGTCAGGTGGTGTTGAAATTAATGAAACAACCTTGCAGCACGCAAAACAATTACGCCAACTTAAATTTCAGGCTTCTTCAAATTAATAAAGAAAATGAGAGAAAAAGATTGGCGAAATCCGATTAACTCTTGTATGTTGATAAAAAGAACCTATATAGATAAAAGGGTCGAGAGGCCCTCTAGTGACATTTTTTGAGGGAGAACCGCTTAGGTGACCAAACAATATCTGACTCACCGTTGTCTGATTGCCCCGCCAGAAATGGCAGATGACTTTTTCGCAAACACTGTAATTTATCTTGCCCGTCATGATGAAGAAGGTGCTCAAGGCATTATTATTAATCGTCCTTCTGGTATTCAAATTAAAGAATTACTCCATGATCTCGACATTGAAGCAGACAATGTAAATCCACATGCGGTTTTACAAGGTGGCCCTTTACGTCCTGAAGCTGGATTTGTTCTTCATACTGGACAGCCAACATGGCATTCATCTATTGCTGTAGGTGAAAATGTTTGTATTACCACCAGTAAAGATATTCTTGATGCGATTGCCCATAATGAAGGCGTAGGTCGATATCAGATCGCTTTAGGTTATGCGAGCTGGAGCAAAAATCAGTTAGAAGACGAAATTACGCGTGGTGACTGGCTCATTTGTGATGCCGATATGGATCTGATTTTTAACCTGCCTTATGATGACCGTTGGGATGCAGCTTATAAAAAAATTGGTGTAGATCGTGCGTGGCTAGCATCTGAAATCGGACACGCTTAATGACCGAAACACAATCAAAATCGATTATGGCTTTTGACTTTGGTACTCAAAAAATGGGAATGGCAATTGGCCAGTCTTCAATTGAAAGTGCCAACCCTCTCCCTCTATTTGTCATGAAAGATGGTATCCCAAACTGGGATCAACTCATAAAAATCGTGAAAGAATGGCAACCTGATTTATTTTTGGTTGGCCTTCCCCTAAATATGGATGATAGCGAGTCAGAGCTCTCTACACGTGCTCGCAAATTTGCAAGACGTTTACGTCATCAAACCAACATAGAGACGTTGATGGTAGATGAGCGTTTAACGACACGTGAAGCGCGAGAAGAGCTAGGTTTTTACCAAGAACAAGGTCGAGCAAAAAAGCTCTCGGCAGATAGTTTTGCTGCTGCACTACTCATTCAGAGTTGGTATCGAAATCCAGTTGGATTAACGCCATAAAACAAAAAAGCATGTAATTAAAACTACATGCTTTTTTTAAACAAAATCACTTTGATTTTATTTTTCAACAATATGCACAGTCGCAGTTCGTCCAGAGACAAAAGCAAGTTCATTCTTCGGTGTTTCATCTAACACAATCTTCACAGGCACACGCTGCGCTAAACGAACCCAACTAAAAGTTGGATTTACATTAGCAAGAAGCTTAGAGCTGCTTGAGCGCTCACGATCTTCAATACCCGATGCAATACCTTGTACATGACCTTTAATTTTCTGGTTATCACCCATTAATTGCACAGTAGCCTGATCGCCTACATGAATACGATTTAACTTAGTCTCTTCAAAATAACCCACCACATAGAGCTGTTTACGATCAAGTAATGCTGCAACAGCCTGTCCGACTTGAACATAGTTACCTGGACGCATATCAAAGTTAGATAAAGTACCGTCAGCTGGAGCAATTACCGCGGCACGATGCATATTAAGCTCGGCCAAATGTACATTGCTTGTTGCAACCTCAATGAGGGCCTGTTGTTGCTTAACAGTTGCTTCCGCCTGCTGAATTGCTGCTTGGAGTTGCTCATGCTCTGCAAGGGATTGATCACGTGTGGCAAAAACTTGGTCTTGTTCTTGTTTAGAGATAGCGCCATCCATTAGGTTCGAGTAACGACCGGCATTTTTCTCGGCCAATTTGATATTACTGGCCGATTTAATCAAATTCGCTTTTGCTTGTGCCAAACTCGCCTGCGCTTGAGCAAAGGCTGCATTTGCTTTTGCTAAATCCGATTTGGCCTGCTCTACATCTAAAGCTCGACGAGAAACATCAATTTTAAAGAGCACCTGACCTTTTTTCACAGTCTGGTTATCTTGAACCAATACTTCTGTGACAAGGCCAGCGACATCCGAAGATACTTGAATAACATCACCACGCACTCGACCATCGCGTGTCCACGGCGCCGCATTATAGTAGTTCCACAAATGCACAATGGTATAGACCGCCACCATTAATGCGACAATCAAAATTACTGGACGGATGACCTTTTTCAAATCCACCTGATTCATTTCACTCACCTAACTCAATCTTTAATTTCGCAATCATCTCTATGCACCCACCTCAACAAAAATTTGATGTATTACCAAAAGCAATAAAAGGTAAAAACACAAATTGAAAATACTAGGTAATGCAATCCAGCCTTGTGCAATCCACTTGTTGGTCAACCGACTTAACCCACGAAAACATATATATGCCAAGAGGGCTTGAACGAGCAAAGAAGGCACGTAAATACCGTAAACGTTAAACTCACCCATTTGCTGTGACTCCTCTAAGCATGCTGTTTTCATTCATTTGGTCTGAAGAAACATGACACATGCTATAAGCAATATTGTTCAGTGAAATGAGTAGTCTTTGTCGCATCGTCATATCTTCAACGTTTGAAGCAAGTTGTTTTAATTCAAATAACACTTGGTGGATTCGTTCGACTAAAGCCGTCGTATCGTTTCCATCATTTTCTTTAGCTCTAAATAGCTCATCCAGATTTTGTTGCAGATTTCCGATGTGATGAGTCAATTCTGAATTTTGAGGGAACTGATTCGCCAGTTCTTGTAATCTACTTAAATCGACAATACTGCTCGACTCAATCAATGCCTGATGAATTGAAGTTTTAATCTCGCTAGATTGCACGACTTTACTGTTAAGAATTCCAATTCGATCCAGCATGCTGCGTAAGTGAACTTTAAAATCAAGACCATAAGGCAAATAGATCGCCTGTCTCATTGCACGATAATGCAAGGCCAGAATACGGCTCGCACTCGTGTCCGGAGACATTGCCCGAACCACGTCAATGACAACTAAAGATACTAAGACGCCTAAGATCATGGCAAAGGAACCATCAAGATAAGACACCGCATCCATGCTATAAGCATTATGTAAATTCAGGCCCATCATGGTATTAATACCCAAGACCATACCTACTGGCATAAGCATTTGGTTGGCCATCATAGACACAGCAAACAGGAACATCGGTAATAGAACTAGTCCAAGTTCCCAGAATGTGGTGACATGAGGGAAAATACCAAATGCATAAACGAAGACTAAAACTGCTGAAGCAATACTGCCCCAGATAAAAATACGCAAAACCGGAACAGGGTTATCTAAGGCCGTTAAAATACAGGCTGTTACTGCACCCATTTGCGCCATCATAAATCCAGCTTTCCAGCCTGAAATAATCCAGACCCCAGTCACAATAAATGTAATAAGGACTGCACTAATGCCACCTCGAATAGCCACACCATGATCACGGTGTAAACTTGGATATTTGGTGGTCATTGGCGTAATGTTGTCAGGGATTTCTTTATTGCCTTGCTGAATTCGTTGCCACAAGACTTTAACCGCTAAAACATTGCTAATGAAATGGCGTACATCCATTTTCATAGCTGCGACCAAAACTTGCTGATGTGTCGAAGCCGATTCCATTAAACTCATGAAATCGCTTTCAAACTCATCGGGTAACTGCAAAATGTTTTCATCAATAATTAGATCTTTTTGCTCCAGAAAATGTACAACATGCGCTGAGAGCTGTTGCAGTTTTTCTGAATGAGTTTCGATAAACCGAAGTTCTTGAAGCTGCTTAATACGCTCAGATAAAGCGACCAGATTCGCAACCACCATTGAGATTTGATGAAGCATTTCTTGCAAGGGTTTGGTCATGCCATGCAACTCACCCTTCTCATAACTCAAATGTACTGCCAAAGCATGAATATCTGTGGTGTCGCGAGTAATAGTGGCTAAAAGTTGCGTATTGTTCTGCTGAGGGTCAGCAGTTAATAAATTAGCAAACAGATTTTCTGTATCTTTAAGCGTTTTGATGACGCGCTGCTTAATCGCAGAACCAATGTGCATTGGAAGAATAGTGGCAGAAACCACAGCGCTTGAAATTACCCCAATCGAAATCTCAATGACCCGAGCTAAAGCAATATCAAAAATATTGTATTGATCAATATACGTAATCGCATTGAAGACAATCATGGCTGTCGAGTAACCCGCCAGCATAAAAGCATAACTGCGTGGAGTCCGGTCAAGTAAAGACACATAAAGCGCAAAACCCACCCATAATGACAACACCACGGTAAACAACCAAGGTGTATTAATCAGGTGAGGCGTTAAGGTTAAGGCAACCACAGCCCCACCCATCGTCCCTATAACACGGTAGACACACTTAGAGGACACCATTCCTGAATAAGGATTGGCAATAATCAGGACCGTACCAATCGACCACATCGGGTTAATCAGATCTAATTCAAATGAAACAAATAACGCCAACATTCCGGCAATAAATGTTTTTGTTGCAAAGATCAGATCAAGCCTACTCGGGCGAAACGCCAGTATTTGCTTTAATAACATGAACTCATCTCAAATACAGATTTGAACTGATGAGCATGCCCTTCAATGTTAAATTGTCTTTCTAGAGACAACAAAACTGTGCCATTTGCCTAAAAGCAAATGAGATGAGGAGCATCCTTCAATACAATGATTTTTCCACATCCTGCCTGATTGGCTCAGATGATTTCAATTTGGACATTATTTAAACGGCCAAACTTTGGAAAGAAGAGGTATCAAGAAATTCGCCTAGAATCGACCAATTTCTCGATTAGATATTTTGTTTGGCAATTTTTTCAAAATAAAGCGATTTAGTCAACTAAAATATCTCTATTTGATAATTTGATATATTTTTTTATAATCGTATATGATGTATAAGCCAAGAGAAGTTTTCTCTTTGTCAGAGTAAAATACTCAAATCAGGCATTTATTTTAGAATTGAGACAAATTTTCTTTTTTTCTGTTATAAGAACTCAAACATGACTCATTGTTAAAGGATACGAACAAGACGCTATGGCAATTTCAAGTTTTGGCAAAATTTTAACCGTACTGGACCTATTTTCAGTTTCGCGTCCAGTCATTAATGTCGATATTATTTGCGAAGAACTTGGCTTGTCTAAACCAACCAGTTACCGTTATCTGAAAGAACTGGTGTCTACCGATCTATTAAAACGCATTAATGGAACGTCTGGCGATTATACCTTAGGCTCAAAAATTGCAGTTCTTGACTATATTTCTCGAACCACTGATCCGTTAGTTCAAATCAGCACACCATTTATGCGAAATATTGTAGAGCGTACCGAACTGTGCTGCTTGCTCACCTATTTAAATGATGACTATTGCATTGATATTCACCATGAAATATTCAAAGACACCGAATTACTCTCATATGGCCGAGGCTGCCCAAGACCTATTTACGTTGGGTCATCCCCAAAAACGATGGTTTCGCATTTAAGTAAACAACGGATGCAAGACTACTATCATCGTTACCAGCAAGAATTAAAACAATCAGGTTTTGCTGAAGATGAACCAAGCTTTATTCAACGTATGCGTAAAATTAAAAAACAAGGGTTCTATTTCTCACAAGGTGAGATTGACCCAAACGTTTCTGGCCTTGCCGTTCCAGTTCGTTTTTCGAACAAAGAGGTACCTTTAGCTTTAACTTTAGTTGCTTCTAAAAATCGTTTTGATTTTTTAAATGTTGAAAAGCTCACCGAAATTTTGCAAGAAAATGCAGCACTTATTGAGCAACGTTTTATGGAGTTATCTGAAAAAGGTGAAATTTAAAACCCGCCTTTATGATAATTTAACCTTTTCTTACATTTTAATGCATTGAATAGATCACAATATTCTCATATTATGATTTTAGCTCTTATTGATGATTCTTTTCATCAGCAGCTCATCAATAGAAGCATCCCCCTCAGAGGAATAAGCTCATGTTGCCATCATGGGCTTTTTTCTTGCCCAATTTTTATAAAAACTGAAATTGTCGAAAGGTAAGATTAATACGTGGTTGTAAAATCTTTGTTGAACGATTTAAACGGTGTTGCCAATATTGTTGCGTTTCACCACGCATCACGATGAGTTGGCCGGGTTGTAGCCACAATTCAACTTTTTCTTTACTTTGAATGTGTCTAAAAGAGAATTTACGGGTAGCTCCAAAACTTAAAGATGCAATCGTTGTGGTTTTTGCTAAAGAAACATCCAAATCACTGTGCCAAGCCATGCCTTGCGTTCCATCTTCATAGAGATTTGCTAAGCAAGAATTAAATTTTTCTGAAAGTATTTGTTCTACCTGTTGTTTGAGTTTGGCAAGTGCTTTGTCCCACGGCAAAGAATCACGTGCGACACCCGAATATTTATATTGATAATAGTCATCTCCATACCATGCAACTTTTCGTGCTGTAATAAAGTGCTTGCCATATAACTTAGCTTCGTCATGTTTCCACGCGAGGTGTTGGTAAAGATAGTGAAAATATTGTTCAGCTTCTTCAGGGCTTAAAATACAACCATAGTCCTGAACTTCACCATCGTAGGGTAATAAATTCTCACAAGGCTCTGGAGAAAATAAATCCAAGGTCATACGGTCTCTCCGTGTTGCTTTGACATCTCCCAAGCTAACAATGCCAATTTACGCCCCTTTTGCCAATGATATTCTCCGACCATGCCGGTTGCACGAATCACTCGATGGCAAGGAATCAAATATGCAATCGGGTTTTGTCCAATTGCTGTAGCAACAGCTCTAACCGCTTTAGGTTTACCAATTTGCTCTGCAATATCTTGATAGGTTCGCAATTGGCCTTCTGGAATAGTTAATAACGCTTCCCAGACTTGCAGTTGGAATGGTGTTCCAGCCAAATTAAGCGGAAGTTTCTGCTGTAAATGTTCTGAAAAATCCAGTTCGAACCACTCTGCAACTTGTTGATGCCAAATCGGTGACTGCTTTTTTAATTGAGCTTTGGGAAAATATTGCTTAATTGCCTGTTCAACATTTTCACTCGACTCTATAAAACGAATCGAACATATGCCTTTTTCACTACTTACCACCAACAACTCACCAAATGGGCTCGTTTCAACCGAATAATTAAGGACAACGCCTTCGCCTTGCTGTTTATATTCACCAGGCGTCATCCCTTCAAGCTGAATAAATAGATCATGTAAACGGCCAGTACCTGACAAACCTGTGTTTAAAGCAGTTTCCAATAAGCTTCGCTTTTGTAGCAGATAATATTTAGCCTGCTGCAAACTCATATATTGAACAAATTTTTTCGGGCTAATACCCACCCATTCCTGAAACTGACGTTGGATATAACCCGAACTTAAATTCATATGACTCGCAACATCGTCCAGACTGGGTTGCTGGTCTAGATGTTCATATAAATATTCAATTACATTGGCAATTACAGCAAATTGCCGAGAAGAAAGTATTTGCATGGGTCAACTCCTTAGCATTCATATCTTACATTAAAGTAGCTAAAGCCCCATGACGACCCGATTCTTGCACTTTTGAAAATAAAAAAGCCTTTCATTATAGAAAGGCTTAATCATTCAATATGCGCTTAAGGTTGCTTTAAATATGGCCAAGCTGCTTTAAGGTAAATAAACATTGACCATAAAGTTAAAATGACCGCTGTATATAACAACGCGTAAGCCAACATTTCTAAAGGCTGCCAATTGAGTAAGAACACACTAATAGCAATCATCTGAAAAGCTGTTTTATATTTGCCTACTGTCGATACAGCCACACTCGTTCTTGCACCAAGTTCTGCCATCCATTCACGTAAAGCAGAAACTGTAATTTCTCGTGAAATAATGACAATTGCCGCAAAAGCCATTGAGATGGTTGGATTCCACTGTACTAAAACAATCAGTGCTGCCGCCACCATAAGCTTATCTGCAACTGGATCTAAAAAACGGCCAAATGCTGAAGTCTGGTTTAAAGTTCGTGCCAAATAGCCATCAAACCAGTCGGTAATAGCAGCTAACACAAAAATACCCGTCAAGATAATATGACGACTCATATTTCCTGCTTGCTCACCAATACCCATTGCAGGCGGCCAATACACAATCACCAAAAATACAGGAATAAGCGCTATACGCGCCAACGTTAGGATATTTGGGATATTCAGGATTCGCCCTGTGGTCATAAACACCGCCAATTTAGTCTTCATGCATCTTGTAACAGACAAAAATACATTCTTCAATATTGTATCTATCTGTAACAGCCACTTTATACGAAATATATGAATCGAGGAAGTGGACTGCTTAAGTAAATACCGTAACAGTTTGCCGTAAAATTGCAATTAAATGATCATTTTGGTCCCAAAGATGGGCATATTCTGTGGAATAACCTTCACCGGCATCTTCAGTCACCACTTTATATTTAAACCAGTCACACAATTGATGTTGAAATGGATGGACATAGGTAATTTGCCAAGTTAAAGAACTTGCCGGAGCAACTTGTTTAAACATCGGCAATACACCAGGTGGCCAAATATCCATCAAAACAATTAAATCTGGCAAAGTCATTTGACGATTTTCATGCTTCTCTGGAGAAAATCTTGACCATCCTCCAAAGTCAGGATACTGACTTCCTGTAACAGGATAATGACCTTCTGCCCAGCATACATCAAAATGTTGATAGCATTCTGGCATTTGTCTAGCAAAAGGAAGAGGTTGTAAATCTTCAGGTTGTGCATAAAGTGGAACTATAGGTTCTTGGCGTACTTCAATATTCGACGTACGAGGCACACCAAAGCTTGCAACCAAAATAGTTTGTACTGCGCCATCTTGCCACAAACGGGTTTCAAGCGTAGTGACCGACTTTCCTTCTCTTAAAATTTCAATAGTCAATTGAGCTGGCCCCTGCTGTACAGGCCCCACAAAAGTAACACTACAACTTAATAATCTTTTATTGGAATCTTGAATATTGCAGCATGCTTTTTGCATCAGCAATCCCGCAACAAGACCACCAAACACTGTCCGCCCTTGTAACCATCCAGCAGGTATTTCAATCCATTCCTTTTGTTTTATTTCTTCAAATAATTGCAGCAAAGACATTCCTTTCCCTAAAACGAAAGTGTTATTAGGGACGATCTTTCATCATTTTGATTGGAATGTGAATGGTCAATCATCTAGTAATTGGCGAGTTATTTTGTCACTCAGCCTTTGAAGTAATACTTATTCATGCAGAATTTTATAAATCGTTCTAGCCATCATCTCCCCAAAACCAGGCACAAGCGTGAGCTCTTTTTCAGAGGCTTTCAAAACACCTTGAATCCCACCAAAATGAGTTAATAAATCTCGACGGCGTTTCGGTCCCAATCCCGGAATTGCTTCCAAAACCGATGTACTACGGCGTTTATCACGTTTAGCTCGGTGTTTAGTAATGGCGAAGCGATGGGCTTCATCACGCACCTGTTGAATCAAGTGCAATGCTTTATTGTCTTCTGGTAATTGAATTTTCGTGCCATCTGTAAAATGCAGGGTTTCAAGGCCCGGTTTACGTCCTTCACCTTTAGATACACCTACCATAAAAGCATCAAGCCCAAGCTCTTGCATGACCTCCATAGCCATGTGAAGTTGTCCTTTACCGCCATCAATCAACAGTAAGTCGGGCAATATGGCTTTTTTATAACGGCGTGTTAAGGCTTGTCGCATAGCAGCATAATCATCGCCACCAGTAATATCTTGAATGGCAAATTGTCGATAGTCACGCTTACGAGCACCACCTTGGTCAAACACCACGCACGACGCAATTGGAGCTTCACCCATAGTATGACTAATATCAAAACATTCAATACGATCGACAGGTCTTCCAATCACTTGCTCTAATTGATGGAAACGTTCATTGAGTTCCAAATGGTTACTCAACTGTCCCTTAATGGCATGTTGAACGTTCATTTCGGCTAGCTCTAGCCATTCGGCACGAGTTTCTCGAACATTACTCTTAATCTGAACCTTTTTCCCAAACTGCTGTGCCAACGCTTCTTCTAATTCTTTACGGTCAGGTAATCCAATGTTCACAATGAGTTCATTCGGTACTTCATCTGCAACCTGAAAGTAAAAGTTTGCCATAAAGTCACTCAGCATTTGCCCAAGATCATCACCCAGCATGTCAGGGAAATAACTTTTTCCGCCTAGCATTCGCCCATTGCGCACATACATAATTTGCACGCATGTCACGCCAGCCTGATAAGCAATCGCCAGAATATCCGCCTCACCTTTGACTTTAAACACAGCTTGTTGTGCTTGAACTTCACGAAGTAAAGATAGTCGATCACGGTAAAAAACAGCTTTTTCAAATTCAAGTTCAGCTGCTGCTTGTTCCATTTTGGCAATGAGCTCTTGATTAAGCTCTTTCGTATCACCTTGCAAAAAGCGAATACTATTATTAATGTCTTCTTTATAATCTTCGGGTGAAATCAGCCCTACACAAGGTGCAGAACAACGCTTGATCTGATATTGCAAACACGGGCGCTTGCGCTGTGCAAAGTAGCTATTTTCACATTGACGGACATTAAAAAGTTTTTGCAAAACCAGTAAAGTATCACGAGCACTATAAGCACTTGGATAAGGTCCAAAGAACTTACCAATTTGATGCTTCCCTTTGCCACGACCGCTAGCAAGTCGAGGATAGGGCTTATCTGCCGACACAAAAATATAGACATATGACTTATCGTCCCGCAGCATGATGTTATAAGGCGGACGATGTTGTTTAATTAAATTTTGCTCTAAGAGTAACGCTTCAGTTTCTGAACGAGTAACCAAAGTTTCAATATTATAAATTCGTGCAACTAAGGCCTGAGTTTTAGGGTGCTCAATTGTTTTAACAAAATAGCTCGATACCCGATTTTTTAGGTTTTTTGCTTTGCCGACATATAACAATTCGCCCTCTTTCCCTAGCATTTTATAAACACCTGGAAGTTGGGTCATGTGGGCTAAAATTTTTTCAATATGGGGACGAGCGTTTTGATTCACTATTGGCATACATGGCTTAATACTGAATACCTAATGTGATGTTTTCAACCCTAGTTTTCAAGTGCTTTACTGTGCCAGAAGCCAAATTTGGAAATAGATTTGGATATGCCCCGACAAACTATGTCGTACTCGCTTAAGAGTCTAGGCGATAGTAGCTATATTTCACATCTTTTTCTTTATAAACCGCATAGGTTTTTTGGCGAAAATCTGAGAACCACCCGTTCCCTGTATATCCCGCAATATGACCATATGTGTGGCCACTTGTCCGCTCAATAATATAGATATCACCTTCTTGGGGACGATTAAAAGCAGGTTTAATTTTCTTATAGCCGTTCTTTTCAAGCGTATGCCCCCAATCGGAAGCAGCTACAGGATGCTTAGACACATCTGCTCCTGCCGCTTGTAAAGCAATACGAATATTCTTGGCGCATTTCTCTTTACTATGGTCGGCAGACATACTTTCAAGCTTACTTGAGAACTTGTGCAAATTAATATTTTGATCTTCAGATTGATGACTTTTCGTATCAGATTTTTTATGTTTTTCAGTCGTCGAAGCTGCTTGTCTTAACATCACTTTCATTTTTAAATCATCCTGAGAGCTTTCTTCTTTTCTCTCTGCGATATGATGAATATGTGCATGAACTGCGTGATGAGCATGAGCCATTTTAAAACCTACTTCCGCTAACCAGTCTTCGAAAAAACCGCGCCATTGTAGAATCAAAATTGCTCTTTGGCTTTTAATAGTTGTAACAAATTGCCAGCACTGTGAATTGAGTCACAAAATTTAATAAAGGTTAATTTCTATGAATACTAAAGAATTTGTCAAAGAACTTATAAATACTGTTTCAGATGAATATATCGATACTTATAAACAGATTTATTCATCTACTTTAATGGATGATAAAATTAAAAAAGATCCCTACTGGTTTGATGCTCTCACTTTTTATCAATCTTTAACTCAAAAGGATAAGGAAACCTTATTTAAGATCATTAAACAAACTACTATTGATACTGCAAGTATAATTTTAGGTATTATTGATGGTCCTGTGAGCTTAGATCAAATCTCAGGTGACTTTATGCTGACATACACAGAAAAGGAGGAGATAGTAATTTTAAGTGGAGATCTACAAGATGAATTTCTTGCCACAATACAAGAAAAGACAGATCATAATAATATATAAGGAATTATAACTAGGAAAATAAAATTATGAGATTAAAACAAAGATTTATTTATAGAAACTCAAAAAACGAGAAAATCAAATTAATACTCGAACCTTGGGCAGAAGAATATAATATTGAATCAAATTCTGAAGTGGAGATCATTGTTGAAGGCGATATAGAAAAAGGATATTTAATGATTGAGTCAGAGATAGATCGTGTTGTCATCTATGGTTGGCAAGGAAGTCTTATTCAAGTTTTCAAAAATGGCGAACTTATTGAATAAAGATTTAATATATTTCCTTAATAACCTATTACTTATAGTAGGCTATTTTTAGGTTAAAATAAAAAAACGCCCTTTCGGGCGCTTTAATTAAAATACATATGGTCTAACAAAAATCAGGAAGAAAATCCCAAGCATCAAAAACCATTTTAAGAAGTAATACAACTTACGATTTTTAGCTTTTAAAGCTTTAGCTTTAATACGAATTTGGTAGACATAACCAAAAGCTTTATTTAAACCACCTGTTTGGTCACCTGTTTCATTCGGTGAACTTGCCGCAGTCATCACACTACGACCGAACCAATGGTTGAAACGTTCCATCCATTTCACTTTCATTGGGCGTTCAACGTCTGCAAAGAAAATGATACGGTTTTGATCGGTCTTATTTTCAGCATAGTGAATATAAGTTTCATCAAACACCACACTTTGGCCATCTCGCCAAGAGTATCTTTCACCATCGACATCAATAAAACAACGGTCATCATTTGGCGTAATTAAACCCAAGTGATAGCGCAATGAACCTGCGTATGGATCACGGTGTCTTACCAAACGGCTATCAGGTGCAAGCTCGGTAAACATTGCGGCTTTAATCGTCGGCAATGTTTTAAGAAGAGCTGTGGTCTTTGGGCAGAGCTCAGCAGCAGACGGATGGCTTGACTCATACCATTTTAAATAAAAACGTTTCCAGCCTGTTTTAAAGAATGAGTTAAAACCTAAGTCATTATATGTACTTGAAGCTTTAATCCCACCTTGGTCATATAAAGCTTTCGCCTCATCACGAATCATTTCCCAATTTTCATCCAACACTTTTAAATCTTTAAAATGTTGGGTGTCGATATAAGGTTGATTCGGCACCTTTGAAAAGATGTACATTAAAAAGTTAATCGGTGCGAGCAAGGTTGAATGGTCAAAAAATTGACGATAAAACGAGTGACGCACTTTGCCGCGATGCTGGATATACAATGCTGATATCACAAAAATCGCTAATATGATCCACTTAATCATATTGCTACTCTTTCAAAAGATTAGGGGCAACTTCACCTTAATATTTAAGGCAATAGAAACCGGAAGTTTATTTAATTGGCGCAAATTTTAACAAAATTGACTTATAAAAAGCGAATGTAAAAAAATTAAGTCAAAGAATAGACCTCTTATTTTTATTAAAAATAAAAAAACATACGGTATTTTTCCACCATTTTAAGAAGTTAAAATTTGTTGTTATTTACTTTAACTCTTTTAAACTACAACTTGAACAATTGACTTTTTTGACAACAAATTAACTTTTAAGTTTTCATAATTTTTATATAAAAGCTTGATAAGCTCAGCACTATATGAAGAAAAATTTAAAGCAAAACAAAGCCTTTATTTAGAAGCTATCTTTATGATTTCTTTTATGCATTTAATAGAGATGAATTAAATAAAAAATAAGATGACCCTTGCGTCACGGCTTGATACAACTTGTCAGGTTTTTTTTAGATATAGTTATCGTAAGATTAGCGAAGCATAAATGTGTACCAAAGCTGTGCACACGCTTCATAACATCAATTTAGAAGTCCTCCAAAACCAAGGAGATCAGGCATGATCCACGCTGGCAATGCCATTACCGTCCAAATGCTTTCGGACGGAATTGCAGAATTCCGCTTTGACTTACAAGGTGAGTCGGTCAATAAATTTAACCGTGCAACAATTGAAGATTTCCAAGCTGCTATTGCTGCGGTAAAAGCAAATAATGATATTAAAGGCTTAGTTGTTACCTCTGGCAAATCAACATTTATTGTTGGGGCAGACATTACCGAGTTTGGTGAAAACTTCGCTCAAGGCGAAAAAGCGATTGTTGACTGGCTTATGCCTGTTCACGAAATCTTCAATAGCTTTGAAGATTTAGAAATCCCAAAAGTTGTTGCTATTAACGGTATGGCGTTAGGCGGCGGCTTTGAAATGTGTTTAGTGTGTGACTATCGTGTGATGTCAGAAGCTGCACAAGTGGGCTTACCAGAAATTAAACTTGGTATCTACCCAGGTTTCGGCGGTAGCGTACGTTTAAGCCGTGTTATCGGTATCGACAACGCGGTTGAATGGATGGCAATGGCTGCTCCTAAAAAACCGGCTGCTGCCCTAAAAGATGGTGCTGTAGATGCGGTTGTAGCTGCTGATAAATTACTTGAAGCTGCAACTGACTTAGTTAAGCAAGCAATTTCTGGTCGTTTGAACTGGAAAGCTAAACGCCAAGAAAAACTTGATGCTGTAAAATTGAACCCACTTGAACAAATGATGGCGTTCAACACAGCAAAAGGTGCTGTACTTGCTAAAGCAAATCCTGCTCAATACCCTGCTCCAAAATTATTACTTGATTCATTACAAGCAGGTGCAAGCCTTGCGCGTGACGAAGCATTAAAAGTTGAAGCTGAAGGTTTTGCAAAAGCTGCGATTACTCCACAAGCTGGTGCATTGATTGGTTTATTCCTCAATGACCAAGTTGTTAAGAAAACTGCTAAAAAACATGAAAAAGGTGCTCATCCTGTAAACCAAGCCGCTGTACTTGGCGCTGGTATTATGGGTGGTGGTATTGCTTACCAAGCGGCAAGCAAAGGCACACCAATCATCATGAAAGATATTGGTAACCCACAACTTGCACTAGGTATGTCAGAAGCGAACAGCTTGTTAACTAAACAAGTTGAACGTAAAAAAATGAAACCTGCGCAAATGGGTGAAACGCTTGCACGTATCCGTCCTACTTTAAGCTACGATGAGTTTAAAGAAGTCGACATCGTGATCGAAGCAGTTACAGAAAATCCAAAAGTTAAAGAAATCGTTCTTGCAGACACTGAAAAGCATGTTCGTGAAAACACGATTATTGCGTCTAATACGTCTACAATTTCAATTACGCGTTTAGCGAAAGCATTACAACGTCCTGAAAACTTTGTAGGTATGCACTTCTTCAACCCTGTTCACATGATGCCGCTTGTAGAAGTCATTCGTGGTGAAAAGACTTCTGAAGAAGCGATTGCAACTACTGTTGTTCTTGCTCAAAAAATGGGTAAAACACCAATCGTTGTAAATGACTGCCCAGGGTTCTTGGTTAACCGCGTATTGTTCCCTTACTTTGGTGCGTTTGACCTTCTTGTAAAAGACGGCGCAGACTTCCAGCAAGTTGACAATGTAATGTCTAAGTTTGGTTGGCCAATGGGTCCTGCTTACCTCATCGACGTTGTAGGTATCGACACAGGTGTACATGGTGCAGAAGTGATGGCTGAAGGTTTCCCAGACCGTATGAAGCCAGACTATAAAGGTTCAATCCAAGCAATGTACGAAGCTAAACGTCTTGGTCAAAAGAATGACGTTGGTTTCTACAAATATGAACTCGACAAGAAAGGCAAGAAAGCAAAAACTGTTGATCCAACAGCGTATGAAATCATTGCTCCTTTCGTAACGGGTGAAAAACGCGAGTTTGATAACCAAGAAATCATTGACCGCATGATGCTTGCTTTCTGTAACGAAACAGTTCGTTGCTTAGAAGACAACATCGTTGCAACTGCTGCTGAAGCAGACATGGCAATGATTATGGGTGTAGGTTTCCCTCCATTCCGTGGTGGTCCATGTCGTTATATCGACCAGACAGGTGTTGCTGAATACGTTGCACTTTGCGACAAATATGCACACTTAGGTAAGGCTTATGAAGCGCCGCAAATGTTGCGTGACATGGCTGCTAACAACAAAAAATTCTACGGTTAAGGAGCAACGTGAATGGCTACTTTAAATCCACGTGACGTTGTCATCGTTGATGGCGTACGTTCTGCAATGGGTAAAACCAAAAACGGTATGTTCCGCAATGTACGTGCTGACAGCTTATCTGCTGAGTTGGTTCGTGCACTCGTTGCTCGTAACCAATTTGATACCAATGAAGTTGAAGACCTGATCTGGGGCTGTGTAAACCAGACGCTTGAACAAGGTATGAACATTGGTCGTAACATCGGCTTATTGGCTGATTTACCAAAAACTGTAGCAGGCCAAACTGTAAACCGTCTTTGTGGTTCATCTATGCAAGCGCTTCATACTGCTGCTGCACAGATTGCAACCAACCAAGGTGATATCTTCATTATTGGTGGTGTAGAACACATGGGCCACGTAGGTATGATGCACGGCATCGACCTAAACCCAGAAGCATCTAAACACTATGCAAAAGCATCTAACATGATGGGCTTAACTGCTGAAATGTTAGGTCGCATGAATGGCATTAGCCGTGAAGAGCAAGACGCATTTGGTGTTGAATCTCACCGCCGCGCTTGGGCTGCAACACAAGAAGGTCGTTTCAAAAACGAAATCGTTGGTGTTGAAGGTCACGATGCAAATGGTTTTAAAATTCTTTGTGACATCGATGAAGTGATTCGTCCAGATGCAAACCTTGAGTCGTTCAAAGCATTACGTCCTGTATTCGATCCGAAAGGCGGTACGGTAACTGCTGCTACATCTTCAGCTTTGTCTGATGGTGCTTCTGCAATGTTGCTTATGTCTGCTGAGCGTGCACAAGCGTTAGGTTTAAAACCACGCGCTGTGATTCGCTCTATGGCAGTTGCAGGTTGCGACGCTGCAATCATGGGTTACGGTCCAGTTCCTGCAACTCAAAAAGCGCTTAAACGTGCTGGTTTAACGATGGCTGATATTCAAACTATCGAATTAAACGAAGCATTTGCTGCTCAAGGCTTATCAGTAATGAAAGGCTTAGGCGTTTATGACAAACAAGACATCATTAACTTAAATGGTGGTGCGATTGCTTTGGGTCACCCACTAGGCTGTTCTGGTGCGCGTATCACCACTACGTTGTTAAACGTAATGGAACAACAAGATACTCAAATCGGTCTTGCGACCATGTGTATCGGCCTTGGTCAAGGTATTGCAACGATTATCGAACGTGTTTAATTAACACCAAGATAAAAAAATCCCCGCTCAATGCGGGGATTTTTTTATCGACCAGCTAATCCATTCTCGATTTTCTTCTGTAAATCTATAATGTCATTAATATTTACTTTCATCGTACCTTCACGAAAAGCATCGACATTACTTCGGTAAATTTTCAGAGGCTCTAACATCTTAAAAATACCATTGGTTGGATCAGAAGACTGTATTCCACCGGCTACCGCTAAAATGTATTGTTGTAAGAATGGAGAAAGTTGAGACAAATCAGGTTGTGCCATAACTGGCTGATAATCTACTGTAGTCATGCCTTCAGGGACTAAAGCATTTTGTATATCATAATGAGTTTTATACTCATGATGTTGCAGAGCTTGACGCACTTTTTTATCTTCTTGGAAAGGTACAAATCCCACCTCTTCACGTAGCTCAGATTCAGCCATAACGCGAATTGTTGGTAAAGTAGCCACTTCTTCTGCTTGAACAGTCGGTAAACCCATAAAAGCAAATCCAGCAATGAAGGCTGATTGTTTTAGAAAGTTCATAACTTGCTCCAAAAATCAGTCACCAAATTTCAATTAAAAAGATGATGATTATATTAAAAGTATCTATAAATAGGCTACAACAAAGTCGAATTTGATTCAGTAATGCTCAGATAAACGGTAAATATAATTAAATTTTTTAATGTAATAGTACGGTTCTTCTATTTATTAAAACTGCATCCTATAAAGCACTCTATAACTTGAACAAAAGTATTCAGATTATAGAGTGCGATTTAACTTATAAATTTTATTCGCTCTCTAGCATCTTTTTTAAAGAATTCACCACTTGTGGAAACGACGTAAAACCTTCTCTACCTAAAAAATGCCCGCCATTAAGTACTGTAATGTACGGCGCATTAATTTCTTTCGCTAATTCAATAGTGAGTTTAGGCGGAACTAAATCATCATTATCAGATAAATACACCAGCTTTTTCTTTATGTTCTTAAAGTAGTTCGTATTGACTTTACTTTTTGTTATATAGGCATCGAGGGAAGAAAAATCTGAAATTGGGCCAGAAAATCCAGATACTAAAATCATTCCACCAATATTCTGGTAATCATGTCTTTGCAAGAAGTGAAGTAACGTCATCACTCCTAAACTATGTGCAACAAAATAGATATTCTCATCCACCTTAGGGATCTGTTCATCTAGAACCTTCTGCCAAGCATCCACATCTGGATGCTCAGAATCTGGAAATGGGATTAGAGTGACAGTCGTATGTTCATCTTCTATTTGATGTTTTAAATCTAAAAACCAGTGATCATTTATAGAAGCAGAGTAACCATGAAGCACAAATATTTGACGCATGTTGTTCTCCCGAAGTTCAAGTGTTTTGGCATTTGCAACAAATGACATGAAGCCGAATAACACCAATAAAATGAGTTTTCTGATCATGAAACAAGTACCATTTTGAAAGATACAAACATGCTAAACTATGACACCACTGTTAAGGTCAACCCCATTTTATGAACCTTGCCAAAGTTGCCGAGCTTACAAAAGTAAGCCCACGTATGCTGCGTTATTATGAGAGTCTCGGGCTCATACAACCTCATCGAGCGAGCAATAATTATCGAAGCTACACACAAAAAGATATTGAAAATATTAAGAAAATTAAAATATTAAATGATGCAGGCATGCACTTAAAAGACATTCAAGCCTTACTGGCTTGTTTTGATTTAGATGAACGCGTATTTACGTTGTGCTCAGTGGTTCAAGAAAAACTGCAAACTGAACTCATGCATGTGTCGGAGCAGTTAAACAAACTACAAACTTCTCAAAGTTTATTACAATCTTTTTTAACTAAAGGAAAAGCCGAGAGCACCAATCCATAAATTTTGATGCTCACGCCACGCTTATTCTTTTAACTCTCCTTCGAGTGAAGCTACATTCCTTTTCTTAATTTTATCAATTTTTGTATTCAGTTTTAGAACGTCTTGATAAAGCCCATTGAACTTTTTGACTTGAGCATTTTCATGGAAAAGAATCATCTGATCTTTCTTCTGCCATTCATAGTTTTTTAGCAGATTAAACATTTCTTCAGCTTTATCTAAAATCTGTAGCTCAATCATAAAAATTGCATGGTCTTGATCTGCTTTTTGCTGAGTTCCCAATTTCATTTCTAGCAGTTGCCTCATCTCTGCATCGACCGACAATTCTTGAACTTTCGCTAAAAAGGTTTTATGAATTTTTTCATATTCGGTTTGATATTTATCTGAAGCGATACGGACATCAGCTAACATTTTTTCTGTTTCCACATACTTTTGTTTTTTATCAAGATCTAAACGATCAACATTTAAAAAAGTATCCCATTTTGCTGCTTTTAGTTCTCTTAAATATTCATTACGTGCATTTATATTTTGAATCCAATAACTTAAAAGAAATTCTGAAATTTGCTTATAGTGGCCTGCCAACCGTTTATCGTGAATATCAAGCTCGACGGGTTTAGACCAGTCTTGTGCTTGTTCATAAAGCTGATTCATTTTTTCAGTCATGACGACATCAAACATTTGACTACTGTCTTTGGCCTGTTGCTGTTTGATATGTTGATAGGTGAAAAAAATAATACTCGTGATAACAACCAGACTTGCAATTGCAATCAAAACTCGGCGCATACACACCTCCTATTTCCCTTCTTATAGTTTTGCTCTTTATAGTTATAAAATAGAGCTTATTCTTCTTTATATGCCATTTATTTCACAATACGCAACACTGTATTCGCTACTCAAAGCTTTAAATCCTTGTGCATCATCCCTATTATGATGGGTAATTAAAATTTATGAGATTCTCCCATGCGTGTTGATGTCTGGTCTGATGTAGTTTGCCCTTTCTGTTATATCGGCAAAAAGCGCCTTGAACATGTAGCTGCGGAAGCAGGTATTGAGCTTGAAATTCACTGGCATAGTTTTGAATTAGATCCTGATGCGCCAGCAAAACATGACACTTCGAATACTGAGCGCTTAGCTAAAAAATATGGCCGTACCTATGAAGAGATGGAAGAAATGGAGCGCAATATTGCGGCCATGGCTGCCTCTGAAGGTATTGATTTCCAATGGCAAAAGGCGAACTCTGGCAATAGCTTTAACGCTCACCGTATTATCCACCTTGCGCAAAGCAAAGGCTTAGGCAACCAAGCAAAAGAAGCTTTTTTCCATGCTTATATGACCGAAGGCCTGGCAATTGGTGAACGTGAAGTTGTAGAAGAAATTGCTTCTCGTATTGGTCTTGATAATGCCGAAGTTGAATTTGTATTGGATACCAATGAGCTATCTGACTTTGTTCGTCATGACGAAAAGATTGCTAAAGAGCAGTTAAATGTTACGGGTGTGCCATTTTTTGTATTTGATCAACGAATTGCACTCGCTGGTGCTCAACCACGTGACGTCTTTTTAAAAGTCTTAGAGCAAGCACAACTTAAAGCAAATGCTGAAGCAGTTGAGCAGGATGATGCAGCTGTTTGTAATGATGAATCATGTGATATTCCACAGAAATAAATCAACACAATTGAAAGTGTGATTAAATCGTATGTTTTATCACCATTTTAGCAATAGAGCGTTCTAAAAAAAGAACTATCTAATTGTTTAAAATCAGTTTATCATTGCCGCTTAGAATATTCGCGCTGTAATGTTCTGTTTTTTATGTGTTTAATGATCGGAATTTGAAGTTTCCTTGATCTATCATCCCCCTTAACTGGGGGATTTTTTTTGGTTAAAAATAATCACGATTAGCTTAAACTTTTTAATTTATTTCAAATATGTAAGAAAAGTTAAATTTACTTAACTTTTGTGTCGTCCTCTTGATTTTATTAGAAAAATACACAAAAGTGGAAACAACAACAAAACATAAAGATAGATATGAAAACATTTCACGTAATGCCTTATCGGCAGCTTTTTGCACTTTTAACGCTTGGACTGGGTTCGGTGTGCATCACTCATGCAGAGGCCACCTCTTCTTCAAACCAGCAAGTAGGAGGTGCATCGTCTGGAGTACAAACCGAAGCCACAACAGATGAGAATCTGTTAGATCAGATTCCGCGTTGGGTAGATGCGACCCCAACCATTTTTCCAGAGCAATCTAGTCAACCTATTGTTCCTCCTACCGAACAAACAGAAGATCAAACATGGGTTGACCGTAAGCAAAAGAAAATTCGTAATTGGGCCGATCGCACTTCTGAAAAAATTGATAACTGGTTTGGAGAGGTCGATCCACAGAAGCCAGCTACTGCAACCATCCGCGTAATGGTCGATAACTATTGGAATGAATATGATAATTTTGAAATTAAACCCAGAATACGAGGCAGGATTAAATTACCAACGCTAGAAAAACGTCTAAGTGTGGTATTTGGTGATGACTCTCTCGATAACGAATTTAATAACAGTCCGGCTAATATTAACCAAAACCCAAATCAAGATCCAAATAAGAAGTTAAATGGTAAACAAACGAGAGATGACAACAGTTCTATCGCTTTACGTTGGTCAGATTTCTCGAAAAAATTGCCTTTTGAAACAGATGCTGACTTAGGTATCCGTTCTGGAGACGATATTTATGTTCGTTTAAAAGCATCGAGAGATTGGCAACTCCGTAATGATTTTAAATTTTATGCTGAGCAAATTTATCGTTACGGCATAGACAGTGAAAACTACTTACGTACTAATCTGGAGCTCACCCATGCTCGCCCAAATCAACCGATCTTATCGAATCAGTTCAGCTTAACTTATGCCGATGATCAAGATGATGATCTAAGTTGGGAAAACAGGGTTTTCCGTGAACATAGTTTCTTTGCAAATAACCGCTTTAACTATGGTATTTATACAGGTGGTTATTACAACGACAATGACTTGCGTTTAAATAGTTGGGGACCTTTTGTTTCATGGCGCCAACCTGTTTTACGTGAATGGTTCTTTGTTCAAGGGGATGTAAATTACTTTAATGATCACCGTGAAGACCGCAACCATTTCGTCAGCACATTCTTGCGCTTAGAAGCTCTTTTTTAAGCTGCCAAACATCACCTTGGAAAGCAGCCAAGGTGATGAATAATAAAATACTTTTAAATAAAATTTTAAGCTTAGGCTTTTAAAGTATTGTTCTAATTTTTATTTTTGATTCCTTCTCCTTAAAAATGAATCAATTCTCCCCTTTTTCATTTCAATACAAATCAGCTGCCTTAGTTTGTATTTATAGTTTAGGCGTATTGGCTTTAATTCCGCATACTCAATTTTTTTATAATACGTTCAAGCACCAACGGTCACGGCGTTATCCTTATTCTTCTACGAGTTTTACTAAAGTAAAAAGACAATCACTTTCACTCTCTCCTTGTGAAATAGAGACAAATGATGCTTTACCCGATGTCGCCTTAATTCAAGAACTAATGGCTGTATTCGGAAATGATACATTATGGAGACGTGTAACTCAGCCTGAACAAACTTATAAAGCCTTTGGTAAGAAAAAAAAGAAGAACTCTTCAGCTCAGTTTTCGACAACTAATCCACTGAGTGCAAGCTGGGCCACTATTTCAACTTGGATACCTTTTGAAAATAATCTTGATTTAGGTTCAAACTCAGAAAACGATGTTTATGTACAATTTTTGGCAAAGAAAAAATGGAATCTAAGGCATAACATTAGTTTGGATACTGAACAGGTCTTTCGCTATGGTTCAACCAACCGGCACTACACCGAAACGACGCTCAACCTAACGCAGAAAATGCAAGATAACACTCTTTTCGCTAATAAATTTAATGTAAACAAGAGCGAAAATGAAGATTACAACTGGGGAAATTGGACTTTTCAACAATTTGAGTTTGTAAAAGATAATAGTCTGACTTACGGTGTTTATAGTGGTGGTGTATATACCAAAAATGATATGCGACTAAATAGCTGGGGACCTTATATTTCATGGCGCCAGCCTTTGTGGCGAGATTGGCTTTTTATGCAAAATGACCTTAATTTTTTTAATCATATTGATGATGATTCGAAACATCAACTCAGCGTTCAAATGAATCTAGAAGCTAATTTTTAGCCAAATATCATCAAGTTGTGGATAACTCTTTCTTTATCCACAAAAAAGCCCCTGAAAGTTCAGAGGCTTTTTTACGCTGAATTATTTTAGCAATAAACTATTAATACGTTTTACATAAGCTGCTGGATCTTCGGGTAAACCACCTTCAGCAATGACAGCCTGATCGAAAATCACGTTTGCCAAGTCATCAAACTGCTCTGAACCTTCAAGTTTTTTCACTAAAGGATGCTCAGGGTTAATTTCTAAGATTGGTTTGATTTCAGGTACTTCTTGTCCTGCTTGTTTTAACATTCGGATAAGTTGAGGCGATAACTCACCTTCGCTTGTTACTAAACATGCAGGAGAATCAACGAGACGTGTAGTCACGCGTACTTCTTTAGTTTTAGCCTTTAATGAGTCACTTAGCTTATCAACAACAGGTTTGAATTGTTCAGCGGCTTGCTCAAGTGCCTTTTTCTCTTCAGCATCTTGCAAATCACCTAAATCAACCGCGCCTTTAGAGACATTCTTTAATGGCGTACCTTCAAACTCTTGAACAAAGTTCATTGCCCATTCGTCAACACGCTCTGCCATTAATAATACTTCAATGCCTTTTTTCTTGAACAACTCAAGCTGTGGCGAGTTTTTCGCTGCCGCTAAACTGTCAGCAGTCACATAATAGATGGCTTTTTGGCCCTCTTTCATGCGTGCTTTATAGTCTGCAAAAGAAGTTGTTACTTCATCATTTGTTGAGGTTGCATAACGTAATAATTTTAAAATACGTTCGCGGTTTCCAAAGTCTTCGCCCAAGCCTTCTTTTAGTACTGAACCAAATTCACTATAGAACGTCTTGAATTTTTCTTGGTCTTTTTCATCTTCTGATTTAGCCAAGCCATCAAGCAAAGTTAATATACGGCGTGCATTACCTTCACGGATTGTTTTGACATCACGGCTTTCTTGCAACAATTCACGGCTTACATTAAGCGGCAAATCAGCACTGTCCACCACACCTTGAACAAAACGTAGATAATTTGGAATTAAATTATCTGCATCGTCCATAATAAAGACGCGTTTTACATAGAGCTTAATACCTGCTTTTGCTTCACGTGTGAAAATATCATGCGGCGCTTTACTTGGAATATAAAGTAATTGTGTATATTCGGTGCTACCTTCAACACGATTATGCGCCCAAGCCAGAGGAGCTTCAAAGTCATGTGTTAAGTTCTTATAGAACTCTACGTATTGCTCTTCAGTCACTTCGCTCTTGTTACGTGTCCATAAAGCGCTGGCTGAGTTAATTGCTTCCCACTCGCCAGTTTTGACCATTTGGCCGCCTTTAGACTCTTCGCCTTCAGCCGCCTCTTCCTCTTGCCAAACTTCTTTTTGCATTTCAATTGGCAAGCTAATGTGATCAGAGTATTTATTAATAATCTGCTTAACTTTATAAGACTCTAAATAATCAAGTGCGTCATCACGCAAGTGAAGAATAATGTCTGTACCACGTGAAGCCTTATCAATTTGCTGAACTTCAAACTCGCCTGTACCACCACTAATCCAACGCACCCCTTCAGATGCATCTAGACCTGCACGGCGTGATTCCACTGTAATTTTATCGGCAACAATAAAACCTGAGTAAAAGCCCACACCAAATTGACCAATCAACTGAGCATCTGCTTTTTGATCGCCAGTCAATTTTGACATGAAATCTTTAGTACCCGATTTTGCAATCGTACCCAAGTTATCAATCGCTTCTTGCTGGTTTAAACCAATACCGTTATCAGAAATCGTTAAAGTTTTATCTTCTTTATTTAAAATGACCCGTACATGTAAATCGGGATCATTTTCATAATATTCAGGATGATTAATTCCTTCAAAACGCAACTTATCACATGCATCTGATGCATTAGAGATCAGCTCGCGTAAGAAAATCTCAGGGTTAGAATAGAGAGAATGCGTCACTAAATGTAAAAGCTGTGCAACTTCTGCTTGGAAACTATAATTTTGTGATGCTTGTTCACTCATAAATCACTCCTTAAATTTTGAAGTCTGTTTGTTCTCGAATGCTTTATGAATGGAGTACTTCTAGAATTTTTCAATCCTGAATATTAAAAATTTTTACTCTAATTAAAATGGACCATGGCTTAACACTCTATCTTGCAAGATAGAGTCCAACTGCTGTTGTCGTTGTTGGTAAGCTTTGCTAAGACAACTTACACCCGCAGCACAAGCATTTCTTTTTTTCAGCCATTGGTATTGGGCATCTTTCTGACTATCACGCCCACCCATCGGCAATGCATGCAGAACAATTTGATAGGTTGTTGCCATTTTCACATCGGCATCATTTAAAGAGCGGTTTTTACAAATAGTTTTTTCCGTTTTGGTTTTTGCACTATCACAAGAAAAACTTGCTGCTTGCAAACTCTGTGTAAAAGCGATACTACTAAAAACAGCTAAACAGATGGCTAATTTTTTGTTCATGACTTTATTTCCATGTTTTGTAATGAATAGAAATTAGTTTAGAAAAAAATTGGCATAAGATATGTATAAAACTGTCTGTTTTATGCTTTTTTTAGTGCAAATAAAATCCATAAAAAAACCTCACATAAAATATATGTGAGGTGCCTGAGTCTAGGTTTATTATTATATTTTTTCTATTTATTATTATGCTTAAAATTTATAGCTATAACCTAAAGTGTAAACAAACGGATTAATATCTAAATCAAATTTATAGTTAGCAACTGATGGATCAATTGTTACTTCAGGACTAATATCCATATAACGAACATCTACAAATACACCCCAGTTTTTAGCATCCGCAGGTTGGAAATTAAAACCAACTTGTCCTGCCACACCAAAATCTTCTTTAACTTTTACCGCTACTCCTTGTTCATCCCAAGGAATAAATGCTGTAGCACCAACACCAATATACGGTGTGAAACGAGTCGAGTTTTTAAAATGATATTTGGCGGTAATCGTTGGTGGTAACTGTTTAATACGCGCTACATTTTTACCATCTAGCAATACATCATGATTAACCGGAGCCGCTAATAATAATTCTGCCGAAAATGGAGATTGGCCAAAAAAGTATTCTACTGATGGCGTAAATGCATATTCATGATCTGCCTTTACCACACCTAAAGGAGTTGTTGTGTCTTCTGATGGCGCAATAACACTTCCACCAAATTTAACTTGCCAGTTACCAGCAAAAGTAAAAGAAGACATCCCCATTAATGCAACAACCAAAGCTTTCTTGAACACCTTAATATCTCCAAACTTATTTATATTTATAATAAACATGTATTTTAATATCATGCAATACGCATTATAAAATTAATTCATCATTTATTTTTAAATAACTGTTTTAAATAAAATTATATATTAACCAACTATTTTAATTGGTTTTTTATTCCAACCTTATTAATCAAGATTATTTTATATTACCAACTATTTTAATATACTTTTTAATTCTGAGTATTTTAATATAATTTATTTTAAATACATCTTTTATTTAACCAATAAAAAACCTTCTTAATTTAAATCGAAAGATCATCATTAAGAAGGTTAATAATTTAATATTTTATAAAAAATCTATAAAACCATTGCAGCAATCCAGCCAAAAATTAATAGCGGAATATTAAAATGAATAAATGTAGGTACAACCGTATCCCAAATATGGTCATGTTGCCCATCTACACCTAAACCAGCTGTTGGCCCTAAGGTTGAATCAGAAGCTGGTGAGCCTGCATCACCTAATGCTGCTGCTGTTCCAATAAGGGCAATCGTCGCTAATGGTGAAAATCCAAATTGTACGCATAAAGGCACATAAATAACGGCCAATACAGGTACACTTGAGAAAGATGAACCAATACCAATCGTGACAAATAAACCAATACAAAGCATTAAGAAAGCTGCAAGTGCACGATTGTCTCCAATAATATCAACCACACCTTTGACCAGTTGATTGATATCCCCAGTATGGGTCATTACTGAAGCGAAGCCCGCAGCAGAAATCATAATAAAACCCACCAAGGCCATCATTCGCATGCCTTGTACAAAGACATCATCTGCCTCTTGCCATTTAAAAATTCCGGCAGTAGATAGAACAGCAAAACCGACTAAACCACCCAAAATCATTGAACCCGAATAGAGCTGTGCAGCGAGTGTCAGGCCAATTGCAAGCAATGCCATATAGATCGTTTTCTTTGCAATTACGGGCGCTTGCTCTGCTTCATGTTTTAGCTCTTCCGCATCTGCTTTTAAGTCAGCTGTTTCATCTTGCGCTGTTGCACGAAGAGGTTTATCTAAATCAATCGTTGTAGTTGGTGTAATAGCGCGATCAGCATAAATTCTTGGTTTACGGTAGCTAATAAATACAGCAACCAAAGTACCTAAAACCATTCCCAAAACAGGAATAGCCATACCAATTGACATCATGCCACGCTCTACATGTAAGCCATACGCTGCGCCAACTTTGTTGATATTCCCCATCAAAATTTGTTCAAGGAAAATTGCACCAAATCCAACCGGAAGAAAAATATAAGTTCCGACTAAACCTAGCGTAAGCACACAGGCTGCTGCTCGACGATCTAACTTTAAATGATTCATTACCCGTAATAATGGCGGAACGAGTACAGGAATAAAGGCAATATGAACCGGAATAAGGTTCTGAGAGAAAATAGCAGCGATGAGTAAAATACCTAACAGTAGATATTTCACTTTCGTTTCACGGCTTTTTCCCGCTTCCATTCCCAACAAACCAATCAGTTTATGGGCAAGTAAATCAGGTAAACCAGATTTTGAAAGTGCCAAAGCGAATGCCCCTAACACAGCATAGGCAAGTGCAACTTCAGCACCATCACCAAGACCAGCGTTAAAGGCATCAACGGTTTGAGAAAGGCTTAAACCTGCTACGAGGCCACCTACAATGGCAGAAACCACTAAAGTCAGTACGACAGAAACGCGCGCCAGTGATAATAAAAACATCACGGCAATCGCAATAACGACAGCATTCATGAATAAATTCAGAGCAAAACAAAAGGCGACATTCTATCAGATTCAGACCTATGAAGCCGAAAATATCGCCGAATTAACAGTTTTATGCAGTCACTTAATTATTAAACTTGAGCCTTAATAAACTGACGAATATGATCTGCAATTTTTGCCGGCTCACTTAGAATTGCCCAGTGATTTGCTTCAAGCTCTACATATTCAAAATTTTCTACCCACTTTGGCATAGCCTCAGTAATATATTCAGGGCTCACAAAAGTGTCATATTTTAAAATAACCGCTTTAACTGGACATTGCGCATAACGCTGACGAGGGCCAGTTAAACGAGGAATAAAATTGGCACGATATAAATTAATGCCATATTTACCATCAGCATTAATATTATTATTTAAAGGTAAATTACTTTTTCTCTCTAGCTGAGTCAGAACTTTCCCCCATTTTTCAGGGCTAAAAAGAGACCACACTGTTGGTGCTAGTAACGGAAGATGGAATGCACCGATATACCAAGATTTGGTTAATATTTTTAAGATTTGGCCTGGTGAAGATTTAAATTTATCACGCAAAAATAAAGCGGCATGATCAAGACACGGCCCAGAAATGGTTGTGTATGATAATAAACGTCCTTTGAACTTAGGCTCAGTTGCCGACTCCCAAGATTGAATCGAACCCCAATCGTGTGCAGCCATATGGAATTGACGATTTGGCAATAATTCATCAACCACTTCTTGTAAATCTAGAGATAACCGCTCTAAACGGTAATCACGTATACGTTTTGGTATAGACGACAAACCCGCCCCACGTACATCATAGGTGACAATGTAAAAGTCTTTGATTAAATTTTCAATGATTGATTCCCATACTTCTTGATTGTCAGGATAACCATGTACTAAAACCAACGGTGTATTTTTTTCGTCGCCCCATGTTTTGGCACAAAGCGTTTGCTGGTCACTTGTTGTTACTGTATGAACTTTTGGCTGCATAATCATTTCCTATTTTGTTTTTCAATTGATCATGTCGTTAGTCGGATAGAGCATTGCCATCAATATAAAAAAGATGATACTTATCTAGTATGAATACTGTTTCAATAAAAAAAATTGACTATTATGGCTATTTTAAAACGACTTCAGAACAATCCTACGATTTCAAAGTTTCTATTTAATCACTATCTCCCTTATCGAGGTGCAGGGATTTATATTGAAATCATGAATTTAGATCTTTGTCATGTACGTGTAAAAATGCCTCTGACATGGAAAAACCAAAATTTGGTCGGAACGCATTTCGGGGGCAGTATTTATTCAATGGTTGATCCATTTTATATGATGATTCTTCTGCATCATCTCGGATCAAAATATATTGTGTGGGATAAAGCTGCTGAAATTAATTTTCTTTCTCCTGGTCGAAGTACGGTACATGCAGACATTCGAGTCGACTTAGCTGAAATTGAGCAAATTCGTGAACTTGCCGACAACTACGAACCTGTTTTAAGAACCTATCATTTAAACATTTTTGATGAAACTGGAGTAAGAATTGCTGAAGTTCAAAAAACGCTTTATATCAGACGTAAAAAAGCAAAACCCTTTCAACAATAAAAATAAGCGCTGAAATGCGCTTATTTTTATTAATTTACTAAACTTTTATTTTTTCTCTTCAATAGCGGCACCAGCACCACCACCGATTGCACCACCAATCGCAGCGCCTGAGTCGCCACCCAATATCGCTTTACCTACAACAGAACCGATACCAGCACCAATCGCGCTCTTGGTTGTTGTTTGTTTACTGCCACCTTGAGTGTTGGAACCAACGCCTGCACCTACTGCCGCACCTAAACCTGCCCCAACGCCACCACCAACATGGTTACCTAAACCACCGCCTAATGCACCACCTGCTGCTGCCGCACCAATACGTTGGTCGGATGGGCTCATATTTTGACAGCCTGTGAACATAAACGTAGACAACATTAAAACAGAAACTAATCCAATTGTTTTTTTCATGGCTATACTCCTAATACCTGTTCTAATGAAAATCATAATCCTCTTTTATGAGAAATTTGATCATATTCTGTTACCACAATGTCCTAATAGATTAATGTTTTGTAAAGACCATCTATTTATTTTTATACATCAAATGAAATGCAAAGTTATGAAAATTCAAAAAAAGAAGCCCTTATTAAAAATAAGAGCCTCTATACTTTCAATATTATCAGATGTAGTTTTAGTACTTTCCTTTCTTCTCTTCATAAGCTGCACCAGCACTACCACCTAGTGCTCCACCTGTAGCAGCGCCTGTGTCACCACCAATGATTGCTCCACCTAAGACCGCACCAACACCTGCACCAATTGCACTATTACGTACGGTTTTACTGCTAGATCCTTTTGCATTAGCCGCAACACCTGCACCCAATGCTGCTCCTAAGCCTGCACCGATATTACCGCCCACATGTTTACCGACAGCGCCACCTGCACCACCACCAATCGCAGCTGAACCAATACGTTTACTTTCTGGGCTTGCATTTTGGCAACCAACAAATAAAGTTGTTGACATCAAACCAACACTAACAATCATCATCATTTTTTTCATTAGATTTACTCCAGTCTTTATAAGCATGTAGCCTAATATGTTTTTGTGGAGGGTTTATCCCGCTTAAGTAATGAAATAATGACTCTTTAATATGTTTATGTAATTACAACTTTTAATTGTTAAAAATAAATATAAATAAAAAAGGCACCCTGAGGTGCCTTTTTTATTGCCAATCTAAACTTAGAATTGTTCTGAGTTTAATGCTTGGCTGAATGCTTGGTCTACTTCGCTGAAGTCATTGTGAAGCTCATGTTCAGCAGCTTCTGCTTCTTGACGACGACGCTCTAGGTGGTATGCAAGACCAGTACCAGCTGGAATCAAGCGACCTACTACAACGTTTTCTTTCAAGCCACGTAAATCATCTTCTTTACCTGTTACAGCCGCTTCAGTTAACACACGAGTTGTTTCCTGGAACGATGCAGCAGAGATGAACGAGTCAGTAGAAAGCGATGCTTTCGTGATACCCATTAATTGACGTTCAAACTTCGCAGGGAACTTGTTCTGAGCCAAGACAGCTTGGTTCTCTTGAACAACGCGGATGTAATCCACTTGCTCGCCTTTGATGAAGCTTGTATCACCGCCATCAGTGATATCAACTTTACGCAACATTTGACGTACGATAACTTCAATGTGTTTGTCGTTGATTTTTACACCTTGGAGACGGTATACGTCTTGAACTTCGTTCACGATGTAGTTCGTTAATGCAACTTCACCTTTCAAACGTAAGATGTCATGCGGGTTTTGTGGACCATCAGAAACAGTTTCACCACGGTTCACATGCTCGCCTTCGAATACGTTGATTTGACGCCATTTTGGAATCAACTCTTCGTAGATCTCAGAACCATCATCTGGGGTAATTACTAAACGGTTTTTACCCTTAGTCTCTTTACCGAAGCTTACAACACCTGAAACTTCAGCAAGGATTGCATGTTCTTTCGGCTTACGTGCTTCGAACAAGTCAGCTACACGCGGAAGACCACCGGTAATATCACGAGTACGTGATGTTTCTTGTGGTACACGACCAATTACGTCACCCACACCAATCGTTTCGCCATCGCGGACAGTTACGATAGTGTTTTGTGGTAAGAAGTAGAACTGTTCGCCGCCATCTGTTGTATCCAACACAATTGCAGGACGTAAATCTTTACCAGAAGCAGGACGAGCTGTTACAGGCAAGATTTCAACGGTAGTCATACCAGTTGCATCATCAGTTTTTGATGTTGCAGTTACGCCATCAGCGATTTGACTGAAACGTGCTTTACCAGCAACTTCTGTAACAAGTGGATGCGTATGGGGATCCCAAGTCGCCACAATACCGCCAGCTTCTACAGATTCACCATCTTTCAACAAGATGCTTGCACCGTAAGGAAGTTTATAGCGTTCGCGTTCACGACCTAAATCATCGGCAATACCAATTTCACCTGAACGAGAAACTGAAACCAAGTGGCCTTTTGCATGTTGTACAGTTTTCACGTTATGGAAACGTACAGTACCTTTATTACGTACTTGAACACTGTTTGCAGCAGAAGTTCGGCTCGCAGCACCACCAACGTGGAACGTACGCATCGTTAACTGTGTACCTGGTTCACCAATCGATTGTGCTGCCATTACACCAACAGATTCACCCGGGTTAACCAAGTGACCACGTGCAAGGTCACGGCCATAACATCTAGCACATACACCAAAAGCAGATTCACAAGCAATTACTGAACGTACTTTGACTTCATCCACACCCGCTTCTTCAAGATGTGCTGCGATTTTCTCGTCAATTAACGTACCACGAGGTAATACAACTTCATCATCAGATGCACGACGTACGTCTTCAGCAGTTACACGACCTAATACGCGGTCACGTAATGGCTCAATGACATCACCACCTTGAATGAATGGAGTCATTACCAGACCACCTGCTGTACCACAGTCAGGTTCGGTAATTACCAAATCTTGCGCTACGTCTACAAGACGACGAGTCAAGTAACCAGAGTTCGCAGTTTTTAATGCTGTATCGGCCAAACCTTTACGCGCACCGTGTGTTGAAATAAAGTACTGAAGTACTGTTAAACCTTCACGGAAGTTCGCTTTAATCGGCGTTTCAATAATCGAACCATCCGGTTTTGCCATCAAACCACGCATACCAGCAAGCTGACGAATCTGTGCCGCACTACCACGGGCACCAGAGTCAGACATCATATAGATGCTGTTGAATGATTTTTGCTTCTCGTCTTCACCTTGTTTGTTTTTCACAACGGTATAAGACAAGTTATCCATCATTGCTTTAGCAACTTGGTCGTTTGTACGCGCCCAAATATCGACAACTTTGTTATAACGCTCACCAGCAGTTACGAAACCTTGTTCGAACTGTTGTTCGATTTCACGAACTTCTGTTTCTGCTTTATCAATAATTGTGTACTTAGTAGGTGGAATTAACATGTCTTCCATACCTACAGATACACCTGAACGAGTCGCTTGACGGAAGCCCAAGTACATCAATTGGTCAGCAAAGATAACTGTATCTTTCAAACCAAGTTTACGGTAACAAGAGTTGATTAACTTCGAGATATTCTTTTTAGTCATCTCAAGGTTGATCATGTCAAAGCTTAAGCCTTGTGGAACAACTTCCCAAAGCAAACAACGACCTGGTGTTGTCTCAACAATAATAGTTCCGTGTTCACGTTCACCATCTTCATTGATAACAGTTTGATGCACACGTACTTTAACACGAGCATGAATCGCAACCTGACCAGTTGCAAGTGCACGGTTTACTTCGTGAGTATCAGCAAACACCATGCCTTCGCCCTTAGCATTTACTGCATCACGTGTGATGTAGTAAAGACCCAAGACAACGTCCTGAGAAGGAACGATGATCGGCTCACCATTTGCTGGTGACAAGATGTTGTTTGTTGACATCATCAATGCACGCGCTTCTAACTGTGCTTCAAGTGTCAATGGAACGTGTACCGCCATTTGGTCACCGTCGAAGTCGGCGTTAAACGCAGCACAAACGAGTGGGTGAAGACGGATTGCCTTACCTTCAATAAGAATAGGTTCAAATGCTTGAAGACCTAAACGGTGAAGTGTTGGCGCACGGTTCAACATTACTGGATGTTGACGAATTACAGAAGCAAGAACGTCCCAAACTTCTGGAGTCTCGCGCTCAACCATTTTCTTCGCAGCTTTAATGGTTGTTGCCTGACCTGAAGCTTGTAGTTTCGCAAAAATAAATGGCTTGAATAATTCAAGTGCCATTTTCTTCGGAAGACCACATTGGTGAAGACGTAAAGTAGGACCTACAGTAATTACTGAACGACCAGAATAGTCAACACGCTTACCAAGTAAGTTCTGACGGAAACGACCTTGTTTACCTTTGATCATATCTGCCAAAGATTTTAATGGACGTTTGTTAGAACCAGTAATTGCACGACCACGACGACCATTATCAAGTAATGCATCTACAGACTCTTGTAACATACGTTTTTCGTTACGTACGATGATGTCTGGTGCCGCAAGATCAAGAAGACGCTTCAAACGGTTGTTACGGTTAATGACACGACGATATAAATCGTTCAAGTCAGAAGTCGCGAAACGACCACCTTCAAGTGGAACTAATGGACGTAAATCAGGTGGAAGTACTGGAAGTACATTCATCACCATCCATTCGGGCTTGTTGTTTGAATCGTTGAATGCTTCCATCAATTTCAAGCGTTTAGACGCTTTTTTCAACTTCGTTTCAGAAGTTGTTTGAGGGATTTCTTCACGTAAACGTGCGATTTCAGCTTCAAGATCGATATCTTTTAATAAGTCCTGAATCGCTTCTGCACCCATTTTCGCAGTGAATTCGTCACCGTGCTCTTCAAGTGCATTGAAGTATTCTTCGTCTGTTAAAAGTTGATACTTTTCAAACGGAGTCATACCAGGATCAGTTACAACGTATGATTCGAAATACAATACACGTTCGATATCACGAAGTGTCATATCAAGTAATAAACCGATACGGCTCGGTAACGATTTTAAGAACCAGATATGTGCAACTGGAGAAGCGAGTTCAATGTGACCCATACGTTCACGACGAACTTTCGCTGTAGTTACTTCAACGCCACATTTTTCACAAATGACGCCTTTGTATTTCATACGCTTGTATTTACCACACAAGCATTCGTAATCTTTTACTGGACCAAAAATTTTGGCACAGAACAAACCGTCACGTTCTGGTTTGAAAGTACGGTAGTTAATTGTCTCAGGTTTTTTAACTTCACCATGAGACCATGACTTAATCATTTCTGGTGACGCAAGACCAATACGGATACGGTCAAACTCAATTGGTGCATGACCATCTGAGTCCGTTTTCTTACGCATGATATCGAGCAAGTCTTTCAATTTTTTTCTCCGTGTGTCGGGAAGCAACGCTTACCCGACTGGGTCACAAATATTGTTTTTTCCTAAAAAATCGTGAGTCTTACGACTTAGTCACCATTTTTCAGTTCAATGTTGATACCTAAAGAACGGATCTCTTTGGTCAATACGTTGAACGATTCAGGCATACCCGGATCCATATAATGGTTACCATCTACAATATTCTTATAGATGCGTGTACGACCTTCAACGTCATCCGACTTAACAGTTAACATCTCTTGAAGAGTATATGCTGCGCCGTAAGCTTCAAGTGCCCAGACCTCCATCTCACCGAAACGCTGACCACCGAACTGTGCTTTACCACCAAGCGGTTGCTGTGTAACAAGTGAATAAGAACCAGTTGAACGCGCATGCATTTTGTCATCAACCAAGTGGTTCAATTTGAGCATGTACATGTAACCTACAGTTACAGGACGATCAAACTGTTCACCCGTACGACCATCAAACAATACCGTTTGACCAGTACGTGAAATGTCAGCTAATTCAAGTAAGTCTTTAATTTGACTTTCTTCAGCACCATCAAATACAGGAGTAGCTAAAGGCACACCAGCACGTAAATTGCCAGAAAGTGCTAAGACTTCAGCATCAGTTAAGCTATCAAGATCTTCTTGCTCGCCACCGACTTTGTTATAAATCTTGTCTAAGAATTCGCGAAGTTCTAAAACTGTACGCTGTTCTTTCAACATTTTTTCGATTTTATCGCCAAGCCCTTTAGCTGCCATACCCAAGTGAGTCTCAAGAATCTGACCCACGTTCATACGAGATGGTACACCCAATGGGTTCAATACGATATCTACCGGCACACCGTTAGCATCGTGTGGCATGTCTTCAACAGGTAAAATGTTAGATACAACACCTTTGTTACCGTGACGACCAGCCATTTTATCACCAGGCTGAATGCGACGTTTAACTGCGAGGTAAACTTTAACAACTTTAAGAACACCTGTTGTTAACTCATCACCCGTCGAAAGCTTACGTTTCTTCTCTGCAAACTTCTCATCAATTTCTGCGCTCTTCTCTTTCAAGAACACTTGAATTTGAGATAAACGCTCAGCAATTGCTTCGTCTGTAGGTTGGATTTCAAGTAAGTCAACAAGTTCCAAACCAGACAGCATATCTTCAACGAGCTTGTCGCCACGTTTAGTAGAACCGCCACCGTTAGACTCTTGGCCTTTAAGCAAACGAATTACACGCTCACGAGCTGCTTCTTCAAAGATCTTGTACTCTTCTTTCAAGTCTTTACGGTAAGAGTCAAGCTGTGCTTTTTCAATTGCTAACGCACGGTCATCTTTCTCTAAGCCATCACGAGTGAAGACTTGAACATCGATAACTGTACCTTTAGTACCAGATGGAACACGTAAAGATGAGTCTTTAACGTCAGCTGCTTTCTCACCAAAGATTGCACGAAGCAATTTTTCTTCTGGAGTTAACTGAGTTTCACCTTTAGGCGTTACTTTACCAACAAGGATATCACCAGCAGTAACTTCAGCACCGATATAAACAATACCCGATTCATCAAGTTTAGAAAGTGCAGCTTCACCTACGTTAGGAATATCTGCAGTAATTTCTTCTGCACCTAACTTAGTATCACGCGCTACACATGATAATTCTTGAATATGAATAGAAGTTAAACGGTCTTCTTGAAGTACGCGCTCAGATAACAAGATCGAGTCTTCGTAGTTGTAACCATTCCACGTCATGAACGCTACACGCATGTTTTGACCAAGCGCAAGCTCACCCATATCCGTTGACGGACCGTCTGCCAAAATGTCACCGCGAGCAACTTTGTCGCCCAAATTCACGATAATATTTTGGTTGATACAAGTGTTTTGGTTAGAACGTGTGTATTTAATGAGGTTGTAAATATCTACACCAGCCTCACCCGCAATCATTTCATCTTCGTTTACACGAATAACGATACGAGAAGCGTCTACATATTCAATCGCACCACCACGGTTTGCGATCACACATACACCCGAGTCACGTGCAACGTTCGCTTCCATACCAGTACCTACAAGCGGTTTATCCGCACGTAGAGTAGGAACGGCCTGACGTTGCATGTTTGAACCCATCAATGCACGGTTCGCGTCATCGTGTTCAAGGAATGGAATAAGTGATGCAGCTACAGATACAACCTGCTGTGCAGATACATCCATATGCGTCACTTTTTCAGGTGGCATACGTACAAAGTCACCTTGGTGACGAACAGAAACAAAATCTTCTGTTAAGTTACCATCTTTATCTATCGCAGAATCGGCCTGTGCAATAACAGTACCCACTTCTTCAATAGCAGAAAGGTATTCAACAGCATCAGTTACTCGACCATCTACCACTTTACGGTAAGGTGTTTCCAAGAAACCAAAATCATTCGCTTTTGCATAAACAGAAAGCGAGTTGATCAAACCAATGTTTGGACCTTCCGGCGTTTCAATTGGACATACACGACCATAGTGAGTTTGATGTACGTCACGTACTTCAAAGCCCGCGCGTTCACGCGTTAAACCACCAGGTCCAAGCGCTGAAACACGACGTTTATGTGTAATCTCAGATAATGGGTTGTTTTGATCCATAAACTGAGACAATTGGCTTGAACCAAAGAATTCTTTGATTGCAGCTGCAACTGGTTTTGCGTTAATTAGATCTTGCGGAGATAAATTATCTGTTTCTGCCTGGCTTAAACGTTCTTTAACAGCACGTTCAACACGAACCAAACCAACACGGAATTGGTTTTCAGTCATTTCACCAACAGAACGTACACGACGGTTACCCAAGTGATCGATATCATCGACTTCACCTTTACCGTTACGGATTTCAACTAATGTACGCAATACATCAATGATATCTTCGTGCGATAAAATACCTTCTACTTCACGTGACTTCTGATCAGTACCAACTTCGTATGGACGACCCAAACGACGGTTAAACTTCATACGACCTACCGGAGATAAGTCATAACGTTCAGAAGAGAAGAATAAGTTATTAAATAAGTTTTCAGCAGCTTCTTTTGTTGGTGGCTCGCCTGGACGCATTACTTTATAGATTTCAACTAATGCTTCTTCACGACCAGATGTTGTGTCAGCACGTAATGAGTCAGCAACAAATGAACCACGGTCAATATCGTTCGTAAACAAGATATTGAACTGTTTAACACCGCCTTCTGCAAGTTTCACCATAACTTCATGGCTTAACAATGTATTTGCAGGAATCACATCACCATTACGTAAAGTAATATCTTCGGCTGTGATACGCTCATACAGGTACTCATCAGGAACTGATAGCTTAGCTAAGCCAGAAGCTTCCATTTGACGTACATGACGTGCATTAATACGTTTACCTTGCTCAACAATGATTTTGCCGTCATTGTCTGCAATATCAAATTGCGCCATTTCGCCACGCAGACGATCTGGAACGAGGTCAATTTGATAGCTACCCATATCAAGATATACAGGCACTTTTTCATAGAACAAATTCAAGATTTGTTCATTGTTATAACCCAATGCACGCAACACAACAGTTGCTAATAATTTACGACGACGGTCAATACGTACATAAACTAAATCTTTTGCATCAAATTCGAAATCTAACCATGAACCACGGTAAGGAATAATACGTGCAGAATAAAGTACTTTACCACTTGAATGTGTTTTGCCTTTATCGTGATCAAAGAATACACCAGGTGAACGGTGTAATTGAGATACGATTACACGCTCAGTACCATTGATAACAAAGGTACCATTGTCTGTCATGAGTGGCATTTCCCCCATGTAGACTTCTTGTTCACGTACGTCTTTAATAGATTTAGTTTCGCGATCTTTAATAATCAAACGAATTTTTACGCGCATTGGTGCCGCATAAGTCGAACCACGTAAAATACATTCACGCACATCAAACTCAGGCTTACCAAGGCTATACTCAACAAATTCTAAAGCAGCATTGCCAGAATAACTTTCTATAGGGAAAACTGAACGAAATGCGGCTTGGAGACCGATATCTTCGCGGTTTTTTGGAGATTTGCCACCTTGCAAGAACGTTCTATACGAATCGACCTGGATCGAAAGTAAGTACGGTGCTTCCATTACTTGGGGCAATTTACCAAAATTCTTACGGATCCGTTTCTTTTCGGTATATGAGTATGCCATCTGGAGTCCTCGGAAAGTAAACCAAGCCCGCCTGCAGAACGGGCTCAGAAGGAATTACACAGGCCGATATGGCCACCACTGTTTACAAATGCTGCAATTTTTAGTGGTATTAAAACGCTTAACAATATTTTTTAAAAAGAAAAATATTGGTAAACATTTGAAATTAATCTGATTATTCTAAAACACGACAATTATTGTACAGAACAAACAAAAATCGAGCCGATTATTGTAACGCAAAAAGGCTGATGACCCAAGAGCCATCAGCCATTTTATGGAGCCGATTTAAAAACCGACTCCTTTTACAATTACTTAAGTGTAACTGTAGCACCAGCTTCTTCAAGTTTCTTCTTAAGTTCTTCGCCTTCTTCTTTAGAAACGCCTTCTTTAAGAACTTGAGGAGCACCTTCAACTAGGTCTTTAGCTTCTTTAAGACCAAGGCCAGTTGCTTCACGAACTGCTTTAATTACAGCTACTTTGTTAGCACCAAAAGAAGTCAACTCAACGTTGAATTCAGATTGTTCTTCAGCAGCAGCAGCAGCAGGAGCAGCAGCTACAGCTACAGCAGCAGCAGATACGTTGAATTTTTCTTCAAAAGCAGAAATAAGTTCAACAAGTTCAAGAACAGTTTTTTCAGCAACTGCGTTTAGGATTTCTTCGTTTGTTAAAGCCATGAGATTAACTCCAAATGGGTATTGAATGGTGTGGAAGTAGATTTAAGCTTAAGCAGCTTCTGACTCGTTTTTCTCTTGAAGCGCTGTAAGTAAGCGACCCAATTTCGAAATAGGAGCTTGAAGAACAGATGCGAGCATAGTAAGCGCTTTTTCTTGGTTTGGAAGATTTGCGATAACGCTAACTTCAGCACCTTGATAAAGTTTGCCGTCAAATGCAGCAGCCTTTAATTCAAACGCTTTGTTAGTTTTAGCAAATTCTTCAAACAAGCGTGCAGCTGCACCCATATCGTCTTCAGAAGTTGAGAATGCTAAGATTGTTGGGCCAACAAGGTTGTCATTCAAGATTGCAAATTGCGTATCTTGAAGAGCACGTTTAGCCAAAGTATTACGTACAACACGTGTAGCAACACCTAGTTTACGAGCTTCAACACGAAGAGCAGTTAATTGCTCAACAGTTAAACCTTGATAGTCAGCAACAACGGCAGCGAACGCTGTAGAAGCAGTTTGAGCCACTTCAGCAACGATCTGTTTTTTGCTTTCAATAAGAAGAGCCATTGTAAAACCTCCTAACGGTGATTTATGTACTCAAAAAAGTACACTCCCAATTCGCAAGTCAACAAGGATTTGACTTACACGCGGAGGAGGAATAAATCACACCACCGCGTCTACGCAGGCTGGGCTATTAAGAAGATATTCAAAAGAAGTCTCTTCGCCTGTGGTCTTTGACGCTGATAAATTTACATTTATCAATTCAAAGTCCGCCTGATGAGTGAGGAAACAAAGCATTACTTTGAATGAGTGTAAAAAATCTATGAATTTCTACACCCTGCCCTCAATCAGGACTTTAAAATTCTTGACTAAGTTTAAAACTTAGTTAGAAACGTTGCTTACATCAACAGTAAGACCAGGACCCATAGTTGAGCTCAAAGTGATCTTTTTGATGTAAACACCTTTAGAAGTTGCAGGTTTTAACTTTTTCAAGTCAGCAACTAAGGTTTCAACGTTTTGACGGATAGCAGCAGCATCAAAGCCTAACTGACCGATCGCAGCATGGATAATACCCGCTTTGTCTACACGGTAACGAGCCTGACCAGATTTAGCGTTTTTAACAGCATTCGCTACATCAGGAGTTACAGTACCAACTTTAGGGTTTGGCATTAAACCACGTGGACCAAGAATTGTACCGAGCTTACCAACAACACGCATAGCGTCAGGAGCAGCGATTACAACATCAAAGTCAAGGTTTCCGCCTTGAATGCTTTCAGCAAGGTCATCAAAACCTACGATGTCTGCACCAGCTTCTTTAGCAGCTTCTGCTTGCGCACCTTGAGCAAACACAGCTACACGTACAGTTTTACCAGTACCAGCAGGTAATGTAGTCGCACCACGAACAACCTGATCAGATTTACGTGGGTCTACACCAAGATTTACAGCTACATCCAAAGATTCTTTGAATTTCGCAGCAGGTAGGCTGTTAAGAACTTGCACAGCTTCTTCCAAAGTGTAAACTTTGTTTGCTTCAACAGCAGCAGCAATGGCTTTTTGACGTTTAGTTAACTTTGCCATGTCTTATAGCTCCACTTCCAAGCCCATAGAACGCGCAGAACCAGCAATGGTACGTACACGTGCGTCTAAATCAGCACCAGTTAAATCTGGTTCTTTAGTAGTCGCAATTTCTTCTAACTGAGCACGAGTCAACTTACCAACTTTAGTTTTGTTTGGTACAGATGAACCCTTTTGGATACCAGCAGCTTTCTTAAGAAGAATAGAAGCTGGAGGAGTTTTCATGATGAATGTGAACGACTTGTCGTTGTACACAGTAATCACTACAGGAATTGGAAGACCTGGTTCAACTTTTTGTGTAGCAGCATTGAATTCTTTACAGAATGCCATGATGTTTACACCACGTTGACCTAATGCAGGACCAATTGGTGGAGATGGATTTGCTTTACCAGCTGGAACTTGCAGCTTGATATAGCCGTCAATCTTCTTAGCCATTTTAAAATACCTCTGGGTACGAACGCCGCTAGGCTCCCCAATCTTTACGCAACACTACTATTACAACAACAATGCCCGATAAAATCGGGCGCTTTTCAACCAATTAAGATTAAATCGTTTTTTCGACTTGGCGAAATTCGAGTTCAACCTGAGTTGGTCGATTAAATACGTTAATTGTCAACGTTAAACGTGACTTCTCGTATTGAACCTCTTCCACCACACCTTTAAAGTCTGTGAATGGACCGTCAATAACAAGTAATTCTTCACCAGGCTCAAACATCGTCTTAGGACGTGGTGCTTCACCTGTATTACGTACACGCGCAAGAATCGCATCTGCTTCACGCTGAGTGATTGGTGCTGGCTTTTCAGGTGTACCACCGATAAAACCTAGAACCTTTGGACATTCTTTCACGATATGCCAAGTATCATCATTCATTTCCATTTCGACTAACACATAGCCTGGAAAGAATTTACGCTCAGATTTACGTTTCTTACCATCCTTCATTTCCACCACTTCTTCGGTAGGAACAAGGACATCACCAAAGCTATCAGCAACAGCGCTACGCTGGATTCGTTCTGTAAGTGAACGCAACACTTGTTTTTCATAGCCAGAGTAGGCATGAATAATGTACCAACGTTTCATAGCTCTTTTACCCGATAATCAACTTAATTAACCAACCCAAACCATAGTCAAAGCACCATAAAACCAATGATGCAACAACTACAACCAATAGAACCTGCCACGACGTAGTGACTGTTTCTTGTTTTGTTGGCCAAGTTACTCGACGCAATTCGACTCGTGCATCTTTTAGCAAACGAACGAAGCCTTTACCTTGATGGGTGGCGTATAATAAACCTAAAGCCACAACGATACAAGCAAAAATTGCCCCAACGCGCACCCAAACATTGTTTGCAGGCGCCCAATGCGCTGGTAAATACTGATTCGCCATAACAGCTAAAACCAATAATGCAATAGCTATGACCCATAGAACAATATCTAGAGGGGAACCAGAACGAACAACTTCAGCAGAATTATTTCTTTGAGGAATTGGCGCGTCGCTCAATGCGTCACGCGATTTATCATTCGACATTTTTGTACTCGTCGTAGAACTCGCGACTTATTATATGAACAACTAAGCCAGCATCAAGCTTTTTATTTCAAAATATGGCAGGTCAGGAGGGACTCGAACCCCCAACATTCGGTTTTGGAGACCGACGCTCTACCAATTGAACTACTGACCTATAATGCAAGTTGAGAGCCAAAGCCCTCAACTTGAGACGTAATCCGTCACTATACTATGCTTATGCAGTTACTTTCGCAACAACACCAGCACCTACAGTACGACCACCTTCACGGATCGCAAAACGTAGACCTGGGTCCATTGCGATTGGGTGGATTAATTCTACTGACATTTCAACGTTGTCACCTGGCATAACCATTTCAACGCCGTCTTGTAATTGGATTGCGCCAGTTACGTCAGTTGTACGGAAGTAGAACTGTGGACGGTAGCCGTTAAGGAATGGAGTATGACGACCACCTTCTTCTTTAGAAA